>ERZ1026898.85-NODE-85-length-59142-cov-15.026605_pt1 | contig 59142 bp, 81 predicted proteins | sample MGYA00380178_ERZ1026898 | MGnify/ENA primary metagenome ERZ1026898 (study PRJEB33269, sample SAMEA4719814) | human gut metagenome | biome: human-associated habitat; feature: organic feature; material: feces | place: Cameroon | collected 2013-10 ...
GAGATAGCGTAGCGTCTCGTGGGCTCGGAGATGTGTATAAGAGACAGCTTAAAAAGTGTTAAAATGAGTGTTTCACGTTAGTTTACACTATATAAACCAACGATATTTGTAATACTTTTTTATGAAGCACCCCCGCACCCCCTAAACAGCAATAATCCAGCTCGGTAGTCACCTCATCTAAAAATTTTTTCTTCCGATTTTTCGACCTACTTGTAAGGTTTAATTACTTTTACCATCGAAAGAATATTTATGCATATTCATACACCTACCCATTTTTAACATTTGGCATCATTAATCCATACTTTGGTGAGCAAAACCATAAATGTATATCTATTATTCATCAAATGTATATCCATTATGTATATTTATACCCTTTATTTACTATGACTATTGTGTATATTCATTATATTTTTCGTATCTTTGTGTTGTCGTATTATTATAGGGTCGACATGTTATAGGGTTGGCTAGAGGTATGCATATCTTCCTGAAAGCCCCTGTTTATCGGGGTTAACCCTACACAATAACGGAAAAATAATGTTATTATTATACATAGATGGAAAATGGTATAGCTATAGACACATTGCACGCCCAGCTTCTTGAGCTTTCGAGGCGTGAAGAGTACGGCTTCGACATGCTGAGAGGTCAGGACTGGGGCAAGGCGAACTCGGAGAAGTACAACAAGATGAAGTCTTCCTTCATCAGGTCGATGAGGATGCTTGCGAAGAAGGCTCCGGTTAAGTACTACGGAGGTGCTTACTATATGTTCAACGGAAAGATATACGAGGCGGTTCCGAAGATAGTACTCGAACAGGCCTATCAGCTACTCCTTCTTGACCTGGCAATGGCTCCGATGCTCGGAATCAGCACGGTGATGAACAAGTCGTTCATTGACGTGATAGAATGCTATAACATCCTGAGACCGACCTTCGATATCGTCGCATTCGCAAACGGAGTGGTTGACTTCGGAAGCGGATTGCAGTATCCGAGGGTGATGCCTTTCTCTCCCGAGTACCACGTCACATACTACCATCCCTACGACTACAATCCGAAGGCAAGGTGTGACAGGTGGCTGAACTTCATACACGAGGTTCTTCCTGACAGGACATCGAGGATGATCCTCCAGATGTTCCTGGGTCTGGGACTGACGCAGAGAGGTACTGCGTACAATCAGTATGAGGGAAAGAAGTCATCGAAGATTGAGCTGTGCCTGCTGCTCGTAGGCACGGGAGCCAACGGAAAGAGCGTCATCTTCGACGTTGCCTGCAACATATTCGGCAAGGACAGGATAAGCAAGATGGACTACGCCGACCTCACTGCCGACGGCGACGAGGGAATGAGAGGAAGGTATCCCATCAGGAACGCAATCTTCAACTGGTCATCCGATTCTGACCCAAGGAAGTTCGGAAAGAAGAACACCGGAATGTTCAAGAGGCTCGTGAGCGGCGAGCCGGTTCCTATGAGGAAGCTGGGCAGGGATATTCTTGAGGGAAACTCAATCCCCTACCTCATCTTCAGCCTCAACGAACCGCCGAACGCCGAAGATGCATCACTCGGTTTCGTCAGGCGTCTCCAGTACATCAACTTCGATGTGACTATCTCCAAGGACAGGCAGGACCCGGAGTTGGCGAGCAAGATAATCTCCGGCGAACTGAGCGGAGTGTTCAACTGGATATTCAGGGGTGCGATGGAGCTGAAGAAAAGAAAGTACCGCTTCCCTGATACAAGCGGAGGCCTCAGGCGGAAGATCATCTCACTTCTTGACAAGCATCCTATCGGTGCGTGGGTAATGGCCTATAGCATGAGGAGTAACCCTGAGGCGAAGAATGAGATTTCGTCGTGGATGCTGTCGAAGGACCTTTATGAGAGGTTCACCGAGTTCTGTAGGCTCAACGACATCGATGAAAGGGACATTCCTACCATCCAGAAGTTCGGAAGGGATATGTGGGAGAGGTACGGATTCTTCAAGAAGAGAGACCCAAAGGGCAATATGTACCAGGTGTACGGAGCTCTGATGGATGACCTTAAGGAGAAGGTGCTCATCAATGATATCAAGTCTCCTATGGTTGAGGAGGAATCCAAGCAACCAGAAAGTTTCATTCAGCCTGATGATTAACGATACCGGTGGCCGCAAGGCGGTGGGACATGCCTTCGGGTATAAGTCCGGGCAGATGGGAGGTTCGAGTCCCTCCCACGGTCGGCGGTCACCATAATAACAGATTTCTATGATAGACAAGGAATATATCAAGGAGATTATCTCCCGTATCACGAAGAAGAAGGCTGACGGGAACATTGTCCCGGCCACCGCTTCGATGAACGAGATTATGACTGCTGTCCGCGAGGATGCCCTTGAGTGCATGAGGAACATGTGCAACGATAGGGAGATTGCGGTGAACAGAACATTGAATAGTGTTTCATTTAAATGCCTATGAGAAGACATTACAATCCGAACAAGGTTCCTCCGTTCAAGCCAGATCCTGAACATTGGACAAGGAAGGTTCATTCTTGGAAGGCGAAGGTCGCTTATGAGACTGAGGATGACGCTTGGGAGTTTCTGAATCAGAATCCGAGGTTGAAGGCGAAAGACCCTGTAGTTTACAGGTGTTCTGTATGTAACAAGTTTCATATTTCAATACATCATAAAAATAAAGAGAAATAGCTTATGAAGCCGATTATAGTAATTGACCTTCCTTTGGGAATGGGCATTGATAGAGAAATCACAGAGCCTTATGGCTATGATTTGTTCTACGGAGACGAAAATATAGAAGCTCAGTGGAAGAAACTTGAAGAACTTAGAGAGACTGGTTGTGTTATTGTTGTTCAACCAAGCCATACTAGTGCGGTTCGCGAGATTCTTGATCCTTATATTGGTGAGGATGGATTTATCAAGGAATGTGGTTTACGAAAGGTTCACACAGAAGAACATGGTGATTTCTGTATTATACTTTTTCATAACCCATCAGAAGTTATGGCTCTAAGAGCATTTTATTATAATAGTAAAAAGGAATAGCTTATGGATAAAAATGAGAAATTGAAACTTGGGGACATCTTTCTTGCGCCAAAAGAGTTTTTCCTAAATAATTCCGTCGGAAATGTAAAACAGAAAATAGAGAGTTGTGCGGAAGTTAGAAAAGATGGCAGGGTTATGTGCGCGGTTGTCGAGGATATAAATTCGGTTTTCCCCAATGAATCATTATATACAATCGCTATAAAACAAAAACAATTTGCACCTCCTATTAGGGTTGGTGTCAGCAAGGACTATAACTTTGATTGTATTGAATTGCTTTCTAAAGAAGAGATGAAACTTGTTGGTGTGCTTTGGTTTTATTTTGGGGTTTAATATAAAGAAATAGCTTATGATTAAGAAAGAAGATATTAAGGTTGGAAATAAATTCTTCATTGAAGGAGAGTGGATGAATATTATTAACGGAGGGAAAATATATGTCGCTAATTGCTTTGAGGTAAGAGGTGACATTGCTGTACAGGCTCGTTTCGTATCAAAATCTCCTATCGTATATACGATAATAAAGGTTCTTAACGAAAAAGTCTTAGTTACATATAGCGAAGGCAGTTTCTTTATAACTTCCGATTCTATCAAAGCAAATTGCACACTTATTGAATTATCCGTAATCGCAAAGGCGGAGCTGGTATCTCACCCATCTCATTATGCTTGGTTGAAGGAATTGTGCGGTGTTGAGCCTTTGGATATTTGCAGACATCTTGGCTTCAATACAGGGAATGCTATCAAGTATCTCCTGCGCAAGGATAAGGTGGATGGCAACAAGACCAAGACCGAGAAGCGTATTGAGGATTTGCGTAAAGCCGTGTTTTACATTCAGGACGAAATAAAATTATTGGAACATGGAACAGACTGATTACACTTGCAAGGACTGCTTCTTCTTCAAAGATGGAGTTTGTCATCACCCTGCTGATAAGCATTATACTTCTGGAGAGAGTCCTTCTTGCACAGATTTTGAGTATAAAGAAATAAAAGTTGAACTTTAAAATATTGTTATCATGGCATTACCATTTGGAAAGACTATCAAGACAAGACACTTCACTGTACTGAAGTTCAGCAAGAGCTTGTCGAAGAAAGAAGTTGCTTCACTCAGAGAGGACATTCCTGCTGAGATCAAGAAGCATTTGCAGAGAGGCTCGCTGCCTTTCATTAAGATTGCGAACATTGCCGGCACATGGGGAATCGAGTACTCTATCGGTACATCTATGTATGCTGCGCTTGATGAGTGTGTCCCTGTAGCCGTAGGAGACCATTATGAGTTCTCCAAGGATGATGGAAACATCATCGAGGCATTTGCCCAGCTTATGTATGCTGATACTTCGTTGCCTGGCGATGCAGAATACACGGCAGGCAAGTTGAAACTCCGTGACGAGTATCTTGCCCGTGAGTCTGCGAAAAGAAACGCTGCTGCCGATGAGGGTAAGACAGAAGAGCAGCTCCGTAAGGAGAGTGATGAGGCTGTACAGGAGGTCATCGACCGCGACAAGCACGCCGAGACTCTTCTTGAAATGGCAGAGCAGATTAAGAAGGAAGGAGGCAAGGATGAGCGATAAATTGCTTGAGGTCGTTCAAGACCACACTTCCCTGGTAATTGCACTCCAGTTTATTTTGGAGGCCGCAGAAACGAAGAAACTGCCATCATACGGCGTTCTTCCTACGTTTAATGACGCTCTTCTTGATGATCAGGTACGAATGACGCTTGAACTCATCACTGGAGAGAAGTATCCCTGATTGAGTTTATATTTTCTTCTACTTATATATAAAAGTGAGGGGTGGCATCTGTGAAGACGCCACCCCTCTAACCAAAAAATTTTTGAATTATGATTCGCAGAAAGAATCTGTGAACATTAATCGCCTGCAAAGGTACTTGGTTTTGCCGAATTTCTAGTAAAACAAAGTTACTTTAACACGAATTTAACACTATAGCATGCGAGTTTTGCTCTTTATGTCGTTCAGGGCAAGGAGACCGACGGCATCAGCCATCATTTCATAGCCCTTACAGAACTGACTGCCGATGTTGGCGTACAGATCAGGATTGTCGTGTACTCCGGACGAATCTCTGCCCTTTATCTGACCCTGCGCCTTGAAGAACTCCTTCTGAATGTCATCCATCTTCTGGAGGATTGTGTCGATACCTGGATTAGTCATGGCTCTCTTCCTCCTTTCCCTCCTGGATTCCTGCAAGAGCTAAGAGTTCTGAGAACTTGTTGTCGTACCAGAGTGCCTGGGTCTGGTTCTGTGCGTGAGGGTTGCGGGCGTTCTGACCGAACTTCTCGAACTTCTCCGGAATGACTACCCAGGAATGTGTCTTGCCGCCCTTGCCCGGACGGGTCATTCTCTCAACGATTCCCTTTGATACGAGAATCTTGTTGAACTCTGCCGATGACATCTTGACGTTGTGTGATACGAGCAGGTCCTTTGCTGCATGGACGGTCTTCTCGTCCATCACGTAGTCCGGTGTCGGCAATCCGAGAGGGTCGGCGATTGTCTTTGCAATCTGAAGCTTTGACGCATCGTTGAGGTTGAGGAACTTTGCGAGGAACTTCGCTGCCTGGATCTTGTCAGAGAGCTTTGGCTGAGATGGTGACCGCTGAGGCTGCTTGAAATCTCCGTTGGCTACACGATGGAATACCTGACGATAAATCTCAAACACCTCTCTATCCTTACGAGCGATAAAGAACTCTAAACATGAAACAGTCAAGTAGTACTTATGCTCCCACACGTAACCTTGTGGATTTGAAGCGTGAACTTTTTGGTCTATCAGTTGATAATCAACGTTTTGCAAGAACTTATCTTTAAGTTCTGCTACGGCCTTATTCTTTGCAGAATATACTAACTGCCATACTTCGTCAAAGTCAACAGGAAATTCCTCTCCAGACTTTGACAGATTCAATACTGCGGTGAAATACATCTTCTTATCCACCAAACTGCTCTGCTTTGTTAAAATCACATTATTCATTATTGTGAAGCATTAAATTATATGAGAAGACTTTATACAAAGAAAGCGGCCTCTCATTTGCGCTGCTTCACAATAATGACTGCATCCCGCAGTTGATTTAATTGTACGCAAATATAGAGACCGCTTATACTATATATTTAGTCGAAAGCCATTTCTGGCTATTCGGTAAACGTTCGTCTAAAAATGTGTTGTGGGTTTAAAAAGCCCACATTTAAATATGGGCAATGACCGATGCCCTACGGAACGACTTGATGTCATTATTATGAAGCACTGCAAAAGTACGAAAAAATCCGCAATCTCTTGTCAAGAAAGCGGATTTTAACACGAATTTAACTATTTACCACCTTTGCAGAGTCCATTTTTGAACAACAAGCAGTCATTCTTGCCGGTTGGATAGTTCACTGGAAGATGAAAATGCACAGTCGAGTCCTCCGTTTGGAGCTCATCCTGCTTAATTCTCGCGTATTCCGCTATGAGTCGAGTCTGTTCGGTCCACTCCTTTGTGCCTTCTTTCATCCTTCGTCTGGCAATTACGAGGTCCGTAAGAATCTGTTCCTTAGAGGTAGCTTTCGCCAACTCTTCAGGAGAAAGCTCGTCGGCGTTCTCGTTCTTCGCTTTCTTTCCCTGCACCTCTGCGATTCTCTTCTGAACGGAATCCAGTGATTCAAGCTTGTTCATTTCTCGTTCCAGAACATCTTTTGTCCAGTTGAATCCTTCTCCCTGGAATGCAATCGCCCAACAATCCCTCATTGGCATACCGGAGCCACGGAGACTTGCGTAGATGTAATAGCGAGGGTCTTTCATACCTAGAGCCTTCGCCTTCTTGTACGTATCGACGGATAACGTGTATCCTTTTGTTTCTTCAATCATAATCTTGATATTTAAAAGTTCAACGTTTGCTGTCTGCGGTGCTCTCTCCACAAATTGATAGACTTACCGTATATCCAGTAATCGAATACTTCTTCCGGCGACAATCCTTCGTCTATCATCCTTCCGCTAGCCTGGATATCCTTGATGGCCTTAATCCAACTATTATAGATATGCGGATAGCGTTTGCAGTCGGCGAGTTTCTGCTTATAGTTGTGCATAGGGCAGCACAGGCAGCCAATTCTATAGTAGCCCTCGTCGTACAGCCAGCAATGCTTAATGCCGAGGGTGTTCAGAAAGATCCATACCTCATCATCGGTCCACTCGATGATTGGAGAAATGAGGAGCGATTCGTAGCCTCTGATGCAGCCTATGGTACGCTCATCACTGGCATTGGTAATGTTTATCTCGTGGATGCCACCCTTGGTTGGTCTGCCGCGCTTCTGACTGTTCCTCTTGTCACGGAACTCGTCAAGACCTTCAAGGGAGCCGCTGTACTTATGGTTGGTAATCTCGACCTCACTCCTACCCGAACGCTGTCTGCTTTCAGCGTGGCGGATGCCTATAAGAACCACGTTTCCTGCGCCGATACCTTCTTTATAGACTCTACAACACCATCGTATCAGTCTTGTCGGGAGCATACCTTCCTTACGAGCCTGATTGTAGATACTGATTTTTGGCTTTATCATATCTACGTCCGGATACTGCTCACGGCCAAACTTGATTACTTCAGGCGGGTCAACAGACGTGAGACCCATGTGAGCCTTGAACTTCACACCTGCAATCTTGGCGATATGGTACAGACACTGGCTATCCTTCCCTGCACTGAACGAAAGATAGAAGCCTTCGTCCGGCGAGTATGCCAGCGCAAGCTTTTCAGCCTTTCTCAGCAGCTCTACGGAGTGCCTTATCTTCTCCTGGAAGTCTTTCGGGAACTTCGGAAGAATCTCTTCTAAAGTAAAATTTAATTCAGAATTTATCATGTCATTTCTTTTTAAACGTAAACTCAACTCGGCACCTGCACGAAACATGTGCGGGAATTACCATTATATCTAATGGATGCATATACCCACATAGGTCATCACATACCGGGCAGTCATAGCTACTTCCTCTGTGAACAAAGTATCCAACAGCCCCACTCTCCTGCCCATACTCCTGCTCTGCATGCCCCCATGCCAAAGCAATCACCTGAGAAGCGTTTCTTACGATGTTCTGATAGGCATTTCTGTAGTATCCTTTTCCGTAAGAAGGAACATCGATGTTGATGTCCTTTCTCTTCGCCTTGGTGATGACCGATGTGTGATATGGGTCCTTGTAGCCAGTTCGGATGGAAGACAGGAGTTGCTGGTCTGAATATCCCATCAAGGTTCCTGCCTTGATCATCCTCACGATGTCTTCTGCAAAGTTTCCGAGATAGACGGCGTTTCTTTCAGATGTCGTCTTTCCGTAGATGTCGCTTACGAGAAACGATTCGATGTTTTCGCTGTCTATCCCGAGAATCTTGCATGAAGCCTTGGAATACGCAGAGATGTAGCTATTGATGCTCTCCTCGGCCTCGGCAGTAACATTCTTGGCGTAAGATAGCAAGGCTGACTCGTTTGCGAGCCTGCCCGCGCCTCTGTATCGCTTACTTGCGGCAATTATTTTCTGTGTCGATTTCCAGAGAATATCAGCAACATGGTCCTCGCAGTTTCGGATTGCCTGCAAGCGCTTCCTGCTGTAATCGACAGAACGTTTTAACTCATCCATAAGCTTACTTCTTTACGGTCTTCCAGTTGTTACGGCCCGGCCAGTTGCCGTTCTCATCCCAGTCTGTACCGCTTTTGTTCGGCCTGCCAGCGCCACGACCAGTACGTACGTTTCCGCTGCCTCCATTCTGAATATTCGCCGTTGCCCTCTGCTCCTCGATTGCATTTTGAGTTTCGTTATCCGCACGTTGCATATCCATGAGGAGGTCCTGCTGGTCCTCTTCCTTCTTCTCACGCATGATACGGTCATATTCATCGTTAACAGGGAAGTCTGGGCAACGCTCAGATGCAGTCTGCTTTGAGAGGAAGTTGTTCTGAACAGCCGTTGCTAAGTTTGTAATTATTTCAGATTTATTCTGATGCACATAGATTTCCACCCAAGCGTGAATAGGAAGACCGGTCATAGTGGCCATGCAGTTTTCTTCAACTCCGATACCATACTTTGAGATACGAACAAGTTGATCCAGGAACGGATGCATCTTCTTAGCATCGTTCTCTGCAACCTCGATGGCAGGAGAATAGAGCAGCTTAATGGCAACGCCAGGAAGGTCACCCGACTTAAGCTCCGGCGGCTTCACTGTGAACGAAAGCTCATAGATGAGGTCATACGACTTGTTGAGCTGTGTCGCAAATGCATCGGAAGCGTCTGTTCCGTTAATGAAGTCTGCATCACCATTCGTATCGGTAATCTGAATCATCTTAGCCGATCCGTCTGTATCTCCAACAACGGTAATGTCGTCACCATCGCCCTTCAGCTTCATTATAGGGAAGGCGTAAGCCTTGTTGTTCTCGCAGAGATAAGAGAAAGCTTCCTCGTAGTCCTCGATGTTCTTCTGTACAACAGACCAGCATGGACCGTCATCGTTTCTTACGTATGCAACAGGGATAAATGGGAAGCCGTGAGCTTTCTCTTCAACGCAAGTGTAGTCGTCGATTCCGAATATCTTGGCAATTCTCTTGATAGTCTCCTTGACCTTGCCTTCGTTAACTTGCTTCTTGAAGCGGTAGAATGTCTTGTCATCCCACACCTCTACCCATTCAATCTTTTCATTACCTTCCTCGTCGAAGTCGTAATACTTGCGAGCAAACACAACGAGTTCACCAGTAAGAGGGTCGAACTGAGGATACAATGTGTCTCCTCTATCGAAAGCCAATGTGCGAGTACCGAATTTCTTGTTTTTATCGAAGAATCCGACTACAGCAGCCTCAGCAACCTTCATGTACGAACTTACAGCCTCATAGTGACGAATCTCCATATCGTGCATATACCATCCCTTCTTGAACTTGGCAAGGAGATTAATATACTCTTCCTGTTTCTTCATCTCAGGATCACCGGCAAGCTCAAACTGAATATCGTTACCTGTCATGTGGAGAACGTGCTTCGTATGAATAACTTGCTGGAAAGCAAATGCCGTTCTTTGAATCTCCTGGACATACCATTTCCCGTCTTCCGGGTTCTTTCTCCAGATGTCAGGGTAGAGATCCTTGTCGAAGATTTTGTGGGACGTAGGATAGAACTCACGAAGGAAGTCCTTCTGAGTCTTAATCACTCTGTACAATGTATCTTGCGGCATCTGAGGGTCTTCGTTATCGGACACCTCGTTCCTGCAATAGCCATCGTGGGTCATGTACCCCTTTGGCGTGAGTTCAAAGAAAGGCTTCTTTACGAGAATCTTTCTGAAATTTGTTACCTTGATAGCATCCATAATCCTTTTACCTTTTTATTTTTCTTTTTTGTTAAACTGAATATCATTACATAGAACCAAGACTCAAAGAAGTCAGGTGAGTGCCCGACATATTTCTTGGCAACCTTCTTAGGCAATAGCCTGAATCCCCTATCATCGCTATTCTCGTCACGCCGGAGCATCTTGCGCTCCTTCTGAAGAATCTGCCTGAGAGGAACCTTGTCGAATCCGTTTCCTGAATACTTCCTCTCTAGCAGGGATGAGTCAATGGAAATCTGCCTCTCCTTTATCATCTTATAGAACAACCATGCACACTGAGATTTCAAATCCTTATAGAGGTATTTGATTCCTTCTTCTTCCTGATGATTCCTTGCGATAGGTGCGGCTTGGTTGTTGAATGGAACCGCATCCTTGAAGAATCCCTTGAAGTACTGACCGATGCCCTGCATATCGTAGGTGAAGTTGCATTCTTCAACACCCCACTCTCTCAGCTTAGCCTCAACTACTGAAACAAGTGTCTTAGGGTCCAGCCTCAGCACTACCAAGTCCTTGCAATGCCATCCTTCCCAAAGCCACATCACGAAGTTATCGCCGCCGGTGAACGCAATATCGGCTGATGCTCTACGCTTTCCGTCTCCTATCTGTTCTGCATTGTCGTAGATTTCATCAAGGTCTTCCATCTTGATCATATCATCGCCGGCAGCTTTCCAGTTCCAGTTGGCTTCGAGGTCTCGCATACGCTGTTCCTCGTCCTGCTGGGCAAGGTTGGCGATATATGAAGCGTCGGTGGAGATAAGCTTGATGTTCTCTGATACATCGGCACGGATGAACGTTGCTGACTTGATGAACATTTCGAGTTTTGTGTATCCAAGCTCCTCGTAGCTGTCCTTCCAAAGGCTGTCAATAATGCCCTTGCACTGCTCGTACACCTCTTCTCTTGTGTCACCCCAGTAGATTGAGTCTGGCGTATCTCCATCCATGAAGCAGTATCGGATAACGCCGTCTCGCTCCGGTATGATGTAGCCATTTTCGTCAACCCACCAGTCGATGAACTTTCGTACCCAAGATTCCGGGTCAGGGTTACAGGTAATCCAGAAGCGGTTTCGGATATGAGCTGCGTTTCGATTGTTTGTCAAGAGATACTTGAACTTCTTGTATGGGCACTGAGTACCCTCGTCGATGCAGACATACGCATACTGTCGTCCCTGGAATCGAGTCTTGAAGTCCTGATAGGCTCCTGCGTAGTACGAGAATTTGAGCCATCCTCCGTTATTGAAGTTCCAGGTCATGTCATTTTGAGACTTATTGTAAGTTCCAAATTGGGAGAAAAGTTTATAAGAGTCGGTTACCAGCGACTGCAAGTCATCTTTCTCGTTTCGCAGGATGGTTGCATGGAAGTCTGGGTTCTTGATATCCTTCAGAACTTCCATGAGAGAAGAGAAGGACTTGGAGTTGTGTGTAACTATGAAGTCCTCGACTACGAATAGAGAGTCTGGGTTCTCAACGGCGATGCAGCAGCAGTTTCGCTTGCCGACCGGTTTACAGCTGACAATCCTCCTCTTTAATTCCTTCTTTCTGTAATCGAATCGAACCTCCCATTTTTTGTTTGATTTCCTCTTCGCGTAACAAACAGAACCGAGGCTATCAACCAGATACTTGAAATCGAATGCTTTCTTTCTCGTTCTGAAAGTCTTCTTCCAGTATTTTCCAGAAAACCTGCCCGATGTTTCGATGATACGTCTTAAAGATTCTGTTCTCTCAGCGACAGAGGCTAGACCGAACTTTTCATCAAACTCCACAGGTTTTACGCAAGGAATGGCAATATGGTAGCCCTCATTGATGTAACTGGCTATCTCGCAGGCAAGATGCGGCATGAATCTCCTGTCACCATCAATGGACACATTCCATATATGGTCATCCGAACACACCACACTTGACCCGTCTGATAGTTCGATTTCGTAGCAATCCCTATCCGGGTAATCAATTCGACCTAATACTCTATGCCCCTTACCGTCATACCCTATTACGGTGTCACCATATTTAAGATTCTTGATTTTAATGAATCCTCTAGTAGTCAGCACTCTAGTGTCTTCATCCAGCGGACCACCTCGCGAGCCTCCAACTATCTTAATATCAGCGTCTATAGACAGCATGCGCTCCTGTCCGCCACGCTGAGCTATAATCTTCAGCTTGTCGGGATGCTTCTTGTCGGTGTCTCGTAGAGACTGAATATACTCTTGCGTATATACAGGTTCTCCGTTATCCAATTTTAATCCTGAATAAATATCTTTCTGCATAAAAATACATTTTATACGCAAAAATACACAATATTTTTGTATAATTGCATAATTATTCGTATATTTGCGGTATTAAAACGTATATTTATACATTTTCGAAGTGGAAGAACTACTTCAAGGATAACATTTTTAATAAAACAACAACATGACAAGAGAAGAACTCTTAGTATTAGTGAACAAGGAGGCTGATACCACCAAGTTCAAATCACTTAGCCAGAAGACCATCAATGAAGAACTTGATGATGTTTTGGAAGATTTCGGTGACGACGAGGCAGCAAATGCCAAATTGGTTACCAAGTTAGCAAATCGCCTTAAGCGCATGGACGGAAACCTGCACAAGAACGTCTCTGATGAGATCAAGAAGAGCAAGGAGGAAGCCGAGCGCAAGAAGAGAGAAGAGGAAGAGGAGCGCAAGCGCAAGGAAGCAGGTGAAGACAAGACTGACCCTGACGACAAGTACAACGAGCTTCTCAAAGAAATCAAAGCTCTCAAGGAAGCTAACGCAGAAAGAGACAAGAAGGCTGCAAGGAAGGCAACCATCGAGTCTGTAAAGGCAGGTTTGAAGGATAAGTTCGACAAGGCAAACCTTGAAATGAAGAACTACTTCCTCAATGCTGCAATCGCAAAGCTGGAGATTCCGGACGAAGATGCCGACATCGACGACCTGGTTTCTAAGGCTGAGAAGATCTACACCGCAGAATACAAGGAAGCTACTGGTGAAAACGGTATTCCTGCAAAGGGCAGTCGCACGTCTAGCGGAGGCACGTCCACAGATGATGACAAGTTTATGGAAGAAGTGGCCGAGCGTCGAAAAAAGAGATTCGGCGGTGAAGACAAGAAGTAATTTCAGGATAACAATTTTAAAAAGGTAAAAAGATTATGGACAACACTTCTATTTCCTACATGGAACAGATGGGTACTCGTGGTATGCTTAACCACGGTGCGACCATTGTTCAGACAGAAGGTAAGGTCGGCGGAACCCGATACGTGTTTGCCGGTCTTGAGGCACTCATCAAGAATGCCTTCGTTCACCCACCTATTGGTGGTAAGCTCGTTAACCCATTCAAGGGTCAGGCTAAGATTTACGCAGGTGACTTGATCGAGCACGACCTTGGCTTCACAGCAGGCAACGATGGTCCTGGTGCTACTATCAAGATTCTGAAGGCTTATGGCGTAGCAAAGGCTACAACCGCTGAGACCGATACAGAAATCTACATCGTCCGCAACGGCTTCGTTCACATCCCATTCCCTGGCGATACTATCATGATCGGCCAGAAGGACTTCAAGACCAAGGCAAAGGGCGTGACTGTTTCAGCTGTCGAGGCAACTACAGACGCCACCGCAGGTGAAGTTTGGAAGCTTACTCTCTCTGCTGCCCTCGGCGCATTGAAGGTTGGCGATGTATTGGTCGAGGCTGCTAGTGCAGGTGCTTCGGTATTGCCGATGGTGACTAACCCTAACTGCTTTGCTCCGAACGACAACGATTTCCCTTATTTCGATGCCGGCGGCGACAAGTATCACAAGCCACGTACAAACATCAACTTCTGTATGTTGAATCCAGACTGCGTTATGTGGCTTGACCGCATGGGTCCTGTTCCTCCTGCCGTTAAGGCGATGAACAAGTCACTCTACCCAGAGTTCTGGCACATTTAACCTATTGTCTAACGTAAAAAGATTGATTCAGGATTATGGCAAAAATTGATATTGGTGTCGAGCAGCTAGCGAAGTTCTTCACTGGTAAGGGTAACAACACTTACCTTCAGAAGTTCATCAATCGTGACGGCGTGCTGCGCTGTAACAACGGCTGGTATCTGACACAGGGTGATATTGACCCAAATCTCACCCCTACATCTAATAATGGTGATGCAACCTTCAAGGTTCGCACACGCACATTGAACCCTGCAACCTTGATGAACCTCCGCGCTCCTCTCGGCGAGGGCTATCAGAACGACCACGAGGGTATTGAGTGGTACACCGCTTCAATCCCAGACTTCGCTGCTGACGGCTTCCGTGAGACTGCGACAGAGCGTTATCACAAGATGAAGCTTCTCCAGGATGAGTTCGGTAACGACGCAGACTTGGTTGATGCTTATCTCGACAAGGTTCAGGTATTGTACGACTCACTCGACATGACTATGACCTATATGTCAGCTCAGTTGAGTTCTAAGGGTACAATCGACTACGACAAGATCGGTCGCGGTATCCAGGAACCTCTGTACGACGCAAAGGTTCCAGCAAAGAACTTCAAGAAGGCAGGTAAGCTCGCTTGGAACGACCCAAACTGCGACTTGCTTGAACAGATGCGTAAGTTTGAGGAAGACTGGCGAAATGAGAACATCGAGTACCGCAGTGTACCTCTCGTATGGCAGATGACCAAGAACGACTACAACAACGTGTTCTTGAAGAACAAGCAGATTGCTGAGCTGTACAAGAGCTGGGCAAACGCTAACTTTGTGGCAGTATTGCAGAACTACGGTCCAAACAACGCAATGTTCCTGAAGTCTGTTGTTGACCTCAATGGTCTTTCTCCTATCGAGATTGTCGATGAGGTTGAGCACAACAAGCGCTTCGACGGAACCGTTACTGAGATCCGTGGTTGGGCAGACGGAACAGTCGTTCTTCGCCCTGCTGGTAAGCCTTTGCGCTTCATGCGTAAGGAAATTCTCGATAAGCGGATTTTCGACACTCTCGGCAACAAGCTCATTGATGTGGCTTGGGCACAGACCAACAACAAGCTTGGCTTGCTTCGTAACATGGTAACTGCGAACGGTATGTACCAGGAGTTCAAGACAGACTTGTTCCTCGCTTCTGTTCCTGCCTTGCTCGATTCTCCTTACCGTTGGATTATCGACATTACCCAGAAGGGTTAATTCTTTAACGTAACTAGATTGTATGACTATGGATTCGGAGATGAACATTTACACTGTGAACGACTACCTTATTAATAAGGTGAAGTTCGAGATGCCGATGAAGGCTCTGCTGGGCATCATGCACGACAGGGAGCTTGAAGACGGCACAGACCTGAATGCCTGCGACAAGGACAAGGTAAGACTTGCCTATGCCGACATGCTGAAATGGTTTGTTCTCGGTCCGAGCAAGGTGAACAACACCTCCGATTCCGATAACGGATGGACTCATTCGGGAGGTGGCTATGATATGTCGGACAACGACAGGAGCGAGATGAAGGCCGAGGCTAACGCTATCTATGCGGAGCTGGAGCCTGATTCGATGCTCAAGAAGAAGTCCACCTTCCGGGTGACCTCCCACGGAGTAAAGAGGGCGAATTATTCTCCTTGGGGAGAACCTCTCCCTCACATTATCAAATAAGGCGTATGGAAAAGGAAAACATCAGAAACCCAAGATACCCTCACATCATCAAGATCGTGAGGAAGGTCGTCGGAAAAGCCGACCCTGATGACCCGTTCGCCGATGATGACGCTCCAGTTGGTGAGGACAAGGAAATCATTCTCTACTATGGCGAAGGCCGCAGCTATACCGATACCACTACAGAGGGAGACAAGAACGTCGACCAGAACAAGAGGAAGGCATCGATTCCTGTCAGATATGACGAATGGGATGCTGACAGATGTCCTCTTGACGGCGATACCATCTACTCCACTGTCGGTAACAATACCGAGGTAGGTATGGTTAAGGACTGCGAGCCGGATAACAACAGGACTGTCGTTTATTGGGACTATACAAGGGTTTAGATTATGGCAAAGTTTTTTAGAGGAAAGCGTCTTTCTCTTGGAGCGCAGTTCGAGCATCAGATTAAGCCAAGGGTTGAAAAGCTGGCATATGACAAGATGCTTGCGATTATGCAGGAGCTTGCACATAGAACCGTCAACTATTTCAAGGAGAACAGAAAGTTCTATAACATCACCGGTAACGCATACACCTCGTTCTATGCAGAAGTGTATTATAAAGGCAAGCTCGTTTATGTGGTACGCGCCTCAAAGGGTGAAAAGGCTCCAACGAGAGTAACTCTGGCAGAGGGTGAAAAGTATAATCTCCCTTACTACTACGACGGAGGTGAAAACAAAGGCTACACCGGTAAAGTCGGTGGCGGTCACCAGTGGGGTCCAAACCTTATCTACGGACGTATCGGAAGGGTGAAATCCACCGGGAAAGACTGGGCGCTCGTTGCGATATGTCCTGTTGAGTATGCCGTATTCGATAAGGAGAACCGCATTTTCGAGACTGTTTACAACACATACGAGTCTCTTCCTGATATGTTCGATGCCTGCGTAGTGTACGCCAATAGTTCAACCTTTAACAAACTGTAAGCTATGGTAGATATCAAGCAGATATATTTCGACTTAGGAAACGCCGTAAAGGGTATATGCGACAAGGTGTACCCCAGGAACCGTCCTAAAGCTGTGGATACCAAAATAGGTAGCTACATCGTCGTAAGTGCTCCTTACACTATCAGGAACAATGAGATGAACTACGATGGCTCCTACAACGACTATACTACCACTATTCAGATAGAGGTGTATGTAAGGGATAAGGCATCATCGGCGAATCCGAACGGCTTCAATCCGTCGGAAATGGACGAGAAGGTTAAGGCGGTCCTCGAAAGATTCCCGATTTCTACGGACAATATCATTGTCACTAGGCCAAACATCGCTATTCAGTCCGACGATGGCGCCGGTTTTTCCGTGACGATCATACAGGGAAGGTTACGTACTAAATAAGATTCAGGTATAACAATTTAAAATATTTTAGATTATGGTGACTATTGAAAAAATGAAGGAAGTGTTCTGCGGCCCTAAGTCGCTGCTCTACTCCGCCGCATTGGTTGACCTCTCTAAGAGTGACATTAAACTTACCGTCGACATGGAACTTCCTGTTGAGGTTGACTCTCTGAAGGCTACGATGGACGACCCTACAATCAATCACTACAAGGTTATCGGCCTCTCTGGTGACTGGGCTACCACTGCCGAGCTTGGTGACTTCAACGTAGAGTTCGTTGTTCCTTCCAAGGCTAAGGAACTTCTTAAGGCGATGTTCGGTGAAGACGCTGTTAACGATATCAGTGCCACTCTTGCCGGCACAGGCGACAATACTCTTGACGTTCAGTATACCGGTGTTGCCGTAGAGCCAAAGCTCTACAAGATGCGTGGTACTATCGTTATCGTTGACGAGGAGAAGAAGAACCTCATGGTTCTGACCAATCTCTCTATGTATGCGACAATGCAGTGGGATGATTCAGGTTCCAAGCCAGTTGCGTTCAAGTTCTCTGGCTCCGTTGAGGGTGCGGGTACAAAGAGCGTTGCTTGGTTGACAAAGGGTGACGGCGTTATGAGTCTTACTTACAAGACTGATGCGGCAACAACCCGTAAGACCGTTCCTGCGGCAAGCCGTAGACAGGGTCTCGTGATTACCTACAATACCGGTTCTGCAACCGTAAAGGAGAGGTATATGGATACCCGAGTAACCGACACCGAGTGGGTTAAGGACGACAACTGGGAGACTATTGAATAAGGCTTCTTTAGGTAATTAGATTCAGGATAACAAACCGTTGGGCGGCAGGCTAATCAACAGCCGTGCCGCCCTTCTTCATTTAATAGCATACAATCATGGCAGAAGAAAAGAAAATTGAGCAGCCTTCGGTGGACTTGCAGGAGTTGCTTGACAGCGTGCTGCACGACGAGCCTACCGAGTTCGTGTTCAGAGGAAAGAAGCACAAGCTCGGCTGGCTTCGCAAGGGAACCATGAGCAAGTGTTCCCATATCCGGGCGAAGGAGAAGAACGAATGGAAACGCAACGTCAAGATTTGCGTCTGCATTCTCCTCAACAACATCTGGAAGATTCGGTTCCTGTATTGGATCTACTGGCGCTGGCTCTACTACATCAAGGACGTGGATATTGCCGATGTGCTTAGAGTCCTCGATGTTTCTAAAAAAAAAATTCCATCGAACGCATTCTCACTGGCTACCATATTAGCGACCGGGATGACGGACGTGATGATGACGATGACGAGGAGCGAAGCAAAAGCTATCCAAGCAGAACAAGCTGGGGAGCAGCCTTCTCACTAGCAGAGAAGTTCGGTTTCCTCTTTCAGCGTAAGTACTTCATCGCAGCCTACGACTACTGGTGGGGCTATTCATCGGCACAGATTGACCTCATGGTTGCAGACCAGCCTCTTGTCGTCTATCCAAAGACGAAGAAGGAAGGTGGTCCGAAGAAGCACACCAAGAAGGAGATGGATGACCTCTACGACAGGTGGATGGAGAAAAAGAAGAATGAGGGAAGCCTCATCGGCAAGAAGATAAGTCTTGCTGATTACTTAAACAATAAACTCTAATTTTAAAATATTCAGGATATGGCAGGTGGAAATTTAGGTGACTTGTTTATCTCTCTTGGCATCAAGGATGAGATGTCGAAGACCCTTCAGAAAATCGTGAAGGGTATGAATGGTGTTGATCAGGCTACTCAGGACGCGAAGAAGCGCGGAGAGGAGCTTGTTGCCAGCCTCAACAGTATCAACGGAAACAACTTCTCGAAGATTTTCCGAGAAGCGAATGAATATATCGAGAAGAATACAAAGGGTGTTGCTAATATCGCTAAGATACTGAAGGGATCAGGCATTAACGATACGAATATTCTTACCGGAAAGTTCCTTGGAGCTGGCAATCTAGCTAAGATTGCTAGCCTGTTTGGAACCATAAACTCTGAATTACAGAGGATGTCCAAGAATGAGGACGATGCTGATAGAGTAAAGGCTTGGCAGAATAGGATTTCGAATGCTCTTGCATATATTAAGCTGCTTCAGGATATAAATATCCAGGAGAAGAAGATTAGTAATACAAAGGCAGAGAACCCTAACGTCGACACAAAGAGCCTTGATAACGCAAAGAAATCACTGAACGAGTTAAGAGAATCCATTATCAGTCTTATTCATAGTGGTGGTGTTGATGACTCAAATGTCCTCAGTAGTCTTACCAAAGTACTTGGAATGGCAAAAAAGGACGTTCAGGATATTATCTCCACATTCAAGAAAGATAACCCTCTCTCTGCCTTCACTGGTGGCGCAGCAAAGGTTGAGGCTGATATTGCCCGTGTGACAGAGAAACTAGCAAAGCTTCGTGACCTGACGTCAGAAGGGACATCTAAAGGCTACAAGACTTCAATGCTCGGTGGCAGTATTACAGAGCTAGATAATATTCTGTCTAGGCTTAACGCTGCAAAACTGAACCCGACAATGCTTACCGACGCTGCTCAGATGAAGAACCTTATCTCTGATGTGCTCGTCGAGACCATCAAGGCTACTGTAGCAATACAGGCTTATAATCGAGAAAAAGGTAAAGTAATAGACGCACAAAGGGCCGCGGAAAAGAATAGAAGCCGATTGGACACTATCTCCGGTGCAGAGAAAAGGCAGGAGAAGCTTATTTCTTCCACCAACATACTTCTCGAAAATATAGACAAATTGAACGCTAAGAGCATCAGTCTTGGCGTAGATACATCAAAGCTTGACTATATTCGTCAGGAGATTGAGAGGATTAAGTATGATATCGGGAACTTTGCCGGAAAAGATCTGCTTGGACAGAGTTTCAAGAATGCTATTACGGAGCTTTCTACCTGGAGAGAAAAAGCGAATGCTGCACTCAAAGGTCAGAGTAAAGAAAATGCGTCTGTTAAGGCAGATGAACGTCAGTTAGAACAAACTGAAGCCCGTTTTAGAAGAGTAAAGGAACTGCTCAGCGAGGTTAATAGGAAAATTGTAGAGTATAACGCGTCCTTCGATAAAGGATTAAAGGTTGGTGCAGATGTATCGAAGATTCAAAACGCAATCATCGGATTATCTCATTTCTACGATAAGCTCAATCAAGTTAATGTCGGCGACAAGAAAGCAGTTCTTGAACTCATTTCCGAATATAGAATTCTCACCAATAAGATTGGTGATGCAAAGGCGGCACAGGATAAGCTAAACTCATCTGTTGAGAAAATTAACAAATCAACCGACAGACAGCTTGGCGCAGACTTGGAAAACTCTAAACGTAGAATCCAGTCTCTTGATAAAGCATTGAAGAATCTCCAAGAGAAAACCTTCACATCAAAAATGCTTGGTTTGGATGTGTCTGAAGCGACAGCAAAGATAGCATACTTGAAGGGACAACTTGATGATTTGAGGATACTTAGAGACAGACTGGAAAGAGGAGATAAAACTGCGATCGGGCAGCTAGGAAATCTTGGAAACGGAAGGGAGGTTCAAGCGGCGAACAACCTTGCAGCATCTTACGATAAGGCGAACAAGGAGGCACAAAGAGGTGTTGAAATTGAGCGAAAGCGTCAGCAGGCAATAGTTGACACAGGTGCAAAGATTCAAGCTCAGCTGGTTCGTGGCTTTGAGAGAGCAAATAGCCATGCAGGAAAACTGAATTCAACCGTACAGGACTTGAAGTCACTCTTCTTGCAGGGAGGACTTGTTTTCGGCGCTCAGCAATTCGCCATGAGCATCATCACTACTGGTGGTGAGATGGAGAAGCAGCATATCGCTCTTCAGTCCATCCTTGGTGACATGCAGAATGCGAACACCATGTTTAACCAGATTAAGGAACTCGCTCTTAATTCGCCATTTACGTTCTCCGAGTTGAACCGAGATGTTAAGCAGTTGGCAGCGTATGGCGTAGAGTACGACCAGCTTTATGATACCACCAAGAGACTTGCAGATATGTCTTCTGGTCTTGGTGTAGGCTTTGATCGTATTGCATTGGCGTTCGGTCAGGTTCAGGCTCGTGGTTGGCTCGATGGTAAGGAGCTTCGTCAGATTGCCTATGCCGGTATCCCTCTGCTTAATAAACTTTCAGAGTTTTACTCTAAGCAGGAGGGTCGAAATGTCTCTACATCAGAGGTTAAGACTCGAATCTCAAACCGAGAGGTTGGCTTCGATGACGTGAAGTCTATCTTCTGGCAGATGACTGATGCTGGCGGCCAGTTCTACAATATGCAGCAGGTTTTGAGCGAGACTTTGCTTGGACGCTACAACAAGCTGAAGGATGCCTGGGAAATTATGCTCGCCGACTTTGCTGATGGAAAAAGCGTTATTGGTGGTACGTTTAAGTTCATCCTTGACCAGGTAACGAACCTCGTGCAGCTTATGCATACATTTAGCCCGGTTGTTATTGGCGCTATGTCGGGGTTCGCCATGAAAAAGATGGGAACTCTTCTGGCTGGCAGTGCTGCATCAAACTTCCTTACCAATAAGGAGAAGATTGCGCAGGACATAAAGGCTAGAGCTTTGAGCGGTCAACAGCTTTCGGCTGTAGAGCAAAGAATCCTTGCCACAAAAAAGCAGATAACAAAAGAGGATTTGCAGACCCTCATTGCGGCAAAGGCTATAACAAAGACGGAGCTGCAAAGATTATATCTGTCTGGCAAAATTAGCAGAGAGATGTATAAGCAGGCTATGGCGCAAGCTGGAATGAATACATTCTGGACTAACTTTGCTAATAAGGGTGGTGTAGCAATATCTCTTCTCGGTAAGGGGCTTGGGTCAATGGTATCTTCGTTGTGGGCAATGATTGGCGGTCTTCCGGGCCTGATTCTTACAGCGGTAACAATGGGTGTTGGCTATGCAGTAAGCAAATACCAGGAACTGAGCCGTGCTATCGAGCAGTCTCAGAGTGAACTTGCTGACAGGCTGAAGCAAATCCGTGATTTCAGAATGGACAATTCGAGCGGAATAGCGAAGGCTCTTGCTGATGGGGACGCAAAGGAGATAGACAATCTTATCGACTCTTACAAGGAGAAGCTAAAGGAACTCGCTCCGTACAATTTCAACAATCTCGTGATGAAGGCTGACGAGAAAAAGAGCCACGAGGAGAGGCTGAAATATCTCGATCAGGAATTACAGAAATTACAGGAAGCGGAGAAACTCGCAAAATCAAAGCTGAATTCAATGAGCAATTATGGAGATCTGAAAGACGCTATTGACTATGCTAATCAGTTCTACGACAACAAGGATAAGCTTACCTACAAGTACATATCCGATGGTGTCGATAAGAATATTGCTAGACAAAAGGCGTTCTCCGTCGATAAATACGCAGAGTTCAATGCAAATCAGATAAAAGACCAGATACAAAAGATATTTGGCGATATTAGCAAGGATGATACACTGAGACTTGCTGCCGAACAGGCAATGAGCAGCGTATTCTCTACACTTGGAGTATCCGAGGACAGAGCTAATGAGATTCGTGCTTCTGTATTGCAGGCGTTTGGTATTGGCGGCAAGGATAGTTGGCTCCAGGGAGAGGTTCGTACTAAAATGCAGGCTCTCATTGATGATACTTTTCCGGAGATTGGTGCTAAGATTAGAGCAAGCATACCTTTGACCAAGGCTGAGCAAGACAAGGTTAAGGAATTGATGGATGATGCTAAGCAGGGACTTGTTCGTCAATATCCGGAACTGGAAAGGACGTTGCAGGGAATGCTCGCCAATTCAAACTTCCAGGCAGTAATCAAGTTGGTATTCGCTACGGATGATAAGTTCAATAACATGACTAGTGAGCTTATCGGAAGAATCCCTAATAGCCTCAACGGTTTGGCAACAAAAGATGTGGCTGCAAAATACAGAAGCTTTGCGAAAAAGTGGGGAAAGGATGATAGCTGGTATGGTGGTAGGAACTCCGCAAAATCAGACATTGACGCTGCGTACAACGAGTATCAGAGTGCTGTCAAATCTAAGTCGGAAGACGTTAATAGCAAGCGTGACGCATGGATTCTTGTGAGAGACGCAGCAAAGACTCTCTTGTACTACGACTACACAGGTGAGGGCAAGAAGTCGAACAAGCCAGTCAAGAAGAACAAGGGCGGTCGTCAAGAAGACGCTGAGCTCAAACGCTTGCAGGAACGTCTTAGCAGTCTGAAGTCTGCAAGGCAGATGTATCAGAAATACAAAAGCATCATGCCGAACGAAGAGGCTAAGAAGAAGACTTATAATCTCTTCCCTGAGGTTACAGGTCTTAATCTTGATGACTATCAGAAGGCCGTTCACTCTCTTCTTGAAGGATTCAGTATAAACACCACCGAGAGAAAGAAGTTCCAGACTTCCATCTATCGTGAGGTGGCTGAATGGCTCTTCGACGAGAAGGATAAGAAGGAGTACGAGAGAAAGGCGGCTGATTTCAGTGAGTCTATGAACAAGCTGTCTGAGCGATGGGATTTGTATAAGAGTCTTCTTGAAAAGACCGGCAGTAAGTTCTTTGCTGAATCTGCTTGGATTGATGCGTTCCAGATGGACGACAAGGTTAAGTCTCTTATGGATGAGTATTACGCTCACTACCATGAGATATTCAACCTTCAGGACTCTCTTAGTATGACGGATGGCGAAGCTAAGGAAAAACTTAAGCTCCCAAATCAGTACGAAGAGTGGAAGAAGATTACAGAGCTGCTCCGCGGTAATTATGTTAAGTCTTTGCAAAATGCTGCCGACATTATCGAGAAGACGGAAGATTACGAGGATAAGATTCTTAAGATTCGACAGGATTACGACAAGCTTATCAGCAAGACGAATGATCCTGGTATTAAGGCAAGGTACGAGATTCAGAGAGACAAGGAGATTGGACAGGTTAAACTTGACAAGTTCAAGAACTCTTCCGATTATCTCAACTTCTACGGAGCCATCGTTTCTCTCGGCATGGATAAGGCTCAGGCTATCGGCGCAAGAATCAGGCAGAACATCAATGAGGCCCTGCAAAGCGGAGCCATTGATGCAAGAGAGTACGCCAAGGAAATCAAGCAGCTTGATGAGCAGTTGTCGAAACTGACGAGTCCAAAGAAGACTTTCCTTAATGGAGGTCTGAAGGGAATGGCTGAGCAGAAGATTTCTGATGCCAGTGAGCAGATGACCATCGCAGCAAGTAAAATTGCTGAAGGCAAGAAGGTTCGCGAACTTGGTCTCAAAATGGGAGACGAAAACTTCATCAAGCGCGGTGATAACATGATTGCCAGCGGAAAGGCTATGATGAAGGCAGCTGAGATTCTGTTTAAGGACGGAACAAAGGCAAAGGAGTCTCTCGATAAGTTTGCTAACGTAGTAAGCATTATCGACCAGAATGTACAGGGAATGTTCGAAGCGTTCAATGATATCAAGGAGACTGCTTCTCTTCTCGGTGTTGATACCGAGTCTGATGGTTGGCAGGATGCTTCGGCGTTCTTCGAGACATTCTCTGGAATGTCAAGTTCGCTGTCAAAGGTAGTAACAAGCGCAGAGTCCGGTAATATTGGAGGAATCCTTGCTGGTGTAACAGGTATATTCACATCCCCTATCAAGGCGTTCGCTAAGGCTCACGACGCTAAGCTCGACAGGCAGATAAAGCTCGCTGAAAGACAGCTGAATGAGCTGAAGAACCTGTCTTCAAACATCAACTCTGTCATTGAAAAGACACTCGGAGGAATCTACTCTTACGAAAGGTCTTCTGACTCAGCAAACAAGCTTAACGATGTCAAGAACGACTACAGAAAGTGGGACGCTTTCTCTAAGACCGACACAGGCAAGTCTTTCTTTGGCGGTAAGAATCTGAGCCACTACAGCAAGGAGACTTATGATGCAGTAATGAAGACGGAGACGAATCCTTCTGCATACGCCGATCAGCTTGCCCTACTCCACGCTCAGGAAGACGAACTGAGAAAACAGAGACAAGCTGAGGAGGACAAGAAAAAGACGGACAAGGATAAGCTCGCTGACTACGACCAGCAAATCAAGGAGATGGAGTTGCAGATCAAGACGTTTGCACAGGACTTCCTGAAAGACGTTTACTCTATCGACATGAAGAGCTGGGCAAGTACACTCACAGACACCATTGTAAGTGCGTGGGCTAAAGGTGAGGATGCGGTTGATGCCTACAGGGAGAAGGTGAAGGACATGGTTCGCGACGTTACGAAGAATATCGTATCCCAGAAAATCATGGAGAAGGCACTTGAAAAGCCTCTAGAATGGCTTACAGGTATCCTTGATGAAAAGGGTAAACTCGATGAGACCGATATGAACGATTTCGCAGACCGGCTATACGAGGTTGGTGAAAAGGTAGTTCCTCAGTTAACCGGTATCTTCGATGCGCTGAAGGACAAGGGGCTTGATTTAAGGGAGAACGGAACCTCCTCTACTACCAACTCAGTTAAGAGTATCACAGAAGAGACTGCCGATATCCTAGTCAGCTACGTAAACAGCATGCGTCTTGATTTGTCTGTTGTTCGTGAGATGCAAGGAAAGTTCCTGCCAGAGATGAGTGAGATTGCAAAGTCTCAGCTGACCCAGCTTAACCTCATTGCTCAGAACACCTTGCGCAATGCAGACGCAGCAGAGAGGATTGAGAAAATTTTCATTGAGTATAACGATAACTTCAACAGAGTTATCAATGGTACGAAATCATTAAAGATGAAATAATTATGTTTGAAAAAAGGAATTTGTCAGACAGAATGAAGAACGAGGCGGTTTCACTGGGTCTTTGCGCTCAGTGGACCGCCGAGTGGCGCGACAACTCATCCAAGCATGAGATGGTCGAGAAGTTTGTTAAGGGCATCGACTTCTGCATTGGAAGAAACTGGCCTTCGACCAAGAATATGAAGAAGTACTTTGGCGATGTCATTCATGATCATGGTGTGTATGTTGACGAGAACGTTGACCTGCAAAACCCGAAGATTGTCATCCTCAATGGAGAGTGTGTAGCAAACATCAACTATGACTGGATGGATAGCGGAGAGATATACGTAAGACACAACTCTTCGCTTTATCTGAAGGTTAAGGGGTTCTCCAGGGTATTCGTTAATCTGCTTGATGGCGCCGAGCTACATGTTGAATGCGAGGATACAGCGAAGTGCTTTGTCTATCAATACGGAGGGACTGTCGTAAAGACTACCGGACACGTAAACATTAGAGACAGACACGACTTTAAATTTAATTAATGCATATTTACACGTATATTCTTGCATATTTATGCATTTTTTCGTATATTTGCAATTACAAAATAGTTGATTTAAGGTATGAAAGATTATTTCAGGATATACATGCAGAAGGAAGGCGATGGGAACGAGGTGAAGGACTCCATCGCCGACTTCGGTATGTATGTTAGCGAGAGTCCGTTCAAGCCTTATGATTCTGTCAAGGAACCTGTAAAGAGGGAGTGGCATGACGAGCATGGTGATGACGAGTATATCGGAAAGGACGGCCTCTATATGGCAGCATACGAGAACAAGGTCAAGTTCCTGTTCAAGGGTGATGCTTTCGGCGCCAACGAGAAGTGTAAGGCTTTCATCGACTATCTCCGCAAGTCTGGCATGATGAAGATGTACTGCGACTTCAACAAGATAGGAAGGCAGCATGTGAGACTGAAGAGCATAGATCCGGATTTATACAGATACCCGGGCAGCGAGGACTTGCTTGTCCTCTCTATAACTTTCAAGATTAACGACCCTGTTACTGACATTAAGCCAATTATGGACGCACAGGACAGGATTTCAAATTTAGGATAGCAAAATATGAGCACTTGGAACATTTATCATAAGGATGGCTCGAAGTTGGCAGACGTTAACGGAGAGCAGATAACCGTCCACGGATTGGAGTACTCCGATACATGGATGGGCGAGTGCTTTTTGACTATCAACTTCAAGCACGAAGTGCCTATCGACTTTCAGATAGGCGACTACATCATCTATCGTAACGAGAGGTTTGAACTCAACTACGAGCCGGGCAAGGATAAGCAGGCCAGACCTGATACCTATGGCGAGGGATTCGTATATGACAGCGTAAAGTTCAACGCATTGCAGGACGAGCTTTCTAGGGCTGAGTTCCTCGATGTGGTACTGAACGACAACGAACTACACTACACTGCCCTGCCGAAATTCCCATTCTACGTACAGACTCTCGACGATTTGCTCGACAGGATCCAGGCGAACCTCGACGAGCAGATCGGTAAAGGTCTATGGAAGATTTACTCCAGAAACAAGGAGCGTTCATTACAGCGTGGAGCCCTTGAAAGTGAGTGGATGTTGGTTTACGGAGAAGAAACCAACGATAACGTCATCGAATCAATGTCCATCACCATCGACTCGAAGAAATGCTGGGATGCTCTTGCGCTCGTGAACGAGAAATGGGATGTGAACTTCATAGTCAGAGGAAGAAACATCTATGTCGGTACTGCGGGAGTGCAGGCTGAGCATATGTTCAAGTATGGTCTCGGTGAAGGATTATATGAGATTGTACAGAATGCCGACTCAGAGCAGAACATCATAACAAGGCTCAGAGCCTATGGTTCCGAGAAGAATCTTCCCTCCCACTACTATGCGGACCTTGGGGTCAAGTACGTGGCGAATATAACGAAAGTCGTTGGAGCGAGCACGAATGTCGAGCTTGAACTGGATATCGATTATATCGAGACATATTTCAAGAACAAGAGAAAATTCGTCGTTTCCGGCGAATCTGAGGAGCAGTCTTTTGGATGGGTCCTTCAGGTAACGTTCGATTTTCAGACCATCATCACAGGTTATGTAACGCAGGTGTACAACTCCAGCAAATGCAGATTCTACTCTGAGCTGAAGGGAACACAGAACGATAGCGGAGACGAGGAATCGAAGGAGAAGCTTGATGCATTCATTGCGCAGGTTAAGGAAGGTAAGACGAAGATGTATATTACATCCGGTCTCAATAAGAAAATCGTTCCTTTCTCTATGAAGGAATATGCAGAGAATCTTCCGAATAACATGTCCATCAACAGGCTTATGTTACCTGGATTCCCTCATGTATCTCTGAGTGATTTCTATGCCTCACTCACGGACGAAGAGAAGAAGTACGTGAATCCTACAGGAAGACAGCACAGATTCTCTACTGATCCACACAGACCATACATCGATTCTATCAACATCGAACAGATTGGTCTCCGTTCGTCTTCTCAGTTCTTTGACACTGATGACAAGACGAATGGAGTTATCGAAATCTACCCTACCATCGAGGAGATGGAAGTCGGCGGTGTCCGTGTGGATGAGATTGACGAAGGTGTGGCTCCTGATGATGATGGTCGATATGATGACGACCCTGGACCTAACAATGTTGATATCTTCCTTAGTAAGGCTATCGATTTCGACATTAAAGATTTAGCGGACAATGATTTCTCCATCTCTATGAAGGATGGTATGTGTGGCGGACGAACATTCAAGGTAGCATCCTCGACCAAGGTTGACGGAAGATGGAGGCTCACTATCGAGCGAGACCCTGATGATGCACTTGACCTGTGGTTCCCTTACAGGGATTATCCTATCAAGAGAGGGGACCATTTCGTTCTTACCGGCATCACTCTACCAGATTCGTATGTTAATGCCGCATCACTGAAGCTTCTTAAGTACGCCATAGCGCTCCTTGACAAGAATGACTACACAAGGTATGTCTATCAGCCTAAGGTTGACGAGCTTTTCATGGCAAGGCAGCATGATCTCGCAGAAGAGGATGCCACCGGAACCATCAAGAGCCTTCACGATACACTCAAAGCTGGCGATTTGATGGAGTTTGAGGATACTGACCTCAGAATCGGTGGAACCATTTCCATTGATCAGCTTATCATCAAGGAGGAGGATGGCAAAATTCCGACCTACGACATAACTCTTCGTGAGGATAAGGAGGTTGGAACTATCCAGAAGATTCAGCAGCAGATATCATCACTCGAAAGTGGAAACGGTGGCAGCGGCACTGGAGTAACCTCGTCTCAGGTCAAGAGTCAGGTAGTTACTGAGGGAAGCAAACGTTTCATCTCGAAAATAAACGATGACACCGCAAAGGGCACAGTTACCTGGGAAAAGGTTCAGAAGTTCATGCAGGGACTAATCGCAGAAAACTCATCGCAGTTCAAGAAGGGTGCGACTTTCGGCGAATTTATCCAAGGAATGCTTCTAGGTACTGGTGGTAGAATTGACGAGTTGGGCAACGCTGAGTTCGAGAGCATTGTTTCAAGGAGCTCAATCATAGCGAAGGAGCTTATTACCAACCGACAGACGGCAATGGAGAGCAACTTCGTGTTCACAGAGAGTGGATTGGTTGAGACGGTAGCTGAGATTCCTGCCGAAACGGAAGGCGGCAATGTTACCTATGAATTGAAGCTTCAGAAGAGATGGGATAACGACTTTACGGCGTTCAAGGAGAATGATGTAGTCTTGGCTTCTATCAATACCTTGTCTGAGAATGGCAAGTACTACGATATGTGGTTGCGAGTTCTCTCTGTTAATACCGTTACAAATACCATTACTGTGGTCTGCTATCCTGATAATGAAGTTCCAAGCAAAAAGAACTATCCTCCCTGCGAACTGGCACGACTGATACGCTGGGGTAATGCTGTGGATGAAGACAGGCAGAGCTGCTGGTATATCTCATCATCTGAAGGTTTGCTTGTCTGGCTCGACCATGTTACCAAGCCTATCATCAACAAGAGCAATTATTCCGTAGCCATAGGTAAACTGCCCGACGCGTTATCGTTCATCTTTGCTGACTATCCTCTTGCCGATAAGCGTGATGGAGCGTTCTATGCCAAGTATCTGGCTGTGCAGAATATCCTTCAGACAGACTATGAAGGTAATGTGAAGCAGAACGTGGTAGACAGAGGTAAATGGTCGTTGGAAATCGCCCAAGGCGATGCGCCTTACAGAAGCACGGCAACCGAGGTGCATGACACATGGCATTACGGATGCCGATGGCGATGCCTGATTGACAAGACTACGGACGAACCTAGATATGCCAGCACAGGATGGGCATTCGTGGAAGGTAATCCGGAGTTTTCCATCGACATTTCATCCTCAAATGGCTTCCGCTTCTCAAAGAACTATATCTTCAGTTGCAGGGATGATCTCGGGGAATTGCAGCCCTTTACCATCATCACGATAAGGGGCATCCTCTATAATAATGATGTAACCGAGCACCTGACAAACGTAGTTTGGACCAGGGACACCGGCAACCCGACGGAAGATAATAAATGGGCGCAGCAGGTGGCGCAGCGCAAAGACCAGATTCATCTGCCGCTCACGGGCAGTGATCTAGGCGACAACTGGGGCGCCAACAATCCCTGCATCTTCAAATGCACGGCAGAAATCAAGGACGGAGAGGTCTTGTCCTCAGAATATGAAATAGAATTTTAAAATTTTAAACTATGGCTTTAGCAAGAAGTAACAGAAAGAAAATGGAGAAAGCTCCTGTTATCTACTCGATGCTTTGTGACATCGAAGTGATGGCAGACGGCTACACTCCTACTACGCAGAATTACGATGCGGTCAGCGGAATCATGTTCCCTGATTATTCGGCTTCACCGCTCAACCTTTTCCCTCGCTGCGTCTTGATTGACCCGGACTCTCCTGTGGCTTCAAAGACCTGCAATAGTATACTGAAATCGTTTGAGTGGTTCGAGGTAACAAAGAGCGGCAGCGTTTCTGTCTACTCAAAAGGCGGGACGGCGGCCAGCGGATACGAGGTGATTACATCCGGAGATTATGCAGGGCAACTCGTTGTCAAGAAAAACGGTTCGGTTGGTGCGCCTAGGGCTATGCGATTCGTGGGCATCTACGAGGAAGATGGCTACACTTACAAGTTCGACCGAAGTATTCCTCTAACCACAAACGATGTAACTCCGGCAGGTTCAGAGCTGATGATTGATTCCCCGACTGCCGTTGCCTATAATCCGCTACGTATGCCCGAGCAGCAGACCATCAATGTGACTGTCATCAAGGGAACCACGGATATAACAAATGATGAGCGATGCAAGCTGATGTGGTATCGACGTGACGCGAAAGGAACGGAAACGCTACTCACTGCTAACGATGATTATGACAACATTGATATTGTTTCCACCGTAAAAAGCAAGAATGGCAGTATTACATCACTCGTCATCAACAGAGAGCTGATTGGCGACGGACAGACTTACGTTGTGTACGCCATGTTCCGGGCTGATAAGAAGTTTCCGAGTTCGCCTGCGGCTTCCGATTCCAGGGCTTATACTACCATTAAACGTCAGTTTCCTCCTCTCACTTGCGTGATTCGTGGCGATGGTCTCCGTTCTACGACAGATGTAAACTGCGTGAAGGCGATAGTGAGTGACAACCAGGGTGTGCTCGAAAATTGGAACAAATATCTATATGCTTCCTGGAAGGTTTCGGACGGAATAACCGATGTGGAGAAGGCCCGAGGCGAGGAAGTAATGCTTCCATCGGAATATGGAAAGGACTTCTTCTGTGACATCGAAAACCGTGGAACCAACAAGGTTGTGGTTTCGGATACAGGTGAATGGTTGACCGATGCCGACGGTAGCGTGATTATCACAAGAGATTATGAAGGTGATTGATGTTTAACATTTAAAAGATATATATTATGCCTTATTATGTAAAAGTAACAAAGAAGGTAAGGGAAGCATTGCTACCTGCTTATCTGGTAGTGCAGAGAACGTTTGACGATAACTATCTGCTTTTCCAGTCTGCCCTTTCTAAGGTAGAAGGAAACACGCTTTCCGAAAGATGTGCTGCGGTTGGCGGTTCACTGATTACCCCTCAGGAGGTAGCTGGAGAAATCAACGGCACAAGCAGTGCTCCGTGCCATACCCCGAAGGAATATGGAGGAGATGACGAGTCTGAAACCAGTAAAGAAGAAAGCGAGGTAGCAGATGACGAAAAGTAGTGCAACATTCAGAATTATCAGTATATCGAATGGTAAGACATACTATACAATCATTCAGTGCGATCAGGGTGATATCAATCAGTTTTACGATGATAGCAACTCGGTATTCCCTACGTTTGGAGGTACAAACTGTCCTACATTGATGTTTCTTGCCTACGACTCGGAAAGTAGTGCAACGTCTATCGCTATTTCTGACGCAAACATCAGATGGTACGCAAATGGTGTAGAGCTTACGTTCTCAGGGCAAATCTCTACAAACAAATTCAATGGCACGGAAACCGGGCATTTTAAGCGTCTCACAAGGACTATCAATGGCGTAAATGTACAATGTCTTCAGATTATCAAGAATCTGACGGGTATTAACGGTAAAAGTTCCTTTGCCATCACGGCGAGTGCTACGGGTTTGGTCGAGAATACCAGTACAGAACTCTCCGCCCACTTCCCTGTGACTATAGCTTACGGTGATACATCCTCAAAGAAGGTTAGGATTCAATCGCCTGCCGACTACACTGGAACGCCTTTCACTATTGAGCAGAAGGACGGTCAATGCAAGATACAAGCCGTGGTTGTAACTAACGAAGGCTTTACTATAGATGGTTTCAGTTTCAAATGGTATCAGCAGATTAACGGAACATGGACTGTACTCAGCGAAACATCTAGTGTATTAACCGTATTAGAGACTATGGTCGAGGGAAGTGCGCTCTTTAGATGTGAGGTATCGAATGCAGACGGCGTTTATGGTGCTGATATCTGTAGCGTTGATGATATTTCTGACCCATACCAGGTTTATCCTAACCAGGTGATGAGCGAAACAAGCGATAAGCCTGCAACACCTATCAGTGTAAAAGGTAGCGGCATAGCTATGGTGTTCAAGCCGTACGTGAAATGCGCAGGCTCTGAGACCAAGTTGGATGCAAGCAGATGTTCGTTCACAATGGGTTTGTTTAATTCGGTAGGCACCAAGCTCAACGGAGAGAATTCTCCATACGGACCTCCATTCCTTGACTCCGACAAGAAGACGGTCTTCGTTATTCCGGAACCATTCATAACGGCAAACTCCGGTATCGACGGCGAGATCGTATGTGAAATTTCCAATCCTCAACAAAGTTAATTATGACATTAGTTCGTGCAACATTTCATATATCAAGCGTGGCAAACGGTGAGGATGCAGTCTCTTACGAGATTGTACCCTCTACCCGTTCTTTGCTCATAGATGCTGACGGCAACTGGGTAGTTGGCACGACAACAAGCGGAAGATACGCCAAGGTTATTTGTTCGGTATATAAGGTGACTGGCCCTAAGCGAGAATTGTGTACAGAAAAGCTGTGGTATTCGGCAAGCAACGTTATAGCAAAAAAAGGTTCGTTTGATGGAGGCTCTTTTCATCTTATGATACCATCAAGTACCAATGTGGTAGATGTTTCAATCTTCGCTTCTAATGAAACCGCGTCGGGTCCTACCGGTAGTTCGCTCGCTATAATCAGCATTCCTGTGATCCATAATGGAACCAATGGTACGGCCGGCGCATCCCTCTTGTGCCAATATTCCGCTGATAAAACAAACTGGCATGACGGCTTCAGAGCGGGCGACGTGTGGATGCGGCAGAAACTAAGCACTGACACCACCTGGAGCGACCCGATGCGCATTGTAGGCGAGAAGGGAACGGATGGAAGCTACACGGAATACTCCTACGGAATCAGCGAGAAGGAGAGCGTGGCAAGTTCTGCAAATCCTCCTGGTGTCGAAAGCTGGTATGATATGCCTATCCCTACGACAAAGGATAAGCCTTATCTATGGATGAGAGTTATTAAGGTAGATGAAAAGGGCAACGAGTCTAGTCCGGCTTACACCCGTATCAATGGCAAGGATGGTAACAACGGAACATCGGTGAACATTAAAGGCTCGAAACCTTCATCTTCAGCCCTGCCTAGTTCCGGCCAGAAGATGGGCGACTGCTATCTTATCAATGGCGAGCTATGGGTATATACAGGAGAAACGGGTACGGGCATCGTCAACGGATTCGTAAACTGCGGAAATATCAAGGGTGAACCTGGTGACTCAGCCGTTCAGTATTTCTACCACATGGCGTGGGCCACCGGAATCAAGACGGATTCTTCCGGTACGATGACGGGTGTGGAAGGTTTTACCACTTCCAACCCAGCCGGTTTGTCTTATGCGTATATGGGCGTGTGCTACAACGCCGTAAGCAGTCCTGACCCTAGCGACTGGAGCCAGTACAAATGGGTAAAAGTAGAGGGTAAGGATGCCGTAACCTACGAGGTAAAGCTGGACACGAATACCGTACCTGCTGATGGTAAGACTGGTAAGTTCCTGACAACTAAGTTGGGTAAATATCGTCTTCTCAGGCATACGGGCGACAAGACAGAGAATTGCTCGGGTGTCTTAGATACCCTCGATTTCCTTATATTCCCGATAGGCGCAGACGGCGAGGCTCTTGGTGCTCTTACGGGAGATGCGAACAGCGACATCTATGGCACTATCACTGGTAATAACCTTAAGGAGGAAGATGTATATCAGCTAAAATTCTTCTGGTATTCGGGTCCTACCGTTGTAGCCAATAGATATAATTATATTCAGGCACTTAAAAAGACGCAGGGTACACCTACATCTACCATGGTGATTTCTGTTCTCGCCAGCAACACCTTCACCGTACTCCGCCAGGGAACAGATGGTGAACGTGGCAGCAGTGGAGCCGTATGGCGACAGCATCGTGGTTTCGTGGAAGCATCGGAGACGGCAACTTACAAGTATGAAGCTGGCAGAAACGACGAGAAGTTTATAGATGCAGTGCTTCTCACAGGCGCAAGCGGCAAGAAGACGTGGTACAGATGTATACAATCGTATTACTCAACCGGTAAGTCTGACTTAAGGAACACCCTGGGTTCTGATGAGTTCGCCAAGTATTGGGATTCAGCCTATATGACCGTGGATTTCATCGCCACCGATTTCTTTCTCTCAGAGAACGCCGTGATTAATCTGTTGGGTTCCAATGAAATCAACCTCACAGATAGTACGACCGGAGATATTTTCGGTTCATACAGAATCCCTTCGGGAAACGGCGATGATAATAAGTACGCCTTGTGGTTAGGTGCAGCAACCGGAGCGGGAGCCCCATTCTCAGTAACGAAATCCGGCGAAATATACAGCGTAAGTGGAACTATCGGCGGATTTGTAATCGGCAAGAATGCCCTCGGTTCTAGTCAGGGCAGCAATATGTTCCTTACAAATGATTATATTCATTTCGGAAACTATGCAGCCCTTACCAACTATGACGGATATTGCGTAGATCTGGGCAGGAGGAATCAACGCTGCCTGACGGTTGTTTCTTCTTCCAGTAGCGATAACGATATTTATGTAGGTGGTTTTTTCTCCGTTCTCGTCAATAAGCCGATAGCCTCTTTTGCTACTGCCCTGCATTTGCAATGTGATTGGACGGAAGGTGCCGGAAATATAGATATGACAGATGCGCTCAAAGGCAACCATGCCATACTCATCGATGCAGGCGACGTGGCTGGTCTAAGAACGTCCTTCGTTCGTATTAATAGTAACTTGAAGTTATCTGATTATAATTATAACATCGAGTGCTACAACGAGACCAGTGCAATAACCCTTACCCTGCCAGATAGTCCGAAATGGGGACAGCATTACGTGGTTATCCAGCGTGGAAAAGGCCAGGTGAATTTTAAGTCATCAACCAACACTAATATACACGACCTCAACAGCAACGCCAACGGTAAAGCCTGGTATTCCGGCACTCTGGGTCAGGTAAGCTGGTTTTGGTACAATGGCTCGGAGTGGCTAGTGAGATATGTAAACAAATAAAATAATTGATAGAGAATATGAAATTGAATTTTGAGAATGTAGAGGTTTACACCTCTCTCGACAAGTCATCTTGTCAGGTAATGAATCTTCGCAAGAGCATCGCGAACCTGATCTACAACCTGGGCAACGGTCTAGGCCTTGAAGGTGTAGCCCTTGCCACAAAGATGTGGAACGGCGATGCCTGCACGGAGTATACAGAGCGTGAAGCGGAAATCATCCGCAACCTGGTAGTTCAGAATTGCGCTCCCTGCGTAATAGATGCGGTTATCGCCATAGTAGGCAAGGAAGATAAAGATAAGTAATTTCATAAGTAAATAAATTCTTTTAAAAAGTAAGATTATGGGTATACAAACAAAGAAAATGAGCGAGTGGCTTGCCGCAAACGGACAGGCTATTACCAATGCTTCAGCAGCAAGCATGAAGTACTATCTCGAGAAAAATCTTCGTCCCCTACAGGACGGAGTGTATATCGGCAAGATGCAGAACGACGGCTGGGGAACCCAGACTGGCGATACGTATGCAAATATTGGCTCGTATCTTCGTACTGAGGCATGGCAGACAACCGGCATCGGAGTCACGTCTGCTGATGCCGATGCAATCGTTATCCAACATGGCGGCTACAGACTAGGTATTGCTCTGACAGAACCTAGTTCTGTCATGAAATGGGGTAGCGTGCAGAATAGTAGCTCTGTCGGCTATCAGGCGTCCGGCGACCTCAATAGCTTTAATGGCAACGTAAGAACCTCCGGAATCATGACGAGCAGCTACTACAAGAACGATGATCCGGCAACGTATGCGGCAGCATACTGCTGGAACTACATGACAAATCGAACAGAGGGCGATAAGATTTGTCAGATAGGTAAGCATAATTGGTGGCTACCAACGATGGGCGACTTATCTCTCATTCATCAGCATTTTGAGACCATCAATCTTGCCTTGCAGCGCATTAAAGATGCTGGCAAGCAGAAAGTTGACTTGTTGCAGCGGGCGGGTTACTGGTCGTGTGTTGAGTATTCGGGCGCGAATGCGTGGGGTCTGTATTTCTCGAGTGGCTCTCGGGGCAGCTACGGTAAGGTTGATACTTCGCTTCGAGTTCGTCCTGTTACAGCATTTTAATCATTTTATCTCTTTACCTCTTTACCTCTTTCCGACCGCAGGTCGGTCAAGCAAGGTTTGGAGGTGGAGAGTTACGAACATATAAATAATAACAATATCACGAATAATTAGTGGCAATAAGTTAAAAATATCTATGGCATTAGCGAAGGATTTACAGATATACAAGGATACTTTCGAGTTAGTCGATAAGCTCACTGCAATGAAGGTTGGTTTTCCAAGAATGTATCGTTATGATTTGGGCGAGAAAATGACAAGCGTTGCTCTTGAACTTTTCGAATATATTCAGCTAGCGAACATGTATGCTGATAACCGACATCAATACATGATGGGATTCCGAGTAAAATTCGAACTTCTCAAAACAATCCTTCGCCTTTGCTTTAAGAGAAAACTATTCTCAGAGAAGCAAGCGACAGATATTTGCAGATTGACAACCATCATCGGCAGGCAGGCTACAGCTTGGGGAAATTCAAAGAAAGGTTAGCCCTGCTTTGAATAAAGCTAGAGTATAATTAGGTTAAGGCTTATTATAGAATGTGATTCTCCAAAAATAATGGTCTCGCTGCTGTCAAGTCGCATCATCATTTGTGCGGTGTAGCGAAGCAGCTAAGATGTATAATAAAGAGCGAGAAAATAGCGGGCGGATTACTGGTCGTGTGTTGAGAATTCGGGCACGAATGCGTGGAATCTGAATTTCTCGAATGGCAATCGGAACAACAACGGTAAGGTTGATAATTCGAATCGAGTTCGTCCTGTTACAGCACTAGTTAGGAGAGTTAGGGAGATAATAGTAATGGTAAAGGCAGAATATATTATAGCAGCCTACGAAGACTGCCGTAAAGGCAAGGCATCATCACCAGATGCGATAAGATTTGAAACATATCTGTTTGAGAACATAACAGACTTAGCTGAAAGGATAAATTCAAGGACTTATGAGCCGATGCCATCCATCACCTTTGTTGTTTCCCGACCTGTCTATCGAGAGGTTTTTGCCGCTAATTTTCGTGATAGGGTTATTCATCATTATATTGCCCTACGATTAGAACCGCTATTTGAAGGAGTTTTTAGTGACAGAACATACAACTGCCGATGCGGCAAGGGTCAGCTCTATGGAGTAAGGCAGCTTGCGGCAGATATTAAAGAATGTTCTGAGAGCTTCACCAAGCCCTGCTGGTATCTAAAATGCGATATGAAGGGTTTCTTTATGAGCATTCCTAGAGAAGAGCTTGCGGACAAGGTCGATGCGTTTATTGTAGATAACTACAAAGGAGACGATATAGAAGACTTGCGCTACTTGTCTCGTATTACGATAATGAATGACCCGACAAAGAACTGCATCAAACGTTCTTCCGAAGAGACTATGGCGAAAGTACCGAAAGGCAAAACTTTGCGAGGAGCGGAGAAAAACCACGGTCTCCCTATCGGCAACCTTACAAGTCAGCATGACGCAAACTTCTGGCTTAACGATTTTGATTGGATGCTTGAGATAATTCTGCATATCTATTATCACGGCAGATATGTAGATGATTTCTTCTTGATACATCAGGATAAGCAGGTATTGCTAGCTTCTGTTCCAAAGATAAGGGAATATCTTGCCGAGATAGGCGTAACCCTGCATCCGAGGAAAATAGAGTTGCAATCCGTATATAAGGGTATTAAGTTTACTGGTATGGTAGTGAAGCGCGATAGAATTTATGCCAGTAATCGTATGGTAAGTAACTTTAAGCAACTGGTGCATCATATGAATACATTGCCCGATAATTATACAATCGAGGAATTGCAGCATTATATTTGCTCCATCAACAGCTATCTAGGGTTAATGAAATATTGCGATAGCTATGATATCAGAAAGAGCATTATGCTAGAAATGGATTTAAGGTTCTACAAACACCTTTACATTAAAGGTCATTATGAATGTGTCCGTATCAAGAATAAATACAAGAGAGATATAATTAATCGAAAGAAGCTAAAGAAACGTAATAGCAAGGATTTCGATTTTCTAATGGATAATTACTATGAATCAGATAAAAAGAAGAGCGCTAAAGAGAATCCCGACCGAGAAGGAAATCAGTCTGCTTCTTGATGAAGGGTATGAGGTTGAGGTTTATATAAGAGACGGAGAAGTTGTTATGGAAACAGGTGAAGCACCATAATAATCTTGTTGCCATTTTATGCGATTTTGGTAACAAGAATATGATAATAAGACTTACGGATTGTTACTTTTTATAAAGTTTAACACAAAAATTCCCGAAAAAGCATTGTTTTTGCGAATAAAAGCGTAACTTTGCAGCACTTTTCTTATTATTAAAAATGAGGAACTAAGAACAAATAAAAAACAAAAGGAGAAGAAATTATGACTAAAGAGGAAGAAGATGAAGTCCATCGGTTAGTTCAATCAGTCGGTGTTGTACAGTTGTCAAGAGTAATGTTTAAGGACATGGACGTTAGCGAAATTATAAACGTCATTATCCTTGCAGGTAGAGGCTACAGCATAAAGCTACTCACTTGGTTTAAGTATTATTGTGAAGTGATGCCTCTGTTTATCATGCTTTTTCATATTGCATGCATGGTAACATTTGCGTCTCATGAAAAAGAAATGTGCGTATGGTTTAAGGAGAATTGGGTATCGGCAGCATTTATCTATTTTTCCGTTTACATCCATCCGCTTGTACTTATAATTGCGAGCAGATTCTTTTGGCTCTGCTACAGATGGCGTATTCCGATGATAATCTACCTATTTGGGATAAATGCTATTCATATCGTATACTGGAATGTTTTTACCACCAACGAAATGGTGGAAGCTAATGTTGTAATACTTGTAATGACCATTATATTTTATGTATATGGTTTTGCCGATAAGTATTTCTCAGGCAAGGGCTGTCAAAGTTTAATCTCTAGATTATAATGATATGGGAAAGTTATTTGGTTATCACACCTTGGGAGTGTTATTAAAATCGTTATCGGATTCTTGTTTTCGAGCAGACGAGCAAGAGAAGAGAGGGGAGAAGGTAACTGCTTGCGGAATGAGTAGCGATGAGATAGAAGACCTTTGTGAGAACTATCTGCCGTATGCTCTCAACCCAATGTTGAGCACCGAGGAAGTCAAGGAGAAGCTTCACGTTTCTGATGCTACACTTAACAGAATGGTAGCGAGGGGCGATATTCCGAATGGCGAGTGCAAGAAGCGAGGGCACACAAGGTATTGGAAGAAGTGGGATATTCTTCACTTCATAAAGAGTAAGAGAGGTAAGTAATTGCCTCTCTTTTTTGTTTATACGATATTACCTACTATCACTTTAAATCATTGATAATCAACCACAAAAAGAAAGTGTGATAGAGTTATGTCTGCTCTCACTCATTCTCCGTACCTTTGCATCCGTAATCGATTACATAGTGTTAGTTAATATAGGTAATTTAAAAGATTGTATTATTATGGAGATGACAGATGCAAAGGTCGTGGAAAAGAAAATCTACGAAGAGGGAAAGAAGCACGATGAGTATGCTTCTAAAGGTATCGCAGGGACAGGCTTAGGCTTGGGTATAGCTGGTACTGCACTCGGTCTTGGTGCTTGGCTGCTTGGCGGTAATCGAAGCGTGTTTGGTTCTATCGGTGGCAGCAACATGCCTGAGAACGTGAACATTAACGCAAATGGTTATGGCGCAAACAACAACGCTAACCAGCCAACTGCTTTGCAGGTAATGGAGAAGGAATGCGCTGACGAGGTGAAGCTGCTTACCGATATGTTCGGTTTGAAGCTCGACACCGCTAACAAGTTCTACGCTATGCGTGAGACTGACATCGCAGAGAAGTTCTCGATGTATAAGGGTGCTACCGATGCTATCAACGCCGAGAACCGCCGTGCAATGCAGGCAGAGTTCGGTTTGTACAAGTCTCAGATTGACGCAGACTTCGGTCTGTACAAGAATCAGAGAGACCAGTACGACGCACTGCAAGCGAAGTATTGCGACCTTGACAAAAAGGTTGCCGTTATGGAGGCTCTTACTCCTTACAAGGAGAAGCTGATGATGGCTTACGTGAACGAGAAGTGCTGCCGCAAGATTGATGGTCAGCTTGTGCTCCCTTCTACGCCAGTAGTTACTGGTTACGGCAGCTACGGCTGTAACTGCCAAGCTGCATCAACTCCCACTACAGGAGCGTAACAGAGCAGTAAGAAAGTCTGTAAAAAGGACTAAGAAGAAATGAGTTGGTGAGGGGTGTTTGCTCTCGTGGTGGATGCCCTCTCACCTCTCTATAATATATCACCAACTTAAAGATATTGATTATGATGAATTTTAGTGGTAGCCCTTTGCTTGATATGGGCACAAGTCAGCAACAGCCGCCGATGATGGATGCCGAGCTACAGAAGATGTACGAAGCTATACAGCAGAAGCGAGCATCTATCAATATGCAAGCGCAGCAGTCTCCTACACCATTATGGGATGAGATTGATAAGATTGAGGACAACTTGACAGGCGCACAACGTCAATACTTGATGCAGAACCAGGAATACGTCAATAGCTTGCAATATGTGTCTAAGCTGGTTCAAGACGAGGAATTGCGCATCATACGCCCTCGCATTGAGAGTACTCAGCAAGGACAGGAAGCGTTAAAGAAGCACCTATCCTTAATGCAACGTTTAAGAAAAGAAGTAGCACAGGCAGAAGAACATAAATCTGCTATGCTCAACGATTATATGACAAATCACAGCGACAAGACTTGGCAAGAGTATCTCGCTTGGTACAACAAAACACATAAAGGAGAAACTAAGAAATGAACGTAACAGAATTGAAAGAAAAGCTGCTTACATCATTGGATTTGTGGGCAGACGCAAGAATCAGCGATATGGTGAAGGAGAACCCTGCATTGGCTATTCCTTCCGTGTATATGAAGCGAGCTTCACACAACATCATCGCCAAGCACAAAAATAGTTGGGGTAAGAGCATTGACAACGCTACCCTATTCATCGCCGATGAGGACGGAAACATAGATGCTGATACTATATTCTCAGACCTCATGCAGATGTTGGAGAATATAAGCAACTATGAGTTTGATTTCGGATTTATCAAAGGTCGCATTGATGGCGGTGCTTTAGCCATTGATTTACCAGACAACATCATTACCACGATTTTGTTTGGCAGCAAGAAGAGTATCAGCTTCACCAAGGATGACTTTGAGGAGCTGAAAAGTCTGATAACAGCAGAATAATAAACATAAATACATATAAGATATGGAAGCAAAAGACATTATGAGTAAGTTTGATGAGCTTTATGGAATGATGGCATCATCAACAAACGTCAAGTATATGCACGTATTCGGCAACACGATGCGTTGCATGATGAAGGATATGGCATCCAAGCACCCAGAGTTGGCACAGGAATACTTAGAGAAGCTTTTCGCCATTAAGTGGAAGAACTATCTCACCAAGAAGGAGGCTTCTGAAATCGTAAACGGTATGAATCCGTCAGCAGCCTGGGATATGCAGACATGGCTCAATGCTATGAATGGTCTAGGACTTGCGACAGAGGAGAAACCTTACTACAATGACTACGCTTTGTACGTTGCCATGAATCAGGTAGCAAGCGACCACGGATGCACCATTGCTAATATACTCGGTAAGGAAGATGTGAAGGATATTGGTACTGAGCATCTGGTTAAGTATGCTAACCACCTTGCACTCGACTTGTTGAAAGACAAGGATGGCGTGTACGACATAAGAGAGTATTTTCTGAAGTAAAATCAAAAACATACGATTATGAAAAAGGTATTCGAAGACATCATAGCTAGCAATGATATGCAGGCTATCAAGAACTGTGTTACGATCATGGCGGATTGTTGCGAAGTCGGAATGAACGACAGCGTGATGCTTGATATGATGAAGCAGATCCAGGGCGAGATTGGTTCGTGTCACTACAACGAAGAGATGGCAGATATGCACCTTTGTCTCATTGATCAGCTTCACACTAAAGATATTGCCAAAGACTATTGGCACGAAGTCAAGAACGACAACATCACCATTAATGATTGGTGCGTTTTGTGGGGTGAAATGGTAAAACGCAACGCTGGAAAGATTAAGAAGTGGTTCCCGAAAATCAACACGCTTGATTTCGAGAGAAAGATTTTCGACGAATGCATTTCTTTCCTGGAAAACGGACGAATGCCATATTATGATCTGAATATCTGATTTTTTCGTTATTCTGAATAGAGTTTCGGTTTTTTTTTGCTATCTTTGCAGAAAGAGACCGAAACTTTATTTTTATTAATTATTCAGGATAACAAAAATGGCAGAAAGATTAAGAGAATTATTAGTAGGGGTCGTAATAGCGGTCGTAGCCTACTTAAAGCCTATTGATGGGGAATTAAAGACATTGGCTTTGATTTTCTTTCTCAACTTTGTGTTTGGATACCTTAGTGGTATGATAGCTAAAGGTGAGAAATTTGAACTCAAGAAGGCACTTATTTGCGTAGGTCACGCAACGATATACTTCGTCCTATGTGCCGCCGTATATACCATTGGTAGATGGAAAGGGCAAATGGATGGAGCTATCCAGTGTGTGTCAATGATTACCTACGTTGTGATTTACTTCTACGGAATGAATATCACCCAGAAGATGATGGAGATATTCAAGAAGGACACACCACCATGGATGGTAGCGAACTTTATACATTATTGCCTTGGACTATATTTCTTGGAGAGAATACCTTTCCTGGCATCATTTTTTAACTCATACAAACAACAGAAAGGAAATCAGTCATGTTAATTACAATAGATAGAGCTTGGAAAAAGGATGGTTATACTATCAGCCGTCTTTACGTTAATGGAGAGTTGTTTGGCTGCAATACTCTTGAAGATACTGATAGAGGATTGCGCCAAGATATGCAGCTTGAAGAAATCAAGAAGAAGAAGGTGTATGGACAGACTGCAATACCAAGCGGCAGTTATGAATGCGTATATACCTACTCTAACAGATTCAAGAAGATGCTTCCATTATTAAAGGATGTACCAGGATTTGATGGCATCCGTATTCATTCCGGTAACTCTGCAAAAGACACACTAGGATGCATCCTTGTCGGTAAGAACGATAAGAAAGGTTGGGTTAGCGATTCTCGATTCTGGACAAACAAGCTCATTCAGGCAATGAAGACAGCTTTGGATAAAAATGAAAAAGTAACGATTGTAATTCAGTAGCTTATGAAACTTATTGATAAGATAACAAGGATAGTAATCATCGTTGCAGTAGCAATGTTGATTCTCTCAATGTTCTGTAGATGTAAGGCTAATGAACGACTGGTAGAGAAACAGACGTACATCACTGACAAGCGCAATGATGCCAAGTGGGATTCACTCTTTAACGCAAGGCTTATTAAGAAGCTGGAATCATACAAAGCGATGCACAAGGAATCCGTGAAGTCAACCACAAAAGAGAAGACGCATATCAAGGATAGTACAGCTTCGAAGTATGATGCCAATGGCAACAAAGTTGGAGAAGACAGATTTCACTACGAATATCACGAGATATCACAGGAAGATGTACAGATACTGAGAGATAGTATTTCAAGTCTGAAAGAATACAAGGATAGTACGGCGATATATCATAGCAAGTGTGACTCCTTAATCTCAGTAATAAGCAAAATATCGAAAGATAGAATATATGTCGAGAAGCAGCTATCAAAGACCGACAGAGCTTTCTTGAATATAGGTAAGATATCATCTGTCTGTCTTTTCATTGGTCTTCTCGCATTGTTGGGTTGGATATTACATAAGCATTCTTAGTTTTTCTCATTATTAAGTGTTTTAGTTGGTTTTTAAACAAAAAAAAGAGGCGACCGTCCGTGATGGATAGTCGCCTCTTGGCATTTGAATATCAATCTTCTTCAGCTTGCAGGAACTTGATACTGTACTCCGTTTCGTAGTGCTTCTTCTGCTCGTCAGTCAGTATTCTTGTTTCGCTGTCGAAGAATAAAGTGAGCAGCTCTCCGTAATCCTTGTCGTAGAAGTAGTTGTACTTGCGGCAAAGATAGTTCCTGGCATTCATGCACTTGTCTGGAATAGTCTTAAACTTTCGCTTCGTCTTCTGTGGCAAACCGCTAGTAGCTCTCAGTTTCTCGACGGCAAGAACCTTCCTAAGCGTTTCCTGTCTCTTTTTGTTAGCCTCATCGGTGCGGGTACGGGCAGCACTCTCCTTCCGTATTCGTTTCGTTGTCTCGTCCGTATGCCTGACACCTAGCTTCTTGGCCAACTCATTGACAGAAGCTTTGGTTACACCAAGTATTTTTCCTATCTCCGTGGCTGAATGAGTCGGATATAGATCACGGATAACCTGATTCCTTTTCTCCTTCGCTTCCTTCTTCCTTTGTATAAAGGAATCCCCGTGTAGCTTATGTAGCCACCAGTAGATAGTCTGTACGGTGCATCCGAATGACTCCGCCAATTTACAGGGCGACTCACACGGATGCTCCTTAATGTAATTTTTCTGTTCGTCTGTGAGTACGTTCATATGCTAACGAAAATCACCATTACCATCAATCTTACCTCTGTCCTTTCGAGAGGCAAGCTTATCAAGATTCTCCTGGCAGATGGAATTTGCATCCCATCCAAATACCGAACAGATTCCGTTCAGTTGCCAAAAGCAGTCACCAAGCTCGGCACGAATTGCCTTGATCTCCTCATCCGTCACGTTATCGCGAATCACCAGGTTACTTTCCTCGATATAAGCCTTTCCCTTTCGGATAAGCTTACCAACCTTTGAAGTAAACTCGCCAAGTTCGCCCATAAGATTAAGGGTCATGTAACTAAAATTCTCACAACTAGGCATGCAAGTAGTCATTGCTGCCTTCTGATACTCATTAAGAGTCAATTCTTTATTTTCCATTTATATTTAAAGTTTAAAATTCATGTTCACTACATACTTGGTCGCAAAATGATTCGTGCTCATTATTACAGCACCACCCTACGCCATAAGCGTCTTCGTTGCAGAACCAATGACAGTTGCCGCAACATCTTTCTTCTTTCTTCATAACTAATGTTCAATCAATGTTAAATACTTCAACTTTGCGAATCGGTATGATTCGTACACATCGTCAACATTCACTTTCGAATTAAAGGTACGAATACATCCTTTTTTGTCATAGAATCCAAGGATAATATACTTTTCTTCTACATATCCTGCAACGTATGCACCGATGTCCTTCCCCTTATAAAGAACAGGTTCGCCACGATACGCATTGAAAAATTCCTCGTTTGTCATACGCTACTTGAATTTAATGATAAAAAACTCGGTATCAAGCCACTTGTCGGGGCATAAGCCCTTTTTCGGCTTACCAATACTGATACTCTCAATCTCCTTTTCGATACGTGGACTATCCTTGCGATAGCCATTGATGAAGAGGACGTGGGTGTAAGGAATAGCCATGTAATATGGACTATTGATGCAATAGTGTGCCATTTTCGGGCTAATACTATCCCAGTTTTTTACGCAATGAGGGGGTATCTTTTCGTTGGTACAAGTATCTTCATTCCATAATAGGAAAAGGCGTTTTACCCAATATCCCTTAATCTCCCGATACTCCTCAGTCTTTTCGCCAGCCACAATCATGTCAAACCATTGCTTGCTGACTGTGAGGGTCAATATTTTCTTCTTCATCCTTACACCTCCTCCCAGTCTATTGCAAGTATATCCTCTGAGAGCATTCTTTCTTCCTTGAATATATGATGCCCATAATGATAGAATATTCCTTCCTCGTCAATACCAAACGAATAAAGCCCATTTTCTCGCTTTACGAGCTTTCCTTTTCTCATACGCTTTAAAGCCTCTGAGAAATCAAATGTTTCCTTCTTCATTTCTTCTATCTTTTTAATCTTCATACACCAACTAGCTTTCCAATCAAATGATGGTCGTGCTTATCGAAAGCAATTCCATACTTGAACATTTCTTCAAAAAGCATAAGACGCTCATCGTTGGTAGCCAACCGAGTAGATTTCTTTTTATCCTCGGTCATTGTAAAATGAGAGCCTACCATTAAATTCTTAGCTTCCTTGTGAAGATAAAGATAGCAGAAGAGGTTGTGAAACTCTGGTCTCCAACGCTTACATAACACAATCCAATCATTATCTATCACAACTATATTGCCTTCAGCAACAATATCTTTAAACATATTCTTTTCCATACACTATTACTTTAACCATTTACAATGTTTCTTTTCCCATTCATCAAAAGAAAGAGTTTCATTTACCTTGCCTAATAATCTCATTTGTTGATAGTAGCTATTGTAAGCATCTATCTTCATTTTATATATTACTCCAAATGTTCCCTTCATATCTTGTTTCTTTTTAGGTCTCATACGCTACTTCTTTTTATCGAATTTATTTCCAACTCTTTCTATCTTACCAATTTGCAGAACATCTGAAAGCAAATAAAGAGGTTCATTCTCGCTGGCTGCTACCATAAAAGCATAGTCCTCTTCTGACCAAATTACTTCGCCTATAGGTTTATGCCCTACGAAATGTATTAGGTCGTGCTCAAAGATTTCTTTGCCTTTGCAGTCTCTCAGTCCTGTAAACATACAGACTGAAGAAGGATCAACTCTATGCACTATAGGTACATCAGGAAATGCACTACTAGGATAACCTATTCCAACATAACTTGTGCTATGATTTAAGTCACCTTCAACCCATTCTCCGTTATCAAGACGTTTTGCCTTGAACTTGATATTTTCTATTTTCATACACTACTTATATAAAATTGTTACTCTTCTATTTTTGTTCTCTTTTAATATTGTCTCCTTTGCCTTTTTTATAGAGCAGAAAAAGCACTCTGAAATGTCATTTGCGCCATAGTCCCAATAATGGATAAGCCCAAAGAGTAATGAATGTCTCTTATCTACACGAAAAGCAAAGATTGGCTCATTCCAAGAATCATAATGTACGCCTTTAACAGCTTTGCTTTTATGATACATATCTACTATTCTATAGGTTGCCATAACTATATCTTTTTAAGTTTTATCTTTATTGCCTTCAAATTTCTTTCACCACCATCCCAGAAACATGAACGTCTAAGATAGAAAGGTTGACCTTTTAACCAAGGAAACTTTTCGTAGAAAGCCTTCCACTTTGCTCTTCCTGCCGTCAAGGAAGGCACTTCAATACAGCTTCTAGCATGGCAACTACCAAATACTAATGTATTATCACAAACGTTTTTATCCATAACTATTCTTCTTTAAGTTCGACTGGCTCATCGTTCCAAGATAATTCTCTTCCGATGAGCTTCTTGATAGAGCCTTGTGGAAGAGGAATTATCTGGGTTTTATCATTGCCCCATAACCTACGGAATAATTTCTTCGGTCTATCTGAAAGAATAACTTCCACACCATGATAATTAACTGCTAACCATGCCATACTTACTCCTCCAACTTTTCAATAGGTTTCCAATGAGTGATACGAGCCATTCTCCCTTCCCATAAGATGATGAAGTCATTACCATCTTTTGGGACGGTAGTGCTTTCCACTCTTCTGTTTTTGAAAACATTATCAGGAGCCATCTTGCTTGTTACAAAGACTTCTTCTCCATACTCAGGCAACCCATCCTCAACAGATACCCAGTCTGACTTTCCTAACTCTATCAAAGCATCATGCAATAAGCCATTTGCCTTTCTCAAAGGAGCATTATGCTTATCGCTTCCAAACTCCAAGCTATCAACATTGTTGCGGATAACTTCTTGTATCAGCTCTATAACTTTCTTCTTATCCATAGTTACTTTGATTAAATATTATATCTTACTCATCTTCCAACTCTTTAAGTGCATCATGCAAATTGACAATCGCTTTTTCAAGTTCTTTCTGTCTGCCTTCTATTACCTCTGTCTTTTCATCAAAGATAGCAGAACATGCATATACAGAAGTAACTTGCATTTTAGCATACTGTATTTTCTCGATAGCTTTTTCTTTGCTCATTGCTTATCCTCCTTTGCCTTTTTAAGATAAAATACTCTCCAATCTTCAAAAGTCCAATCTCTTGTATTATGAGTAAGATTGAAAACCTCCGTATCTTTCTCTAACTGGAGTAACAGCCAAGCATAATCTTCATATCGCTTTCTTAATAATCTCTTGCGGCATAATCTCACATGCTTGTATAACTTATAATCAGCGGTTGCAGCATCAAAGATTATTTTACCTACTATTGCTAACAGATAAGCAGATATAACACCTAATGCAGTCCAACCTAATATTGTAATAACTAAGTCCATATTCTCTTCTTTTTACCCTCTCCCTTTTACAGGAGAGGGTGGTTAGTTACTTTTTGCGTCTATAAGAAATAGTCGTAAACTCCTCGTACTCTTCTGCTTGAGTAATAACGTCACAATCAGAAAACATCATTGCCTCAGATTTCAGACTAGTAACTCCAGTAATACCGATGTATCCGTCTTCAAGCTGATAAACTTTCGTGGATATTGTGTACCATCTGTGTTCATCTATGCCAAGGTTAGATTTTACTAACTTGGCATCTTTTCCTAATACTTCTTCTGCATCAAAGACAGAATAAAAACCTTCACCGTTAATTTTCTCAATTGCTTTTTGTACTTTCATATTACTTTTATTTATGCCCGAAGGCGGTTAACCTCCTAGCATATCGCTAATATTTAAATATTTCTCTCCTACATCTAAGTTTCTTACCTCACAGAAACCTGCTTCAGAAACTGTACTATCATCGTCATATACCTTAGTGACGTGTAGTTTCTTTATAGGACAGCAATCATCATCGCTTACCTCAAAAGCAATAGGTAAGTCTCCATGCTTTGCCTTGATTTTCTCTAAGCTTTTAACTAAATCACTTATTTTCATGCTAATATCTTTTATGCCCGAAGGCGGTTAAACACACCATCCACAACTACCTACATATAGTTCACCTTCCAGTTCGTTGCAGATGTTATAATATTCTTCTTCTGTGATATTGTATTTATCTAGCACTTCCTTTGTTGGTGGCTTTTGGTCAAATTGCATATCACCACACGCATAAGGCTCTGCGCTTTCAGCTTCATGGTCATACATATCGCCAAAATCATCTTGGTCAGCACCCTTTCCGTTGATGGTGAACACCTCTGTACGACAAGGTAATGCATGATGTGTTTTTATTTTTAATTCCATACCTACACCTCCGTTTCTGAGTTGCTATTAACTAAATCCTCATATTCTCCTATCGTGATTTCCTCGAAGTCCGGATTTTGCTTTTCTGCTCTGATACTATCATCAAAGTAAACGAAAATGCGGTCTTTATGACGGAGAATCTGAGTGATAGTAAAACGGCTAGCTTGGGAGACTTCTATATTCAGTTCCTTTATTACCTTGAAATGGTTAGCAACTGATTTATAGGAGAGAAGAACGGAGGCTATTGCCTTGCCTTGCTTACATCTCTTGTTAGGCGAAATAGCTACATAGTAACCATCCACCAATTTCACACCGTCTATCTTCTTCCACACCTTCTTGTCTAGCGTATCGTAACGCTCAGAAGGAACCCATATAGCAGTAATCTCATACACTCTTGTGAGGGTTCTGTTAGGCTGATAGCCCTGATATTTTTCAAACTCGAAACCTACGGCTTCTTCTACTCGTTTTGTGTAGGCTTGATACTCTTTTTCTTCAGCATCGAGAATACTCTTAATGTATTCGTAAGCCTTTGTTCCATGTTTTGCTTCGTACAACATATATCTTTACTTTTTAAGTTTATTGAACCTGGCACTAAATCCTCATATCTAAGGTTTCCAAAGATAGGGGAATACAGCTTGGTTCCTTGCGGCTTATTCTTTAGTACTTCCGCTATATTAATCTTTTCTTCCTTATTACTTCACTCTTTTGAATTGAACATTCTTTCCGTCTTCTCTATCAGTTGCACTACACTTATAATTTTTGCAAATAACATTATAAATGTCACCGCATAACTCATCGAAGAAGCATCCATTGCATTCTTCTTTCTCGGTCTCAACCACCTTCAAGACGATTTCTGCTCCAATAGGTAAATCTTCCATAGTTAGACCTCATCGTTATATTTATAAACAAGCCCGACAACCAACTTTGACAAGCTCATTGTTCGTCATAACTCTAGTATCGGTATTACCAAGCCTCAGCTCATCAATGATACGTTCTGCGACCTTCTGAATATGACCCATCTTAGACAGAGGAAAACGCTCGATGTCGGCAGCTTTATCAAGATGGAAACTTTCACGAAGATAAGTACCACGAATAACACCATAAATTGAAGGACGTTTGGTGACTACCCATACACCTTCATCTAACTCATGGCATATACGCATACACACAGGCTCGTATCTGCCATTTACCTTACCGTATAAGGTATTTGATATGTCGTGTTCAGGAATCTTATATTCCTCGTATCGACCTTTACTGTTCTTTACATACAGCTGTGGAATCTTTTTCATTTTTCTTACGTTTTAAATTCGCTATTCTAGTTTCTCTAAGATACTCATCGGATTTCTTTAGTCCGAGCTTCTTAGCCTGCTTGGTGACCTCATAAACACTTCTGCCGAGGATCCTGGCAATCTGCTTGTTTGAGGTGTTAGGATAGGCAACCTTCAAAGCTCTTACGTGAGCCTCGTTCCATGGCGTACCGGTGTTATCCTGTTCGTTCTCCAGGAATTCACCATCAGCGTTCAGGTTGAATCCGTTGAGGATGCATGCGTTGGCTAGGGCGTTCTCGGCACGTTTGTAGTCAAGTACCTTCTGACCGATAATCTCGAAGCCAAGATTGAACTTATCCGGGCATTCGGAGAACACCTCGTCGTCGACCTTGACCGGGTAAAGAATCTCCATGGCGTTTCGCATGCGTGCATGTACTCCCCGTATAGGATTCGTGAAGCGTTCTGCGATATTGACGGCGTGAATACCGTTATACTTATCCATCATCTCGGCAAAGCGTTCTACTGAGCTTACAAGCATACTGCTCATTAGTTCTGACATCAGGAGCATCGTGTACATCTTGTGCTCTTTGACGTGATGCTTGAGGAACTGGTTGTCGATTGCAAAGAAGCATTTCTGTACGTCCAGTTTCAAGTCATCCTCGATGTTATCAGTCATATCCAACCAGAGTTCGGACATACCGCATTCCTTCATATAGTGCATAAAGACATCGATGAGTTCGTCTGAGCACTCCTTTGCCTCTGTGATTCTCTTCTTTGCCTCGAAGCGGAAGATTTTCTTGTTCTCCTTGATGAGGTTGTACGTGTCGGTGATTTGCGTCTGAACGATTGTGGCGAAACCGCCGACCATGGAATAAAAGAGCATATAGAAGCGATTCACCTGCTCCTCTGTGGGAACCTTTACAGGGATTCCGCACAGGACCGGTCTAGAGAAATTCGGGTTCCATCCTGTCTGCATGCTACACCTCTCTTTCTACAGCCAAAGCGCAACTGATACAGAATACCATCAGGAGCGAAAGGAAAACGTGTTCAACCATAAAGCAGATGAATCCGTAACCTGCGATAATTGCTGCGATGATAAGCAGGATCATCACTATTGTATGTTTGTATTTCTTCATAATTCTAAAATTTACTTGGTTCGGTTGCACCAATTATCGGTAGATTTCCAATAACCGGCCATCCATATTTCTTTCTTTGTTGCATCAGGATGCTCGCTGAGCCATTCCTCTGCCATTTTACTTACGTCCGCCATAATTACTTTCTTAAAGAATCACCAACAAAAGGAACTGCTTTTGTTGTCGCTATAAGTCTATCTACAACTCTATCTCCATATCTCTGAGTAAGCTCATCAATACTGAGGTTTGTGGTAAGGATAAGCAATTTCCCTTTCTTCTCGGCTGCATCACAAAGCTCTGCAAACGGCATACGCTTGTTTCCATAGGAATTGAGATTATCCTCAGTACCGATATCATCTACATAAATAATGTGGAGCTTAAGAATGTCATCAATTTTTTGGTTCAACTCTTGTGCGCTGAAGATATTTACCACCTTTTTATGTACGTCCTTAATAAGGAGAGGAAGGATATACATGCCGATTACCGACTTGCCCAATCCGCAACCGCCGAACATCAATAACCCTTTCCCTTTGTTGTCTGTCATCCAATCAACAATAGGGCGGTAATTGTGCTCATTCCATTCGGCATTACACCCAGACTTCATGTTGACTACATACTGTAAGCCTCCACGCAGACGTTTCTCTGCGTTAGGAATGTTTATTTGCACTCTGTCAATTTCTTGTGGGTAACCAGTATCTCGCATTTGAGATACGAGGTTTCTGAAATATTCGTTATCTATTTGTTCCATCTATCATCGAGCTTATATCTTTCGCTATTGTTACTATTTTGAAGATTCATTCCAACAGGAAGACTTGATCTTGAAGGTTTACCACTGTTGCTATTGTTCTTCTTCCACCTCGCAAGTCTTCGTGATATCTCGAAAGTTTTTTCTTTCTCAAATCTCATCTTCTTACCATTCTCGTTGTGCTCAGTCCAGTAATCGAAAAACTCACGGATAAGCACTTTTCCGTATTGTTCTATGTACGGAATAAGCTTTTCACCAAATGCATGTTTCCGTACTTCCAATGTGTCACTTGGTGTGTCACTTTTCGAAATCAGAATCTTATAACAATCTATGTTATTGATAGTTACTTTACTACCCTTGTGTGTCACTAGGTGTGTCACTATGTTCGTTTCATACAACTTTTTAAGTATGGTCCTCACAGTTCGCAAACCTATATCAAGTTCACTCGAAATCTTGCGGATGCTAACAATCAATGTTCCGTTATCATCTGCGTTTGCAAGGAGATAAAGAAACAAGTTTACGGCATTTACCCTATCAAGTTTCATCAAATCGAAATATTGTTCTTTGCTAATCTTAAAAGAATCCATTGTGTAAAAAATGAATATTATTCAACGACCACTACAGGTAGCGTCTGTTTTGTTCGATATCATGCTGGATATTGAGCAACGCTATGTACTCTTCAGAAGAAGGAATGTATATTCCGGCGACATTACTAGACCAGTTCCTGAAACGTTCGATAGCCTCAGACAACTCTTCTTTCGTAAGCTTTGCGGTCGATATAACATATTCCCTATCTGTTCCGAGCAGATCATCGTGCTTCTGGCGCACAAACAAGTCTCTATTGACAATCCTCTTGAAGTAACAGGTCTTGACTTCATCTAGAGTATTCCCGGTCTGCAAGCCGAAGTAAGCGAGGATCGTGTGAAGGTACTTCAACTGCTGAAGTGTTTTCGCCTTCTTTTCTACGACCTCTACCATACTCTGCTTTTCAATCAGCTTCTCTATCTTCAGTCTGAGATTCTGAACTTCAAGAGGATTCTTAGTGTTATACATCATACGTTTTGATTCCTACATCAAACCACAACTACATCATACTATTTCAGCATTGAATGTATCTTTAATCAGCTTCATCTTGACCGCCAGGTCAGAAGGGCAAATTGTCGGCTTGCCCTGCTGGTGCTCCTGGCTGCTGTGCCGGTGGAAACGGATTCCGTTGGTTCATCGGGTTTGGTGCTCCGGCCATAGCTGCTTGCTGTGCCTGATATGCTGCTTGTGCGCCAGCCTGAGGATTCATGTTGTAGCCACCCTGCATAGGAGTCTGCTGCCCCGGACGAATAACATTCCAAGCCTTGATACTATTAAACCAACGGTCCTGATATTGTCTTGCATCAATATCAAACTGAACGGTGATTGTCTCACCACCCTTGATATTAAACTGCGCAATCCTGTCAGCACCGAAAACCTCGAAACAGAGATGCTTTGGATATTGCTCCTGCGTTTCGATTACAAAAGACTGTGATCTCCATTCTCCTCGCTGCGACGTTCCCGAACGCTCCGGAAGAATGGCAATCACGACACCTGTCATTTCCATGTTAATCAATTTTTGTGTTATATAAATACTGAGTTAAACCTCTGAGTTCACACCAATCCAAGAATTGGTCTAGGAGGTTATGAATATCCTGCTCCATCCCATCGTATCGATAGACACGGATAGCCGGAGTGTAAGGTATGAGCGGAAGACCACGAACATCATACCCGTGCTTTTCGAGCTTATAGCCCTCGAAACAGAAGAGGTCAAAATCGAAGATATCTGCACCAAACATATCAAGATAGAATCTCCATTGACAAGAGTCGTAGTACTGGCTATCAGAAGGAGCACTATACTTTGTCTTGATGTCACGGAGCTGCAATCCGTTTACCATATCGGCACACCCGGTTACTACAGCTCTACCATAGTCTTTATACTTACGTATCTCGTGGAATGCCTCTATGTTTTGGTAGCGGTAATCAAGGGCAACCTTAATCTGTGACAGATCAAGCGTCACCGGGTATCCTTCTATATCAAAAGTCCTACCCTCCGGCACTGGTTCCTGCTTTTCCTTACCATAGTAAGTAAACGTTCGGTAACCGGCAGGAGCGATAACGCAAGATTGGCAACCGGTCTCAACGATTGCGTGAAAGGCGGTTCCAATCCTTGTGTACTCATTGCCTTGGAACTCGCCGACAATATTATCAATAACGCTCTGTTCGGTTATCTCATAATTATCGTGCTCACTCTGTTCCATGTACCTTCTAAAAGCCTCAATAGTTGTCACTCTAATGAGTGGCTTGCTACTTTTTCCCATCGTCAGCAGGTTTAGCCTCTTCTTTCTTCTCTGTCTTCTTGGCGGCAGACTTCTTGTCCTCGGCAGGCTTAGTGAACTTGTTGTCGGCAAAGACGAATCCCTTTGCGGTGAGAGCGGTATTGATTTCGTTGAAGAACGGCTGCTTCATAATCTGTGGAAGTTCCTTGCAATCAGCCAAGAGTTTGGCAGCAGACTCATCATCCTCGACCTTCGCAAGCTCTCCACGCAACTTGGTGATAAGCTCATTTGCCTTGCGCTGTGCCTCAGACTTAGACTGGATGGACTGCTTCACCTTCTTGATGATGTCAGCCATAAATGTAGCAAACTCTGGAGCTGTAGCATCAGGAATCTCTGTCATAGGAATCTGAGCGACATTCTTGCCGACATAGTTGTCGTTAGGCTCAAACGATACAGTGCGCTTTGCGTTAATAAGAGAGATGAAGCCTACCTGGTCCGCAATGCGGAGAAGTAAATCCTTTGACTGACCGGTACAATCTGGTGAGTGCTTGATAATATCACCCTCAGACTGCTCCTTGTCGTGGCAGATAAAAATGATATCCGAACCATTCTGACGAAGTACGTTGACGAAAGCCTTGAAGTCATCAGCCATACGGCCAAACTTCTTCAATGTATTCTTCGCCAGCTTGTAGTCCGTCTGAACCGCATAAGTTGAGAGGTAGTCGTCAAGCGTAGCCTTTGCGGTGTCAACGATGATTGTCTTGTATGAGCTCATATCATTCTGAGCGCCCAAGATGTCTTCCCATCTGTTTGCCACGAGAGTATCTACACGCTGAACACTGCGGTCATATCCCCTGTCCGTATCTATGAGCAAAGGAACCTCTGCTGTAGTTGCGACAGAAGTTTTACCTGAGCCAGGCTGACCATAAAGAACAATAATAACCGGACGTTCTGGGGTAACGTCATCCTTTTTAATAATTGGCATTTTATTTTTTTGTTTTAAAATTAATCACTCGTACCTCCAATCCCAATGCCTGCAAACATAATCACCCGAGTTACTGGCCTTGGGGTCATCACATAACCCTAGCAGGATGCAATCATGACAGCTTCTCTTGTAGTATGTAGCGATTTTACTGTTTGCCATAGCTTTAAGATTTAATGTACTCTATCAATATAACTAAAGTAAGTTTCCACGGCCACCTTTTCACCTTTAGAGTTAATTCTATCGTAGTGCCGTGTAATGTTACCGAGCTTTCTACCCTCGCCTTCCATATAGTCGAGGTAGATAGCTCTAGCCGCCAGAGCTCTAGCATGATTTGTGTCGAGTTCCATCAGACAAGAATGAACCTCTCTAAGATGGACCACGGCAGCTGCTACTCCCGGCGGCATAGATGCGATGATTTCTCCAATTCTACTCATTATACCTCCATAATAGGAATCTCAGGACAGAGCTTACGGATCTTGTCAAGCTCCGTATTGATAATCTTGTCACGGGACTCCTCGATGATACATTCTGCGTCAGCAGAGATAAGCGTCAGCAATGCCATATTGCCTTCAACGTGAGCGATAGTCTCGATTGAAAGTTTCTCAGGCTCGGCGCCCTTGAAAATCGGCACATTGATTACGAACGATGAAGGAAGATTAGAATCTACAGCCTTCTCGTAGTTGTCTGTTACGGAACCATTGTCGCAGAGTTCCTTCTTGATTGTTGTCTGAACCTTTGCAGAAAAGCTCTTGAGGAGATTGACGAGTTCCATGTTCTTCTCCTTCGTCTCGAAGTAAGAACGGTTGAGACGAAAGAAGTCGCCAAGCTGTACAGGCTTCCACAGCTGTCCATCATTGATATGGAATCCCATAAACTGACGGGACAGCTGAATAGAACCAACGATAGTCTGTGAAGTGCGCTCGTCATTCTCGTTTGTTACAAGAGTAACGACAAGTTTCTCGCGATTAACCAGGATATGCGTATGCTCCTTGTTAATCTGCTTTGTACCCCAACGCTTTTCAAGGAAAGCATAGATACAGGTAATTACGCCGTTAACCTGAAGGTTAAGGGGCTCCTTTGCTGGAAGCTTGTAAGGGTTCTCGTTACCAACCTCACGGATTACAAGCTCCGCATGATCCTGACCAGGAGCGAGGTTTATCTGCAATTTTTCATTGTCCATTTTACGAAATATTTAAAAGTTAAAACTAAGTGAAAGCAGACTACATAGCCTGCTTATCACGGATAATTGAATACATATTCTTCGGGAGTTCGTCACGTGTTGCCGGACGGGAAGAAACAAGATTGCCCTCCTTGTCATAGAAGGCTGTCATCTTGGAATCACGGTCAACGAACTTGTAAACCTTCTCGTTAACCATACTACCCTTCTGCTTGATTTCCTTAAGGAGAGAAGAAATCTCTTCCTTGATAGGCTTCAGCTCTGCCTTTTTCTGTTCACGGAAATCCTTGATTTCCTCCTCGATGTCAGAGGCGCGTGCGGACTGAAGAGCAAACAGATCCTTCTTCTTCATCAGCTCATCAGAGTTGAATCGCTTGATGAACTCCATCTTTTCGACGGAGTCAGCGTTGTTGGCGAGGAAGTCCTCACGTTCCTCCAGGTCCTCATACTCGTGACCTAGAGTTGCCGAAATAGTTGCTTTTTCTTTTGCCATTGTTATATGAATTAATGTGTTAATACTCGGCGCCAGCGTCCACGCTTGAATTTCTTGACAGCGTGGATTCCGAACAGCTCCGGTGTTGTTACGCCAGTCATCATAGGAAGCTCGTTACCCTTCTTCAGCAGTCTTCCGAAATGAGAAGAAGTGACAGGAGCGTGACAGATGATGTTCTTCTTGACATCATACAGGTTGCCGTACTTTGATACTACGCCCATTACTCGCCCTCCTTCTTTTTCTCAATCAACTTCTTAATGTAATCGAGGAAGCCCTTAGCCTCATCGCCGGAAATCTTGACAGCACCGATAACTTTCTGCTCTTCCTCTTCGTTCTCCTCAGGAATCGGAATCTCTTCCTCAGCCTTCTCTTTCTTAAGGCGAACGCCAAGGAGAGCGTTAGGATTGTTGTGCAACAACTGGTCGAGAATCAGCAAGCAGTGAGTCTTTTCAAGCTGAGCGTCCTCACGAACGACCTCATCAGTACTCTCGATGATTTTCATCATCTCGTTGTACTCTTCTGCGGACTCGCAGTTCTTTGCGAGCATCTTGATGACTTTGAAGCGGTCAACCTCAAAAGCCAACGTAATCTTACCTTTGTCCATAATTTAAAATATTTTAAAATTAAACTAACTAATCTTCATTGTTCAACCCGAGCGCATGTGCAGCCATTCCTCTGTCTCTTATACACATCTGACGCTGCCGACGACTCCTTACGTGTAGATCT
>ERZ1026898.94-NODE-94-length-56339-cov-8.998348_pt1 | contig 56339 bp, 58 predicted proteins | sample MGYA00380178_ERZ1026898 | MGnify/ENA primary metagenome ERZ1026898 (study PRJEB33269, sample SAMEA4719814) | human gut metagenome | biome: human-associated habitat; feature: organic feature; material: feces | place: Cameroon | collected 2013-10 ...
TTTTCATTCGAGGCAACCTTCTTATCATTTTGAAAGTGCCATTTTACACGAAAATCACCTCAAAACACGAAAAATTTTCACTGAATTGCTCATTTTGCTTTCATACTTTGTCGTTAACGAAATAAAGATAAGAGATTGTACTTTTCGTTAATCAGATAACAAAAGCGAACCCCACACCCTGTTACTTGCGATTTTACGGATTATGAATTTCGTTTTCACTCGTTCCTACTCGGAAAAACTGTTACAAATGCACAGAAATTTCGAGTAGGACATAGCTGAACGGGTTTTGCTATACCGGCGAGGTGATGGCGAAATATTCTGCCGATAATTTTGCCATTGTCCGAAAAGTGTTTACCTTTGCAACCTTGAACAAAGATACGATAGTAGGATTATTAACCATATAATAAGGAGGTAAAACAAGGAGACAAAGAACAGTTTACGTAGAAATATTGCGAATTTAATGACATAATAAAGCGTTATTGCTTATACTTGAGTTGTACGAAACTTCGACCCTTTCGACAAAATACCAATCAAGGTAAAGTGGTAAACGCTCACGATGAACCTCGTGGGCTTTACTTATTTGATTGGTTAGGTAGTCGAAGACCTCGTACAACTGATAAGAAAAAGTCCCACGTTTTTTTATGCCCGCAAGTCAGAGAAAAAAACAGAAAAATGTATCGCCTTGGGGACTTGGGCAAAAGAACAAGAAAAAATATGCCAACGTTTGTAAATAATAACAAGACAAAAAAGTCCGAAAGTTCTGTTTTCAATAGAAACTCTGATGAAAAAATTACTTTTACGGAGGTGGAACCGAGATGGAATTTGAATGAGATAATTCTGAATCCGGATGTTAGAGAAGAAATCAAGAACATTATTGCATTTTGTAAAGATCAAAAAGAACTTATCGAAAGATTTGAACTTGACAAGTTCCTCAAAGGCAGGGCATCGGTGGGTATAAATCTCTACGGCGTACCCGGAACTGGTAAGAGTATTACAGCAGAAGCTATAGCAAAAGCACTCGGACGTAAGATGATAGAGGTAAATTATGCCGATATTCAAAGCGAGAAATGGGGCGGAACGGAAAAACGTTTGTCAGCACTTTTTAAGCATGCCGAAGAAAACGGAACCGTTATATTCATGGACGAAGCGGACGGACTTATGGGCAAACGTTCATCTGCTGGAGCAAACGCCGATGTTACCAATCAGATAAAGTCGCATTTGCTTACTTTGATTGAACGTAGCAATGTGTTCATAATATATGCCACAAATCTGTTCGAGAATATGGATAGGGCATTCTTCAGAAGAATACTTTTTCATGTGAACTATCCGATGCCAAAACATGAAGAATTGATTGAATTGTGGAAGTTGCACTTGGGAAGCGATAACCTGCCGAAAAATAACGAAGAGTTCTCTTATGAGGATTTAGCCAAAATGTCGGAAAATCTCCTTGCGGGTGGTGATATAAAGAACATCACGCTCAAATTGTGTGTGAAAATCGGCGTGGGGCGTATCACCGAATTGACCAATGATATTGTCAAGAAAGAGATCGAGTTGTATCAAAAATCCATGAACGATAGCAAAGGAGTAAAGATGCAAGAGATGACAAAAGAAGAAGTCGAAGACTTGAAGAAAAAAGATGTGGAAACGTACAATAAATTAACAACGAACAAATAAAGAAAGGAGAAAATATGATTTTTACATGGACATTAGCTTCCTTGGCTGCATTGGTTGCAGCAGGAGCTTGTATCATTTATTGGGATAAGATAAAAAAGTGGGCGCAAGATGTATTTGATGCATATCCGGAAATAAAAATAGGGTTTGCAAATCTTTATCGAGATGGTAAAAAACTCTTAAAAGTAATTATTGCTCTAATTAGAGGTAAGTTCTTTAAGCAAGAAGGAACTCCGGAAGAGTTGACACTTGAACAATTAAGAGAGGCCTATGAAAGAGGAGAGCTCACGAAAGAGCAATATGAAGCGTTACTCGAAGAACGACGATCAACGCAGATAGCAGAACTAAGAAGATAATTAAGGAGGGAAATAATGGGAAAGTCAATTTTTGAGAGAACAAAAGAAATGTTGAAGAAAGAGATGGAAAAGTCTAAGTTTTTCAACTTTAGAAAAGAACTTATTGAGTGTATTGACAAGAAAGAAGATATTGATACTTGTACTATTACACTGCATTGTGAAAAGAAAAAGTTTGATGTAAAGGTATCTTTCGACTTGTTCTATACATCAAATGGAAAGATTTTCAAGCAAAATTATAAGTCCTTTTATGGCTTTGAAGAGAGTGAAATACCTCAATACATTGTTGATCAATTGAATGAAACGCAACATTGTGAAATAGCGTTTACTTTTGAAGAACTGAAGCAGTTGTATGATGAAATGGCTGTAAAAGTTATTGATAAATTGTCATATCAAAATATATTGAAGCAATGTAAAAAAGAGTTTGATACAGTAACAGTGATAGATAGAACATTCTATACCAGATTAGAGTATTATTTAGGCGATAAAATGGTAGAACAAGTACATGTCGGACTTATTTCGGGTATTCCATCTTGTGAATATGGTGATATTTATCCATACAAATCAAAGGTTATAAGTAGATAAACGGGGAATTGTGCCGTAATTTGCACTCTGCGGCACAGTTCTTTTAACAAATAAAGAATTTATGGGACCATTATCGTGGGTAATATTGGGAGCTTTAATCGGCGGACTGACGTTTTGCCTTTTTAAGATTAGGGCTTGGGCTCAGTCTTTGGCGATTTTCAAAGGAAAACGAATTGAAAATAGTACGTGGAATACTAAGGGCGATTATAAAGGATGCTGATGATACAAATATAGATGATGACGATATAATGGAAGTGTCAGACGAGGAGTTGTATCAAATGTATCTTGATGGGAAAATTACATGGGAGCAATATATCGCTATGAGGAATGGTGAAGAAATTCTATATGATATAAAGTATCCATGATGCGATATAGTTATTGTAAGTAAAGATGGAAATAATTATAACCAAACTAAAAATTGAATTATTATGATTAAGCAGTTATTCAGACAATTGAAAGGTGGTCTTTTCGGAAAAGAACCAGAACTCCCAGATGAGGTACATCCTCTAACAGATTTGGAACTATTAGAACTAGAAGGAAATACACGAGAGATTACACTAGAGCAATATGAAGATTTGGTGAATTCATATCGTGATGCAGTATCCGTAGATTCTACCGAAAAAGATGAGTGATGGATAAAGTCTTATGTTTAGTAATAAAACCATATCTTGTTTATGAGTACTTTTGAGGGAAAGTTTATTCGGTCTAATTCGCCTCGTACGGGTGTCATCATTGTTTCGTTTATTTTGAGCAATACGAATTGGTTTCGGGATAAGACGATAGATATTTGGATACACGATGTTTCGGGGCAGCGACAACGCAGAATGACTTTGGAGACACATAACAACAGGAGTTATACGTTCAATGTGGAGACCATGGGTTGGGATTGGGCGGAGGGTGATGTGTTTGCAATAGTGAACAAGCGTGGCAAGGTTGAGCAGCAATGGCAGTGTAAGCTGAGCGAGGGAAGACGCGAAGTTTGTCCTTTGTGCGGTGGGACGCAGAAATGCAGTGCCTGCAACGGCGAGGGCTATTGGCTTACGGACAACTACCATATACAGAAGTGTAACGTCTGCGGTGGTACGGGCATCTGCCAACATTGTTATGTTCCCACGAGAAGGGAACAGCCTTTTCAAGGTATGCCGAATATGGGAAATGTGCAGACAAGTCCGAAACGGAGCGGACGTTCCATAGCTGCAATTCAGGGTGAGATAAGAAAAGCGGAATTTGAACTCGCAAGGGTCAATAATATGTTGTTGAGCTACGAATTGAGGCAGGACTATGGCTTGTTTTACAGCAATCAGAAAAAGTATGCCTTGCGTTTGGAGCATAGAATAAAAGACTTGTATGACGAATTGGGACGGTCGGTATAAAGCCGGAACGGTTGAAACAGGGGAGAGGGAATATTTCTCTTTCTCCCCTTGTGTTTTCTTAAATCGTGGTTCAAGGGATAAAGTCAAGATAAAGAGCTCAAATTAGTTTAATCAAAGAGAAATATCGGAGTATGATTAAGAAGATTTTGTTGTGCATGCTTTGTGCCGTGATGTTTGTTTTCGCAGCTTGCGAAGAAGAGGTGCATGAAATAGATGCCCCTACGGTTACTACGACGTGGACTATAACGGTTACGATAACGCACCCTCAGGAGGAGATTTAAAGAAATATCAGTAATTTTGCGATTGGTAATTATGGTATTATCGTCGATAAGTCCGCATGCTTTTGTTTTGCGTTTAAGGCAGGCGATGGTTTGGTTTAATGGTAAAATTTTTATTTCGGTATTTAAGATGAACAGAAACATTACTCCCGAATGGATAGACAGTCTCAAAGAGAATGAGATTTTTGTTTTCGGATGTCGTAATTCGGGCAGGCATTTTGATGGAGCGTCTGCCACTGCATTGCGACGCTTCGGGGCAATCATGGGACAGCGTGAGGGCAGACAGGGGCGGTCGTATGCAATTCCTACCATCGGAGGCAGTATCGGCTATTATTCAATTAAAAAGTCGGTTGGGACTTTTACAAAATATGCTGCCCGACACCCCGAACTGCATTTTCTCGTTACGCCCATCGGTTGCGGTGGCGGAGGGTGGAGTCCTTGGATTATCGGTCCGATGTTTCGGAAAGCCTCGAAATTGCCCAACGTGAGTTTGCCGGAGGAGTTTTGGAAAGTTCTCTCCGATACTTGGAAGAAGAGGTGGGAGGCGATGACGGATGAGATTTCTTTGGTTGCCTATAATATCGGAGAGATGCTTTTGTATATGATGAAGTCCCCCAAAGGCTCATTGTTGTATCGTAAAATACGGTCGATGTCTCCGGAGAAACTCTACCGGTTTTGGGTCGATAATAAATCCGATTCACGCAGAATTTCTTGGACGGAGTGGTCTATAGGAAAGAATATCCTGTGGGTTTATCCGAATATCGAATATTTTTTGTATTCATCGTATTTGCAATTACTCATCAACTGCAACACGCAACGGGCGTATATCATGGTGAATAGCAGGCGACAACTGCCGCTTGTTAAACAGGAAGATATCAATTGGCAGTCGGTTGAGGGTTTGCCGGCTGATGTCATCGAGAGGATAAAAGGACGAAGAGTGGAGTACGAGTTCAACGTCTTTAGATATAAAGACGGTAAGGCGGAGGTGATGTGGCAGGTGAGTCCGGACGGCAGTTATCATTATCTCGACAAGTATGGAAACGGAAAGACCACCGATGAGAAGGATATAAAGATTTGGGGAGTAATCGATACGGAATGCAGGGTTGTCGAAAAGTTTCATCTGAAAACGGAAAGCAAATAATGTTTTGACTTTTTCTGTTTTCTCAAATAGTTTGGCGGGATATAATTAGATTGAAATCGTTTTTTCCTTTACCTTTGCAGATGTTTTGAGAGTGATTTGAGAAATTGATGTGTAGGAGGTTCAGGAGGTTATAAAATATGAAAGGTATGGTTTTCAGAACAGATAGGGAGATTGTCGATAAGTTGATTGCAAATGACGAGGACACGATAAAGGAGTTTTTCTTTGAGCGATGTCGTAGGGCGTTGTGCTATATCGGGCAGTATTTCTGCCATGGCAAACAGACGCCGGAGGAGTTGATAGGGGAGTTTTATGAGTTTCTCTCTGCCAATGATTGGCACAGATTGAGGATATTTCGTTTCACTTGTTCGTTGAACTCTTATATCACTATTATTGCTTCTCGCTATTTTCAGAATAAGCGGAATAAGGAGATGTTGCCTTTGGATGAGGAGATTGTTATTTCAGGAGGTATGTGCGTGGAGGTTGGTGGAGATGTGCTTTTTATGGATTATCTTCGTCATTTAATCGAACGTATGCAACCTTTGGATAGATTTCTCGTTCAACGTATCTTGATAGAGGGTGAAAAACCCGGGGATATATTGGAGGAGGCTGCGGAAATGGTGATGAATGACGAGTTTGTCAGTACCATGGCTCGAAACAGGCAGCAGTTCGCCGGATATATATACACGCGTTACAATCGTGTGAGAAAGAGTTTGCAAAAAGAAATGATGGCTTGCGGATATGGGAAATGAAGTGATGAATATGGATTGTTGCGAGTTGGCAGGGTTGCTTCTTGACAGGCTTGCCGTGAGTCATGCTTGCGATTCAGAGGTGTTCGATGAGGCGAACGCCATGTTCGATGAGTGTTTTGCGGTTGCTATGAGGGCAATCGGATTGTTCAACGATAAAACCAATGCTTATGAAGCGGCGAGATAAATTGTCAGATGAGGAATTGGCAGCGTATTTGGACGATATGTTGTCGCCGAGCTATGATGTTGATGAAGTTTATGAAAGGGATTGCGATTACGATGATGCTTCTTGCTGTTGTTTCGAACCGGAGACCGAACAGCGTCCGAAATCGCAGAGGAAAAGAATAAGACTAGTTTCATCGCCGAACAGAGCCAAGCAAAACATTGCGGAGGATGTGGATACCTTGGAGGTTCTCAATGTGTCGCGTAAGGCAATGAATGAATTTCCTTCCCGACAAGATTTGTTCAATGAAGAAAATAAGAGAAAAATTTCCGAGATGAAAGAAATGTTGGAACGCGATGAGTTTCCAATGGCAGGTTTTCTCAATGTGGATTTCTTTGAGGATAACGAAGGTGAGGACGATTAAAGATATAAGACTTTGATATGTCTTCTGATATTATCACTCTGAAACGTTTCCTTACTCGTTTGCTGGCGGTGTATGTGGTCGGTACTTTTTTGTTTTTTCTTTTTGCTCTGGCATCTGTGTGCTTCGGTTACTATCTCTTGGCTTACCGTCGTGAGCATGATTTGCCTTTGTCTCTTATTCTTATATCCCTTGCCGGTGTTCTACTCTTATGGGAGATGGGTAAGGCGTTTCGGGTCAAAGCTCCCTTGCCGAAGAATTTCCGAAAGATAAGTCGTTTTGATTATCCGGCTCTTTTCGACATTATAAACGAGGTTACAACCAGGCTTGAACTCTCTACTGTTCATGAGGTCTATGTCTGCCCCGATGCCAATGCGGCAGTGTTCGTGCAGGCGAAATTGCGGAATCTGCTTTTGCCGGCAAGACGTAATCTTGTTGTCGGCTTGGGTTTCCTGACGCAGATGGACGATGACGAATTGAGGGCTGTGCTTTATCATGAGTTCGGTCATTATGCTCAAAAGGAAATGCAAAAGTCTGTGTCCGTTTATTCGGCAGGTCGCTTCGCCCGTTCGTTCAAGACGGCTGAGAATATGCGGGAATTGGGTGTCTTTGAAATGCAAACCAAGACGCAGTTACTTTTATATACTTGGTTTGCTCTCGGAATGTGTAATCGTATAGACAGGGCGTATTCACGTTTGGCAAGGCAGATGGAGTATGATGCGGACGATGTTGCGGCGAAATACGTAGGAACGGCACTGTTACAACGAAGCCTTTTGCATGCTGCCTGTATTCGTTTCAACTATGGAGCTGTTTGTTGGGGTGTGCAATGTCTGCAATCCGAAGGTATATATATCGAAAACCCTTATCAAGCTTTACAATTTGTGGGACGCTATTCCCGTCCACCGAGAATGCTGCTTTCTGAAGAAGTTATTCGTAGGGTGGAACGTCTCGGAAAATTGACTCCTTATTGTTTTGCCATGTCTTCGACGAAGGTTCGCAAAAGCATACCGGCATTTCTCTTGCCTGAAACACCATCTTTCCAAGCATATAGAGCCGAGGATTTTGCAAGATGGTTTAGAAATATAATCGATATATATGTGGAGAAATGTTCGGACTCCATATCGGTACGCTTGGAGATACACCTCGATAAGAGAAAGCACAAAATCCCTTATATAGACAATTTCTACGAAATCCTGCTTGACGGCAAAAAAGTCGGAACGGGCAACTTCATCAAGGGCTATACCCTGAAACGCAGAACCTCTCAGGGAAAGCATACCATAACCGTCTATGCTCCCAACGGCATTATTTCCACGCCATTTGAGTTCACGGTTGAAAGCCGACGTGTGTACCGAATAGAGATGGACTATAAAATGCTGAAAAAGAAGAACGGACTATATGATGTCTTCGGTTCTTCCATCTGCGAAATCCCTTGCAGCAATTAGTTGTCATCGATGCGGCGGAAGAAAAAATTCTCACAGCGTAAAAAAAATTTCTTTCGGCGTGATAGATTTCCGCTTCTCGACTTCTCTTTATTGGTGAAACAACTAAAAAATCAACAAAGATGAAGACAAGAATTTTCAATTTGATCATTCTCGATGAGAGCGGTTCCATGGAAAGCATAAGAAAGCAGACTGTGGACAGTGTGAACGAAACCGTGCAAACCATTCGTGAGGCACAAAAGCAAAACGACGAAACGGAACAATTTGTCAGCTTCGTAACTTTCGCTGGTGAGATGAAGACGGTTTTGGATTGCGTTCCGGCAAAGAAAGTCAAGGAACTTTCCAAGAAAGATTACACCCCGGGTGGCATGACGGCTCTTTATGATGCGATGGGTACGTCTATCAGTAATTTGCGTTCCAAAATCGAGACAGGGGACAGGGTCTTGGTAACCATCGTTACGGATGGTTATGAGAATGCTTCAAGGCATTTCAATGTGCAGAATATACAAGAACTCGTTTCCGAGTTGAAAAAACGGGATTGGGTGTTCGTTTATATCGGAGCAAATCACGATGTGGAGAAGGTTGCAATGGAAATGAATATCGGCAACGTTACAAGTTTTACAGCCGATGCGAAAGGCGTGGAAGAAATGACCTCAAGAGTAAACACGGGTCGTCGTGGGGTGTATGACCGTATAGTTTCCGAGTGTTTCTGTTCAATGGAAGAAGATGGAAACTTCTTTGCACCGACCGAAAAATCGAAGAAAGATGAAAAGTAAAGTTACGATTATTGTGTCGCTTCTTCTCTCTTGCAGCGTAATGCTGCAAGGGCAGACGAGCGAGCAAGTTCCCAAGCAAGAGACATTGCACAAGAGCTTCAGGGATAGCAAGGAACAGATAGAGAAAAAGCGGAAGGAACTTGCCGCAGTGCCGGATACCTTATATAACTTCGTCTTTACCGGTGATGATGTCATGAAGACGGCGGATCCGCATGCCTATTGGTTGCTCAACCGTATGATGCAGACCGTCCAAGAGATAAGAACGGCGGAAGATGCTTACGCTTGGGCGTTGATGATGGAGGATTGCGTGTTTGAATATAACCGTCGTTCGGGCAGGAAGATAGGTTCCGTGAATAGAGCGATAAACGATCTCGATGAATTTATCGATCCGGGTGGCTTTACCGGCAGACATGAGTATGGAAACACAGATACAGTATGGGAGAAAATGCTTTACAATTACTATAAGCCGCTATTCAGCTATGAGAATTCCATACTTGCTATATATAAAACGATAAATCTCTACATGAAGCCTATTGCATATCTTGAAGAACAGGCTTTTGTGAGCAGCAATACCAATATGTGGTCTTGTTTCAGGTTGCAGGATTTGTATTACATGGAATTTTGCGAATGGTTCGACCTTACCAATGCTTTGAACGCCATAATGGAATATTATTCTTACTCTATGGCTCATTACAGGTATGCCCCAATGGAACGGACAGAAACTTTTGAGAGATGGTCTTGCGACAGGTTTGAAGAATTGAAGATAGAGCAACAGATATTGGGAGAAGACGATTGGCCGTATTTTGATGTAAGCATGTCCGGTGTGTCGAAGAAAGAGTTCGATGAGTTGATAGAATATTTCAAAACGAGAAATCGCGAGACTGTTGCGGAAGAGTTGGAGGAAGGATTTGCTGCACCGAATAGGGAAGAGACGCTTAAAAGAATAGATGAGAACTTAGACTTCGAGAAAGTTGCCGAGATGGTATCGCTCTATGAGACAGCGTTGAATAATTGGTGTAAGGTGCGGGACGCAATAGCCGAAAGACAACGTGATGGCAGTGCCGGACGCAAAGCTTACAGGGATATGACCAAACGAGTCTATAAAAGATTTTACAATGATTTGTCAGAACTGAAAGACCTTCATTGATAAAATCACCGCAAGACGAGTGCAATCATAACTAACAACGTATCAGATGAAAACACATGACTATCTAAACTATGGTTTTAAGTTTGCAAATTATAAACCCGCGGTCGGTCGCCCCAAAGTAACCGACCGTTTTTCTTTTGTCCCGTTTCAGTAATTTATTTTCACAGAAATGAATTACCGAAAGTCGTTTTCGTTCAACAAGTCGGGACGGCGTTGGCGTGTGCGTTCCAAAGATTGCTCGAATCGCCAGTTGTCTATCAGTTTGTCATTGCCCGAGAGGAGTATGTCGGGCACTTTCCAACCCTTGTAATCGGCGGGACGTGTGTAAACGGGCGGGGACACCAAGCCTTGTTGGAACGAATCCGTCAGTGCGGAACTTTCGTCGTTCAACACTCCGGGAAGAAGTCTCACAACGCTGTCTGCAATTACGGCGGCTGCCAATTCGCCTCCGCTCAATACGTAATCGCCTATGGAAATTTCCCTTGTGACAAGGTGTTCTCTTATTCGTTCATCGACACCCTTGTAATGTCCGCAGAGTATGCAGAGGTTCTCTTTCAAAGCCAACTCGTTGCAAATGCCTTGTGATAATTGCTCTCCGTCCGGTGCCGTGTAAATCACCTCATCGTACGTCCTCGTTGCTTGCAGCTGCTTCAAACAATTATCCACCGGCTCTATCTGCATGACCATGCCGGCTCCTCCTCCGTAGGGATAGTCGTCAACGTTCTTGTTTTTGTTTAAGGAATAATCCCTAAGATTATGTATTCCAACGGTGAACAAACCCTTTTCACGGGCTCGTTTCAATATGCTTTGCGAAAATATTTCCGTGAACATGTCAGGGAAAAGCGTAATGATGTCTATGTGCATAACCGAATATCTTTGCCGTCTCGGGAGGAATGCTTCGGCGTTTCGTTGTGCCGGAATGCCGTTTCGCAAAAACCTTGTCCCAATCCGTTTGCTTGTCCCAATGCTTACGAAAAAGCAAAAAAAAGGTTGCTCCTGCTTTCGGATTGAGCATTTATTCGTACATTTGCCAAACGAAATTTTGAAAGAGAGAATATGAGATACGGCAGAATAATTGGATTGGCGGTTTGGATTTTCGTTTCGGGTGTTTGCACGGAGGTGTCTGCACAGTTGAGGCAGTACAGGAACATGCCTGATTTCGACTATGCGGACTACGACAATCATTTGAAGTTCATGGTCAAGCCTTTTGCTCTTACCGGCCAGACCCTGTATTTGCAGGACGTTTCCGACACGGCTTTGAGGGATTATTTCTTCATCGGAGGCATTGCAAAAGCGGAAAAGGAAGACCGTACGGGCGTGAGGTATTACAAGCTCAAACGTATGCCGCAGGAGAAAATCCAACAGTTGAAAGGCGAGTGGTTCATGGTTGCGGACTATGTTGCGGATCAGTTTGCGTTCAATAAGATTTACAAGGCGGAGGACGATAAAAGGGACTTCAAGAACATGCAATACCCTTTTCTCAAACTCGTTGTCGGTTCGAGCGGAGACACAATCTTTTACAACTATCAGAACTTCTACAACCGTTACAACTTTCCGTTCACTCCGATGAGCTATTTCAATGCGAACAAGAACCAATACCCGAGGAACAAGTTTTCGAACGAAGATGTCTCGATAGTGGATTACGATACGAACAGCAACTACGCCCATCTGCCGATGCGATTGGTCGGACACAAGATAAGTCTGCCCGTGGTGACGGACGAGACCATTGCCAGATTGTTCAACGGCACCAAGTTGTACAATTACGATGACGACAGCCGCAAGTATTCCTTCACCGATTATCCGATAGGAAAGGCAAGGCTTTTGGCAGGCAAGACTTTCACCGTGGCGGATTGGTGCCACAGTGCGGAGAACCTTACGGATGTGTATTTGAAGTTGGTGGAGAAGGGCAGGAGAGACACCATCTATTACAAGTATCCCACTTTGAAGGAAAGAGGCGAGTTCCATTTCGTGATAGAGGCGTTCTACAAGAGGGCGAGAGAGTACTACAAGGACAGGGATTTCGTCGTAAGAGGCGACAAATTCCCGTTGACGGTAATCGATTTGAGATGGAAAAGACCCATAACGATTAAACAGGGCGATGTCTTCCATTGTTTGGATTTCGTGGTCAGGGACGGTAAGTTCCAAATGCTGATGAGGAATGAAAGAGGACGGAAGTTCTACGTCGGAGAGGACTTCAATCTCGGCGACCGTTTGAGTTTCGACCTCTGCCTTGCGGAAGGCAACAAGGTGTTGAAGTACAAGGATACCTATCCCACTTTTCATAAAGCCATCTTGCAAAAGGAACTGATAAAAGACATGACCATGGATATGGCAGACCTGTCTTGGGGCAAGCCGGAGAGGGATGTGGAGACCAACTTCGACGGAAGCAACAGACATTGGTTCTATATGGGAAACATTTACGTCATTTTCCGCAACAACAAGTTGTACAGGGTTGCCATGATACCTGTCGAACTACGCTGAAAACAAAGAGAAAAAGCAAGATGACAGACTATTTCGACCAACAGGACGACTTCGACTACGAGCAGGAGTTGCTTTCCCTTGTGGCAGACTTTACGAAAAAAGTACAGAACAATGAATCCTCCATGTTTTACGACATGGACGACTGGTTGGACATCATAGACTATTTCCTTGCCGAGGAATCGGACGACATACTCTTGAAGATAGCCCTCGACAAGGCGGACGAGACTTATCCGGACAATGTCGAAATAACCGTTCGCAAGGCAGAATATCTTTCGCAAACCGAGCCGGAGAAAGCATATACGGTTTTGAGCAATGCAAAGAAGAAAGCCTGCTGCCGCGACGAGCGAGAAGCCTCCCTGTTCGATTATCAGAAAGCCAAGGTGCTTATCCGCATGAACAGATGCGATGAAGCCATGCAACTTCTCGAAGGAATGAACCTTGCTTTCGAGAATGAATATATTTGCGAGAAGATGGCAGAGATTGCAATCCGCCGCAAGCGGTTCAAAGAGGCTGAACGCTTTGTTCTCCTTGCTTTGAACATAGATAAAAATCATTTGAATGATGACGATGTCTCGGCATACGGGGCAGGGGATTTTCTTTTCTTGAACACGGTGTTGTCGGATAATCTGCTGACCGTGGCAGCCGAGCTTTGCAGACTGCACCCCGCAAGCAAGGAAAGCGTGTTCGAGACAATGGAATACTTTGTCAGAGAGAACCCTTTCTCATGCGATTATTGGGAAACGCTTGCCGAATTTCATGTCAGGGCAAGGGATTATGACAAGGCTGCACAAGCATACGACTATTGTCGATGTATAGCCCCTCATGACTTGGATATACAACGTAAGATTTTGCAAATCCATATCAAGAACCTCGATAAAGAGAAGACTTGCAGTCTGATAGATAAACTCATTCCCGAAATAGAAACGGAAATGAAGCGTGTGCAGGACAGAAAGTTGCGTATCGGTTTATCGGAATTTTGGAAAGCCTGTCTGAGAGAGTATTTCGAAACTGCCATCTATTTGAAATGGTATGACAAATGCCTTGCAATGTGCGAAGATGTCTTGGAAAAGAACAAGACGATGCCGATTTGCGACGGAGACAGTTTCTATTCCAAGGGAGAAATACGTATGTTCATGGCTCGTTGTCTGCTTTTCAAGGGAGAAACCAACAAGGCTTTGCATTTGGCAATGCAGGTGATAAAGGAAGAACCCGAATACTACGGACACAGGATAACTTTTGCCGAACTGCTTTATGATTGCGGCGATTCGGTACAGGCAGACGAGATTTACCAAAGCATGTACGAACAATGCTGCGAGCAAGCCGTCAAGACGCAATTCAAGGATAACGAAGAGAGAGAAACGGCGGAGTTTTTCAAAAAGCATAGAAGTTATGTCGCAGCCTCGTGGGCGATGAAGATGGCGGAGAACAACAAGGGTAATGAGGCGTTGTCGTTGATTTCCGAGGTTTTTGACGCAATGGACAAGGACACGGAGAACGATTTGTTCGTCTTGGAGTGTGCGTTGATAGACATATTATTGTGCGGATACGGCTCCGAGGAGAACATATACACCATCTTGGAAGATATGATTTTGCACAGGGATTACACGGCGGAAGCAATCGTACACCGCATTCCCTCACTGACGGAGAACGAGGCCTGCGTTCGCAAATTGAAAGAACTGACAAAAAAATCGGAAGAAAATGATTGACGGAATGAAGAAAGCATCGGTTTTTGCGATGCTTGCATTGATCGGTTTCATGCCTCTTGCTGCTCAGACAAGTGGAGAAGAAGCGGCAACGATACCGCAAAAAGAAAAAGAAACGCTTGTCGAGAGAGTGAGCGGTTGGTACATGGATAACATGAACTACGGAACGGTTACTCTCCTCATGGTGGTAGAGAGTAGTTTCATACCTTTTCCATCTGAAGTGGTGGTGCCTCCTGCCGCATATAAGGCTTTGGAAGAGGACAGCAACATGAATATAGTTTTGGTTGTCGTCTTTGCAACCCTCGGAGCGATAGTCGGAGCAATCATAAACTACTACCTTGCCTTATGGTTGGGGCGTCCCATCATCTACAAATTTGCAGAGAGCCGTTTCGGAAAGATGTGCCTGTTAAGTAAGGAGAAGATAGAAAAAGCAGAAGCATACTTCGATAAACACGGCAAGAGTTCCACCTTCATCGGAAGACTCGTTCCCGGCATTCGTCAGCTGATTTCCATACCTGCCGGACTTGCCCGCATGAATATTGTTAACTTCATCGGCTTCACAGCCTTGGGAGCAGGCGTTTGGAACATCATTCTTGCCGTCCTCGGCTATGTGGGACATGGCAACAAGGATCTCATAAACCGATACAGTCATGAATTGTCGTACGTTCTGCTTGTTCTGGGCATAGCATTCGTGGCTTGCTTGGTATTCAAAGCGGTCAAGAAAAAGAAGAAATAAAGTGGAGCTGTACGCATTGGTCGGTAAACCGCTCGCACACTCCTTTTCACAAAAATATTTCAGGGAAAAATTTTCGCGAGAGGGCATAGAGGCGGACTATGAATTGTGGGAAGAAAACTCCGTGGAAGAAGCCTTGAAGCATATTGCCGCAACACCCGAGCTGAAAGGCTTCAACATTACCATGCCATACAAGAAAGCTTTCCTGCCGTACCTCGATTATTCGGACGTTTCGGCGGAATTGTGCGGTAATGTGAACTGCGTAAAAGTCATAAGAGAGAACGGCAAAACGCGATTGAAAGGATACAATACGGACTTTTACGGATTTGAAACCTCCTTGGAGGAAAGTTTCAACCTTTCGGCAATAAAAACCGCCGTCATACTCGGCAGCGGAGGCGTTTCGCAGACCATAGCCAAAGTCTTGGAGAAACACGGCATTTCATACCGCATTGCAAGCCGACGGACGTTCGAAGATGAAGTGCATATAAGCTATGCCGAACTCGATGCCACTCTTTCGGATTATCGTCTCATAATAAACGCCACGCCTCTCGGCATGCATCCATACGAAGACTGCATTCCGCCGATAGACACCTCCGAACTGCAAGCCTCGCAGTGCGTCTTCGACCTCATATACAATCCTTCGCAAACCCTGCTTCTGCAACAAGCCGCCGCAAAACATTGTCCGACCTCCAACGGTTTATGCATGCTCACCCTCCAAGCCGACAAAGCGTGGACGATATGGCGTAACGATTGAACGAAACACCGGAAGAATTTCCCGAAACGGTGTAATACAGGCAGGGGAAATCCGAGGCGGTGTAGAGCTTTCGGAAGCGTGAGGATATTTTCGGGCGTAAGTTGCGGAGTTTCGCAAATATGTCGTATCTTTGTAGGCTGAAAACGATGTGTCATGAAAGAAATTTCGGGCGAAAAGAATTTTTGCATAATAATGGCAGGCGGTATAGGCAGCAGGTTTTGGCCCATGTCGCGTGTCAAGAGACCGAAGCAGTTCATAGATGTTTTAGGTACCGGCGAGACTTTGTTGCAGGCGGCTTACAAGAGGGCGGAGAGGATTTGTCCGGTGGAGAATATCTATGTTGTTACTTCGGGGATGTATAGCGATTTGGTTTCGGAAAATCTTCCGAGCCTTCCGAAAGACAATATCCTTTGCGAACCGGTGAGGAGAAACACTGCTCCCTGCATTGCTTACGCCATGGCGAAGATAGAAAGCCGTTGCAAGGACGCTCTTGTGCTTGTCATGCCGAGCGATCACCTGATTATGGATACGGATAACTTCATTGCCCAAATACAAAAGGGTTTCCGTCTGGCAGAAAGACAGGAGGTATTGATTTGCTTGGGTATCAAGGCTTCTTATCCGAACACGGGCTATGGTTACATTCAATACATGGACAATATGTGTGCGACAGGTGATTGCGGAATAAAGAAGGTGAAACTCTTTACCGAGAAACCTGCGTATGAGATGGCTTGCAGTTTCGTGGAAAGCGGCGATTTTCTTTGGAATGCCGGCATTTTCGTATGGTCCGCCAAAGCGATAAAGAATGCTTTTGCCAAGTTTTTGCCTGAGGTTGCCGATGTATTGAACAAAGGCATGGAGGTTCTTAATACGGATAAGGAAGCGGCGTTCATAGAGGAGGCTTATTCGATTTGTCCGTCCATTTCGATAGACTACGGCGTGATGGAGAAGGCGGATAACGTCTATGTCATACCTTCGGACTTCGGTTGGAGCGACATAGGTACGTGGGGAGCTTTGTACAATGTCTCTCCGAAGGACGAGAACGGCAACAGCGTTGTGGGAAGCAATGTCATGTTGTATGATTGCAGGAATTGCCTTGTACATGTTCCAAAGGAACGCCTCTTGGTCGTACAGGGATTGGAGGACTACATCGTCGTGGAGAGCGAAGGTGTGGTGATGATGTGCCGCAAGGGAGAGGAACAGAGAATAAAACAGTTCACCACGGACGTGGAAATAGAGAAAGGCAGCGAGTTTATTTAGAAAATCAGAAAAACACAGGTAACGATGGAAAACATAAAACGAACAGAACTTAGAGAACTTTTCAGAGAAGGAGACGAACAACCGATAGGAAGCAGAGTGTGCGTCAAAGGTTGGGTGAGAACAAAAAGAGGAAACAAAAATGTGTCGTTCATCGCTTTGAACGATGGCAGTTGCATACATAATTTGCAGATAGTGGCTGATATGTCGCTTTTCGATGAGGATTTGATGAAGAGAATAACCACCGGTGCATGCTTGAAAGCCGTGGGAACCTTGGTCGCTTCTCAGGGAAAGGGTCAAAGCTTGGAGATACAGGCAGATGAGATAGAAATATACGGCGAGGCAGACCCTGCGACTTATCCTTTGCAAAAGAAGGGACATAGTTTGGAGTTTTTGAGAGAGATAGCTCATCTTCGTCCACGCACGAATACTTTTTCCGCAGTGTTCAGAATAAGGCACGCAATGGCGTATGCCATTCACAAATACTTTAACGACAGAGGCTTTTACTATTGGCATTCACCGCTTATCACGGCTTCGGACTGCGAAGGAGCGGGGGAGATGTTCCAAGTAACGACTCTCGATTTGGAAAACCCTCCACGCACCGAGGACGGCAAGGTGGATTATTCCAAAGACTTCTATGGCAGACATACTTCCCTTACCGTGAGCGGACAGTTGGAGGGAGAACTCGGAGCGATGAGCCTCGGAAAGATTTATACCTTCGGTCCGACATTCCGTGCAGAGAACTCCAACACGCCGAGACACCTTTCGGAGTTTTGGATGATAGAACCGGAGATGGCATTCTACGAAATAGAGGACAACATGGACCTTGCGGAGGATTTCATCAAGTACTTAGTTCGTTACGCTTTGGTTTACTGTCGTGAGGATTTGGAGTTCCTTACGCAGATGTACGACAACGAACTGTTGGCACGCTTGAACTTCGTCGTAACCCACAACTTTATCAGAATGACCTATACGGATGCGATAGCCGTGTTGGAGAAATCGCACCATAAATTCGAATATCCCGTTCATTGGGGAGTGGATTTGCAGAGCGAACACGAGAGATACCTTGTCGAACACTACTATAAAGCACCGGTTATCCTGACCGACTACCCGAAAGAGATAAAAGCCTTCTACATGAAGCAGAATGACGATGGCAAGACAGTCAGAGGAATGGACGTTCTCTTCCCCGTGATAGGCGAAATCATAGGCGGCTCGCAGAGAGAGGAGAGCATAGACAAGCTCTTGGCGAGAATGGCGGAAGTAGGCATAGAGGAAAAGGATATGCAGTGGTATCTGGATACACGTCGCTTCGGTTCCGCACCGCACTCCGGCTTCGGCTTGGGCTTCGAGAGGCTTTTGTTGTTCGTAACCGGCATGAGCAACATAAGAGACGTCATTCCGTTCCCTCGTTATCCGAAGAACGCAAATTATTAGGAAGCTAAAAACAGCGACTTGTGGCACAGAGTCAGCGATTACGACAGATTCAGAAACAGAGACTCGCACCCGTTCAGCGGCTTTGCGGGCAACTGTTGGAGGTTCCGCTTTCGGAATTGGATGCAAGGATAGAGGAGGAGCAGCAGGTCAACCCTTATCTTGATCAGGAACTGGAAGCAGAGGAGAAGCCTGTCGATTTCGAACTTACGGAACGCGAAGGACAACGCAGCCACAAAGGAGAATACGTCGATAACTGGTTTCAGGACGACGGAGAGCAGATATACAGAGTCGTAAAATCGGAAGAAGGAGGCGAAAGGGAGCGTTCCGCCTCCACTTCTTTAATCGACGACCTTATGCAGCAGCTCCGCCTGAACAATATCAGCGAAAAGAAATACGAGATAGGAGAGATGATAATCGGTAACATCGATGAGAGGGGATATTTGCGAAGAAGTCCCGAAGCGATTGCCGATGATTGGTTTTTGAACAAGGGGGAAGATTTGAATATAGAGGAAGTGGAAGAGGTGTGGAAGCTCGTCAGAACGTTTGAACCTGCCGGCGTCGGAGCGATAGACATAAAGGATTGCCTTATGTTGCAGTTGGAACGCACGGAAGCAACCGACGAAGTAACGCTTTTGGCAGAAAAGATAATCACAAACCATTGGGATTTGCTATGCAAGCGTCAGTTTGACTTGATAAGGAAGAGGTTGAACATCGAACCGGAACTTTTCAACCAAGCTCTCAAAAAAATACATAAGTTGAATCCTGCACCGGGCTATGTGGACAGCCTTCCGACGGATAACATGGGCATAATACCGGACTTCATAGTGCGACAGACCGCCGACGGAGAGATTGAATTTTCACTCAACCGCCCGTATCGTCGCCATCTTAAAGTAAACCCGGAAGGGGAGCGAATGCTTGCCCGATTGGAACAAAAGCCGGAAAAGGACGACAGGACGATACAGTTTTTGAAAGACAAGATAGAGTCCGCAAAAACCTTCATCGAAGCCTTCAATCAGCGTGAACAGACACTCAAAAGCATAATGGGGGCAATCATAGAGTATCAACGCGAATACTTTCTAACCGGAGACAAGTCCAAACTCAGACCCATGAAGTACGACACCATAAGGCAGATGACCGGATTCGGTGAAAGCACCATCTCCCGCATGGCAAACGAAAAGTATGTGCAGACGCACTTCGGCACTTTCAAGTTGAAAGATGTCTTTTCCAACTCCGTGAACACCTCTTCGGGAGAAGAAGTATCGGCTGAGGCAATAAGAAGCGAGCTTGCAGGGATAATAGAAAACGAAGACAAAGCAAAGCCTTACACGGACGAGGAACTTGCGGAACTGTTGCAGAAAAAGAACTATGCCATATCGCGTCGCACCGTTGCCAAATACCGCGACCGCCTCAACATTGCTCCCGCAAGCAGAAGAAGACGAAGATAAACCTACCCATGAGCGAACAAACCCACAATGAAAAGGCGGGAGAAAAACTCGCAAAAGCCGTCAGCAAACTTTTTCATCCGCTTATCATGCCCACTTACGGAATGATATTCCTTGCCGTCCTATCATCGGCAACCATTCTCGCACTTCCGCTTATGGTTAACCTTGAAGTGATTTTCCTTTTCTTCGTTCTGACATTTCTTTTGCCAGTTCTGGCGATTTATTTCCTCGTTCTGAATAAACGAATCGACGATCTGGAAGTGAGCAACCGCAAACAGAGGAACACGCCCTACGTAATAGCAATACTGTCCGCACTCGTAACCCTCTACCTCTTCGGAGGCATGTATCGTTACCTCTTTCCTTTTCAGCTTCTTTCCGCATATCTTTTCAGCGTAGTGGCAGCCGCCATAGTGAACAACTTCACCAAAGTCAGCGCCCATGCGATGGGTTGCGGTGCAATGAACTGTTTTCTTTTCATGATCAACCTCCATACCGGTACAAGGTACTTCTGGCTCTTCGTTGCAAGCATCCTCGTCTCCGGATTGGTCTGTTCGGCTCGTCTGAGGCTGAACCAACATAACGAATTTCAAGTCGGATTGGGCTTTATATTGGGAATTTGTACTACATTTGCAGCGTTTTTCGTGGGTATATAAATGGACACACACCTGAAAAAGACATATCTTTTACCTATACTCCTTTTGTTTTGCAGTCTTGCCGCAACGGCTCAAAGCCCGCAGGTATCGGACGGGGACAAACGCTCCGCAAATCGTCGTTTTGCCGATTCCCTTTATGCGGTTCACAATCCCAAAGCCGCAAAAGCCGCAATTTCCAAATCCAAAGAGGTCAGGAAAAAGAAAAACGATGAAGCCGCTTCACGCAGCCGCATAAACGACAGCAAGGAAATACCCTCCTCGACGCTCTATCAAAGCACATGGTACAATGAAAGGGTCAAAGCACCAGACTTTTCTTTCAAACAAATACCCGATGAAGTTGTTCTGCGACTCATAAACCCGAACAAAGGACAGAACTTCTGCTTTCCGATAAAGAAACCGAAGTCCTCTTCCTACGGTTGGCGTTGGGGCAGACCTCATACGGGAATAGACCTCGCTTTGAACACGGGAGATAAGATTTATGCTGCATTCGATGGTGTCGTAAGGCTTGCAAAATACAACGGGGGCTACGGCAACTGCGTCGTTATAAGGCATTACAATAATCTCGAAACACTTTACGGACATCTCTCGAAGATAAACGTCAAGGTGGGAGAGAAGGTGAAAGCCGGAGATGTCATAGGCTTGGGCGGAAGTACAGGCCACTCCACCGGACCTCACCTTCACTTCGAGTGCCGCCTGCTTTACGCATGTTTCGACCCCGAATGGATATTCGATTTGGAGACATACAGCATCAAAACCTCCTTCATAAGAATCGATAAGAGCTACTTCGGCGTGGAATCCTCAGAGCAGAAAGCCAACAAGAAGTCTGCTAAAAGTCGTTTGAGCAAGGTGGACAAATGCTTCGAGGGAAAGCCCTACGTGAAGACCTCCTCGCTCATAGCGGAGGAAAGAAAACTGATAAAAAGCGGCAAAATACCCCAATACACCGTCATGGCAGGCGGAGTAGGCTCACAGGTGAACGATAATCATAAGTATATAATGGCACGCAAAGGCGACAAAATGAAAGCCATCGCCAAACGCTACAATCTATCCGAAGAAGAATTGCGACGCATGAACCCTTCTGTCAAGACGGATTTGCTTAAACAACAAACGAAAATAAGAATAAAGTAATGTCATCAAGTTTGAAAAATCTCTCGTCCTATAACAAGGACGAGATACCCTCGGGTGAAAAAGGTATATTCGGCATAGTGGTGTCCGAATGGAACAAGGAAATCACGGACAACCTCCTTCAAGGAGCTGTGGAAACGCTTTTGGAACACGGGGTTGACGAAAAGGATATATATGTAAGGCATGTACCCGGTAGTTTCGAACTACCGTTCGGAGCCTCAACGCTTTTGGAGAAGAAGAAGTTCGATGCCGTCATCTGTCTCGGCTGCGTGATACAGGGCGAGACCAGACACTTCGAGTTCATCTCGCAAGCCGTTGCCCACGGCATAATGAAAGTCAGCCTGAGTGAAGGAATACCCGTCATATTCGGCGTTTTGACCACCGACACTCTCCAACAAGCCAAGGACAGAAGCGGCGGAGCGTTGGGAAATAAAGGAACGGAAGCAGCTGTAACGGCTTTGAAAATGGCAGCTCTATGATAGCACCCAAGCAGGCAAGGATTATATTTTACGGAACTCCCGAAATAGCCGCCCATCAGCTGCAACAACTCGTTGAAGGCGGCTATAACATAATCGCAGTCGTAACCCAACCGGACAAACCGGCAGGCAGAGGCAGAAAACTCAGCCAACCGGCAGTCAAGCAGTACGCCCTGCAACAAAATCTGCCCCTTTTCCAACCGGAGAAGTTGAAAGATGATAGCTTTCGCGAAGAAATAGAAAAACTCTCGCCCGATATGCAGATTGTCGTCGCATACAGAATGATACCGGAAAGCATTTACCGCATACCGAAGTACGGTACATTCAACCTGCACACCTCCTTGCTTCCGCAATATCGCGGAGCAGCCCCGATAAACAGGGCAATCATGAACGGGGAAAAGGAAAGCGGTATAAGCACTTTCCTTTTGAACGACAAGATAGACTGCGGTATGATAATACACCGCAAACGCATAGCCATAAACGAGAGAATGACCGCAGGCGAACTGCATGACGAGATGATGTATGACGCACCGGAACTGATAGAACGAACAATAGCAACCCTCCTTTCCGATAATCCGCAACTCCTTCCGCAGGAAGAGATACCCGAAAGCGAACTCAAAACAGCCCCCAAGCTGTATAAGGAAGACATGCTTGTCGATTGGCACCGTTCGGGCAGGAAAATAATCGATCATATAAGAGGATTAAGCCCCTATCCGGCAGCATTTGCAGTGTTTAACGAGCCTCAAAACGGCAAAATTCACCGTTTCAAGCTCTTTCAAGCCGAATTTCACGCAAAAAAAACAGCCTCCGACACCATAGGACGCTTAAACGTAACGGACAAAGGCACTTTGGAGGTAACTTGTGCCGATGGCGTAATACAAATAACTGACATACAATCCGATGGAAAGAAGAGAATGAAAACCGATGCTTTCCTTCGCGGCTTCAAAATACCGACTCCGCTCTACGCAGCGGAATAAAAAACAGACCGAAAGGCAAAAAAAGCACACAAAAGTTTGGCAGAGAAAGAAAAAAAACGTAGTTTTGCAAGCAATAACAGATTAAAACAAATTGATTATGACAAAGAAAGAATTTGCAGATAAGATGGCAGAAGTGTCAGGCTTGTCCAAAGTTGACGCAACAAAAGCATACGATGCGTTTTTGAAAGTTACCACCGATTACTTGAAAGCCGGCGAAAAAGTTGCTTTCTTGGGCTTCGGTACATTCTCCGTACAAAAGAAAGAAGCAAGAGTCGGTCGCAATCCGAAGTCAGGAGAGAAAATCAATATCCCTGCAAAGAATGTTTTGAAGTTCAAAGCAGGCAGCGAGATTGCGAAAGCGATAGAGTAAGAGATACTAAACTTTTTTTTGTTTTGAACATCTATTTTACTAAGGACGCGTCCAAGGGTTTCTTGGACGCTTTTTTTATAACCGAACGAAAAAGCATTAGCCCAAAAGAGAACTTGCTCCCGCTTCAAACCACTTTGCGATAACTATAACGAAATACGCTTCAACCGAACCCAAAACCCCGACTATGCACTCGAAAGTTCGGAAAAGTGTATTCCCGCTACACAAAACCGAAGAATTTAATGTAATTCTTTGGCAGGGTGGTTTGACAGAATGATGGCTTGGTTGGAGAGATTATAGTTTCTTTTCCCTCAGGTTGCCTCGGTATTCGCCGTCTGTGCATCTGCCAACAAATTTAAAGCCCATGCTTTCGTACCATGCGTTGAGGGCTTCGTTGCCGCAAATGCAGTCCAATCGCAAAAATTCCTTGCCATGCAATCGGCTTAACCGCTCTATTTCCTCTACCAACCTTCTGCCGGAATTTTTCTCTCGCAGAGAGGCCGCAAGATTATGCAGATAATAAGCAGAGGAAGACATCTTGCCCCAACGCTTGTCCTCTTCAAAGAGTACAGCTCCCGCAACCATCTTTCCATCATCTTTATTCGAAAGCATATACATCTTTCCCGAACGTGCAACATCAAGGAAATATTCCTTGGGATAGCGTTCATGATAATGATTATTGTTCCATTGGTCTATACCCACGGCATTCATCCATTCTATACGCTCGTCTATCAATTCCAAGAACGCATCTACATGCCTTTCATAGGCTTTACCGAACACCAAATCTTTCACACACATCTTCTCTGCTTCGTTTTTTTGCAAAAGTAGCGAACATTTTTCGATTTCGTGTGTTATTTGCTTGCAGTTATGCAGATGTACGGATTTTTGAACAGGCAGGTTAACACATGTCGGAAGACCGAATGGAGAAGCGGAACATCATCGACGTTCATTCTTTCGCCGAAAGAATTTGTTGAAACGGCGAAAAGAAAAAACGGATCGGGAAAACAATTTTGCGAAACGGCGATTCGTTTCACGAGATAGAAAACAGGTACTAAAAAACAGAAGAACATGAATAATTTCGAGTTTATGAATCCGACACGTTTGGTGTTCGGCAAAGGTCAGATAGCCAAACTCTCGGAGCTTGTGGGCAAGGATGCGAAAATTCTGATGACTTACGGCGGCGGTTCTATCAGGAAGAACGGCGTTTACGACCAAGTCATGCAGGCTTTGAAAGGTCGTGATATCACGGAGTTCGGAGGCATAGAGGCAAACCCAGATTACGACACCTTGATGAAAGCAGTGCAAATATGCAAAGAAAAGGGAATCGATTTTATCCTTGCCGTGGGTGGAGGTTCCATCATAGACGGAACCAAGTTCATAGCAACGGCAGCCAAATGCGATTGCACGGACGCTTGGAGCATAATAACGGACAAAGGCTTCAAACTGCCAAAACCCATAGACTTCGCTTCCGTTCTGACACTTCCCGCAACAGCATCGGAGATGAATAACGGAGCCGTTATTTCACGCCGTAAGACACACGAGAAGTTTGCCTTCCACAATCCGCAAGGCTTTCCGAAGTTCTCCATCTTGGATCCCGATGTGGTGCTTTCACTTCCTAAGAAGCAAATTTCAAACGGCATCGTGGACATCTACGCACACACTTTGGAGCAATACCTTACCACCTGTTTGGACACAAGAGTCATGGATCGCTGGGCGGAGGCTCTTCTCCTCACCTTGATAGAAGAAGCAGAGGAATTGATGAGCGACAATCCTTCCTACAACTGCCGTGCCAACTACATGCTTACCGCAACCATGGGATTGAACGGATTTATCGGCATGGGCGTGGAAGAAGACTGGGCAACGCACATGATAGGACACGAATTGACGGCTCTCTGCGGTCTCGACCACGGAGAAACCCTTGCAATAGTACACCCGGGTGTCATGGCAGTCATGCGTAACGAGAAACACGGTAAACTCTTGCAGTATGCTCGCAGAGTGTGGAACATAACGACGAAAGACGAAGAAAAAGCAATAGATGAAGCAATAGAAAAAACAGAGAACTTCTTCCGCAGCTTAGGAAAGAAAACACGTTTGAGCGAATACGGAATAGGAGAGGACACAATAAACACGATAGTGGAACGTTTTGAAGAAAGAGGTTGGAGAGTGGGAGAGCGAGGAATAGTAACGCCGGAAAAAGTCAGGCAAATCCTCGAAAGAGTAAGAAAGTAGTATTTTTTTCGTTTTCATTTTTTTCTTTTTATTGGGAATGCGGCGACTTCGCCGCATTTTTTCGTTCACGCACAACCACGTTTACGGAATGCGAAAACAGGAAAAATACATCTTTCATATTTTCTTGAAAGTAGGAAGCCTATCGTTTCCCGATGTATTCGAGGATTTGTTCGGCGTGAATTTTGGTTTTGATTTCCTTGGGTGCGAAAACCTTCTCTATGATACCTTCTTCATCGACCAAATAAGTGGTTCGCAGTATGCCGATGGTGCGACGACCGCATGCAACCTTTTCGCCCCAACAGCCAAGCTCTTGAAGCAAGGTCGTTTCCGTGTCGGCAATGAGAGGAAACTCCAATCCGTGGGCATCGGCAAACTTCTTTTGAAGCGTCTGTTTGTCTTTGCTCACCCCTATGATTTCGTAACCTGCCTCTGCCAACTCCTTCTTGTGCGATTGAAGCGAACAAGCCTCCGCCGTGCAACCGCTCGTATTCGCTTTTGGGTAGGAGTAAAGCACAATCTTGCGACCGCGATAGTCTCTGCTCCTGATTTCCCGACCTTCTTGGTCGATGCCGAGTACCTCGGGTATTCTGTCTCCGACTGTCATAAGCCTTTTATTTCGTTAATTCCCTATTACATATAATCCTTTACACCTTTGCCTTAGGCATTCCTGCCCATTCGGTACGTCTCTTCCATGGCTTCATGTCCCGAAACATCGCCACCGTTTTCTACACCGCCTGCAAACACCGTTCCTGCCAAGCGTGCATTCTCGAAACACTCTATCCAACCTCCGAGACCTGCGATTGCTCTTTCCGGAGTATTAGCCTCATTTTCGGCAGCAGCACAAAGAAAATAAATATCACGGAAATGATAATCCGAGAAATAAAGAGAGTTGCAGCGGTCGAGCAAAGTCTTCATCAGTCCGCTCATTTCATAGTAGTATATGGGCGAAGCAAAACAAATGATGTCCGCATCGTGCATCTTTTTCGCAATGGAGATGGCATCATCATCTATAACGCAATGACCAATCTTTCCGCAACTGAGGCAACCCCTGCAAAACGCAATCCGTTTGCCATGCAGTGTAATCATTTCCACCTCATTACCCGCTTCTTTCGCACCACGGGAAAACTCTCTTGCCAAAATCTCCGAATTGCTCCTCGTACGAAGACTCATCGAAATCACCAATATCTTACTCATCGTTGTTTTTATCGTTTATCCAATGCAAAAGCAAAGATACGAAACTATTTCGATAGAGCCATAGACCCGACAGCCGAAAAGCATATCAACCACGGCAAAAAACAATCGCCGAAAGAATTTCACGAAGCGGCGTAAGAATTTTTTCTTTCGGCGTTTCATCGAACTTGAAACGGCGTTTGATTTCCGGTTTTATTTTATTGCTTTCAACGGATTGAGGATAAGGTGTTTGAGTTTGCTGAAAAACGGACGTAATGTACGTTTGAGGGTTTGGAAAAGCGGGGTCTTGGTGTATGCTTCGGTGCATTTGAAGAATGCTTCGCTTTGGAGGCGTTGCAGGTATTCTGCTTTCTTCGGATTGGGCAGGGCGGAGCGTTCCAAGGCAGGGTTTGATGCCAAGATGTATTCGTACTTGGTCGGTGTGAGTTCCATTTTCCTTTCGTCGAAGAAACGTAGCAGCGAGATGTTTCTTACCAACAGACAGCTCACCCCCTTGCCGTCGTCCGTTTGAGGGTGATGGTTGCCCACACCCCAGTAATCGCCGGCGATGATGTCGCTTTGCGAGGCGGAGCCTTTGGCAGGGCAGTTGTGGCATGAGTTTCTCAACGTAAGGTTCGCAAGTAAGGCTTTCAAGTAAGGGTCGTTGTATCTGTCTTTGCGGTATATCGTTCCGCTTTTTGTACTTATTTTCATTCCGTATCTGTGCCAAGAATAATCTTTGTTGCGAAACTCCACTCCGAGAACTTCTTCCGTTGCAATGCCTTGCCGTTCGCAGACTTCCTCGAGGTATCTCCGCCAAATGGCAGGCGAAGGCACTCCGTGGCATATCACTTCCATCGTTATCAAACCCTCGCATTTCCTGCCGAGAAAGGCTTTCAGCCCCATGATTTGGCAACCCGTTCCTGCGAACAGCACCTTCTTGCCATCGTAAAGGTATTTCTTTATCTCGCGGAAGCAATCGCCAATATCGGATTGAACATATTTGGAACCGAGAAAGGCAGGCAACTCCGCCTTATCGGTACAGAAGTCATGCACAAGATGCAGGGGAGAAGCAAAGCGGGCTGCACATACTACGCCTCGCTCCGCCAAGACAGCCTCTGCCAAGAGGCTGAATACGCCTCCCGAAGAGGATTGCTTCCTGCGGGCTTCGTCTTTCAGCTTGGCGGCAAAGACTGCTTTCGGAGGACTTTGCGGAGAATGCTCTGCAAGAACGGGGCATACCCTTTCGCATAAACCGCAGTCGTTGCAGCTTTTCTGTTCTGCCACGGGGCGGAGAAATCCGTCCTTGCCCTCTTTCATCGAAATGCAACGCTTGGGACAAACGGCAAAGCAGGCACTGCAACCGCAGCAAGCCTCTTGCGATACTTTACTTGTTACCGACATTTTTACGATGTTTGAATATTTTGAGAACCATTCCCCCTAACAAATCCCTCTCGTAGCGGTTCATGGAAGCGAACCAAAAGACGGGTATGTAGATAAGGCTGAAAAGCACTATCGCAATCAGCAAACGCAGATAGCTGTCGATGATGCATTGTCGTATAATGAAGTATGCCGCCACGCTTACGGCAAGCGGTGCGAACGACATCTTCGTTATTTCTTTCCAAAAGCATGCAATATCCAAACGGATGCGTTTTTTATAGTACGCATTCATCACCACGCCTTGTCCCAAAAGCAGAGCCGCCGCCGTCGATACGGCACAGCCCGAAGCTCCGTAGCGTTGCGACAAAGGCAGAGAGCAGAGTAGAGATACAGCGGCTATGATGACATAGCTCACACAGCGGAAACGCATTTGGTTTCTTGCCTGCAATATCGTTATTCCGACGTTTTGGATAAGCGGAACGAGCAGGGGAAAGAAGAAAAGGAGGCAAATGAAATATGCTTCGTCGTAGCTGCCGCCCACCCAAATGTTTATGAATTGCCGACCGAAGAGTGTGAAGCCTGCAAGCACGAAGCTCATCACTATAAACTGCAAACGTCCCGTTCTGATGAACAAATCGCTGACCGCCTTATCTTGTCCGCCGACGGCAACCATGGAAGTGATTTTCGGAAGCAGCACTCCGGAAATCGCAGTGGAGAAAGACATATACATTTGTTGCAACTGAATGGCTATTCCATAGACCGCTACGATTTTCGCCCCGCAATAAACCCCCAAAACGCCCTGTCCGAGACTCCAATATATCTTATCCATTATCGCATTGAGGAATATCCAGAATGAATAAAGGCAAACCTCTTTCAAAAAGGAGAAATCGAACTTGGCAAAGACGAATCGTATATGCAGTTTGCGTTTGCAGTAACAGTAATCGGCACAAAGCGTAAGCACATTGAAGATTGTCTGCAACACGACCATGGTAACAGCTTTGTAACCGTAGAGAAGGAAGATTACCATCACCACCGGGTTGAGTATAATCCTTATCAGGTTAATCGTTTTCTGGAACACGAACCGTTCATACGCCACAATGACAGACCGATACACGTTCATTACGAAAGTGAAACAGAGGTTGAATATCATCAAAGCCATCATCAGGCGTATCTTATGCAACTCCTCCGCATTCATGCTGCGATGGAAGAGATTGTCCGTGTTGAAATAAAGAACCGCTCCCGCAACAAGCACCACAAAAGCCGTGAAACAGAAAATCAGGAAGAACATTCCGAACATTTCCTTCAACTTCTGTTGTTCGTTCTGTGCTTTCAACTTTGCTGTGTATCTTATCAGTGCATTGCCGAAGCCGAAATCCAAAACAGTAAGACTGCCCACCACCGAGGCTACCAAGGAATAAAGCCCGTATTCGTTCTGTCCCAAACGTGAAGTGAGGAAAGGGGTATATAACAAGCCTATAGCACTGTTCAAAAACAATGTTACGTATGTCAGTACCGCACCTGCCTTTATCTGATTTGCCATATAGAAACAAAGAAGCAGCCTTTCGCTGCCCGCTCTCAGGCAACAAAATTACGGAATTATTCCTTAGTCCCGATAATTCGGGCATGTTTTTACCGCATGAGAGGAGATGCAATCCCGAAACGCCGCAATATTTCCGTGTTTCTGCAATTTCTTTTTCCCGTTACGAAGAATGCAATTTCCCCAAACACAATAAGCCGACATCTTTGTAAAGCCTTGTCGTTCTTTAAGTAAGAAAGAAAACTGCAAATGATTTCCACGCTTGTCGCAGGGTGGAAACCGCAGAATGGAAAGCCTCTGTCTGTTAAAAAATCAAAAATATGCGAAGACGCATGTAATAAATCGGCGGGCTGTACGTATTATTCGTGTCGCAGTTGAGAGGATAGGGGCGAAGGAAAGGCGACATCACGGGAAGAAATGTGGGCAAAATAAGAAATAATAATCGTTTCATACTTTTGAATGACCGTTTGTTGTGAAACCATGCGGTCGTTCTTTTTTTTGTATCCCCGCCTACGAATAAGAGAAAGTCGAACAGGTCGAAGCGAAATGCCGTTTCCGAAAAATGAAACGGCGAAAGAAAAAATTATTCCGCCGTTCCGTGAAATTCTTTCGGCGATTTGTCGCAACGAGCCGGAGAAGTGTTTCCCGAAAAAGGAAACCGTGTCGAAAAAATTCATGTCTGCATGCAGAAAAAACGCTTTTGCTTTGCCGCTTCTGCAATAAAATCGTATCTTTGCAGTTCGGTAAACGAATGTGATGAGTATCAGATTAAAAGTATCGATAATATGTACAACAAATTTCAAAAGTATCTTCAAGAGGAGATACAGGGCATAAAAGATGCCGGTCTTTATAAGAACGAAAGAGTGATAATAACTCCGCAATCGGCTGCAATCAAGACTGCCGAAGCCGGTGATGTGTTGAACTTCTGTGCAAACAACTATTTGGGATTGGCTGACAGCAAAGTCCTTATAGAGGCTGCAAAGAAAGCGATGGACGAAAGAGGTTACGGAATGAGTTCCGTACGTTTCATTTGCGGAACAGGCGACTTGCACAAGGAACTTGAAAAGAAGATTTCCGACTTCTTCGGAACGGAGGATACTATTCTTTATGCTGCATGCTTCGATGCGAACGGCGGTGTGTTCGAACCGTTGTTGGGACCCGACGATGCAATCATTTCCGACGCTTTGAACCATGCTTCGATCATCGACGGAGTGAGACTTTGCAAGGCTCAACGTTTCCGTTATGCCAATGCGGATATGGCAGACTTGGAAAAACAACTTCAAGAGGCTCAAAAATGTCGTTTCCGTTTGATTTGCACGGATGGTGTGTTCTCGATGGACGGTAATGTCGCTCCTTTGGATAAGATTTACGAGCTTGCTCAGAAGTATGATGCCATGGTGATGGTCGACGAGAGCCACTCTGCGGGTGTTGTCGGTAAGACCGGACGCGGAACAACCGAACAATATAATTTGAGAGGTAAAGTCGAAATATTGACAGGAACGTTGGGTAAAGCCTTCGGAGGTGCCGTAGGCGGATTTACGACAGGTAAGAAAGAAATAATAGAGATGTTGCGTCAACGTTCGAGACCTTACTTGTTCTCCAACTCCATTCCTCCTATGGTTGCAGGTGCTGCAATAGAGATGTTCAACCTTATAGATAAGACTAACGAGCTTCAAGACAAATTGCATAACAATACTGCATATTTTGTAGAGAAGATGAAGGCAGCAGGCTTCGACATCAAGCCTACGCAATCGGCAATTTGTGCAGTGATGCTTTATGATGCGAAATTGTCTCAGGACTTTGCTGCCGCATTGCAGGAAGAGGGCATATATGTGACAGGATTTTATTATCCGGTCGTACCGAAAGGACAGGCAAGAATTCGTGTTCAGGTTTCCGCTGCTCACGAAAGAGAACATCTTGACCGTTGTATAGCCGCTTTCACCAAGATAGGAAAGAAATTGGGCGTGATAAAATAAGCCCGTTTCGATATTTGCGAAAAGAGAAACACCTTTCGGCTATGTCCGAGAGATGTTTCTCTTTTATTTTTGTTCTTCTTCGGAGTGCGGAACGGCGTTTGTTCCTTTGTTATAGTGGGGGTGGTAAAGCATTATGGTCTCATGCAAATGCAAAGTGTCGAGATGGGTGTATATCTGGGTCGATACAACGCTTTCATGCCCCATCATATCTTTCACGGCAATCAGATTGGCACCTCCTTTTATCAATTCTGTGGCGAAACTGTGTCTCAGAGTGTGCGGATGTATGTTTTTCTTTATCCCTGCGGCAAGGGCAGCGTCTTTTATCATCTGAAAAGCATGTTGCCGCGTCAGTTGCCTGCCGTAATGGTTCAGAAAAATCAGATTTTTGTTTTTGTTGTCGATTTTCAACTTGCTTCTGTGATTGTTGATGAAGTAACGCAGGTGTTCCAATGCACTCTTTCCTATCGGAACGAGACGTTCCTTGTTGCCTTTGCCGAGAACCTTGATATATTCCTTTTTCCAAAAGACATCGTTTTTCTTCAAATTCAACAGCTCGCTTATTCGTAAGCCGCAGGAGTACAAAACCTCGATCATCAAGGCATTTCTGTATCCGTGAAAAGTGCTTTTGTCTATGCAATTCAGCATTTTGTCGATTTCTTCGTTGGTGAGGACGACGGGAAGTTTCTGTTCTATTTTCAGACTGTCCAAAAGACTGCACGGATCGTTCTCTGCCTCGTCCGCGATAATGAGATATTTGAAAAAGGCTCGTATTCCGGATATAATCCTCCTTTGGCTGCTTGCTTTCAAAAGGCGGTCTTCTTCTGTTCTTCCACAGGGAAAGGCTATTGCTTTCAGGAAATGCTGCACATGTTTCAGCTCGGTGGTGCGGGGAGTAACATCCGGATATTTCATTTCCATGAAAGAGAAAAATTTATTGCAATCGCCCAAGTAGGCTTCGAGCGTGTTCATGGAATATGATCGCTCCATGAGAATATATGACTTGAAGCCGGGAATATAGCTTCGCCAATGGGATATTCTTTCTCGTTCTTCCGATGAAACAGGTTCGGAAAACATGGTATCGGATTTTGCTTCCGTCTTTTCTTTTTGTTCTTTCGTGATTGTTTTGCTATTTGAGATTTGCAGATCCGACCTTGTTCATGAGATACATAACCCTGTCGGCTTTACGGTTCAGCCTCGGAGACGGCTTTGCAGGGTTTCGTTTCAAAGGGTTAGGTAAAACACTTGCCAGCAAAGCTGCCTGTCGTTTGGTCAATCGCTTCGCCGGCTTGCCGAAATAGTATTGAGAGGCAGCCTCGACGCCATAGATGCCGTCCCCGAACTCGATGACATTGAGATAAACCTCCATTATTCTTTTCTTGCTCCAAAAGGTTTCAATCAATACGGTTTGGTATGCTTCCAAAGCCTTTCTTACATAATTTCTTCCGTTCCAGAGAAAGACATTCTTTGCGGTCTGTTGGCTTATTGTGCTTGCTCCGCGAGGTCTTCTGCCGCTTCGCTCGGAGTCTTCCCTTGCACGCTTTATCTGTTCGAAGTCGAAACCTTTATGATGTCGGAAACGATTGTCCTCCGCCGCCATTACGGCTTTCACCATGTTGGGAGAAATGTCCTCTATATCGACCCACGTTTTCTGCAACCTTACTTTACGATTATCATCAAAGGCTTGCTGAACACATCTTTGAACCATAAGAAACGTAATCGGAGGATTTACCACGATGTAAAGAGCGGTCAGAAGAATGCTTCCGCAGATATACACCAATGCCGCAATACCAAGATATTTCAATACCTTTTTGAAAGTGATTTTCTTTGAATGTTTGCCTGCCATGTTCCTGTATCGGTCTTGTCTCCTCGGAAAGGAAGACGATTTTTCGGCAAAATTACAAAATATGTTTGCAAGAACTGCGTTTCAATCAGAAATAATGACTACCTTTGCACAATCATGAGATTGAGATTATTCATTATATATATATGTGTCGCGGCTTTGGGGGCTTCTTGTTCGAGCGGACACAAGAAACTCTTGAAAAGCGACGACCATGACGCCAAGTTCGAGGCGGCGATGAAAGCTTACGAGAAACATGACTGGCTTAAAGCCACGGAGTTGTTTGAAAACCTGCTTCTTTATTCGAGAGGAAGGGAGAAAGCGGAGCTTGTGAACTTTTATTATGGCAAAAGCCTCCTCGGAGGAAAGAATTACTATTCGGCAGCATACCAATTCGAGAGTTTCGTCAAGTGGTTTCCTTATTCCAAATACGCAGAAGAGGCGTTGTTTCAGGCAGCCTATTGCAAGTATTTGGAATCGCCCGAATACTCTCTTGACCAGACTTTGACCAAACAGTCGATAGATAACTTCCAATCGTACATAGACAAGTATCCGAAGTCCGAAAGAGTTGCCGATGCAAACAGATTGATGGATTCTTTGCGTTGGAAATTGATACGGAAGGACTACACGACAGCTTATAACTACTATAAAACGGAAGCATACCAAGCTGCACAGGTCAGTTTGAAGAACTTCCTTAACGATTATCCCGATGCGACGGAATACAGAGAGAAAGCGATGTATTATATCGTTCTTGCAGGTTACGAATATGCCGAAAAGAGCATAGCAAGCAAGCAAAAGGAACGTTATGAAGCCGTAGTAATGGATTACGAACGCTATAAGGTAACGTTTTCCAACTTGCAGGATAAAAGCAAAGCGGAACAACTCGGTCGCATATACGAGAACGCAAAAGCGAAATTGGAAAGCATAAAAACAGAAAACAAAGATAAATAAGCGGATTTATGGATTATAAGAAGACAAAGGCAGACACGAGCATCAAGACAAGGAATTTGAACGATTTCACCAATCTTACGGGAAACGTTTACGAAACAATAGCCATGTTGAGCAAGCGTTCGGATCAGATAGCAGCCGATTTGAAACAGGAGTTGTACAAAAAGATTGAGGAATTCGCCATTGCAGACGGAGCAGACGAGATGTCGGAAAACCACGAGCAAATAGAGGTGGCAAAATACTACGAACAACTTCCCAAGCCTTACCTTATTGCCATAAGAGAATACCTCGATGGTAAATTGGTTTACAAATCCGGTAAAGAGATATTGGCGGAAAAAGCCGCAAAAGAAGAGAAGCAAGAGGCTTAATCAAAGATTTGTTTCCGATGAAAGCGAGAGTAGCTGTGGCAATCAGCGGAGGAATAGCTGCATACAAAGTTCCGCTTTTAATAAGGTTGCTTAGAAAGAACGGATACGAGGTAAAGGTTGTCGTAAGCAGGAATGCGTTGAATTTTGTAACAGAGACGACTTTGCAGACGCTCTCCTCCAATCCTGTTTACAGTGATATGTTTTCAGGGAACAAAGATATGACACAACATATCAGCCTGTCGGATTGGGCTGATTTTTTTATTGTGGCACCGGCAACGGCAGACATTATCGGCAAATACGCCTCTGCCATTGCAGATGATTGTGTTACGACGAGTCTTTTGGCATTCGACAAAGATGTATTCCTCGCACCGGCGATGAATTCCAAGATGTATCGGCATCAAGGCGTTCAATCGAATTTACAAACCTTGCAATCGCGAGGCGTACACATCATTTCGCCAACATCGGGTTACCTTGCCTGCGGAGCAGAGGGTGAAGGCAGAATGGCGGAAGTCGAAGATATTTTACGCTTTGTCGAAGACCGCATAATGAAATCGGAAGAACTTGCAGGTAAAACGGTATGCGTAACGGCAGGACCGACATACGAGCAAATCGATCCCGTGAGATTTATCGGCAATTATTCATCGGGCAGAATGGGGTTTGCCATTGCGGAATGCCTTGCGAAGAAAGGTGCGAAGGTCAAACTGATTGCAGGTCCGACATTCTTGAAAACGCAACACCCGATGATAGAACGCACCGATGTAAAGACAGCAAAACAAATGTACGAAGCCACAACCGCAGCCTTTGCAGAGGCGGATGCGGCAATACTTTCGGCAGCCGTTGCGGATTACACCCCGAAGAATGTTGCGGATAGCAAAATCAAGAAGAAAGACACGGCTCTGAACATAGAATTACAGCCGACCGATGATATATTGGCGGAATTGGGTCGCCGAAAAAAAGCTAACCAACTCTTGATAGGCTTTGCTCTTGAAACGGACAACGAACAAGCCAATGCGGAAGCAAAATTGAAAAAGAAAAACCTCGACTTCATCGTTCTCAACTCCCTGAAAGATGCAGGGGCAGGCTTCGGCGTTGAAACCAACAAGGTTACAATCATCGATTCTCTCGGGAACATCGACAAAAAAGACCTCAAAGCCAAAAGCGAGGTGGCGGAAGACATTGTTGAAAAGATGATTTCCATGATGAAAGCCAAGCATTAGAAAACCGGAATTCAAATTCCTTTGCAACATGAAAAAACTTTCCATCTTTCTTTTTTTGTTTCTTGTCAATGCGATGCTCTTTTCGCAGGAGTTCAGAGTGAGCATAAGCGTCAATTCCTCCCAAATACAAGGAACGGACAAAGAGATATACAGAAAGATACAGGAAGTACTGAACGAGTTCGTCAATCAACGTCAGTGGACAAACAAAACATACGAAGAGTTCGAGAGAATAGAAGGCAGCATCTCCATAAACATAAAAGAACACTCCAATCAGGAGGACTTCAAAGCCGATTTCAACGTTCAACTTCGCCGTCCCGTTTATGGTTCCACCTATACCACCACATTGTTGAACACACAGGAACAAAACGTTCCGTTCAAATACATAGACGGACAGAGCTTCGAGTATGATGAAAACAACTATACGAACAATCTCATCTCCACCGTGGCATTCTATCTCTACTATTTTCTTGCCTTGGACGCCGATTCCTTCTCTTTGAACGGTGGAACAGAGTATTTCAACGTGTGCAACAACATAGTAACAGCCGCACAACGCTCCACCGATGGCGGTTGGAAAAGAGCCTCAAGCCAAAAGAACAGATATTGGATGCTGGAAAATTATACCAATTCCACATACCGCAGCCTCAGAGATGCTTCCTACCAATACCATCGCCTCGGTCTTGACATGATGGGCGGAGAAAGTCAGACCGACGCACGCAACAGCATAATAGAAGCCTTGGAGAACGTCCGTAAAGCATACAGGGAGAAATCCACCTTGGTGGCAGTGCAACAATTCTTTGATGCCAAATCGGACGAAATAGTGAATATCTTCAAAGGAGCTCCCGATAACGAAAAAACAAGGGTAGTGGAATTGATGAAAGAGATGAATCCGTCAAACACAAACAAATACGAACAAATTCTCCAAAGCAGATAAAGCATAATCTGCCACCGCCGCCCTTCACCGAACATCTTTCAAACAAACACTTTTCCAAGCGATAAACCAAAAACGCCGTTCTACGAAAATGAAACGGCGAAAGGATTTGCCGAAATGGCGAAAGAAAAATTTCTTTCGCCATCTCGGTTTTATGCTTCACAAACGACCTGTTTTCAATCTTTGCAAAAACCGGACATGAGCAAGAATGAGACAACTTTTGCACAGATAGAAACTTTCTTTGCAAAAATATACCGAAATATATTTGCGGATAAAAAGATTATTCGTATATTTGCCCTGTTCAAAATAAGTGTCGCCATGGATACTTTTTGTTTCTCAATCCATTACATCGGCACGAACCGCTTCATTTCTTAGAGAGGTTCGCCTCTCTGTATGTGTGAACCTCTTTAATCTAACCTAAAACAGATGGAAACGCACAAAAATCGATAACTCATAAACGATAACAGAAATGAAGAAAACAAATACAAATTTTTTCAGAAGCATTCTTCTTGCTTCGCTTTTGCTTGCCTCGTATATGTCGCAAGCCCAGATGTACCCTTTCAAAAGTGCGGAAAGGGTAATATCATTCCCCATTCCTGATTCTACGTACGTATTTGCAAGGGCTATTGATGAAAAGTATTTATTAACCTCATACAGCATACCGGTTGCATCTTATGGCAATTTTTTGAAGACAACACAAGGTACAACAGCGACTGAATATGTACGAATTGGGGGAATCAATCATGTAAGCGACTTCAAAGTATTGCATGATTGGCTGTTCTTTTGCGGACAAGATAACAATAATACCGGATTTGTCGCATGGACTCGATTGGACGAGTTTTTCGACCCTTTGACAAATAATATCGAAATATCTGTTCTGCCGAACATATCCGATGTAAAGAAAATAGATGCTTATCAAGACGGACAATATAAATATGCGATTGTTGCCATAGGAGATAATCAACAGTTTATATACACAGGAGTGCTGTGTGATGATTATTATATGTACACAAGTCCGTTTCCTTTGAGTGATGTAGTCGCGACAGATAATCATATAGTCGTGCTTGGAAAGATAAGCCTCGGCAGTCTTGTCTTATTTACCCACCCAAAGGTTAATATTCAAAATTATTTCGGAATGAGCTATACTCATAACCAAGCTCGTTTCGAGAATTTCTTGATAGAAAGACTGTTTGAAGATAATGTATTGGTATCCTACACCGATCGTCCTAATGATTATCAGGCTCAGTTCGTTCGGATAGATACACGGACGCTTCAACCTATCGCTCAGCAAAGTTTATTGAAAGTCGGAAAACCCAATCCGAAAGAAATGGTGTTCAATCCTGCCGATAGTACGGTTTTGTATCTTTCCCATGCTGTGGAGAATAAGGATATGATAGCAACGATAAAGCCATATCTGAATTACTCTTATCCTTCCGATGTTGTCATACCGAACATGTGTAAGTGGGGTCATGAGACTTTCAACAGCTTGACTAATTATAGAAACGACTATCTTTCGGCAGCGGGAATAGATACGGCATATAACAATCTTTATTGGTTTGATTACCGACGAGGAACCAACCAAGGTAGTTGTTTCAGAACCATTAAAGAAAAAGTAATCATGTCAAACACTTTTGTACCTGCCTCTCAACAATCTTATTGGGGTAATCAGACATTGCCAAGACAAGTACAAACAAAACAAATTCAGCATTTCATTCCGCAATACAACATAATATGTAACGACTAAACCATATCGATATGAAGAAGATAGTATTTTATTTATTCGTCATGCTTATAGCATGCACTTGTACGGCTAAATCGATATACGATACCGTTTACCCGCCTGCACATCTTGATGATTACATCCTTCCTTACGCTTTGCGAAATGATGGCGGCTGCCTATATTCAATAGCAGATACCGTTCATACGGGATTATGTTTTCCTATTGATGTTACTTTTTGGCGAGGCAAATATATCTTAGCAGTACCTTACTATTCCGACACTTTGGTAAGTATCTATGGAATAGGAGTTCTGGGAAGTAAACTCGATACAAATCTTTCCGACCCCCGGTTTCAAATAAGGGATTCATTACCAAATAACATACTAAGAAGCAAAACAGCAAGTTTTCAGGGGAATAATACACCATGTAACAATGTTTACACAGAGGTATTCTTCGATACTCCGATAACCGTACAAGGCTTGTATCATGTAAGTGTTGAAGTTGGTGAATACAGCGGAATTTATACATGGAATATTGCAATTCTCAATTATATTTATCACTTTAATGAGATTCCGCCACAGCAAGAAAGGTGTGGTAAATGTAATTCGGATTATGCTCCGCTGTACAAGGATAGAGGAGATACGGCATGGCATACCTATCCTCATGCAACTGCCGATGACCCTTGGGTTTATGGCATAGACGCATATTACAGTATCCCACTTATATTCCCGATTAAGGGTGAATTGGTGTTGCCAAGCGATACAACGATTACCGATACAGCAAGCAGTGCTTTGAGTGCGGGTTTGTTGAATGAGGAAAGCGTGCGTGTGTATCCAAATCCGGCGAGTGAGGTGTTGAATGTGGCTTCGGATTACAATATTCTGAATGTCGCAATCTTCGATGCAATGAACAGGCTTGTGGAAGAGAAGGAGGTGAATGCCAAGAACATTCGCATAAGTCTTGCTCAGCGTCCGGCGGGGGTGTATTTCATCAAGGTTCGTACCGACCGAGGCTCGACCATGCGGAAGTTCGTCATCAAGTAAAGAGGAAAAACACGGCTTTGCAAGCCTCTGAAAGTCAAGACTTCCGAAAACAGAAAATTCAAACGCCGTTCTACGAAAATCAAACGGCGAAAGGATTTGCCGAGATGGCGAAAGAAATTTTTCTTTCGCCATCTCGGTTTTTGAGGAACGGCGTTCGGTTCAGTTGCTTTTGTAATGCAGTATGTGGAGGCTTACGGCAATGGCGACAAGGGGCAGGAGTATTCTAACAATGAGGTTATCGACAAGGCAGAAGGAGAGTGCTATGGTTGTCCAAAGGGTGAGGAGTATGCAGGCTTTGACTTTGCGGGGTATGGTTTTGTTTTCTTGGAAATTTTTTATATATGTTCCCAAAATCTTATGGGCAAGCAATTTCTCGTGCAGGCGTTTGCTGCTTTTCAAAAAACAATATGAAGTCAGGAGAAGAAAGGGCGTTGTGGGTAAAACGGGCAGGAATATTCCCAATATTCCCAATCCGAGGGACAGAAAGCCGAAGCCGATTAAGAGGTATTTCTTCAAGTTGTTTTCTTTGAGGTTTGCAATGATTTTCCACTTGCAAAGATAAGACAATATTGCGAGAGCCGTACTCCAAAGAATGAAATACGGCTCTCAAACGATTTTTGAAAATTCCCGATTCTGACTTATGTGCTTATCTCTCTACGAATAAGCATAAGGTATCGGTTGGCATGGCAAGTGAATCACTTACCGAATAATTTCTTGTAGTAGTCTGCATCGTATGAAATGCCTGTGTATTTGCCGGTCTCTTTGTCGTAAGTCGTTACAACAACTCTACCGTCCTTTACCTCTCTTTCCATCCAATGCGAATACATGTAGTAGTCGTCCGTTATGTATTCTTTCATCAATGGGTTTTCTTCTTCCTTTTCTTTGGAACCTTGGTTCAACCGTTCGGAAGCCTTTGATGATGCTTCAAGAAGTTGTCTTCCGACATCCGTTGTATTGTCGTACAAAACATCAACCCTTATTCCTCTTTCGGTATCGATGGAACTTACCAAGACTGTGCCGGTAAATAATCCCAAGTTCGGTTCAATGAGAACGAACTCCTCATTACCATTGTTGGCTGTGATATTCTCTTGTCTGCTTTGAGCCGAAGAGGTATCGAAAAGTTCGTCTTCCTTATCGGAACAAGAGGTGAATGCGAAGAAAAGCAACGTACAAGTTGCCAAGTATGACAATTTTCCAAATGTTTTTTTCATTTTTGTTTGATTTTTAATTGATACAATTCTTGATTGAACTCTTTGGCGGAATTGCTTCCGCATTGCTCTCTTGTCGCTCGAAAAGCCGAAGCGGCAATTCTTAAAAACATATCCATGTAACAAGAGAGCAAAACGCTACTGCTTCTTTGCCGTGCATGAGAAAGCAATAATGCAATCTGTAATCCTTGTATAATGTGTTAATCATACTGCCTGCAAATGTACGAAAAAAAATAATACACCGGCAATTTACAGCAAGAAACAACATTTCAGGGAATTTATTGGAACGAAAAACGGTATCGAAACCCCGAAAACGCCATTTGTATGGAATGAAATCTTTCTGCAAATGATACTTATGGGAAAAGAAAAGAGGCATATCGGGGATTTGTTTCCCGCCATGCCTCTTTATCTGCGGAGAGAAAGGGATTCGAACCCTTGATACCCTTTTGGAGTATACACACTTTCCAGGCGTGCCTCTTCAACCACTCGAGCACCTCTCCGTTTTGCGATTGCAAAGGTATAACTTTTTCTTCAAACTGCCAAATTCCTTGAAACTTTAATTTTAGGGCGGGTGTGTCGGTGGTTGTTGCCTTGTTTCGCTATGCCGTTCGGAATTATCTCTTTTTGAGAGGGTGCGAGCGTGGAATGAAAAAGCGGAGTCTGCCTTGCCGGCAAGCTCCGCTTGCAAATTATTCGGTGTTCGATTAGAACATTTTTGCGAAGTTTCTTGCTTCTCTTTTCTTCCAATCTCCTTTGTGGTAAACGTAGGAAGCTATGAGCGGAACAACGGTTGTGGCTTCGGCGTAAACCATTTGTTCAAAGGTCGTATCGACTTTTCCCCATGAGCAGGCTTCTTTCAAGGTCGAAGACGAGCAGGCTCCGTCTCTCACATCGGCAACGGTTATCTGCACTGCATATTTGTGCATATCCACCTCGTGTCCCAAAACTTCTGCACAAACGACCGTATCCTGTGCAAAGTTCTTCGGAGTGCCTCCACCGACCATGAATAAACCTGTCGTACCGGCTTTGATTTTGATGTTGGTCAATTCCAAGAAGTCTTTAACCGAATCGATGCTCAAATGCTTATCCGGATTTGCCACTTGGTGCATCACCAAGCCGAAGCCGGCAGAACAGTCGGAGAATGCAGGGCAGAAGATAGGCACGTTATTCTCGTAGCAAGCCTGTATCAATGAATCCTTCTTTTTTGCTCCGCCGTTTGCCAACCATTTTCCCAATTCCCAAATGAACTCTCGCGAGGAGTAGGGGCGAGGTTCCAAACTGTCGGCCACCATTTTGATGGTAGCATCGCAGTTTTGCAACTCTTCTTCGTCTATATAAGTATCGTAAATTCTATCGACGTAGTTGCTTCTCAAATATTTGTCATCGATAAACGGCGTTCCCTTGTAGTGCTTGAAGCCGAGAGCCTCGAAAAAGTCCATATCTATTATGGAAGCTCCCGTTGACACGATGCAGTCCACCATTTTGTTCTTCACCATATCGACATATACCTGCATACAACCCGCTGCCGAGGTGCTGCCGGCAAGGGTCAATATTATGGAACAATTCTTGTCGTTCACCATTCTTTGAAAAATGTCTGCCGCATTGGCGGTATCTCTTGATGAGAAAGACATTCCACGCATTGCATCTATCAACTCGGTGGAGTTGATTTTCTTGATGTCGATGTGTTCGATTGTTTGTTTCAACAAATCCTTTTTTTCCATCTTCGTATGATTAGTTTATTGTTTTGTGTTCCCAAATCGGTTTGCAAAGGTATGACTTTTCGGGCTAAGAGCCAAAAGATTAGAAATTTTTTCCGAGAAAAACGCAGAAAAAGTTTGCTGTATTGGGAAATTGACGTACCTTTGCAAACGGAAAGTTGGCAGAGTGGTCGAATGCGGCGGTCTTGAAAACCGTTGATCTTCACGGGTCCGGGGGTTCGAATCCCTCACTTTCCGCACAAAAGTCTTAATAAATTTTTCATGTTTGTTTTGGGAGTGGTTTCGTTCGGAGAACCGCTCCTTTTTTTGCTACGAAACAAAAATTTTTTCTTTGAAATGAAGCAACCGAGTGGAGATTTATTCGAGTCGGAAAACATTTCCAAGGTTTATTTGCACTTTGCATTGCCGAGTATCATCGGAATGTTGATAGTAAGTTTCCAAATGATGATTGACGGTATCTTTTTAAGCGTAGGAGTGGGGCATTTGGGTTTGACTGCCGTCAATTTGGCAATGCCGTTGGTCAATTCCCTGCTTTCTGTCGGCTTGATGATTATTTCAGGAGGCGTTGTCATAGCTTCCATCGCAAAAGGCAACGGCAACATATCCCTTTCCAAATCTTACGCTTCCCTGACACTTCTTCTCTTTTGCCTGACGCTCGAAGCACTTTCCATACTTATTATGTGCAATCTCCGTTCCGTCTGTTTCTTTCTCGGAACGGACGAAAGTGTTTACCCGTATTTGCGGGATTATCTCGGCACATTGGTTTTGTTGATTGTCTTTTTCTGCATACCGAACTTTACAGAGGCTTTCACCAGATTGGCAGGCAAGCCGCACCAAGTCTTTGTCAGCGGTCTGATATGCTTTGTACTTAACGTCGTCTTGGATTACGTCTTGGTTATACGCCTGAACTACGGAATGAAAGGGGCTGCCGTTGCCACCTGCATAGCCAATACGACCGCCGCACTCGTGCTTGCACGTTTCGTGTCGCTGAAAAAGCCACGCGGAAGTTGGAACGAAATACGCCGTATCTTCTTCAACGGCTCTTCCGAAATGCTTACAGCCGTGTTTTCCGCCTTTTCCACCTTTCTTTTCAACATGGTGCTGATGCGTATCAGCGGACCATTGGGCGTAGCTGCCCTCACAATAGTCTTTTACATCAATCAGATAGTGAACATGTCCCTTTTCGGACTTTCGCAAGCCATGTATCCGCTCATAAGCTACAATCTCGGTAAGTCCGATCACCGAAAAATAAACACCATATTGCGGACTTCCATGCTTTACGGAGCCGCCATAGGCTTCGGAGTCTTCCTTTTGGTAATGCTTTTCAAACAACCCATCGTGTCCGTCTTCGCACATGATAACCACGAACTCAAAGCCATAGCACTAACCGCCGTTTCATACGTCAGCATACACTACCTGCTCTCTTTCATCAACATAACCGCAAGCAGTTTCAACACAGCCGTGGAACGTCCTTTGGAATCTGCAGCCATAGCTCTTTGTCGCAGTATCGTTTTTATCTCGATAGCACTCTTCACCTTACCGAAATTCCTCGACACAACGGGAATATGGCTCAGCATGCCTGCCGCCGAACTCCTCTGCCTCGCCGTCAGCCTGCCCTGCATGAGAGCCTCATTGAAGAGAATAAAAAAGAGCGAGTCTTTATCGACCCGCTCAACCAAATAAATAAAGCCTATGAAAAAGAAATATTCCCATCACCGGAATACACACTCTTAACGCAATCAATCCTTTCCTTATTGTGTGCTATCGTAAAAAAAATCCGAGCCGACATTTTTCGTTATAAGAAACCGGCTGTCTGCATTTCTCTTTCCCTGATTTCCCCTTCCATTCCGATTGTTTGCATCATTGGTCATTTTCTTTCGTTCGTTTCGTCAGCAGTCATGTCTTCATAGCGTTGCAATTCGTCTTGCAGGTGCTTGTAATGCAACTTCAACATCAGATTGTTGAAGACTTGCATATCTTCTTTCTCTCTTGTATCTATCAGAGCTTGTATGTATTCCGCCTTTTCGTCTTTGCGGACTTTCATAGGCGGAAATCCGTTTTCCATTTGCAGGAGGTTCATCAGCAATCGTGAACTTCGTCCGTTGCCGTCAGCCCAAGGGTGTATGCTTACCAACTCATAGTGAGCTTCGAAGCTGAGAGAATAAACGGCGTAGGCATTGCCTCTGTCCGTTTCATTGCGACGACGATTCAATTCTTTGCAAAATGCTTCCAAGCGGGCAGGTACTTTCTGCCAACTCAAATAGGAAGGACCTTCAAAACCTGCCGAAACGTTCAAAAGCCTCAACTCTCCCTTTGATGAAGAAAAAGTACCGAGCATGGTATTGTATTCCGTGCCTGTTCTTGCCATTACCTTTGCCGAAAGTTGTTTCAACAGTTCCGGAGTGATGTCGGGATGTTGCTCGAACAGCCTTATGCCCCATTGATATGCCTCTTTGAGGTCGAGATTCATCATTTGTTCCATAATGCTTTTTCCGTTGGCTCCTATCCCTTGGTCGAAGAGGAGTTGGTTCTCCACTTCGGTAACGGTGGAACCCTCTATGGCGGTGGAGTGTGTTATAATAGAATAAAGATATAACTTTGTGTGGTCTATCTGTTGGGATATACCTGAAGTCTTATAGCGTTCTATCAGTTCGTTGAACTCTTTCTGTTCCATGATGTCTTGTTCCATTTTATACGATGTTTATTTCCACATTACCTTCTCCGTCAATCGGGCTTTCTCCCTGTCATGTGCTTGGGCGTTGCAAGATGTTCATATTCGATAACGCCTTGAAACATGGCTTTATTACATTGCGGCACAAAGCTGACAAAGCATTGCGGCGGCGTATCGGGCTTTCACCTTACTATTTTTATCGGAAAGGGATTGTCTTCCAAGTCCAACATGGCGTTTATCATGTAAGCACAAAGGAAATCCTGCGTTCCGGCGGCTGTTATGCGTCTTTGCTTTATTCTTCCGCTTTCCAACAGCTCTCTTCTTTTGCAACCGTTCAGCAGGTAAGTGTTCGGGGTGAAATAATCGCTGCCGTCGAAGAAGACGATGTTGGAATAAGATGTGTCGGTAACAAATCCGTTTTTCACAATCAGCACATCATCGCATTCTCCACGCTTTTCTCTCAAAGCCTCCAAGGCTCTGCGGTCGGCGTACTTGCGGGAATAATTTATGTCGTCGCATTCCACCAACTTCAAACGTCTTATCGGGCGAGGGGAGTAGGGGAGGTAGTTCACGCTTTCGACCTTATCGGAATATCGAATGCTGCACTTGACCACACCTTCGGCAAATTCGGCAGGGATTTGCAGCCTTTGCAAATCGAAATCCGCCGCAAGCAGTCCGCATTCCCGCATTCTCTCCTCATGCTTCCGTGCTTGCTGCACCACGGAAGACGCAATCTTCACCGTTTCAATGAACATCTCTTTCATGCCTTTATCGGAACATAAACCTTTTGCAGTACTTCCTTATACTCCTTGTCGCATTCGCTGTTGGAGGTTATGCCTCCGCCGCTTCGGAAACGGTATTTTTCACCGGCTTTTTCCACAAAGCGAATCATCACTGCCGAATCCAATTCCTTTCCGTCGAAGAAACCGAACACACCGCTGTAAAAGCCGCGTTCTCTTCCCTCGGCACGCCGAATCAAATCAACCGTTGCTTTCTTCGGAGCTCCGCTTATGCTGCCGGCAGGCAGGAGGGAAAAAATCAAGCTGCCGCATTGCGAAAGCCAATCATCAGGAAGACGACCGGAGATTACGGAACTTGTCTGCAAGACTGCCCCCTTGGCACTCTCAATCCTCTCCACATAGCGGAATTTCTCCACTCTCACATCGCTGCATACGCTATTAAGGTCGTTTCTCATCAAATCCACAATGGTGAAATGTTCCCTGAGTTCCTTTTCGTCCGAAAGAAGGGTCGCTTCCGCATTTTCCACGCTTGCATCTATCGTTCCCTTCATGGGATATGTGTAAAGCCTTCCTTCTTGCGAACGCACGAAGCACTCCGGCGAGAAACACACGAAGCGTTCAGGCACATATAACTTGTATGCCGCCGAAGAGAGATGAAACAAAGCCTCCAAATCCACGGACAAATCCACATCCGTGACGGTGGTCAGGTTGCAGAGAAAACTATCGCCCCTCATCAAGCCCTGTCTCACCACCTCGAACCCACTCTCGTACCGCTTCCTGTCGCAGAACAAAGGATTCAACACATCAGCCTGCTCGTTACACCGCCGCAAAGGTACTTTGCCCGCATTGCCTCTGCCCTTTATCTCGAACAACACCTCCTTGCTCTCGGTGGGGTGGGGAATGAACAAAGCCTTCTGCAATTCAAAATCCATGGCAAACAAAAACTCCATACCCTTTCGGGCATGGAAGTTCATCAAATCCGCAACTTCTTCCGCTCTCATGAAATCCCGATTAAAACAACTGCAAAATTAAGCCTTTTTCCACTCAAACCACCCATGCGGAAAGCCTTTTCTTCACCCGGGATACTCTGTTTTCATAATCGCTACGCACACACTTGCCCGATTGAACGCCCTTTCAAGAAAATGAAACGCCGAAAGAATTAAGCCGAACGCCGTTTCGACAAATTCTTTCGCCCTTTCGGCATTACCCTGACTTCAAACCCGTTTCGGCAAGGAGCGAAGACCTAATTCATCTTACCGTTAATCAATTCGTTTACAAGAAAATCGAATACATAAAGCGGTGATGGAAGAAGTTTTTTCGTTGGAACGATTGGTGAGAGTAGGGGATTGGTTGTTTGAAATATCATGTTTACAAAAGTAAATCGATAAAAGAACTCGATGAGTTGATTATAGATGTATTCGAATTGCATACTTGAAGCAATGAAAGAATATTTCCTATCTAAGTATCCTTAATTACAGAATATTATTACTACTCTTATCTGATTGCTGCAACCTCTTTGGTTTACGGACGTATATAATCACAAGTGTAAAGTAGGAAATTTATGGATTTGTTCTATTGATTACAGATGTAAAAGTACCGTAAGTAGGAATTGATTACAAGTGTAAATAATGATACAGGAGAGAATTACAGAATTGATGGCTTATTTGAAGCTCACAGCAGGGGCTTTGGCTGAGAGAATAGGGGTACAGCCCTCGAGTGTGTCGCACATTCTGTCGGGTAGAAACAAACCGAGTTTGGATTTTGTGAACAAACTCTTGGTTTGTTTTCCGCAGGTGAACTACGATTGGTTGGTTAACGGCAAGGGAAGCATGTTGAAAAATGTTGCGGAGACAGGTGAAGCGGCGGATTTGTTCTCTTTTTCGGAGCAAGGGGGCAGTACGTCTGTCGAAACACAGTCGGAAAATGTGGAAGAAAGCCCACGCAGGGTTGTTGCAAGGAAAGCAAAAACCATAAACAAGCCTAATCGGGAAAAAGAGCCGGAAGAGGGTTTCGGAGAACATAAAGCACGGTCGGAAAGGAAGATAAGCAAGGTCATTTTGTTTTATGATGACGGCAGTTTCGAGGAGTTCTCGCCCAAATAGACTTTCTGTTGATAAGTCTGAGGGTATTTTCTTGTTGCTGCGAACTTTCGGGCAGAAAATTATCCATACCTTTGCAACGTTCAATCGTATGATTTCATGATTGAAGGCAAAGAAATGGATAAAGAGAAGATAGAGTCATTCGGCAGAATGATTGAAGCTGCAGGGAATGTTGTTTTGGTCGGGCATTTCAACCCCGATGGTGATGCAATAGGCTCAACCGTCGGCGTTTACCGATATTTGGAAGCCATGGGCAAGAAAGCCTGCATCGTTTACCCGAACGAGTACCCGCTTGCCATGAATTGTTTTCTCAAAGGGACGGAACATTATATAGTGTCCAACGGTGAGAAAGCCGTTCGCAAGTGTTTGGAGGAGGCGGACTTGCTTATATGTTTGGATTTCAACCGTTACTCCCGCACTTGTGAGCAGATAGAGGGATTGTTGGAGGCGATGGAGTGCGGAAAGATTGTCATCGACCATCACGAAGACCCTACGGAGATTGGTTTGTTGTTTTGCGACACGGCTGCGTCCTCGACCTGTGAATTGGTTTACAAGATACTTTCGGCGTATAAGCCGGAATATATAACAAAGGACTGTGCCACGGCTCTTTATGCAGGCATTTGCACTGATACGGGCAGTTTCTCTCACTCGTGTTTGCGTAAGGATGTGTTCCTTGTATCTGGAGAGTTGGTCGAAAGGGGCGTCGATGTGCAGTGGGTGAAGCGTCAGGTGATGGATTTGTCGAGCGAGAACCGTTTGAGACTCTTGGGGTATATGCTGAAAGAGAAGTTGAAGGTCTTTCCGGAGGAAGGTGCGGCGTATATGGCGGTATCGAAAAAGGAATTACGTATGTTCGATTTCAAGAAAGGCGATTTGGAGGGCGTCGTCAACTATGCGTTGAAGATTGACGGCATAAGGTTCGCCGCTCTCATATCCGAGCGACGCGATAAGATAAGATTGTCTTTCCGTTCGCTCAGTCCGAAGGTCGATGTGAACAAATTCGCAGCCCGTTATTGGGAAGGAGGGGGGCATGTGCAGGCAGCGGGAGGTACTTCAAGTCTTGGTTTGGAGTTGACGTGCAGAATATTTGAAGATCAGATTAAAAAGAGGTTGTATGAAAGGTGCGGTTAGGCTTGCTCTTTTGATTTCGGTTTTGTGCTTCTCCTGCGGAAGACGGTATGCGGAGGAAGATATAAGTCCTCTGGCTGTTTCGGCAAGGGACAGTCTGCAAAATGCCGAGGAGGATAAGCAGAAAAGGCTTATGGAAACCAACAAGGTGCTTTTGAAAAAGGAGTCTGAGAGGATAGTTGCTTACGCCGAACGCAGGGGTTGGCAGATGGAGCATTTGCAAGGGGTTTTCATTCAAATCACAGACAAAGGCAGCGGCATGGAGTTCTCGCAAGGAGACAAGGTTGCGGTGGAATACGATTGCGAACTGTTGAACGGCACCAAGGTTGCTTCGAGTAGGGAGGACGGAGTGTTGAACATGATTATCGGCAAAGGGGGAGAGTTTCCGTTGGGCTTGCAGACGGCTGTGGAAAATCTCTATGATGGTGCAAGGGCAAGGGTGATTGTTCCATACAACATGGCATACGGTTTGTCGGGCGACGGAAAGAGAGTTCCAAGGTCTGCAAGTTTAGTTTATGATTTAAGTATCAAAAAAGTGAAATAAAGAAAGATATGAAGTTGAAAGGACTTTGGTTCATATTGGTTGCGATTGTGTTTGTCGCTTGTGGCGGCAAGGAGAAAGATACGGGCTTTGTGAAGACGGATTCGGGCTTCGAGTTCAAGCATTGTACGGAAAACAGTTCCACTCCCAAGGCAAAAGTGGGCGATATACTGCTCGGCGAATTGGAAATAAGGCTTAACGATACACTTGTCTTGTCCAGCAACTTCGGTTCGCCCGACAGGTTGTTCAAAATAGAAGATGCCCGACCGGGAAGCATCGACGAATTCCTTTTGAACATGCACATAGGAGACTCTGCGATAATGATTGCTCCTGCCGACAGCGTGGCTCGGTACGTGGGAGGCTTGGTCAGCAGACCGGGGGACAAGATTTATTTCTATTTGAAGATAGATCAGATAATCTCAAAGCGGGAATTGAGCGAACATGACAGCGAGGTGAGGGAACGTTTCCTTGCGGAGGATTCCGTTCTTGCGGCTTTTGTTGCGGCGAAGTACCCAAAGGCAGAGAAGAAACAGAGCGGTCTGTATGTGTTGTCCGCTTCCGCTACGGAGGGTAAGAAAGCCGAGTTCGGCAAAACGGTATTCGTTTTCTACACCGTGAGCGATACTTGCGGCAAGGTATATGATACGAATGTGAAAGAGAGAGCCCGAAAAGCGGGTATTTACAATCCCAATCAGGTTTACGAACCTTTCGAGTTCATATTGGGAGACGACGGGTTGATTTCGGGTTGGACGGAAGGTATAAGCTATATGCACAAGGGGGAAAGGAGCCGCATTCTGATTCCTTCCCGTTTGGCATACGGTGAAGGGGGCTTCGGCTTGATTGCTCCTTACACTCCGTTGATTTTCGACTTGGAATTGGTGAATGTGGAGTAAGTACAATGAACAGATTAAAGCAAATATTCGGAATATGAAGAAGATAGTTGTTGGCTTGATGTGTTTCCTTGCGAGCATGTCGGCTTTTGCCCAGATGAAAGAGGGTTTCAAAAAATCGGAAAGCGGAGTTTGGTTCAAGGTGGAGGAGAACAATCCTGCGGGACGCATGGTTAAGGAGGGTGATATAGTGATTGGCGGTTATGCCGTCTCGTATGGAGATTCGCTTTTGTTTTCTTCTTTGAATACGCCGCCGCAACCCACTTTCGGAGCAATGGAGGGAAACAGGGCATTCAAGGGCGACCTTATCGATGGTTTATTTCTGATGAGGGAAAAGGAGACTTATACCTTTGCATTTCCTTATGACTCGATAGCAAAGGTGCAGCAGGTGCCGCCTTTCTTCAAAAAGGGGGACTTCGCTTACTACACTGTGAAGGTAGCCGGCTTGATGACGGTCGAGGAGTTCGAAGCAGAACAAAGGAAAGCGGCGGAGGCAAGACGGCACGTCGAAGACAGCCTGTCGGTTGTGGAAATGCAGAACCTGAAAGGCTATGCGGAAGAAAATGCTTTCGGCGACATCAGAGAGAACGGGGTTTATTACAAGCAAATACGCCAAGGCAGCGGCAACAAACCGCAGCAGGGTGATAAGGTAAGAGTGCATTACGTCGGCAAATTCCTGAATGGAAAGGTGTTCGACACCTCCGTGAAGGAGGAAGCCGAGAAGGCGGGAAAGTATATGGAACAACGTTCATACGAGCCTTTGGAATTCACAATCGGAAAGGGTCAGATGATAAAAGGTTTCGAGGAGGCAGTGAAGTTGATGAGCCAAGGAGAGAAAGGAATTGTCGTCATGCCGTCTTCTCTCGGTTACGGAAATCGTCAAAGAGGCGAGATACCTGCTTATTCGCCGCTTGTATTCGAATTGGAGTTGGTTGAAATCATAAAAGACAAGCAATAATGGAACTTAAATTGAGCAAACCATTGGTGGTTTTCGATTTGGAGACGACGGGATTGGTCATCGGACAGGCTCATATAGTGGAGATGTGCATGATAAAGGTGGGAACGGATGGCAAGGAGGAGGAAAGGGTCATGCGATTCAACCCGGGTATTCATATTCCGGAAGAGACGACGGCTCTTCACGGGATTAGGGACGAGGATGTGAAGGATTGTCCCACTTTTGCGGAGGCTGCTCCGAAGATTGCACAGTTCATCGGCAATGCGGACTTGTGCGGATACAATTCCAACAAGTTCGATGTGCCTTTATTGGTGGAGGAGTTTTTGAGAGCGGGCGTCGAGTTTCCTTTGGCAAATCGTCGCTTCATCGATGTGCAGAACATATTCCACAGAATGGAGCCGAGAACCTTGGCAGGTGCGGTGAAGTTTTACTTGAACAAACCTTTGGAAGACGCTCATACTGCGGGAGCTGATACAAGAGCCACATTGGAGGTATTGAAGGCTCAGTTGGACAGATACAACGGCGTTGAATATAAGGACAGGGACGGAAACGTGTCCGTGCCTGTGGTGAACGACATGAAGGCTTTGGCAGATTTCACAGCTAACAGCAAATGGGCTGATTTGACAGGCTATTTCGTTTATGACAAACAGGGCAGAGAGTGTTTCAACTTCGGAAAACATAAAGGCAGAGTGGTGGAAGAGGTGTTCAGAGAGGAGCCTGCATATTACGATTGGATAATGAAAAGCGAGTTTCCGCTAAGCACCAAGCGTCTTGTGAGCGAAATAAGAATGCGAAGATTGAAATCCGGAATGCGAAGATGAAGATAATTTGCTGTAAGGGCGATGAAGTGGTATTGAAAAGCGACAATGCTGTTTCTGACGAAGGAGAAGTGTTTTATCTTCCCAATGAAAAGGAGGGAGGCGTGGAAGCGTATCCGGGGATTGCGATAAGGATAAGTCGTATTTGCAAAAGCCTGCCTTTGAATCTTCTTCCTAAATATTATGAGGACGTTTCCCTTGCGTTGGATGTGAGAAAGCCTGCCTTGAAAGGGGCATTTGCATCGTCTTTCGACTATTCTTTCGTACTCGGAGGCTGGAAGAAGAAAGATATGTTGCCACAGGGTGGAACGAAATTGCGTTTCCTGTCGGGCGAAAAGGTGTTGGCGGAAACAGAAATCGGATTATTGGAGGATTTGTTCGGGAAAGTGAAAGAAATTTCTTCATCCATGACCTTGAAAACGGGTGATGTTATTTTCGTTTCACTGACCGAAGAGGCTTTTCCGCTTGAAGCGGGAGAGGTTCTGACGGCTGAATTGAACGGAGAGAGGCTTTTGGAATGTCCGATTAAGTGAAGCGTAGGCTTATATGGGAAAAGTAGGAGAGAAGACAATGTTGAAGAGTTTGAAAATAGAGAATTATGCTTTGATACGCTCCGAAAACATAGAGTTTTCAAAGGGTTTCGGCGTTATTTGCGGACAAACGGGAGCGGGAAAGAGTATAATCTTGCAGGCTTTGGCTCTTGCCTTGGGACAGAGAGCCGATAAGGATGTGCTGTTCGACAAAGAGAAAAGGTGTGTCAGCGAAGCTGTATTCTTACTTGAAGAAAGCTATCGCAAATACTTCGATGAAAACGAATTGGATTACGAACACGAAACCGTATTCCGCAGGGAAATTCTGCCGAGCGGCAAGTCCCGTTCCTTCGTTAACGATACTCCTGTTCCGCTTGCGGTGATGAAAGAGTTGTCGGAGCGGATAATAGATATAAATTCCCAACACAATACATTGAAGCTTAACGATAAGGTTTACCAATTCTCGATTTTGGATTCTTTTTTGCCGGAAACGGACTCTCTTTCTTCGTATGCAAGTTTGTTTTCCGTTTACAGAAAAAAGAAAAACAGACTTTCGCAAGTGGGAGAGGAATTGTCAGGATTGCAAAAGGAGAACTCGTATAATGTTTACGTTTATGAGGAATTGGAGAAAGCGAAGTTGAAAGCCGGAGAACAGGAAGAGTTGGAAAAGAACTTGGAATTCATGGAGGCAGGCGAGGAGATAAGGAAGTGTATTTCGAGTTCCCTATCTTTATTCGAGGCAGAGGATTACCCTGCCATTCTTCCGAATTTGCTTCAAGTGAAAAACAATCTTGCAAAGACAGCAAAGAGCAGCGAAAAGCTCGGCGAGCTTGCACAAAGAAGCGAGTCGACGTTGATAGAATTGAGAGATATTCATGCTGAATTGCAACATATAGGAGAGAGTTTGAATTTCGAACCAGAGAGTTTGGAAACGGTGAAACAGCGTCTGGATTTGATTTATTCCTTGGAGCGTAAGCACGAAGTGCAAAGCGTGGCAGAGTTGCTTGCCTTGCAGGAGAAGTTTTCCGAAACCCTTTCCGGAGAAGAGGATTTGCAGAACGAGAAAGCGGAGTTGGAAAAAGAATTGCATGAGTTGCAAGAGAAATTGCGAACTTTGGCAGAGAAGATTTTCGAACAAAGAAAAGAGGCTGCAGAAAGGGTGGAGCAAGAGACCTGCGGGCTTTTGGCAGATATGGGAATGCAGGCTGCGGTGCTTAAAATCAAATTGGATAAAAAGATTGATTTAGATGCAGATGCCGCATGTGAGATAGAGTTTTTGTTTAATGCCAATAAAGCAAAGGAAAACATGCTTCGTCCGATTGAAAAGGTAGCTTCGGGAGGTGAATTGTCGAGGCTGATGTTGGCATTGAAGGCTTTGGTGAGCGAAAAGAGAAGTTTGCCGACTATAGTGTTCGATGAAATCGACAGCGGCATATCCGGACAGGCAGCTTCCATGGCAGCGGGGATTATGTTACGCATAAGCCGAAACACACAAGTGATTGCAATAAGCCATTTGCCGCAAACGGCTGCCAAGGCGGACTATCAGTTCATGGTTTACAAGCAGGAGAAGAACGGAGTGACGGAAAGCGGCATAGAACTCCTCGACAGGAAAAAACGGATTTTTGAGATAGCACGCCTGCTTTCGGCAGGCGAACCGACCGCCGCCGCAATGACAAATGCGGAAGAGCTGTTATCGACACAGTAAGGAAACTTAATTTTGTCATTTTTTACGAAGAAAGCTACGCAATCTCTGCGTAGCTTTCTTTTTAGTCGGTAAATCTTCTCTCGCTTATTTAGAGGAAGATTGCGAACTCGAACTTCAGTTTTGAAATCCTCATTTCTTCATAGTCGGTAGCCGGAATGCTGCCATTTCCAAGCATTGTGTAATATGCGTTTTTGACCAGCGAGAAATGATACGAAGCATTTAACCAAATTCTATGCTTTGTGCTGATTTCCAAGCCGGCTCTCAGGAGAAATTCCGGTATAATGCTGTTTTTGAAAGACAAGACATTACGTCCGTTTACGGTAGAGAATGTAGGTTCATCGTAAAAATTTATTTCCTTTTTGAAATTCACCAATGCACTTGCCCCAAGTCCGGCAAGTAATTTGACATTCTCCACTATCGGGAAACGGAAATTGGCAATCAAAGGTATATCGAGCTGATGTACATAGACCGAAGTGCCGCTTGAACCATATGCGAGAGTTGTTGTATTGTTAATCAAGTCAGGAACATAATAGGCATCTCTGTATGAAAGGTAGGTGTTAAGGTAGCTTGGTTCCAATGATAGCGAAAATCCGGCATTAAAGGCATAATCATACTTCAAAGACAGACTCGTAACAAAGGCATTGGAAAGATTAAATCCATCGGTATTGTTCATAAAGTCAGAATAAGACTTCACAATCGGGAAGCTGCTTCCGCCTATACCGATTCCGAACGAATGTTTTTTGAAATCCTGCGACACCGCTGTGAATACACAAGTCAAAAGTGCCAATGTTGCAAATGCTTTTTTCATATAAGAATGTTTTTGCGTTAATAACTCAAATTAAAAGATATAGTTCTATTGCTACTACATCTAACGGTAACTCTATTTGTTATATTGTAAATACAAGGAAGGTTGCCATAGGTATTGTAATGCTCTTCTGGTTTTTTAATATTGTTACTTATATTTCCCTTATGCCAAAGAGAAAGTGTATGTTCTTTCTTATTGGTTCTACCTACTTTCGCATCACTCCAACTATGAGTTTCATTTACTGCAATACCTTGATTATTAAACCTATATCCTTGTACGGTGTTTCCAAAATATCTGATATCAAAATTTATGATAGCTTTGTGATTCAAATACCATTTGCCGAAATACTTTTTCAGTACTCTAAATGTCATTTTGAAAGATGTGGCATAGAGATGTTCGTTACTATTCAATAATTTTTGATTGAATGTATTGTAAATTATAACCTTATAAGGTCCATTTGTTTTCTCTGCACTTTTCACCACAGAACCAGGGTTATTATTTCCTCCTACGGATTGAATTGAGATACCTGCATTTGCATCACTTACAGTTGCTGCTTTCATTGAAGAAATCTTTATATCGCTTCCATCATCAATGATTTTTATAACATCTCTATTGAATTGATAAATTTTTCCGCCAATTTTCACTATAAAATCTTTATTTACCACCTTGGCTAAATTGTAATCATAGAT
>ERZ1026898.95-NODE-95-length-56304-cov-15.316059_pt1 | contig 56304 bp, 97 predicted proteins | sample MGYA00380178_ERZ1026898 | MGnify/ENA primary metagenome ERZ1026898 (study PRJEB33269, sample SAMEA4719814) | human gut metagenome | biome: human-associated habitat; feature: organic feature; material: feces | place: Cameroon | collected 2013-10 ...
CCATCCGCACCCGGAGGTGTGGGCATATCCTTGAGCAGAGAAGCCTTGTAAGCAGTGTCGTGGGCGGTCATAAACTCCGACTGGAACTTGAACACCTTGTCCATGTCACCGTCAGCCAGTGCAGATGCAGCCTTGTTGGCAAGTTCAGCGTCATAACCCTGTGCAACGAACTTCTCACGGTAGGATGCAAGGGTCTTTTCCTTGACGAGGTTCTCCTTGTCGGCAGTCAGGGCTTCAATCTGCTTCTGCATCTCTGCCAGCTTGTCAGCCTGTTCCTGTGCGGCGTTCTCGTCATCGGTGCGCTTTGCCTTAAGCTGCTTCTTGTACTCGGCAGCTTCGCCGTTTGCTTTCGTCACGGCGTTGCGCAGCTTCTCGACCTCTGCGCTAGGGTCTACAACCTTTTCAATCGCAGAAATGATTTCATCGGCGGTCATGCCCTCTTTGTAGGCATCACCAAGTAACACATTGAGTTTCATATCGTTAATTTCCTCCTGCGTTTTTTTACCGTTGCTTCCCTGCAACGCTGCGAAATTTGTATCCCGGCTTCCCTGCCGTATTTATAGCAAAGGGTTATTCGCCCTCTGTTTCTTTGTTTGCATCGACAGCCTGTTCATCTGCCATGTTCCCGGCATTTGTGTCGGTAGCATCCCGTTTGGGCTGTTCCTGTGGCTTCGGTGCTTTCCCATCCTCGCCCAGCTTGCCGGAAGCAATCAGGAAGGGCTTGCTCATTTCATAAGCAGCCTGCGGGTCAGGGAACAGACCAGGCGTAGTGAACGCCAACTGCGGGTCAATGCTCTGGCTGAGCATCTGTGCAAAAATCTGAACCTTGCTCTGCTGGTTATCGTACTGACGGCGGGGCAGTTTGATGTTGATGTCACTTGCCATCAGCTTAGAACCAGCCGTGTCACGCAGGATTTTCAGCATCACAGACAAGCTCTGACGTTCAGCATACTTGAACATATTCTCGTACTGCTGCGCCCTTGCTTCTGTGTGGTTCCAGCCATTGCGGACGATAACTGCGCCCACGTTGTCAGACGTTGCGTTCTCACTGCCAGTGGCACTAGGCATAGCAGTCAGACTGCGGTACACGTTCAACATAGAATCAAGCAAGGTCTGGCTCTGCTGCTGGTCAAGTTCGTTTGCAATCTGCGAAACGGAAGCAGGCAGACCAGAAGTGGATTTCAGGCACATTGCGCCAAGCTCTTTCACTTGGTCAAGAGCATCCTTGTCCACAAGGCAGTTGGTGAACACCATAATGGACTGAATGAACTGCGCCACGCCATCCAGACGATTGCTTTCAAGGTCGTTGATGGCATCCAGCACAGGGATAGCCGGTTCAAACAGACCCATCCGTTCCGGGTTCAGCTTGTATTCGACCATCGGCAACATTCCCAGAGAATGGTTCTCCGACTTTGTAACTTTGCCGTTGTCGATTTCAAAGTACTGGTTCGGCGTGTACACGCAAATCAGGTCGTTGAGGTCGTTCTGATAATTGCGCGGGATGTGCAGCACGTTGGCAATGGGCTTGTGACCGATGCCGGAGTTGTAAATTACATACGCCATGTCCGGGTCAGGAACATCCACCAACAAGGGCGTTTCGTCCGGGTAGTTGCCGTTGTACCCCTTGTCAGGAAGAACAATGCGGTATCCCTGCCCGCACTCCAACATCCACTGCCAGAGCCGCCGATCAAGCGCGTCCTTACCCTCATACTGCAAGGCGTTGGACAGGCGGGCGATTTCCTCACCGTCACCAGTTGCCGTTTCAGACCGCACATAAGAGCAGGGAGTGCCGCTCATGTAGCCTGTGTAGAATCCCACACACTCGTTAGCATGGTTCTCTACAATGCGGTTGGTGATTTCGGCGTGGTATTCCTTCGTGCGTTGGAGGACAGGCTGACTACCCAAGTAGTAGTTATGAAGAAAGCGAATCTCGTTCTTGTTCAGCAGATGGATAGGCTCTGCCTTGCCCATAACCACTTTCAGCACGTTCGCTCGATTGATTTCCGTCTCCGGCGTTTCAATCGGTCTGCGACCGGTCAGTGGCTCATTCAAGAAGCCATTGACAACCATCTGATACTCAGCCATGTGTTCCTCCTTTCTGGCAAAATAAAAAGCGCAGCAAGACAAACCTGTTAAGGTCTATCTCACTGCGCTTACAACTGCGCTTAAAAAGCTATTCAGTTCTTAAACTTCGGTACGGAAACCCACGTCTCCCTCGGGAGGTTAGAATCTCCGACTGTAATCCAATGGCAAAGAGGGCACAGAAGAGAGAACTTACCTTCCACTTCGCCAAGATAACGTCCACAATCGCAAGGATTGCCGTGTGCGTCTTTTCGGGGACGCTTGCATCTGACTTTTGCTACCATCTGTGCTCCTTTCTTTGGATTTCTGGAAACAGGCTGTTGAGCACAGACCTGTTGGAAGCTACTGGGAAACTGTTCGCACTTCCAGTCGTGCTATTCTTCGCCCGAAGAAAACCATTGCAGCCTTTACATTCAGTTGTTGGACAGACGTAAACGGGTAGGCTGCAATTTTGGTGTTGCATAATGGATTTGAACCAGTGTATGCCCGGTTATGAGCCGGGTGCTCTAGCCTGACTGAGCTAATGCAACATAAAAACCCGGCTTGATTGGTTAACCGCTGCTCTTTGCAATGTCATGCCTAAACATTACATCGAGAGCCGGGAGTAGCGGTGGAGGATTCAGAGAATAAAAAGCCAAGCAAAGAAGATGGTTGTGCTGCGTAACGGAATCGAACCGTTGCTTGCCAGCCGTGGGGGAGACAGGCTGGCATTCCCCAATCAATCGGAAACGCAACATATAAAGCCCGGTGAAGGGAAAGAGTGACAAACCTTCACCGGTGAAAGGAGGAATATGCTTGTTGACACGCACGCGGGTAAAATGACAAAACCCCGCGTGCAAGCTATTCCTTTAAGGGAAGCTGCAAAACTTCCTGTGTACATTATAAGCCTTGTCAAGCGGTAAAATCAAATAAATAGACCCAGCGAACACAATATATTGTGTTTTTAATCAAAAAGGCCTCTTGACAGGCTCAATTTTACTGATTCCGTTGTACAGTTCATCGGCAAGCTGCGCCAGACTGTCAGGTGCATCATCGTGCGGAACTTTGCCAAGCTGCGTGAACATCGTGACCTGTTCCATGAACGCCTTGTACTCTTTCGATTGGTGCTTCTCGTCAAGGAAGTAGAATCGCTTGATGTCCGGTGCATACTGGATGATTCTGGACAGCTTGCTTTGCCCACTGGGCGCACGTTGGCTGCGGACAGAGCAGTGATAGCCCTGCTGCCTAAGCTGGCTGTCCACCACGTCACAATATTCGTCACCGCCATTGTTGGCTTCACCGCGCACCACGTTGATTTTATGCTGGATGATTTTTCCGACAACCTCTGGTCTGGTCACGGTCTTGTCTCCGTTGTTGAACACAAGGTCGGGAATGAACACGGCGTCACCGTACACATAGGCAATAGGACAGGCCGTGAAGTCACCGCCGCCCCATGCAATGTCCATGACCATCAGCTTGCGATCAGGCTCTCCATCAGGCAGAACACCATTGAAATACCGCAGTTCATCAGCAGGGAAGAGCAGGCCTTCGCGTACATAGGGCTTGCCCATGTACTTTGCCCACCATGTTGCATCGTCAATGCTGGCTTTCATGTCTGCGTAGTAGGCATCATCAAAGCCCACACCGTAGTCATAATTGAAGTTGCTGTGCCCGTTCTCGTCCACCGCAGGAATCACCCGGAAGCGATACTTCGGATTGTCCGCATACTGGTTCTGGATGCGTCCAAGAGGGTCAAGCACGTTCCAGCGTGTACCGACCATCAGTTCCAATGCGCCCTGCTTTTTACGGTCTTTCAGCTGGTTCAGGTAGGCATCGTACTTGTTGTTCAAACGCTCAACATTCAGGCTTTCTTCCAAGTCCTCAATCAAGTCATCGCTGTACAGAACGCCGCCCTCGCCGATTTCAACAGCACCAGTCAACGTGCCACCGATGGAGCGGCAGGTCAGGGTGGGGAAACGCTTCTTTCGGTTCAGGTCAACGCTTTCATCCTTTGCGCTTTTGTCCACAAGCTGAACGTCAGGGAAGATTTTGCCCCAGTTGTAGGTCACAGGGTCGGTGATGATGGACAGCACTTCACCATAGAAGCCGTTTGTCAGCTTGTCGGAATGCCCGCTCATAACCGATGCAACGTCAGGGCGGTTGCCCATCAGCCATGTGATGAAGAAGATACACAAGGTACTGTTGTGGGTAGGAATCAGACGCTTACCAGCGCAGTACACGCCGCCCTCAACCTGAATGCAATTGCCCTGCTTCGGCTCAATGCGTTCAAACCCGCAGAATGCCACGCGGCGAGGTTTGGAAAACTCTTTTAGCTGCTTGCGAGGAACAACGCAGGGGATAGGGCAAGTTGGGTTGAAATCAATGCGATAAACAGTTTTTCTCCCATGAACGCCACTAGAAGAAACGCGAGGAGCATAACTAGTCACAGAGCAACGCCAACCGAAAGTTGACACGAGCGTTTCAAAATCATCTCGCAACTGCGGTTCTGTTGTAGAAAAAGAATATCTATTTTCGCCTTTTTTCAGCATTCCATCTGTATCGAGCAGACCAGCCAACAGTTCCATGCGCTGTGCAATGCTAGCGGTGAAGTACTCTTCTGGAATATGCTTTACGCATCGAGTAGAGCGATAGCACATATCAATCTTTTTCAAGTCAGCACGAAGCCCGTCAAAATGGAAATATTCCACTCCTGTTGTCTTGTGAACATAATAATTCCCAATAGCGTATCCGTCGTTGACAATTCTTTCAATGATGCATCTATCCTGCTTTGATTCGCAAATCAAAGGCTTTTGATTTGTTCCATCTCCAAGCCATGCGCCCAATGTATATGGAGGAACGGGAAGTTCTTTATATTCTCCCTCAACAAAATTGCAAACAGGGGAATAATAGAAATATCTATGACCGCGATGCCCCGGTTTTCCCGATTCAAAGTCATTCATCATCTGCTTTGTTTCAAGCACTTTGAACCCATTGGAATGTTTGTTGTAGACAGGCCATTCGTGGTTCTCGTGGCAGTCAATATATGTACCATCGGAGAAGTGGCAGCGGATGTTTGCATAATTCTTCGGAGATACTGCCAGTACCTTCACAAACTGGCCTTTCGGGCTGATAACTTCATCACCGACCTGTAAATCGCCGTGATTCTTCCAACCATTGCGCGTGAGAATAGGCGTATCATCGCTCAAAAGCTTACCCACGCGAGCGGGAAGGCTAACCCCCAAGAAGTCAATACGCTTGTAAAACAAGTCCTCAAGGTCATTTGCAAGCACTTTAAGCACTCGTCTGCGCGGCTGATAGAACTTCTTTTCCGGCGCACGATTCCATTCAAGGTAAATGCAATAGCTGTCGAACACATCTTTTGCTTCAAACAGGTACGTCCGACCGATAATGTCATAGACCTTCGCCACGTCCTCGCCTGTTCTCATCTTGCCCATCATGGCTGCACAGACGGAACGCAGTTCACCAGAGTATTTGTAGGAATCGAACCGCTTTTCTTGCGGCAGAGCATCTCTCAGGTTCACCACCGCCTGAAACCAGTCCTCATAGACCTGTGCTTCGGTCGGATTCTGCTTTGCATACGCTTTAATGCTGTCGATAATGGCGATACACTGCTTTGGCTGCATAAAAAAATAGGCACCCCCTACCTGAAAATGTAAAGAGTGCCTACAACTGCACAAAAATCAAATATTCGGTTTTATAATGCGATTTCAAAAAATTTCTTTCTAAAAATCAATTAAAAGAACTGCCCGACCGTTTCTAACCCTTTTTCTACCTTCTTCATTATGCTGTTTTCGGAGAGATATTCCATGCCTTTCAAGGTAATCTGCGGGTGAATCGGCTCTACAATATGCGGGAACTTGTTCGTCAGGTCTTGCGTGTAGACCAGACCGCGAATGAAACCGTTCATTTGCAGTTCAATCATAATCTGCTCCCAGTCAGAGACCTTCATCTTCATCGCCTTTGCAGAGATAAGCTCATAGTCAAATTCTTCATCGCCCTTGTGCTTATCCAGCAGTTTGAGAATCTTGTAGATGGCATTAAAGTTGTCCATAAGCTACTCCTTTCACCTGTTCTGTTCAGCAATCCGATACCATGTCTGGCGGGTTACACCAAGCTGGCGGGCGGCATCTGTGACCGTGAGAATACGCTTCTCCACCTGTTCATGCAGAACGTCAAAGAGGTTGCGGTCATACTCGGTGGGCTTGCGGCCTTCCTTGTAATCAGGACGCTGGCTGGCAATATTCTTGCCCTCTCTGGTGCGCTCAACAATCATGTCGCGCTCAAACTCTGCAAAGGCAAGCATAACGTTGCGAATCAGTTTTCCGGTTGATGTGTTGTTCATCAGACCCATATTCAGAATGTTCACGGACACGTCTTTCGCAAGAAGGCTGTCAATAATTTCGATACCGCCCTTCACAGAACGAGCAATACGGTCAAGCTTTGCCACGATCAGCGTATCTCCCGGCTGGATTTCAGCCATTAGCTTGTCCAGTTCGGGTCGATGCAGCTTCGTGCCGGTGTACACGTCCGAAAAGATTTTCTGTGCGCCGTTGGCTTTCAGAAGTTCCGACTGGGCTTCAAGGCTGTTACCGTCAATTGCCTGACCAGCGGAACTGACACGAGCGTAACCGTAAATCATTCAGAATCACTGTTCCTTTCATCTGGAAACATCTTCTTTGTATTTTTTAGCGCCTTTGCATCCATTTCTTCATTGGTAAGAACATATTCGTTATCAAGATAAGTCCGCGAACCTCTTGGAACCAAGACAACATCATATTTTAATACATCCGAAAACTTCAGCAAGTTTTCATACGAAATCCTATTTCTTCCAAGAACGGTCGACGCAACGTGTTTGCTTTCGTAATTGAGTTTTTCGTTTAGCTCTCCAACGCGAAGAGGGGAATTTTCAAGAATCCTTTTTAATGCTTTGTTTGCGTTCATTTTTATGCCCTCTCTTTCTAGCCTCATTATATCTCAAAATAGAGACATCTGTCAAGATATTTTTTTTATTTTTGCAATTTTGCTATCAATAGGGTCACTTTTTTATCAACACTTTTTTGTGTTGGTTTACAGCTTGTATAATTATCGTATTATCAAATTTTACTATAAATCCCCACCCAATTTCTAACACATTAAAGTGTCAAAACCACTATCAAAAATGTACACTAAAACGTGTTTTAACATACAAATTATACAAATTGGGCTGTTGACAACTATATACCAAGCGTCTATAATCTAAGACAGCAGAACACACGATGAATCAGCCAGCAACGGCAGATTTATCCTTTGTGGCATAAAAAATAGGCCATCAGCACGACCGACCAAAGTAGCACTGATGACCTATTCCACCACAAAACAGAAGCTGCGCAACCAAGGGCGCAGTCTCGGTTTCTGTCAATTATTATAGCAGAAGCAGACAACTTCTGCAATAGAAAGGAGCAAAAAACATGAACTTTCCCACGACAACCGAAGAATTTCTGAAAACCCTCGCGCACGGCAAAGAGCCGACCAGCGAGGACAGGGAGTACGCCGAAGCACTGGGTAAGCTGTCTGAACTGAATTACCGGGCAGGGTACGAAGCGGGAGCAGCCAAAAATAAGGGCTGAGTTTTGTGCAAAACGTAGAAAGTGGTTTGTCAAGATGAACGAACACTAAATGTAGTGTTTCGTGGGTCTATTTCCGCTTGACTTTACCACATTTTGCGATTAAACTTAATGCACCTCAAAGAAAGGAGATAAGAACATGGCAAGAAGTCCTTACATCGAAGCATACCGCCATCAGGTAGCCGTTGGCTTTACTGATCGTCAGTATGAATTGCTGGTGGAACACTGCAAGAAGTGCCGCGTATCGCTGTCACAGGCCGTCCGCGACGCCTACCTTGAGAAGTACCCCATGCCCGATGATGAAAACGAAAAATGATACGCCCGCTGCTGTCGGCAAACTTTAGCGAACGTATCATATCAACCCTGAGAGAAGCATTCTCTCGCCGTTATTATAGCAGAAAATTGCTTCTCTCACAAGTGAAAAGGAGCTTTTTAATGCAACTTTCTTTGTCTGAGAACATCAAAATCTTCAACAACGCCGAGTTTGGCGAAATTCGTGCCGCACTTATTGACAACGAACCGTGGTTTGTGCTAAAAGATGTATGTGTAGCATTTGGAGAAACCAATTATCGACGCGTTGCCGCCAGATTAGATGATGAAGAAAAGGGTGTGTCACAAATCAACACCCCCGGCGGCACACAAAGCATGACTGTTGTAAATGAAGCTGGGCTTTATTCTGCGTTGTTTGCAATGCAGCCAGAGAAAGCTCGTGGTGTCAATGAGGAATATATTTCCAATAGACAAGAGCAATTAAAGAAATTCAAGCACTGGGTCACTCACGAGGTTTTGCCGTCCATCCGCAAGCATGGAATGTACATGACCGACAACCTGTTGGAGACGGCTATTGCCAACCCTGACTTCGTGATCGGGCTGATTCAGAACATGAAGGCCGAGAAGGAAAAAAGCGCAGCGTTGCAGATGCAGAACAAGCAACTCTGTGAGAAGAACGAGGAGATGCAGCCCAAAGCGGACTACTTCGATGACCTTGTGGCGTGGAACGTATCTACCAACTTCCGCTCTACCGCAAAGGAACTGTGTATCCCCGAACGCCTGTTCATCAAGATGCTTATTTCTGACGGTTACATCTACCGTGACAAGAGCAAGGGCATCTTGCCGAAAGCGGGCAAGGGTGACGGCCTGTTTGCGGTCAAGGAATACTGCAACCAGAAGAACAAGCACGGTGGCGTACAAACCAGAGTAACGCCGAAAGGCCGTGAGACCTTCCGGCTGCTCTATGCAAGCATCCGTAGAACCGTATAACAACTCATAAGAAAAGCCAGTGGTTAGAGAACATCTAGCCGCTGGCTTTTTGTTTTGATTAACCCGCTGCGAACGAAGCGGAAAGTGTAAACTCAAGGTAAGCGAAGATAATAAGCATGACAACTATAAACACAACTTTGCCAGCACTTATATATTTTCTGTTTCGCCCGCCACACTCAGGACAGATTTTAGCCGTCTTTGAAATCATGTGACCGCAGTGTTCGCAAGGAATCAAATCGCTTTTGGGCGTTTTGTTTTCCATCGTGTTCTCCTTATTCATCTACGAGTTCAGCGTACTTGACTTCAATACGGGGAAGTTCATCGGTGGTGCTGGTCAATGCTCTGGTGATTTTCTCAAGCCCGGTAAACTCACCGTAGACTTTGATAATGTCATCGTCCAGAATCTTTACGGCATCGCCCCCACGCTTATCCAGCATATAATACTCGTCATCAGCATAGAAGCCATATCCGCTGTTGTCGGTGTAGGTTCTCCACGCTTTCTCGCTGCCAGAGAAGTTTGCGTCAATAATCTGCGAGACCTTTACCTTAACTGCAATCTTAGTGCCTTCATACTTTTCAGGATAGCGGCACAGCTCCTTATAGTCCACAGTCTGGCACTCAGCCTTGTAATCATCCTCGCTGATTTCAGGCACAGACGCAACAGAAGAAGCGGTGGATGCGCTTGCCTTGCTGGACGTAGCGTCCTTGTAGCCCTCTTCAAAGCCCTTCTTTCCGCTATCGCTAGAGCTGCCAATAGCAGACAGGACGATCAGAACGATGATTGCGATGAACCACCAGCGCTTGTAGATGGGCGGCTTGTTCTTACCGCCGCACTGAGGGCAGACCTTTGCACTTGCGGCAATCTCTGCGCCACAGTGCTTACACGTTGTCATTTTACTTTTAGCCATTGTAGATTCCTCCATTGTCTATTTATATGGCACTTGCAATGCCATGCATCATAAGATAAGCACCGAAAGCCATAACAGCCACAGCAATGATTATGCCCCATATTGAAGCGGCAATCTTTTCGTTCTTTTCGCGCTTCTCTTTGTTCTTGTCATTCTTTTGGTTCATTACAGATTCCTCCCTTTCAAGGCTTGTAAGGCAAGTATAGCACAGAACACAGACCCTTTGTAGGGGTCTTTTTGTTTTTGCAGAAAATTTTGAAGATTGTGCATAGAGAGCGAGATTAAAACTTGTGCAAATCACTTCACTTTCTTCATCGGTCTGCCATTAGGAAGCTGCGGTGACTTGATGGCCTGTTCCCATGTCATTCCTTTCTTTTTCACTCTATAAGTAACGGTAGGGACAAGCAGCCCGTATTGTTTACACCATTCTGACAAAAATTTTGTTTCTCCATCCATCGTAATTGTCATGCCGTGTTTTTTGTAAACCTCAGGTCTGTTGAACTCGCTTCGTGGGCGCTGATTTGTCATCTGTTCTTTCATTGTCGCCCATCGACAGTTTTCGGGGCAGTAATTGCCGTCATTGTTAATTCGGTCAATGCTTAACTCGTCACTATATCCATGAGATAATGCCCAATCTTGAAATGCCTTGTAATCGTCAATCCATTCATCGCAAATAGAAATTCCTCTTGCGCCATAATATTTATAAGAAATCGACTTGGGATTATAGCATCTCTGGTGCATACCATACCAAATATTAGCGATTCGATGATTTACGCATCCGTATATTTTTGATTCCATCTTTCTTGCAACGCAATTAACGCTGCAAGACTTTGCCGTGCCACCTGACAGCTCTACTGCCCGAACATTTTTGATGTTCCCACAGTCACATTTACAAGGGAACGTACGATTTTTCTTGTTATATGCACCGATGATTTCAAGATGCCCAAATCTGCGACCAATCCAATCTTTGGAATCGTATTTTCCATGATTAAAATTGCAAGGGCATTTTTCAGCAACGCCATCAACTACTTTCTTTCCAGAGCGTTGCGACTTCTTGTGGCATCTAGTACATTCACAAAGCCAACCATTGCCGCCCAAGATTTCAAGCGCCTTCCAAGTGCCAAACACCTGTCCAACATATTTTTCGTCATGGTATGGGTACAGACGCAAATATGTTTTTTGAGCATCGGCTTCTTTTTGTTTTTTTCGGATTTTTTGGCGTTCTTCTCTTGCCGTTGCAGTTTTTGTAAGTCTTACTGCCTTGCGTTCTTCTTTCATGCAAGTGCAATGCCCAGAGTTTTTCCCTGTAACATAATCCTTGCCGTTCCGGGTCGTTCTAATCGCTCCACAATGAACACATTTCAATGTCCATATCTGTTTTGCACTATTCCTCATATCATCTGCGGGCTGAACGTCAATAACTTCAAAATCGCCGTATCTTTTACCGATTCGTTCCTTGTAAAATCCATCGCACCACTTTTCTAGAGACCATTCAGATTTTTCCATGTAATCCTCCTTGTATCGTTATTTTCTGATTCCATTATACCACTTTTTTAGTTGAAGCGCAATGTTTATCACACTATATGTGGGGCTTCTTTTATGTGACAGGGATGGTCGAAGTGTTCACCGGGCGGGGCTGGGCGGCGGCTATATGCCCCGCCGGTGCACCCCTGCACACTCCAGCGCACCCGGACGGACTGCAAAGCACAGGCGGCAGCGCAGGCCGTGCCAGATGCAAGGCAGACCGCGCAAGGCAAGGCACACACGCCCGGACGTTGGACACGCTGCACCGGGAAGATCGTGGCGGTGCAGGGGGCTGGAGTGCCAGCGCCATGTCCGAAACTGAGCAGATACGGACGCGGCGCACAGGCTTTAAAAAATGTCTCATTTTTGAATGTATTTGTTGCACACGCAACGTAAAACCCCTTTACAATGTCTCAAAAGCGTGATATTATAATGTCACAAGATTGAGACACACACCACCACAAAACAGGAGGACAAAACCATGAAAACCACATTAAAAGAAATCCGCCGCTATGTTGCTACCAACGCCGCAGAGGACTTGACCCGGAAGGGCTTTGCAGAGATTGATGCAATCCGCGTTGCAGAGTGCGGGTTTGAGACCATCGCATACAGCACCGGCCTGTATGGCTGCACAGGCGTTCTGATCAAGGGCAACACCACCGGCAAGCTGTATGCCGTCACCGCCCGCACCTATGCACTGTTCTAGGTTATGTAATAGGGGGCTTGCAATATGATTACTTTGGACTTTACCCAGTGGGCAGCCCTCTGGTATGTGAGCGGCATGATCTCCGGCGCACTGGTTATGATTGCATTTCTCAACAGCTAATAAGGAGGATTAAAAAAATGACCGCATTTGAAGAAAAAGTAAACGCCTACCGCGAAAATAAGCGGCTTATGGAAGAACTGGAAGCAATGAACGACGCAATCAAGGCCGATATTATTGCCATGATGCAGGGCGCGCCGGAGATGGTACAAGGCACCGCAAAAGCCATTTACAAGGATGTTTCGTCCGTCCGACTCGATAGCAAGCTTTTGCAGGCAGCGCACCCTGACATCTATGCGGAGTGCAGCAAAAAGACCGTTTACAAGCGGTTCAGCGTGGTTTGATGGAGGTATTAACCATGATTTATCCCGATAAAGTATATATTCCCGTTGTACGTGGGTGCAGCGTGTGGAGTGTCTCCGAAATCGACACGGCAAAAGCCAAAAAAACACCCGCCCACATTGTACCCGGCTATATCCAATATAATCACGGCTTATACAGTGCTTGCAACGTCTTTTTGTCGGACGCTGACGCGTGGGCATGGATTAACCTTTTCCGCAGCTATCGCGGTAAAATGTACACCGCCGCAGAGATCGGCAGCATACAGGAGGTAACCGCAAAATGATTTTTTCCTGCATCCTGTTCTTCTTCTGGTTTTTCAGCGCACTCTTTAAGGCGTCCAAGTGACGCCGCCCGGACACTTTAGCAGGGCTGCACCGGATAAAGCAACCCCGCCCCAGCCCAAAAGGGCAAAATATTTCTGGCAAGTCCTGTTAATGGGGCTTGCGATGTGGTACAATTTAGTTAATAAGACGGCTGCAAGCCGCAGGAGGTAATTATTATGACTATTGTTATTAACAGTAACGGCGCATCCATCGACTATGACGCAGCGGTTGAGTTAATGGACGATGATTTGCGCGAGGAGGTAGCAGCAGACCTTGCCCCCTGCACAGAACAGGAGTTTTTCACGGAGTATTGCAAGCGCCACGCCGCCAAATTTGGCGAAACGTGGGAGCTAGACAAGAGCAACCCCACATACTAACAGTACATTCCACCCCGCCCACGCTGGCGGGGCTTTTCTTTTGCCTTGCATCCGACACGGTGCAGGGCTTTTATTTTGCCCGGATGCAATACAGCCCCATACAAGCGTTTACAGTGTGTTTTGCCGTGTCAATGCAATTTAACCGCCCACGCCACAAAACAGCGCACAGGACTTTACAGCGGCTTTTCCTGCGATTGCACCCATTCAACCGCCCACGATACCAGACCGACACAATAGACCATTGCACCACCTGCGACACGCTGGAAGGCATACACGCGCCCGGACGCGCTCAGCCTATACTAGATACCACCGCCGCACCGGGACGCTGCACAGGCCAGCACAGGCCGCCTATTATAATAATGTATATAAGAGGGCAGACCATGCCAGCCCGGCGGGTCAACTCCTATCGTGTGCGGATCGCTGGCAAGTGCTGCACCCGGCGCACCTGCCAATGGGTCAGCCCGGTGGGGTTTCGGCGCTTCCTGGCATTGAGACCGGCCGGAACCGGCTTGGCCTGGCACACGTCCGGCGCTGTGCTTTCTTCCTGGAACGGCGGGCGGCGCGGAACCATTGGCGGCTCCCGCCGCATCTCTTTTCGGGCTTTCGCCCGATAGCTAATAGAGGTCAGCAATAGTCGTAGCGTTCCGGCTGGAATAGTCGTAGAATAGTCGTAAAGTCGTCAGATGACTAGTTTTTGAAAGTCCTATATATAGTATAGTAACGAGCTGTTCGCCGATAGTCGTAGAGTAATAGTCGTGGAATTTTCTTGCGAATCATCGTCAAATAGTTGTGTGATTTTTGTGTGAAATAGTCGTTCGCCTTTTAGAGAAAGAGAGATGCGATAGTCGCTAAGCCATCAGACCACCCCAAAATCAATACCTGTCAAGACACCAGTCAATTTTAATTCCCATTACATTACCTCAAGCTCTTTAACCATCGTACTTATTATAATAGTCGCATACAATTACTCAATCTTTTTAACTATTATTCTGCTGAAATCCCTGCTCGTATAATACCTCAGTATTTTTAACCAATAAAATAGACCCATCCTGCTGGTGAAACTTGCAACCAACTTGCAATTATCTTGATACCAACTTGCAACTAGCAGATGCAACATTTCTACATATCCAACCGACTACAAAATGAAGTCAATTCTCCATCCATGAAATAGTCGCAGACCATCCACCAACCTATACCTCCCGCCATATCCCACCTACGGTCTGCCATGCTGGCTAACGGCATAGCTTTTGGAGATAGAGGGTTGTAGGGGGAAAGAACCTTTACAGACGTGGGGAACCAGACCCATCAGTCTGCTGCTTTTCTTGCTCCCGGTCAATCCAATTAAGAGCTATTGGCTTCCAGTTGATAATAGGACTGCCGCTTTTCGTTCGCCATCCAAGCCCTTCATAATACCGCATGAACTGGTTTGCGTATCTTGTCGTGCTTCCGTTGTCAATGAAGAACTCGCTGACCTCTTCGAACTGAGGAGCGCTCTGCGCGCCCCCGTCTAATCTACTATGTTTATATTTACTGTGTATATATCTACTAGTGGGCAATTTTCTGCCCGATTGTTGGGCACTATTTTGCCCGATTGTCGGGCAATTTTCTGCCTGATGGTCGTTACAGTTGGGCAATATATTGCCTGATTGATAGTCGAACAGCTCCTCACCGTCAGGGTACCCAACGTAAATCGTGTTGGACTTTGAATAATTGCGCTTGCATTCAATCAATCCAGCATCCTTTAGCTCTTTCAGGTATTCTTTGGCTATCCGCTCCTTCTTCCCTACCATGTCTCCGGCTTCTGCGTTAGAGCAACGGACAAACACCCGTCCGTTGCTATCAACCCATTCTTTGCCGTTATGCCTTGATGTGAACGAGCGATCAAGAAGGTCTACATAGATGACCTTCGCATTTGCACTAATGCTCATCTTGTCAAGAAATCGTGGGTAGATTTTGTATCGGGGACACACAATATTCGCTGTTATGTACTGCATTTTCTCCTCCTGCAATAGTCGCAGACCTCTACAATGCGCTCACAGCCACGCAGAGACGTGCCAGAACCGTTTTCTATGTTTAGTCGATAAGTTTGCCGTCTAACTTCAAAGCCGTTTGTAGGGCTTCTGTGTACGTATATGCAAAAGGCTGCCATTGCTGACAGCCCGTGTGTTCAGTCCATCCAAGTGTACTCTTGGAACCGTTGAATCTGCTTGTTAAACGTGATGGGAAGGTCACCTATCTCACCTTCCTTGTTTTTGCTCAGCCGGAACAGGTACTTGTCAGGGTTGTCGCCGGACAGCAGGATGATTGCATCAGCGTCCTGTTCAATCTGTCCGCTCTCTCGCAAGTCGGAGTTGGTAGGCGTTGCTCCTGGCTTAGATGGGTTTCGATTAAGCTGCGCCAGTGCCACCACGACAATGCCTGTGGTCTGTGCCAGTTCATGCAAGGCAATGGATATGGCTGTAATTGCGGCATATCTGTCCTTTGCGCCTGTTTCGTGTATAAGCTGGAGATAGTCCACGAAGATGACCTGAGCCTTTTTACGGAGCGCCTGAGCCTTCATCCACGCCACGTTCTTTCCGGCAGCGGAGCGGATATACAAGGGCATCTTCATGTTCTTTGCCTGTCCGTCAATCTCATTCAGGCTGACCGCCTTGTTTTTCACCGTGTCCAGAGGGCAGTATATCTGATTAGCCATCAGACGTGCGCCCAGCTTGCGCTTGCTGGTCTCTAGGCTGAAATAGTACACTGTGTAGTCCTGCTTTGCCATGCTTGCTGCTATTTGCAGAGACAGGGCTGTTTTGCCCGCAGAAGGTCTACCGCCAATGATGATGAAATCGCCCGGTGAGATGTGCAGCGCTTCATCCAGCCGCTCTATGCCGGTCTTTATGTACACAGGCTTCTCGTCCATGTGAAGCACATAGTCGTTCAGCACATCCTCGTATGTCCACGCATCTTCTTCCTCAGCTTTTAGGCTCATTGCTTCACCCATCTGCTGGTAGATGTCTGATAGATCAGAATAGTCGGTAAGCTCGCTGGTCATCTGAAACGCCAGACCTTGTACACGAGTGAGTGCAGCCTGTTCCCTGATAAGCTGTGCCCAACGCTGCATCTGCTCCCTGTCAATGCGTACACACTCCGATTCACAGGTCTGTACACACGCTAAGAGCGTCTGCGCCACGTCTGGATGCTGCGTGTTTATCTCGACTATATCTATCTTACCCCTAGCCGTCCAATAGCCCTGAACAGCCGCAAAAGCGTCTCTCAGTTCGGGTCTGAACAAGTCAAGTTCAAGGTCTGGTATGATTTCATCCACAACGCCCGGCTTGCAAAGCATCAGCGCGCCGATAAATACCGTTTGAACGTCCATTGTCATAGTCTAGGGAACTCCATCTCCGTACTCTGCTCGTACTGGTCATCCTGCTTCAATGCGTAAATGTCCTGCCATCCGGCATAGATGCTCTGGTCGAGAATGGCTTTCCAGTCGTGCCGATCAAACTTTTCCAGCTTGTTACAAAGCATCTGTTTTGCCCGGTCTGTCATGGGCTTCTTGATTCTTGTTCGCATCTGTGCAAACTCTCGCAGGGTTTCCAACAGGGCTTTATCGCCATGAGCAAAGTCGGAGAAGATGTCAGGTTTCTTTTTGACTGCACTTTCAGGCAAGGTCTTGACGTTCACATGACTGTCAGCTGATGCCATGCGTTCATCGTCATCTTGCTTTGAACTCATAGATGGGCTGACCTTCATCTCATTTATGACATGAGGATGAGATGACTTTCGTGTAGACCATCCTTTTGACGCAATATCGCTTCTTTTCGATTCTTCATCGAGCAGATGTTTAATCAAAATGAAACAAGATTCTGCTTTTTTTGAGTTCAAAGTTGCGTCTTTTTCTTCAAAAACGTATGCACAGATTGCATCGTAAAGTTCCAATTTCTCTTTGCTTTTCAGCGTTGAGATGGCTTCAAAGTAGTATCGCCGGAATGTAAAGCTGTCTCGTTTTTTGTCCATCCTTGCTCCTTTCCTATACCATCGGAAACGCCATCCAATGCGTCACCGTCACATCTTTCGGCAGTCTCTCGCCTATCTCATCCCAGAACTGACCGTTCGCGTAACAGCCGATGCAATATGTTGTTGGCGAGATTCCTTGCAACATTTTTCCATCTTTGTCACGCCACGTTGTCTTGGTCGCAAGCAACAAGTCGTGCGTCCGCTCTCGTGGCGGTTCGCTTGCTGGATGCCAGAGTGTGTTAGCCATCGTCTTTTGCCTCGATAGTCGGTGCGGTGTCGATGTAATCAAGTACATCGTCTAACGACAAGTTTCCTACCGTTCCATTGGTATATTCCTGAATCCATATCTCGATGTTCAGACGCAGTGCATTAGCGTCAATCGGTCTGACCTCCATGTTTTCTCCCTTCAATCTCCATCCCACACGCCGTCAGGGCGCATCTTCGCAAACGCCAACAGACCATACAAGGCACGTTTTGCGTTGCCCTCTGTGGCGTTCCAGTAGTCGTTATCGTCCACATCATCGCCCAGTGCAGAAATAGCCTTTTCAAGCATCGGGATGCTCTCTGCGCCTGTCTTGCCGTAGATGGAGCGGATGCCACCTTCTCCAAACACTTCCGGGCGATAATAGAACTGACTGTAGTTATAAGTGACATTAAGCCACAGTTCTTTTGTACCGCCCATAGCGCGCATACCACCAGCGATAAAATGCGTACTATCCGCTTTGAGCGTCTTGTGTGTTACAGGGTCGCACAGCGAAATATCATAACTCATCTTTCTTCTCCCATTCCTTGCATCCACGTTCATGCCACACAAAGTCTGCAACGTGTTCTGACTGGTCGTTCACGCACACGCCCTCTGGCTCTTCGTACCATTTGCAAGAGCCGCAGGATGGCTCGGATTTGTTCTCACAGGATTCTGCCGTGCATCGGATAGCCTTGCCAGCGGAGAACTGTTTGATGCCCATGCAAGAGCAGTGTTCGGTGGTGCAATAAATCATTCTTGTTTCCTCCAACCGATAAATTCACACAGTCCGATGGTATGCGCGTCGCATCTGTGCGTGTATTTGACTGTCGGTAGGCTAAAACCCGTTAAGTTGTTGCAAATGGTCTCAAGCCCAAAAAGTTCGTCAAATGCGTTGTCAGGAATTTTTGTATCTTTGGCATTGCAGATAGTTATTCCACACTGCTTACAACGCCATACAGAACATCTCGTCATTATCTCTGCCCTCTCTTTCCCCTGTTAAACCGCCCGATCACTCGCTTATACTCCGCATAGCACTCCGGGCAAAGGTCGCCTGTGTCCCTGCGCCACGACCAGTCCTTGAAGTATTCGTCAGGGTTCATCATCCTACCGCCCAGAACCGCTCCGCAGCGGTCGCATACTCGCTTGTGGTAGATTCCTCTGTCAGTCTGCATTAGTCATCCTCCCCAACATCCTTAAATAGGATTTCCTTGTCAGCTTTCCAGTCTTTGATTTTGCACGGAATGTCCGTGCCGGGTACGGTCTTTTTCAGTCCATCCATCTGCCAGACGTTCCACGAGATGGTGTCTGCGATGCAGTCAAGAAATATAGGCATAAAGCCAATTTCCAGCTTTTCTGCATCAAATCGATACCTAAAATTCTCAATCAGCGTCAGGAACAGGTTGCACCGTGCTAACAAAAGATTATCTCCTTGCCACTCATAGCCGTATGTCGATGCGTAGGCGTTGATTGCCCAGCACATCCACATATCATAGTCATGGAACTGTTCTGCCAGAACATTCAGCTTCCTATCCAGCAGACCAATTCTGTCCGGCACGGCAATCATCTGTCCTGTCGTGGTATCGTATCGGCTTGTGAGGAACGGTGCCTCACCACAGGTTACTTCAAGGCAGATCTTGTTGATGTACTCTTTCCAATCACACGGTTCTTGCTCCTGCTCAACAAGGTTGTTCATCTTGTCGCAAACCCAAGTTGGCGTGAACACCTCTGCTTTCTTGCTGGTGCGTTTCTTCTGGTCTGCAAGCCGTTTCTGCACACGAGGAACGAGCTGAACCTTGTCTAACTGCTCCAGCGTGATTTCATCTGCAAAGCCTACGCCCAGTTCAGACGGCGGGTCTGTCGCCCAGATGATGTTCTTGCCTGTCGTGTGGTCTTGCAAGAGGACAGGTAGGAACGTGCGTAGGCATGGGTCGGAGAAGTCAATCAGCGGGGTTGAGGACAAATCCATTGGGGCTGTTTCATTCTTTGATTTCTTTCCCATTCCATTTCTCTCCAAAAGACGCTCATGCGCTTTTTCTGTTCGATTTGTGATAGCCGGAAGCCCTCTGACTGTCTACATTTTGTGATGCCAACAATGCGGCTTGCATAGTGTTTTGGGCAGCAGCGTTTGCCGGGAATTGGCGGTTCATCGCAGTAAGCGCAAGTGCCAGACGTTCTTCTGTACTCCTTGCTGTTTCTTGCTCTCTTCTGAGCATCCTTTGTCCGGCACTCGATGCAAGAGCGGTAACCTTTTGACATTGGACGTTTCAAGCAAATGGTGCAAATTCCTTTCGCAGCTAGCCTTTTACGCTTTTCACGTTGCCGCTCATTGTGTTTTTTCAGATACGCAGTTTTTGTTTCACCTGAAAGGCTTTCGTATGCTTGCGTGTGCCTTTCAAGGTCTTTCGCCAAACACTCCGAACATGATACTCTGCCAGGCATCGCATCGTTCTGACCGCAATGAATGCAGATGTTATGCTCTTTATACATCTGCCGTAACGCCTTGCTGCTCATTCTCCGTCACATCCTTAAACTCCACGTCAATCCCCTTCGGCAAAGCCGTTTGATACTTCTGTGCCAACTGTTCTGCGCTCTGAGCATCGCCCAACGGCTGTTCAGGCGGTGCAACGGTGACTTCCACGTTGTCACGCATACCAAAGTAGTTCTTGGCTCGGAAAATCCACTCTGCGGGGTTCTCCTGACCGTACATACCGTTATATGCCCACATGGACTGCATTTGCAGAATCAGCTTGAGGATGTATTTCTGCTGCAAGCTATCGTCACGGCGTTTGCCAGCCATGATTTGCTTCAAGCTCACCCATTCGATGCCCAGTACCAGTGCAATCCATTCCACTACAGGGGAGATTCTGGCTTCGATGCAAGCGTCAAAGAAGAAATCAAGGCGTTGCTGCACTTCAATCGGGTTGTTCATGTCCACGCTCGGAAGGTCACCAAAGTACTTGGCTGCAATCATGCCGATTACCTTCTTGTCCTCTTCATCACCGATTCTCGACTGCAAATCGCCCGTGTTCATCATCTTTGACTTCTCGATAGCCAACTCCTGTTGCTCCTTTACCTTCTTGCTGACCTGTGATCGGATGCTCTTGTTCTTGTTCAGGTTCTGTATTCGCTTTTTTTCCCGTGCTTTTTCACGCTTTGCAGCAGCTTCTTCTTTCGCCTTTTGTGATCGCTTCTCACGCTTCTTCTTTTCAGCTTCGGTCAGCGGCGGTCTGCCACGGCCACGCTTCGGGGGTGTTGCCAAGAGTTATCACCTCTTCATCTTCGTTTCAATGTTGCCAAGCTTCTGCGCAATCAACCGGACTGCACATCGGCAGTCCCACTGATTCCACCATGCGCACTTTTCTTTCTCGCAGATGCACCGACCAAGCGGATTGCTGGTCATCTTCATCGGGCAGTAAAGTTCGTTGTCCATTAGTACTCCTTTTCGATATGAACCCTTGCAACGCCGACCATCGCATCATCGGAGCAGCTCATAATCCTGCCGTTACGGAGCGATACGCAGTTATATATAGTGCCACCGCAAAAGATGGGACTGCACGTAATCTCGCTTGTCTTCATATTAAGTTCGCCTTTGTAGTAAAACGGCTCTCCTTCCTTGAGCGAATCAAAACGAACTCTCTGTTTGCTATGCTCTCCACGAATTTCCATTTTTACCTCCACCCCATCACAACTGCCGTACAAACGACCAGACACACGTTGGCGAACAGCCAGACAAGCATTGCCTGCCGTTCCTCAAACAGGCTGTTTGCCGTGTCTTTGATTGTCCGCTCGGACTGAACTACCACAGCCATCAAGACTAAGCAGACCAGCCAGCGGGTTATAAACTCAAACATTAGCTCCACCTTTCTCTCAGCTCTTTTTCGACCTGTTCAGACTTCGCGGTGATGTAATCCGCAAACTCGTCAGGGGTCATATTCTCTTCTTTGAACTTGCCGACCATCTCCCAGTACCTGTCACCAATGCAGATAATTTTCTGCACCTGTTCATCGGTCAGGTCTGCATCGCACCGAAAGTTCTGAATCAGTGCGCCCCATGTGGCAGCGATGCCATCCAGAGCCATGTGGAAGCCGTACAACTGGTTCTGCCGTGCGATTTTGCGGAGGTTGGCTGACATTGCCTGTTTGCCGGACGAGGGGAGGTTTCTGCGCTTATTCATCGGGCTGCTCCTCATTGACGGAAAGTTCAAATGTGACTTTCAGAGTTTTACCACCACGAACTTCCCACGCCTTTTGAATCTTGCTCTTATCATCACGTTTCATTTCAGTGATGAAATGCCCCATGACCGCTTCAATCGCTTCACCGGTCACGTCAGACTTGTTGCGCCACATCTGCAAGCCGTCTTTTCGGGGCGGTGCCATCGTTCCTGCATAGATGTTTCCAAACATCCCACATCCAACATGATATTCAGCCATTTTTATTCTCCTTTGCTTCAAGGCGAGAAAGCCAGCGGTCAAGCTTTATCTCAGCGGTCTTGTTGATTTCTTCTGAAACCCTCGACTTGATGCACGGCTTTGAATCTGCCAAATAGACCGTGAACGCAACCTTTACGTCTGCCAGTTCTTCCAGCAGATTCACTTCGCATTCCTCAATGTCTTTTGGTGTCGGGTTCGTGCCATCCAGCGCACGGCGCAGCTTCAACGCAGCCTGTGCCAGTTCGGACGCTTCTTCTGCCAACTGTGCCAAGATTTCCGTCTTGGGCAGAATGTCTGAAACTTTCTTGCTCACTTCTGTTCTCCTTTCAACCAGTCGTTCAGTTTTGCCATGCAAGAAGGGCAAAGAAAAAGCGTACTTCCCATATCTTCGCCATCTACCATCTCGCAAAAGACTGTCGCTTTTTTATCTCCTGCCCACTGTTCGGGCGGTTCTCCACATCTATCGCAAACTATTGTCATTTTCTTTCTCCAATCTCTTTAGCAGTCCATCCACGTCATACCGCCAATGGACACGCAGCCTTTTTGCTTTGACCTCTATCCCCTCTTGCTCTGCCCACTGCCAAGGGATGCTTTTGCGGCTCTCGTTGTAACGGAACTCCAGAACCTTGCTGGCAGGGATTGCAAAGGTGCGGTTGACCGCCCTGTAATTGACGATCACATGGGCGGTCTGACCGCTGTACCCCATTGCTTTCACCATGTCTGTGATGTGCTTTTCTTTGCGGTATTTACACTTCGCCTTGTCATACTTTCCGAACACCTTTTCCAGAGGGATAGATGGCGTTTCGATTGTTTTCAGTTCAAACAGGTGGTTCATCGGGTGACGGTACACAAGGAAGTCACAGATGTTGTCGATGGAAAAGGACAGGTTCTCGTTGCCGCCGTAGTAGGTGGCGGCACTGTCTTTCAGGCGGTAGCACCACGCATCGGATGGGACGGATGCCTTGAAATCTGCTTCAAACTGCTTGCCAGTGTTCATGCGTTGCCCTCGACTTTTTTAGCTTCTCTGATACGCAGTTTAGCAAGTTCGCTATTTGCATATCGCAGTTGCCAGCTACCGAACCAGCCTTTGTGAACTAGTTTTCCGGCGCAGTAAACGAACTCCTGTTTCATCAGATCATCAATCGAAATGATGTAACAGCCCGGCTTATACTTTCTTTTTCTCATCCTCATTCGCCTCTAATCTCACGGAATATGAGTTGCTTTATCAGCAGACTTCTTCATTTCTTTCATAATCCGCTTATGTTCTTCCACTGTCATGTTGTTCGGATAAAAATATTTGTCCACGAGTTCAAACGGCTGCATATAATTGTCGAGGACATCTCGTGCTTCTTTTCGTGCCTTTTCAGCGCACATCTCGATATATTCTTCTTCGGTCATGTTGTAGTCGGTAATGCAATCAACTACCGAAGAAAACCGACACAGCAGACCATTGGGCTGTCTTGCAATAAAAGCTCCCATTTACCTTTCACCTCTAAATTCACTTCCGAGAAACCGTTTCTTCCCTTTTTCCCGGTGCTTGTCCTCATAATCACGGTGGTACACGCTCTGGCTGTGGTTCAGCTCATATACGAATGCCTTACGCTCCTCGAAGTCTTTCTTCTCTGCCTTATACTTCTCGCAAGTGTCGTGGCAAGCTTGGTGGCGTGATGTGCAGTTGAGACAACAAGTAATCATTCTTCGCCAAATCTCCTTTTTGTTACAGCCATCGGGAACTCCTCGATTTCACTTGCCCATCGTGCAGTACCCTCGCCGTATGCTTTTTGCCAGACCAGAGGGAAACCGCCTAGACCATCGAACAGACTGCCCAGCGTGGGCTTCTCTTTCAGGTAAGGGCGCATCTTCTGCACCAGCCAGAACCACTGCGGTAAGGCAATTGAGTTGCCAAGAGCCTTGTACCGTGGGCTGTCAGCGTACTTGTGCTTCTTACCCTTGCTGTCCGTCCAGTCGCCAATGTCGGTATATTTGTCAGGAAAACCTTGCAATCGCTCACACTCAACAGGGGTCAGGCGGCGAACAATCCAATGGATGGTTTTCTCTGCGATCAGACACTCGCTGCCATTGCCGATGTTCCCGGCTTTCGCTTTCAAGGTTGAACACTTGTCGCTTTCCTTGTAGTGGCTGAAGGACTGCTCGTTAAAGGTTTGACGCGCTACGATTGGCGTATTGCCACCCCCTGTTCCCCATCTCGCTGTAACTGTTGGACACACGCCTTTAAGTTCTGAATACCGTGCGTCTTGTGCATGGTTATCAAACACAACAGGCTGAAACAGCGTCTGATCTTGTAGGGTTGAAAGCGTTGCGCTCTTTTCGGTCTGTACCAGTGCGCCTTTGCCACCGCCTTCACAGCCGCTTCGGATTTTCAGGGTGTAGGATTCGCCCCCCCTATCACGTCCAGAAGGACTTGCTTGAGAATGTCCGGGAGTGGCTTTCCACGCCTGGATGCTCTCGTCAGGATTCCTTGACAGGCTCGTGCGCTCAAATAATATTTCAGAGGCGCGTTGGCCTCCAAAATCTGCGACAAGAGCGATTCGTTTTCGACGCTGGGGGACTCCCCAATGTTGAGCGTCGAGCTGTCGCCAAGCAAGGCTCCATCCGGCTCCGGCGATTGCTCCGGCTTTGCTCCATCTGCCCCCCCTCGGAGGTCTAGGAACAATAGCGTCTGGCTGTTCCACGCGGGCAAGTTCTTCCAGCACGACACGGAAGTCCTCTCCGCCGTTGGAACTGAACGCTCCTGGTACATTTTCCCAAATAGCGAAAGTTGGGTACATTCCATTTGTCGCTTTCCTCATTTCCTTGATGATTCGCACGGCTTCAACAAAAAGTCCCGACCGTCCCCCGGCAAGTCCGGCTCTGCGTCCTGCAATGGACAAATCCTGGCACGGGCTGCCGAACGTGATACAGTCCACAGGCTCTATCTGGTCGCCGTGAATCTTTGTAATGTCGCCCAAGTGTTTCATCTTTCCAAACGCCCGTCCAGCCGGATAGCACAGCTCTTATATAAGGTAGGCGGTTAGGGGTTACAGGTCAGAAGGGGAGGCTTCCATCCTCTTCAATCACAGAGAAGTCATCGCTCCCGCCCTGCGAGTAGCCAGAGCCAGACCCACCGGCCAGCGTTTTCTTCGGTCTGACCTCATAGTCGCCGGAACGAATCTTGTCCACGCTGGTGAAGCGGTCAACGACCAGCTTCGTCTTGACGTTGCCATCGTTGCCCATGTACTCTTCCTCGCGGAGAACCACGCCGACCAGTTTGCCACGCAGGGTCTTTTCATCGTTGTTGAACTTATAGCCCGGATTGGACTGCTCAACAGCGGTGATAAAGCCCTTGAAGAACGGCAGTGCTTTCTCTTTGTAGCTTTTGATGGTCTTGCCGCCCCATGCCCATTCGCCCTGATTCAGCTTGCCACGTTCGATGAGGGAGGCGGTCTGCTCACGCCAGTAGCCCTTGAACTCGCCTTCTGCGACTTCCCACTCAATGTTCAGACGCTCCTTTGCAGGTTCGTCAATCGCCTTGCAGATACCGGCAACGTAGCCGCCAACAGGCAGGTCACGGCGCTCGGTGGCTTCCTGCACGTCATTCCAGTTGATGTTCTTCATTTGTTATTCTCCTTTGTTTTCCGGCTGAACCGGAATGTTGTAATACTCGCGAATGGTCTTGTCTACGGCAGCGAGGTCGTTCTCGATCAGTGCATCGCTGAACATCCCCAGAGGGGTTTTCACGGTGTCCATGCCATCGTTGCGAGTGCTGAACAGGTATCGCCCATCCTGCACAACTGTTTTCAGGACGATGGTAAAGTACCCTTCCACGCAGACCTTCTCGTCCAGCAGCTTGCCGATGGTCTTGAACTTCTCGCCGCCATCGCCGTCACGCTCACTGTGACCAAAGAAGTAAACAACCACATCGTCCGGCAGTTCCTTTGCCCGCATCAGAAGGGCATTGAAGTTGGCTGCCATGTCGGTAAACTTCTGGTATCCAGCGACCTTTGCGTTCCGCATGAACTCGCCAGTCATAAGGTAGGTGGCATCGTCAATGATGATGGACTTGCGCTTGGTGCTGTGAATTGCGGCATCAATCTTGCCGTAGTCGTTAGTGATATAGGTTTTCATGTTGCTGCGGAACGGCAGCGGCTTACCAAGCACGTTGATGACCGCCACCTGTTCCGGGTCGAAGTTCCGAAGCGAAGCGGACTTGCCGCTGCCGGAATGACCGTAGACCATTACTAATACTGCCATTTTCTCTTTCCTTTCTTGGCTTCATTAGGCTTCATTGTTCTTACTTTGGCTTAACTTGGCTGTACAAAAATCAACCTGCCAGCAATTCTTCCAGCCGTGCGTGCAGTTCTTTCAGTTCCGCTTCCCTGCCCTCGATTTCAGACTGCAAGTCCTCAATCTCTGCCTGACGGTCTGCTTTTCTGGCTTCTGCTTCCTGCTCACGGGTCAGGAAGTACACACCATCCTCTGGCTCTGTTACACCGCCGAATCTGTCAAGGTTAATCATCTTTTGGTCGCCCTCTCTTTCGCTGCTCTTTGATTTGCAGTGCGCTGTACCACTGGTCTTTGTCGATTTCTATGGTTGACCACCGGTGGTTGCAGACAAGACACTTCTTGCGGCGAACAATGCTGTCATGGTCAGACCGGCTGTCTACCGTTGTAGTGTTGTCACTACCGCACATCGGACATTTCACTGGGCATCCCTCCACTCGTTGGTGTGGTGGGCTACCCGCTTGATTTTGCGGCATTCCCGCTCGCTGCGTTCATCCTCTTCTGCACTGACAGACAGCGCACACAAGACAATAGCCGTTGTGAGAAGCCCGCAGGATACGAACACCCAGCCAAGCATCTGCGCTGTGGTCTGGCATCCTTGAATCGCATCGCCGCACCCGACTGCTGCGATTGCCGCAACCAGACCAAGCATGGACAGCGCCATTCCTTTCAAAGTTTTCATTTTTTCATCCCCTTAATGTAAGTTCAAAGTAATATGGTTTCGTTCCATTAATGGCTATGTCAGCGTCTAGTACTTTTGCAAGCCTTAAAAGTGTTTCAGTCCGCACACCGGTCTGGTTAAATACTTTCTTTTTACCAAGAATGCCATCCAGTGTCGGTCTTGAAACGCCGCTTTGTCTGCTTAAATCACAAAGCCGGATGTTTCTCGCTTGCATTGCTTCTGCCAGTGTCATGATTTTGTGACATTATGTCCGAAAATCCAGATGGTTGCCATCAGAACGCCAACCGCGATAATTGCCCGCGTTGCGTTCACGCCAACCAGAAGGTCAATCCGGTGAATCAACCAGAAGTTCAGCAGAAACGCTGCGAGAACCAGTGCTAAGACGATTCCCCAAATCAGGACGATTTCTACCAGTGCTTTCATCTTTGTCCTTTCTATTATGTATGTGTTCCAGCCGTTCCTTCTCCCGGCTGTGCCAGCGGATTTCCCGCTTGCCGTAATACTTACCGTTCATCTGGAGGGTCTACCTTTCCTTGTGAAAGCAAGTCGCTGTAATGCCCATAACTCATTCCAAGTTCTTTCGCCTTGTCATTTACCTGTTTAAGGCTGTACTTTTGGCTTTTCTTTTGTTGTATTTCCTTCCTGTCTAAAGAAGCTCTGATGTAGTCTGGGTGTTCCTTCCACCAATCTGCGGTCTTTTTTCGCTTTACAGCGTTTGCGCATTTCTTATGGTATTTTTGATACTTGTATAATTTGCGCATCGGCATTTTGCACCATTCGCACGGAACAACGCCATACGGAGCGCGACGTTCAGCCTGTTTTTCTTTTTGAATCAATATTGCACATTCTTTGCAATACCGTCTTGCCGGTCTGACCACGCCAAGATACAGGCCGCAGCGCTCACAGTACTTTTCTTCCACGCTGCATCTCCTCTTTCAGTCTGGCTTCTCGATTGTGACGTTCAAAGCACTGGTTGATAAACTTCTCCATCCATAGCACCTTGTTTGCGTCGTTTCTAGACACGCCAGCAGCCATTGCAAGCTTTAGTCTGCGCTTCCGGCTTTGCGCTTTACGAAATTTCATTACCAGCACTCACCAGCCTTTTTGATGATGAAAGCGGGCACATCCCTGCCGGTAGCACGGCACAGGCATACGCACTTGGCAGTCCAAACATCCCAATTGGATGAATCGATAGAGCAAGTGCGGTTCGTTATTTTTTTCTCTTCCGATTCAAGCCACACGCTAATCGAATGAAACTCGTAGCTTTCAACTTTGTACCAACTGATGCTGTACCCATCCAAGCACAACTGCTCCATAATCTTCATCGCCAGATGCTTTGCTTCTGCGAGTTCCTCTGCCGTCCATTTGAGCTTGTCCGCTTCGTAAGCTTCCGCAGCCTCGTCAATGGCGTGGTGTGCTTCTTCCGGGTATTCAAGGTCAACCTTTAAGCTGATAATCTGTTCCATGTTCAGTCCTCCGCTTTCTGGGTTTTCTTTGCTTTCAAGAAGAGGTTTACGAAGTAGACTTGGCCGCGACCGGAAATCTTAGGAGTGCGGTTAATGGAAATGTGGTCGCTGTGTTGAATCGTAGTCTCTTTGATTTCAAACAGCCCCATCTCCATACTGCGTTGCGTTGGCAAGTTGTAATCGCTACGTTTGGGGTCTTTGATGAGGTAGCCGTTCCGGCGCAGCCAGTCAAACAAGCGGTTCTGACCGATGTTAATGCCGTTCTGTGACAGCAGCTTTGCCATCTCGCCGACAAGAATTGATTTTTTGCTTGCCGAAACTGCGTCAGCAAAAAGCGCTTTCGGCTTCATAGTCTCAATCTGCTTGTCCTTCTCTTCCAGTTCCTCATGCGCCGCGATCAGTGCGGTTGCAAGGAGTTGCGAACGGGTAAGCTGCGGCTGTTCGGTCAGCTTCTTTTCCATCTCGTTGAACGCTGCAATGTACTTGAGCTTCCACTCAAGAGCGGCCTTTCCATTGAAGCCCATCGCCAGCAGTGTAAAGCCGTCACGGTTCATCAGGTAAGCCCTCTGTTCCCTTCCGTAGCTGTCTGGCGCTGTGGTTTCAAAGAACATCTGTCCAAAATTGGACACATCTTTTTTCAATGAATCAATATCACGAAGAACGTGGTTGTGATTCTTTTCAAAGTTTTCTGCAATCTGGCGACTAGATGCTACTGGCTCGCCGCTTTGCATAGATAAGATAATATCGCTCATTTTCCCTCTCTTTCATTCAACAGCTCTTCCAGAGCTTCTTTCACCTTAGCTTCCGCATTTTTAGGTTCACGCTTACCGTTCAGGATTTTTCCCAAGTATTCCGGTGCGCATCCCATTTTTGCAGCAAGCTCTCTGATTTCGATGTTGTTAACGTGAAGGGTTCCTACAACATCGCCTGTCCACTTAGGAAGCAAATTTTTTCTCCTTTCTTGTTCTAGTACTTGAACTTTTTGAAAGAATATGATAATATTATGGTGTCAAGCAAAAACATTATCGAACGTTCTTCTATTTGTTCAAAGCCTTTAATTTGTTCTACCGATTGAACCCGGTAGCCTTATTAAAGCACAAGTAGTAGAACTTTTCAAGTGTTTTTGTTCAAGTGGTAGAACTTTGTCATCTTGTACAAACACTGGAGGTATGTTTTGTGTTTTTTGACAATTTCGTAAGGCTATGTGAGCAAAAGGGAGTAAAGCCGTCTCGTGCTTTGACTGAAGCTGGCGTTCCGAAATCTGCTTATAGCTATTGGAGAACCGAAGCAGGTGCAGGGAACGATGCAAAGCCGACCAACCAAAACGCCGTTAAGCTGGCGCAGTATTTCGATGTTACGGTTGACTACCTTCTTACTGGCAACCAAAAAGAAAACCCGCCCCAGAAGCCGCAAAGCGAAGTCGATGCAGCAGTGGAGCGGATTAGAAGAAAACTTGAATCTATGCCGACAGAACAGCGTGAAGCGCTGATGAACCTGATCGAGAAGATGTGAGGTAAGCCCATGTATTACTTGTTGTGCGGCTGTGCCTTTTGCTTCTGGTTCATGCAAGCCTTGCTAAAAGGCAACGACCGTGTGCTATATGGCAACAGCAGAAAATATCGTTACCGCAAAAGAAAGAACCACTGGTTTTAAGTGAGGTGGAAGATGAAAAAGAACAGCAAAGAAGAGTTGCTTAACGATAAAAGCAGTCACATGGGTGCAAGGTTTATGTACTCGTTTGGAATGGCTTTTATCGTATTTTCCTTTCTTTTCCTGATGTATTCAACCACCGCCTTTATCATCTGTATGGCGATTGGTCTGTTTTTATTCTTTAAGGGTAAAAAAGAATACAATCTTTTTATGGAGAAGAATAAGCTAAAGCAGAAAATGTACACAACGCCTGTAAAGGCAAAGATTGTTGCTTCTGGAATCAGCAAGAAAGCCGGAAGCGCTGCCGTTCGCGCAACAATCGGCGGTGCTGTTGGTGGGCTTCCTGGAGCTATTTATGGTTCTGCTAGCGCAAAATCTAAAACCGATGTGACGTTCTATGTAACTTACGAGGACGGGCACAAGGCATCAGAAACAGTAAGTGCAAATTCTTCTAGGTTCAATGAGCTGATGAAAGTCTGTGAAGATTGACCCGGTAAAATAAAAAAATCCCTTGTGCCGGGCTGGTATAGCTTTGCGCAAGGGATTTTTTGTTACTCTAGGTCTAGTGCTTGTTCCGCTGCCGGAATCTTATCAGGGTGTTCCAACAGCCATGCGATAAACCTGTCAATCTTAGCTCTTTCTTGTTCACTCATTGCGGCATATCCTCCCGATCGATAAGTGCGGATGTTCATTTGATACGATTATACATCTTTCCGTTGTACAGTCAATATCATTTCAACAACTTCGTAAAAATCGAATGTTTTCTGCGCATCCATTACTTTGCATCGGGGAATCCGCGAGTGTTCAAATCAAAAGGGACAACGCCTATCCATCTTTCCTCCAATCACAGCTCTACGAGCTGTCCGTCAATGCGTTCGATGTTGTCTGCCGGGTCTCGCCCATCGTCTAAGGCGGCTACGGCGCGTTCCAGGATGCCTTTTGCTTCGAGGTAAGCATCTTTATCAGCTTCGTACCCGGAAAGGCTCAGAACAAGCTCCAGCGTCCGTCTGCGAGCGTATGGGATAATCAGAGCGTCTACGGTTCGGTTCATTCGCTTTCCTCCCATGGTTCAGGTGTGTGTGGCTGCCCATCGGGAACGCTGGCGGGCATTCCGTCGATGAGTGGCATACGTTCGTGGTTCCAGATTACAGTTTCTTTCATTTTTGCATTTCCTTTCTTTTTGGAATTTTTTGACAACACAGTTATATCACATATCGCTGTTTCAATGGAACGGCGATTTTTTCCATTTATTGTTTCACATTGTGAACAATATATTGAGTTAAATTTCTTTGCTTTTGTGTCATTTTGTCGAAAGAGGGGTATTTATGGATGATTATAGGTTACGAGTGGCAAAAGCTTTAGAGATGGCAAGAGCAGAATCAGGCCTTAGCCAACAGAAGCTTGCGGACAGGATGGGCATAGGCCGGACATCCATCTATCGCTATGAGCAAGGGACGATGACCCCAGATGCTCCAACGATTATCAAGTGGTTTGTGTGCTGCGGAGTTGCGGTTAAGCGGTACATAGACGCTTGCTTGCATCCTGGCTTACTGGAAAGCCTGGCAGAGGACACCGGCACCGAAAACAAGAGAGATGCGCTGATAAAGCACATCGAGGAGACCAACGCTGAGGAAATTGACCTGTTGTTCTACCTGATCTATGGCAATCATGGCTCAGACTACCTTGCCGTGCTGTGCGAGGTGGTTGCCAATCTCCACACGACGCTGCGTGACCGTGTGTCCGTCTGCCGCACCATCACCGGTCATTATGAAATGGCACAGGCCACCAAAACCGACCCAGACCCAGACGGAACACAACCAAATATGCAGATTTTATATCAGGCACAGGACTGTGGAGAAGCTTCGGCCATGAAGCGAAACGATTCTTATACTATCAATCAGGAAAACATTTTGCGCTGATTGTCGAATTGTCGTAGTTTTTGCAGAATATTTTGTCCACGTTCATCCACTTTTTGTACACCTATCGGGCAAATTTACCTTGTCAATCCGTCCCACATAGGCTGTAAATCGACAATATTCGCGCGGGACAAATAACGAATTAGCGTTAATTTGTTGCTTGTGATTGGTCGGCTTGTCAATCTGTCCCCCATAGCATTGAATTAAAAGTTTTTCATCCACTTTTTGTACACGTTAGGTAAACCTAACCGTTAAGCGTTTCAACCTTTCGGATGTTGAGCATCTTTTTATTTAGCGATATTCGCTTTGTTTTTCCACTTTTTAAGAGAGAAAGAAAAGATTTTGTGGAAAATTTCTTCTTCTGCTATTAGTAGAAGTTATTTTATAATCTTGTTAATAGTCTTGTTTTATATAATGTAAAGAGGTGTACAAAAAATGGATATAGGTGTATAGATTGTGGAAATAGGTGTACGAAATGTGGACGGTTAGGTGTACAAGAAGTGGAAATAGGTGTACACTTGCTATTGATTTGTACACCTATCTGTGATATACTCTTATGCGAGAGGAGGCGTGATAAGATTGTCTGATATTAAAGGCGGGAACTTGGTTGAAAAAAGTAGACAGCTTGTTTGGGCAAAGTTCACTGACTATACAGCAGGAGAGCTTCGGTTACTTGAAGTGTATCTTAGCCGCATCAATCCGAGAGACCCTGAAACTTCAACGGTTCAGTTTACGTTACAAGAGTATTGCGAGTTTTTGGGGTTGAAAATCAACTCTAGGAATTTGAAAGCACAGGTTAAGCATTTCATCGACAACTCCGTTGAAGTTCCTAGAGGCGACGGTTCAGGCTCGTTTGACTTGTATCCCTTGTTCAGTAGAGCAACGGTAAACTTTGAACCAAGTTTAATGAATATTACTGTGTCATTGTGTTGCAATCCACTTCTGCAACCTGTTTTCTTCGACATTGCGGAGCGTGGATATGTCAAGTATCGCTTGCGCTACACAGCGAATATGAAATCGCAGTATAGCATTTTGCTGTATTCAATTCTTCGAGAGTTCATCGGACGTGGCGTGAGCCAACCCGAAATTACGTTGGATAGATTAAGGGAACAGCTTGGTGCAAGAGAACCTAGCTATCAAGAGTTCAAGCATCTTAGGCGGCGTGTCATTGATATTGCGGTAGCTGAAATAAACGAAGTATCAGACCTGTGCGTTGAATATGACAAGGTCATGAGAGGTCGCAATGCAGTTGCTGTGAAGTTCAATGTAGCTTTCAAGTCTAATGAGCCAGTCATAGACGTGGAAGCTAACGAGGTTGAAAGCGTAGAGTTAAAAGATGTTCCAAAGAGCCAACGACCTGCCAGAAAGCCCCGCAACGGCGCATACGAGGATGTGGATTGGGCATCTATTGCGCCGGAGATGTCTAAAAGCCAGTGTATCTTGACCGCAAAGCTGGTGGCAAAGAGATTGCCGGAGAAGTATCCGAACATCAAGCCTAACAAGAAAAAAGAAGCTGTTGTGAACATCATTGAGAATGCATACAGGATTCTTGTCAGCGAGCGACTTGATAGGATTGAAAAAGACCCCGGCGCTTATATGTACTCAATTTTGAAAGAAGCAGACCTTGACGATTATGCTACGTTTGATGATAGCTTCTTGAAGTAGTCAGATGTAGCACATTGAGCAGATAATGCAGAAAGGAGAAAGAGTATGGTTCCAATGTTTCCGAAAGGCTATGACAAGGACAAGTGGTACATGACTAAAGATGTTATGCCGGATAAAAGCCTAGAAGGATGGCCGCGTGGGCTTTTACTTCGCATCGAAGATGAGAAAACAGGAGAAAAAAGTTCCACAATCGGCAAGTACGATACAATCAACGGCAAATGGTTTGATTCCGATAGTAATGAAATCAAAGGGCCTGTAATTGCATGGCACGTCACGCCTGTGTTGTGGGTTGGAGACGAGATAAAAGCAGCATATCCGTTCTACTAAAAAGAAAGAGTGATAAAATGGCAAAAGTTCAAAGTTCCGTTTTGTACAGAGAAATAGCGAAATTGCGAGACAACTTTGACTGTAACAGAGTTGAGTTTTTCACCGTTGGGGACGGAATTGATACGCCGATTCATGTAACGGTAGGCTCTCGTGGACATGGCACTGTAGAACCAGACGAAGCGATTGAGGAAGGAAAGGCACTAATTGAAGCTGGTAAGGCTGCAAAAAAATTTAAGTACAACGGTTATTTTGTAATATGGGGAGAATAAAAATGGCAAAAATCATAGCTGTCGCCAACCAGAAGGGCGGCACAGGCAAAACCACCACAAGCACCTGTCTGGCTGGTGCGTTGCAGTTGCTTGGCAAGAAAGTTCTGCTGGTGGACTGCGATGCCCAGTGCAACGCAACGGACACCTACGGCGCACAGACAGAGGACGTATGCACCCTATTCGATGTGATGACACGGCAAGGTACGGTCGAAGAAGGAATCCAGCACTGTGAAGCTGGTGACATTCTGCCGTCTGATAACGCATTGAAGGACATTGACGAGCAGCTTGTCCGGGACATGGGTAAGAACTTCCGGCTGCGAGAAGCCCTTGAAAGTGTGTCTGAGCAGTACGATTACATTGTACTGGACACTCCCCCGCAGCTTGGACTTATGCTTGTAAATGCGCTAATTGCATCGAACAGTGTCATTGTTCCGATGACCCCTGACCGCTACGCTGTGGCTGGTTTGAGCCAGCTTTCACAGACAATCGGCGATGTTCGCAGATATTTCAACCAGTCCTTGAAGATTGAAGGTTTGCTTCTAAACCAGTACAAGAGCCGGGAGAACTTGTCTAAAGAGGTTGTAGAGCAGCTTCCTGTAATTGCACAGAGCATGGGAACAACCTTGCTGGATGTGAAGATTAGACCGTCTATGGGCGTTCGTAAGGCTCAGGCAGAGCGGCACAGCCTATTTAGCGGCGACACGGCAAAGAGCACCAGCGCAGAGGATTTCAAGGCGTTGGCGAAGATGATTGTAGAGGGGGATAACAATGGTTGAGTACATAGAGCGGCGAGTTCTTATGGAAAAGTTCAAGAAATCATATTGTAAAGATTGCCAAAACTACAATGGGGTTCGATGCGGTGCTTGTTGTAATGCCATTGACATCTTAAAAAACATTCCTTCTGTTGCCATTAAGAATCTTCATCCGATGGCTGAATGGATTGTGCAGGACGATACGTTCACAAGGTTCGAGTGCAGCAGATGCCACACGAAAAACCACCACACACGTTGGAACTACTGCCCGAACTGCGGAGCGCGGATGGAGGATGCAAAATGAAATCAACCAGCAAAAAATCCACAGGCTTGCTTGGCGGGTTTGATTTCCAGCCTGTTTTTTCGGAACAGACATTAAGCCGAAGTGAGCCAAAGGAAGAAGAAGCACGCCGAACAAAGCCGAACATAGCCGAACATGGGCAGATGAAGCCTAGTGAAGCCACAGACAGCCATACACAGCCTAATGAAGCACAGTTAAGAAGTATTAAGCCGAAGCAAGCCAAAGACAGCGGAACACAGCCAAACAATGCCATAGTCAGCGAAAGCAAGCCGAAGAATCTGAAACAGGCGAGGGAAGTTCAACGTCTTATCGAGCAAGGCGATGTGTCCGGCGCACTGGTCGAAGCTGGTCTAGCAAAGAAAAAAATTCCGATGCCGGTATCGCATCAGGGCGTTGCAAGCGGTGATGGAAAGCGTTCAAAGCGCATTACCATCCTTATGAGCGAGGAAGAACGCAAGTACATTAACCGTGAAGCAAGGCGGCACGGTATGACGATTGGACAGTTCGTGTACGCTCTGGCGGTCGCGGCGGCAGAGGGAAAGATTGAGTTGGAGGATTTCTTAGATGAATGATAGTGAGCGGCAGATTATTCGATTTATTTGCGATGGCGATATGCAAAATGCGCAAAAAGCTGTTAAAATTATTTTGAACTCTATATCATCCAAAAAAGATGAGCAGTTCAAAGAAAATATGTTTCGCAAGTTAGAAAGCAAGAGAGAATTTATCGAATTGCCGTATAACCTACAGCATCTTTTGATTGCGGAAGATACAACAGAATTTCCAGAAGAAAGATTTCTTCTTAGGAACGAAGAGAAAAGCATAACGCAAAAGACCGTTGCTATTTATCGAGCATCCGAGAAATTAAACGAAATGGGGATTCCTTATTTGCCAGCATTGATGCTTTACGGACAGAGTGGATGCGGCAAAACCATGCTGGCTAGGTATATTGCGCACAAGGCAAAACTTCCATTCTTACGGATTCAGTTCTCAAGTTTGGTCGATTCGCACTTAGGGCAAACGCAGTCTAACCTTGCAAGAATTTTTGACTATGTAAGAACCACGCCTTGCGTTCTTTGCTTTGATGAAATAGATGCAGTCGGCATGGCTCGTGGGCAGAAAGATGACGTTGGGGAAATGAACCGTGTGGTTATTGCAATCATGCAAGAGATGGACAGGCTGCCGAACAACGTCATTATAATCGGAACGACAAACCGATTTGATAGGCTTGACCAAGCTTTAGCGAGAAGGTTTCCGTTGCAATACGAATTAAAGCCGTTGTGCCGTGCGGATGCAGAAACGCTTTCGAGAAAATTCTTTGGATATGCAGGAGCGCAATACGAAAACATAGCTTATGAAGATTCCGTTCCCGCATCTACAGTTATCAAAGAATGTACAGAAAGAATTGTAAATCAAGTTCTAAATCAGGAGGATTTCTTGGATGAATGACGTGTGGATTGACATCGGGCAGAAATACGAAGCAATGGCAAACATGGGATGCAAGCCTTATGGCTTCAAACGAGTTCCATCAAATTTTGTGTTTGACGAAGATAAGTCAGTCAAGTGGAACAAAGAACAAGCGCAAAAGAATAACGATGATTACGACAATGAAGTTAAGCGATTGAACCAAGAAAAAATGAAGCGTAGGGATGAAATCTACGCAGAGATTTATAAGACAATTCAAAAAGACGTAGGTTTTGGAATTTCGGAAAAGAAAGCGGCGAGAATTTGGGAGTACGCCTATGATAGAGGGCATTCAGCAGGATGGTATGAAATAATCGCTAATTTGGAAGAAATCGAAGAACTTGTAAAGTTCGTATTGGATAAAAAGAACTGAATTGGAGAATTTCTTGGAGGACTGACGATAGAAGTTAAGATTTAGGAGGAATGAATATGAACAGATATGAGCTTTCCGCTTATGCGATTGCAGTGTCAAACTTTTTGAAAGATAATGCTTCTGCTGGCAATGAACGATTTCCAATTACGGTCAATGAATGGGAACTCGCAGCGCAACTGGATAAGCTGGCAAAAGAACTGCGTGTCCCGGATAAAAGCTGAGATCTAAGAGGAGGTACATTATGAAAAAGTTCGTTGCTCTTTTTGAAGGTTGGAATGATAAGCACGATCATGAGTGTATGTGCTATGTTGTTGATGTAGATGATGACTTTGAAAGTATTTTGAGTGTTGAAGAACAGGCAGAAAAGATGGCTCGAAGCGAACATCCTAATCTGAAAAATTTTGAGACGCTTTACATTAAAGAATTGCTTAGCCGATAAAGGCTGAAATTTAGGAGGGTTCTTAATGAAATCAAACTATAAATGCTTACAAGCATCCGACGAATACGGCGGTTCTGTGGAATTTAGTATCCACAAAGAAAAAGAGACGAATCGTGTTGTGTTTTTCGTTGATGTTGAATGCCAGGAAGTCCATCTTACAGTAAAACAAGCGAAAGAACTTGCAAAGATGCTTCTGGACGCTGCAAAAGAATAATTTGACAAAAGCTGAGATTTAAGGAGAATCGATAACCACAGTTTGATAAAATTGGAGAATATATAGGCATGGCAATTACTCCAGATTGCGATATTGCACCGGCTTGCGTTGAGTGCGAAAAATGCCATGCTTATGGGCCGGAATTTGAAAATTCAGTAGATGATAAAGATTTAATTGAACGTGCAGTTGAAGCATGGAACAGAAGAACCTGATAAAAACTAAGTTTTGAAGTTAAAATAGAAGAACCCCTGTGTAGCCGTTAAAAACTACACAGGGGTTCTGTTTTACTTATCAGCAATGCAATTCCAGTAGAGATATGCCTTACCATCTGCGGCATCTGCGTCCTCAAGAAACGCCTTTGCCATGTCAGCGTAGAAGCCCGGAGTGTCAACGGACTGACGCTTTGCGACCTGACAATAATCCGAGTACATCATGTTCATGACCGCCCAGAAATCGTTCGGGTCACAGGTGATGTTGCGCTGTTTTGCAACGTCCTGCGTCTGTTCCAGCGTCCAGTGACAGCCTTTCGTGCCGTCAGCATTCACCATGCTGTCGCACCATTCCTCCGCTTCATCGTGGGTGAGGTGCTGGCGCGGCATCCTGATGGAGCGGCTGTCTGCACCGCCACGTTCGTACTGTCCAGACCGCTTATCCCAGTCACCGTTCTGCGAGAAGCCAATTTGCGGCATCCTGCGCCCATACTCTACGTCAGGATATCGGGGGACAGGGTAGGGGTCGATGTAGCGGTTCTCATCCTGCGGATAGTATGGATAGCGGTCGTTGCCGCCTTCCAGCTTACGCAGACGGCGTTCCATCTCACGCTCCCTACGGTCACGCTCTTCCTCAAGACGGTCACGTTCCGGCTCACGGTCTTTGTCGTGGTCACGGAGCATCATCATGCGGCGAAAATTAGTCTTGCCCATAATCTACACCTCCTCAAGAAATGGACGCAGGCGCACCGGCGTGAGAACGGCAGAAGCAGCCAAGATACTTGAACGTGCCTGTGCCGGTGGCAGACGTTGCCACGCGGGTGGCGTAGCGGGTACGGGTGTGGATGCTCTCAGCGGTTGCCTGAGCGCAGTTGCAGTCGGTCAGAGGGTATGCGGTAGTCCCTGCGCCGATGGTGATGACCACAGGGGCGTTGATGGTGGTCGTGTCCGGGATGCTCTGGGCAACCACAATGCAATAACGCTCTCCATTCTGGTATGCGCCAGCGGGTATGTTGATGGTCAGCGTATCGTTGGCAAACGTAACGGACTGGCTCAAGACCAGATGGGGGCAGAGTTTGCAGCTTGTTTTGCAAGCCATAATGTTTTCCTCCTAAAAAATCAGGGGCAGAGGTGAATCCCCCTGCCCCGATGGTTCACCCGGTGTTATCGGGGAGTGTGTTGGTTAGCAGCAGCCGCAGCAGTTGACGCCCATGTTGGGGTTTGCCACCTGATAAGCGGGAATCGGACGAGGATTGACCCGGTTCAGGATGGTATCAGTCTGCTGGGACATCACGGTGGTCAGAAGCGCATTCTGCCGATCCTGAGAAGCAGCGAACTTCAGGCTCTGGTTCTCAGCGGTCAGAGTGGCAATCTTATCCTGCGTGAAGTAGTCCATCATGCTGCGGAAGTTGGCGTTGCAGTTGTCCACGATGGCGCGGGCATTGTCTGCGATAGCCTGCCGGGTGGCACAGTCTTCCGTTGCGATGGTGTACTTCAAATCGCCGATCAGCTGCTTGTTCTCGCAGCAGCAAGATGCAAGCTGCGTGGCGAGTGCGGTCTGGCCAGCCTGCCGGGCGTTGCCCTCCTGCATGATAGCAAGGTTGATGGCGTTGTCGCCGTTGGACACGCTACGTTCCAGACCGTTCACGAGCTGTGCGTTCTGGTAGCCAAGCTGACAGATGGCGCTGTTAACACCAGCAAAGCCGTTTGCGATGTTGGTGTTGACGCCGTTCATCTGTGCCAGCTGGTCATAGCCCAGAGAGCAGATACCGCTCTGGATGCCCGCGAGAGAGCGGGAGGTATCCTGCTGGTAGAAGCCCTCAGACAGCGCCGCGCGGGTGTCTGCACCGCCCTGACCGGTTGCGCCAGTGCCGACCAGATAGGGGATGTAGCTATTCATGCCGTTGTCACCACCGTTCCGGCCATAGCCGTTTGTACCCCAGCCGAAAATGATGGCGAGGATAATAACCGCCCACAGACCTTCGTTTCCGAAGAATCCGCCGTTGTTATTGCCGCCGTCCTGTCCAGCCAGATAGCCAGTTGCAAAATCGTCCATAACAAAACTCCTTTCAGTTTTGCGTTATGCTATCCCGCTACCGTGTGCAGCGGGCGAAGCCAAATCAAAGCGGTTTTTGTCAAGTCCGCAAAACTGAGAAGCGTTTCGCTTAGAGGGATGCGTTATCGGGGCAGCGTCAGATTCAGGACGCTTGCCAGTTGATTCAGGTCGATGCCACGCTCTTTGGCGAGGTTCTGCGCCATCGTTCGGAGCTGCGCTTCATTCTTGCCCTGAATCAGGCTCAAGCCCTGCATGATAGGTGCGCTCTGCCCACCCAACTGCTGGATAAGCCCCATCGGGTTTTGCCCAGCACGAGCCAGATTTGCCAGCTGCATAATGGGGCTATGGGTAATCATATCAAACGGAGAGGACATCGTTATTCTCCTTTCTTTGCGGTGGTAGCGGGCTTAGAGAAGCTTTTCTGCCACTTTTCCAGTTCGTCCAGACGATGCACGAGGGCATTGTACTCTTCGACAGGCACATACTGCTGTGTCGGTGCAGCGGTTTGCTGTGCCTGTTGTGCTTGCATCTGCCGCCATGCTTCCGGGCTGTAAAACTCCTGCACATAGGATTCACAGGTGTCAGGGTTCAACCGCTTGCAGTAGATTACGCCGCTGCGCAAGTCCGGGCAGTAGGTCGGTCTGCCGTACAGGTCGGACGGTATCGCTAAAAACTCTTCCCGGCTTGAAACAGGTCTGCCAAGCAACCAACCGCCATCCTGTGCCGACTGCTGAACAGGCTGCTGCCCATTCATCGGCTGCGGACGCTGCGGCTGTGCCTGCTGCATCTGCGTGGCGGGCAGGGGAGCGGTAAGACCCACTGTGCCCATTCCGCCGTAAGGATTGACAGGCTGCTGCGGAACGTAGGGTGTTCCGGGTGTTGGATAATAGCTCATAAAACATCCCTCCTATTGCATCCAGTGTACCGTATCGGCAGAGAGCGAGAGACAACGAACGCACAACGAAGGACAAAAAAGAAAAGCGCCCACACGGAAAAATCCGCGTGAGCGCTTAACTATTAAAGGTGCACACTTTGAAGTGCAATATTAAAATATCACGTTTTGATTTGCAGAGCAAGCCTTTCGACAAAAATAGTGTAAATAAGACAAAATCCCCCACATTGCCTACAAAGTACCCCGCGTGTAACGCAGGGCTTCAGCAAAGCAGGGGATTTTTTTAAATATCCAGCATTTTATCAATGCCTTTCAGCCGGTAGCTGATTGCTGTCCGGCTGTAATGTGTCTGCGCTGCAATGTCCGGCAGCGGGAGCCGCTCAACGTACCGCAGTAAGGCTATCTTACGGTCTACCCTCCCAAGCGGTGCGCTTTTGATGGCGGATATCATCTGCTGTCGGTCAAGTCCTTGCAGCGCAGCGGGCAGCACAACACGAGCCGCCGCCACGAGCAGCGCCGAGCCAGAAAGGCTGCGGCAACTGTCCGGCGTTGCGCACCATATTGCCAATGCTTGCAAACTGGTGACGTTTTGTCACCAGTTTCGTGATGTCACGAAATTGCTCTCGTGCGGCGTACATCTCGGTGACATTACCGGGATGCTCGTATGTAGTGCTTGCCATGATATCCTCCTTACTGCTTTTGCAGCGCCGCCCGTGCGCGGTCAAAGAAAAACTGAATCACCTTGCTCATGGTCTCTTCCGTGATAGCCCACGAGACCAGCCTGCCCCACTTGCTGTTGTCCAGATAGTGGCGCAGCATCTTGACGCACCACGCCTTGCGCTCTGCGCCGCGCTTGGTGCCCTGAATCTCCCGCTCTGCTTGGTCGATCAGGTTGAGCACCAGCGTCTTGACCGCCGCGCCGTAGCCCAGACGGATAAGCCCCAGCACAAGCGACACAGCGCCCACAACGATGAGCACCAGCGCCAGCCATGCGGGCAACGGGGTGAGAATGGTGTTAAGAATTGATTCCATGCTTCGTTACTCCTTCCATCAGATAGTTATCAATTTTTGCCTTGCTTTTCTGCATGGCTACCACGTTGTTTCCGGTCAGCTGCGATTCCAGCAGGGCACGAACGGCTTCCAGCGTCAGGCGGTTCACCTCGTCAATCTCATTGAATCGCCCGAGGTCTCGGGTCAGGGCTGCACCATGCTGCAGCTGTCCTTGTTCGATGGCTCTGATACGCCTGTCCATCTCGTCAAGGCGCTTGTCCTGTGCCGCGTCCGGTTCTTTGGCCTTTTTGATGTACTTGTGGATGATATCAAGCACCTTGTCCAGCGTGATTGCAGCGGCGCACACGCTGCCAAGAATGCCAAGCACCCAGATGAGAGCCTGTTTTTCGGTCATTTGCCCTCCCGGAGACGGGTCAAGCCCTTCTTCGCAATGATTTTGGTGTAGTCCTTGTAGGGCACAGACAAGTCCACGCCGGAAACCTTGCCCGGTATCGCGTCCACAACGCCGGGAATCTTGCCCTTGCTGGTGTACTGCCACAAGCCGAACGGCCAGCCCGGTTCAGGCTTTTTGCTGCGGTAGGCTGCCAGCCATACGTCATACGGCTTGAGGGCTGCGCCGGTCATGTACAGGTTATCGCGGGCAAAATTCAGCCCGGTGTACAGCATGGCGTAAAAGCCCCAGCGCTCCACCGTGCCCAGCGCGTGGGCTGCAATGTCCGTCAGGGTCTGCTTGTCGAGCGGTGCTTGCACATAGCTGTCCTCAATGTCAACCGCCACCGGCAGCTGCACTGTCTTGCCGGTAAGCGCCTTGCGCAGCAGGGAAAGTTCTGCGTCAGCTTCTGCCGTGTTGACCGCCTTGCAGTAGTAGTAAACGCCGCAGGGGATGCCCAGCCGCTGGCACTCGCGGTAGTTGCGCTCAAATGTGGGGTCGATGTACGGCTTGCTGGGCGCGTCTTTCGCGCTGTTGCCCAGCGCCCGCAGCATCACACCGGAGACAAGGCCACTTGCCTTGACCTTGTCCCAGTCGATGTCGCCCTGCCAGCGGGAAACGTCCATGATAGGTTTCATTTGCTGCTCCTTAATACTTTTCGCCGGTGATCTCTTCATACTCCGCTGCGGTCAGGCGGTCGCGGGCTACCAGCATTTGCAGCATCGCCTTGCTCCACATCCCGTTAGTGTAGTTCTTCTTTGCCAAAAAGTAACCGTTGCTGTGCTCAGTCATGGTATGCGCCCTCCTGTTCTGCGTTGGTTTCCTCTATCGGCACGCCCTCTAAAAGGCAGAGGAACTCTACCTTTGCAACGGCGTTTGCAAGGTCTGCAGCGCGGTTTTCTTCTTCCTGCCGGGTCTTGATGCTTCCGATGTTGTGAACAATTTCCATTGTATCCTCCTTATCCTAACGTAGTCATTTCGCAAGCCGGGGCACAGCGAAGCGCGGCGAACGCGTGCCAGTCGTTGACGCCGCCGTTGGAGCCCACGTGGAAGGTAACGCAACCGTTGCCACGAGTCATAGAGCGCAGCCGCACATTGCGGCCCACAGTACGCTGTGCCAGATCACGGGTGATGCGCAGCGGGTAGGTATTATACATGGCCTGCGGGGTCTTTGCGCCGGTGCGCTCCTTCCAGTAAGGCCAGTAGGTGCCCTCGCCAGACACCTGCGGTTGCAAATACAGTTCCTCCAGAGAGGGCAGGAAAATCTTGTCATAGGTCACCACAGCGCTGCCGTCATCGGTGACGGTGTTGCCGTATGTGACCACCTTGGTGCGGGTCAGGGCGTTCTTGAAGTCATCCGAAAAACCGGCAAGGAAGCCGGGCACGCTATCTGCCTGATCGGGCTTCATGTCCCACTCATCCTGCGGAGTCCACCATTCTTTTGCGGGTGCATCGCTGTTGAGGTACTGGCGGTATGCGGACTTATGCCACCGGTTGTCGCCGTAGCCAACGGGGTGCAAGCCGTTCAGGTTGCCGTTGGGCTTTGCCAAAAACGTGCCGAGATTTGTGCCCGCGCTGCCAGCAGAGACGTTGCAGGTCTCCAGCAGTTCAGACTTGTTTTGATTCTTGTAAACATAGACCTTCCAGTTGGCGGGCGCGGTATCCGGTGCGTTATAGAAGCCGGTCAGGCGTGCGCCTGCGGGGGCGTTCTTGGTCAGCGTGAACTGATAGACGGTGCCGTTCTTGACGTTGGTGCCCCAGTCCAGACCCATCTTGACGTTGTATGTACCAGCCACCAGACCGGCCTCGGGCACAACGAAAAACGCCTGATACGCGGAAAACTGGATATTTTCCAGAGATGCGTAGTGCATCTGCAGCACCATTGCGGGTGCGGTGGTGCCGGTCTCACCCTCGGCGATATCGTCCGTCTTTACCACGTCCCACGGGCAGTCGTAGACTTTGCCGTCCTTGCCGGTGTAGGTGTTGACAAGCTGGGTGCCCACCGGAAAAACCGCCGGTGCGTTACCGGCAGCCACCACGGCCTTGATGCCGTTATAGTCCATCTCCTCCACCACGCCGGTCTGTGCCCGCGCGATCACGCCCAGCGAGCTGGACATACCCAGCAGGGCGGCGGTCATCTGGTCAAGCTTTCTGCCGTTGTCTTTTGCGGTCTTGTCCAGATAGATAGGCTCTACCACCTCAGTGGCAGTCACCTGCGTGCTAATTTCGTTTTCAGCCATGTGTTACTCCTTTCAGGATTTGCGGTATTTTATGCAGACTTTGCCGTCTACAACGACAAAGCCGCAGGATTCAAGGGCTGCGGTGCGCGTATCCAGCGCTTGCTCTGCCTGTTCTGCGCGGGTGGTTTCGGCGGTGATGGCGGTGTCCAACCGCTGCTCCTCACCCTTGGCACGGGATGCTTCAGTGGCAATCCCGTCTGCGTTCGTCTGTTCCGCCGCCTTTGCCCGCTCCGTTTCCTCCGTGATTTTTGTGGATAGAGCGCTTTCGGCGGCTTGTGCGCGGGCAGTTTCATCAGAAATGCTTTTCGCGTTGGCTTGCACTTCTGTTTTATCTGCTTTGCCAGCAAGCGCCGTACTTGAATTGCTTTCTAAATCAGCAATGCCCTGCTCGATGTGGTTCAGCTGCGGAGCGGTAAGTACTTCGCCGTTTGCAAAGTTCTGCTTCTGATAGCTCATTGATAGGTTACCTCCTCTTCATTTTCGTTGGTTTGCGTAAAAGCCGTTTCTGTTTCGGTGCTAACAGGCTCATCGGCTGTTGGTGCAGGGCTATATATCAAGTTGGTTCCATCCCACAAATAGTCTGTATAAAACCCTTCTGTCATTCCTGACAAGTCATCGAACAGAATCTCATCAGGCGGCAGCGGGTTTGGAATAACGCTTTCATGACACCAGCCGCCGCCATACAATCGACCATCCGATGCAACTTTGCACTTGAATTTGAAATGCTCCATAATATCTCCTCACATAAAACCGTACAGTTCCAGCGGGCGGCATACGCTGTTGTTTTTGGTTGCGCCATCAGTAACGGGAGTTTCCAAATGTATCAAACCTGTTATAACGTTGTTTTTATAATCTGACGTTCGTTCTTTTCCGTAACCGAATGTGATTCCAGTGGTTTCAACTTTTACTTCTCTCCAATGAACGGTATTCCACGGATAAGCGTAAGAATATGTTTGTCCATTAACTGGAAGAACAACGGTAAGCCTACCAGCGCCACCACCGGAAGCAAGCCAAGTTCCTTCTTTCTGTGTGTCGTAAACTAATATAACTGATGAGTAAGAGGAAAGGTCAATTTTTGTTGTTTGTGCATCAAATCCACCTGTAGGGTTTCCATAAGAATCCTTCTTATAAGGCCATTCAAAAATTTTACTGTTGCGAATGCCGTGAAAAGATATGCCACCGCTATATATAGAAACACTTCCATAGCCATCCGTTATGTCTATGCCATTGTCATTTATAACAACTTTATTGTTTCCACGAACGACCTGTACGTTTTGACCTGTGATTTGAACTTTGCCTTCCCAGTTGCTGCGAGTGATGACCAACCCATTTTCAGGAGTAAACGTCATCATGCTGTAAAGTTCATTTTTGGCGTTTTGCTCTGCTTGGTTTATTTTTCCTAGGTTCGCCCTGTCCGTTGCCGCCTGTTGGCTTGTAACGCCGCTTGTAGACTGCGCGTAGGAAGAACTCGTGACCGTTTCGCCAGCGCCAGAAATCGCTGTGTTACAGTTCAAAGCAAGCGTAACGTTTGTGACAATGGTATCATGTACAACGCCGTCTTTGTCCTTGTAGCGTATCATGTCCAGCGGGAACAAATACGGTGCAGACTTGATAGTGGCGCTATATGGACGGTAGGCAAACCCGCCGCGTGCAGTTTGCAGTTCCTTCAAAACACCCTCGTAGGCGTTGGTCAGGAAACCGCAGTCACTTAGGTCAAGCGTGTAATCTGCTGTGCCAGACAGGTATGTGTTGCCCTTGCCATCGTCACAGGTGAAACCGGTGATGGTAATGTCGTTCTCCAACATATCACTGGAATAGCGCTCACTTGCGGTAATGGTCACGCCTGTCTGCTCATACCATTTCAGCACAAGCCGTCCGCTGCCATCCATAAACGCGCAAGTGCCGGTAAGCTGCGCACACCATTGCAAAAGCTGGCGGTAGGTCAGCTTCTGGTTGGTATCCGGCAGACCGCCGATGCTAAAATAGTGGTTTGGCAGCACCGAAACGTCCGTTGCAAGCGTTACATTGCAGATGGAGCAGATTTTCTGAATAAGCGCATCAACATGGATAGGGAAGGAGAGCGCGGAAGCGTTCACCTCACGGTCAAACAAGACCATGTAGTCCAATGCAGAGATGCTTATAGTGCTTAGCTTTCTGGGCGGTGTGTCCACAATGAACAAACCACAGGGAACATACGCAACGTCCTGATCGGAAGATGCAGAACCAAGAATCATACGTCCAAGAATGCCCTTGCCAAGCGTTGCACCCTCAAGGACGCTAGACAGTTTGATGCCTATTTTGACGTTCAGGACAGCGCCCTCGAAGGAAACATCGTTGAACTCGCCATCGTAGTTTCGCAGCTTCAAGGACAATTCAGACGCGACTGCAGAGCCGACCTCGATTTTACTGTTGGTCACGCAGTACCGGTCAATCTTCAGCCCGCCCTGAATGATATCTGCATCGGTGATGGTGAACGTCTTGCTGCCAGCAGTAACCTCAATAAGAGCAGTCTGTTGATTGCCCTCGTTGAAGGATTTTATGATATCTTGCGATACATTGACCATCAGTGTGCAGCCCTTTCTATGATGTTAAAGGATATCCCTTCCCAGCGATTCATCCGCGAATTGTACATCGGGACAGCGCGGTCGCCAACGTAGAACTCGCTGGTTTTCCAATCGCCAGCCATTGCGTCAAGATAGGTGACGTTGATGTACTCCGGGTTGAATGCTTTCAGGATAGCAGCGGCTTCTTTTATCGTAGTGTACTTCCATTCCAGCTCCAGCTTGACGCACTGTCCAAGACGTTTCTTGTCCATCTTGTTATCCTCTGTGCGTCCGGCATCGGATGCTGAAATGTCCTGTAACCGCCACTGATAAGAAGAGGGGCATTTAAGATACTGCCCATCCACGCTCCGAATCGGATTGTACTGGTCAAGTTCCATAAATGCCCCTCCTTTAAGTACCCACCGGGATAATTGTTTTGCCGTTGCGCTGGTTCGTTCTGTTCACTGCCTGATAGAAGCTGGACACGTTGATCTCTGCGTTCCCTTCCTTCTCAAGCAGAGCCTGCAACAGCTCGTTCTGACGGCGCAGAAGCTGGTTCTGACGCTCCATTGCAGCTTCAACACCTTCGCGGATTCCCTCAACGATTTGGTCATTGTTGGCAACTGCTGTGTGACCGCCCATAGAACCGACCATCTCTGCACCGGCTTCTCGGGCGATGAAAAGCTGTCCGGCATCAGGGAAACCACCGCTTGCAAAGCCGAAAATCTTCTTGCCAAGATTCACGAGTGCTCCAATAGGTGACAAATCCCAAAGGGTGTGCTTTATGGATTCAAGAACTTTTGTGCCAGAGGATTTATCAGAATCTCCCCAAGTCCCTATCATGTCCTTCCACCACTGGATGCCACCAGAAAGGCCAAGGCCAACACCAGCGCCTATTCCACCGTATGCACCAAGATGCGACAATGCGCCGCCAGAAGCCGCTGTACTTCCGAGAGCTCCTAACGAACCGCCACCAGCAGAGCTGCCGGAACTTCCAATGTTGAGCTTTTCCTTAAACCAGTTTGCTACGTCTCCAGCTTTCGTTTTGATGAAGTCAAAGCCGTCAGACACGATTTTGCCAATGCCGCTATCCTTGTTGAACAGGTCACTAAAGAACGATTTCAGGCCACCATACGCCTGTTTCAAAGCGGGAACTTGGTCGATGACCTCACCAACTTTGGTTTTCAGGGCATTAAAGGTGGTGATAACGTTCTTTACGCTATCAATGGTGTCAGACACGTTCTTGATGGCAGTAGAAACCTTGTCGAACACAAGGTACACGCCCTCAAACGCCTTTTGAATGGCAAGACCAGCAGCGCCAAAGAAGCCGTTATACTGGTACTCGTTCTCTATCTCCGCAACGCTCTTTTTCACAAAAGACCGGATGTCGGAGACCGCGCCCACAAAACCATCATGCGTGTTCAGGATGGACTTCGATGCAGCGGCAAGTGCATCAATGGAAGATTTGAAGCCGTTGGAGATATCTTCGCCCGCCTTAGTGACAGCGTCAATGCCCTCTGTGAAGTCGCCCAAGTCGGTTTTCATCTTCTTGAACCAACCACCAAAGCTATCATTAGTGGTGCGCATTGTGCGTTTCAGCGCGTTTGCGGTTTCCATCATGGACTTGCCGCTTGCGTCAACAGACAGACTGATAGAACCACCGCGCAGACCGTAGTTCTCATCTGCCAGCTGAGAACCGATGGTCTTTACTGCATCAGACACGGACTGGATAGCGTTCACCGCAAGGTCTTTGGCAGCGGAGATACCATTGGCGAGACCTTCTACAATGTAACCACCGTAGCCCTTGAAAACTTTGGAAGGGGAGTGGATGCCAAGTTCAGTCTGTGCTTCTTCCTGGATTCCGTCCGTTACAACCTTGACGGCATCGTCCGCAACGCTCTTTTTGCCAACGATGCCTTTTGCGATGCCATCTATGATGTTTTTGCCAACGCTAACAGGATTAAACTTAGAGATTTTTTCAATCAGTTTTCCGAACCACTTCACGGCTTCTTTGATTCCGTTGATAACGTCAGCAATCAGAAGGATGAACTTTTCTGCAAAATTTCCGTTCGCTGCAATTGCCAACCGGTCAGCTTCATCAACGCCACTTGTAATCCAACCAACAAAAACGCCTATATTGTGGATTGTCTGGGCAATGCCCATCACAAAGTTTTCAATGAAGTTGCCGTTCATCTGCAAATCCAAGCGGTCTGTTTCGGAAACTCCGTTTTTAATCCAACCAACAAAGATTGCAATATCGTTAATGATGTTCCCAATCGCGGTAACGGCAGCAGCCGCAAAGTTTGCAATGCTTTCACCAATAGACTTGAAGGAATTGAACCAGTCGGTTTCCATTCCAAAGGCAGTTTTCTGATTTTCACTTCCAAGTCCGCGAACGGCTACGGAAATGGCTTCAAAGCCTATAACAGCAAGACCCGCAACAGGATGACCGGATACGATAAGTCCGATGCCAGCAAGCGTTGTAACTAAATCCCAAACGTCAAGGTCTAGCTTCTTCACAACTTTTGAAATAGAATCAAACGCGGAAGTGATTCCTTCCTGCCAGCTTTTAGGGAGCAAATTCAGGATAGATTGTCCAAGATTGGAAAGAGATTCTTTCAGGTATTCAATGGATTCTCCGAGCTTCCCATCGGTAAGCGATATGTTCCAACCCTGTTTGAATCCTTCCGCTGCGAGGTAGACAAGCGCCCTTACACGCTCAAGACCTTTTCGGAATTTCTCGCTATTCTGATAAAGACTTACAAACCTTGCAACGATAATGCCAACGGCAACCGCAGCTGCCATTATTGGGTTTTTCCAAAGCTTCAAGACTGCTTCGATCAAAGAACCTTCGCCTTTGATTTTCTCAAGAGCAGTAAGAACCGAGTTGCTAATTGCCCATGTCGCAAACCCAGCTGCAATTCCAGAGATAAGCGGAAGCAGTTTTTCAAGTTTTGCCTTGATTTCATCAACGGAAGAACCAACGTAGTTCTTGAACATATCGTAGCCGGACAAGTCTACATCGCCCAAGATGTTGCCAGCTGCACCAGAACCGGAGCCGGAACCACCAGAAGAACCATTGTCCTTCTGGATAACGTTCAGTTCATCAAAGCCCATGATGTAGTTTTTGAACGCCTTTGCAGCTTTGCCGGTCGCTTTGGTGGTATTGTCCATCGCATCCGTGACGCCACCAACAGCATCGCTTGCACTGCTAAAGTCCGGGAACTCCACCTTCACGCCCATCATGGATGCAATTCCAGTGACTAGTTCTTTGACCAGCTCAACGGCAGCGATCAGCGGGGGAAGGATAGATTTCAAGGCAGGGTAGAGCAAAGAACCAACAGCGCGAGCCAGACTGTTCAGCTGTGCCTGCAAAATGCGAATCATATTGGCAGGGCTGGACAAAGTGCGGGCGAAGTCTCCCTGTGCATCGGTGGTCTGCTTCATGATGGCAATGTACCGCAGAACAGCCTTATCAGCCTGAGACAAGGTAGAAACACTCTGCGAATAGCCAAGATTAAGCAGCTCCTGCTGCAACCGTGCCTGCGACAAATCAACACCCAGACGGCGAATAGGTTCCAATTCGCCAGAGATAGCTGCCTGAATCTTCGTAAAGGATTCCGCAACAGGGATATTCTTCAAAGAAGCGAGGTCATAGCCAAGCTGCGTCAGATTCTTGGACAGCACATACGCTTTGTCGCTTGCCATGCCAAACGAAGTAGTCAGACCCTGAATCGTTGACATGTTGTTCATGGCTTCGGTTGGGTCGATGCCAAGCAGGGTCTCCATCTTGTTGATGAACGTGCTTGCTTCGCCGGTCAGCCCCTTCATGGACACGCCAAACAGGTTTGCAGCTTCATAGTAGCTATTGAACTTCTCCGCTGCGTTGCCAAGATAGGTTGCAATAGCTTTTAACGAGACCAACTTTGCCGCAGACCGCATGAAACCATTCAGCTGGTTGGAAAGGCTCATGTAGCTTTTTTTCTGCCGTTCGTTGGCAGCGGTCACGCGGTTAGCCTGCGTCACGACCTTGCTCAACTGTGGAGGTAGTTTTGCAAAGGCGTTGCCTACTTTGTCAAGCTGAGATGCAAGGGGAGTGAGCGCAGCGGATATCTTCTGGCAAGAATCCGCGAAAGAATCAAGGTCTGCTGCTTTTAGCTTGTCGGTCAGGTCGGGCACAGTGCCAATCGCCTTGAACGCGCTACCAAGCGATTTCAAGCCGGAAATGTCCAAAATGGACAGGGGCGCAAGAGCATTCGTCAACTGCGTGATGCTACCGGACATGGAGTAGAAGTCCACGCCGTTCAGAGCAGATACCGCGTTTGGAATCTTTTTGATAGCATTTACAACAGAGTTAACGCCCTTTACGCCAGCGCTCGTGTTGACAGAAGAGATACCATTCAGGAAGTTTGTGACCTTATTCAGACCGGAAATACCGGCAGACGCTTGTTTCAACGCGGAAATGGAACTAGACAGTTTATCAAGGCTTGTACAGACCTTGCCAACACTGCCCTTTGTCCGCAGATTGGAAATAGCGGTAGTCAGCTTGTCAATGTTAAGCTCCGCGCCCTGCGATTCCGCAGAAATCTCTACGGATAAGCTAGTAATATCAACATCAGCCATTGCTACCACCGTCCTTCTGATTCATCATAGAGAACATTGCTCTCTTGATGCGTTCTTGCGCTTCCAATGCGCGTTGGTATTCGTACTCGTCCTGCTCTTTCTGGGTGAGAGGAATCGGTCTATCCATGTATTTGATGGGGCTAGACCCTTTCTTGCGGAACATATTGCCAACCGTAGAGGAAAGCGCAGATGCTGTGTAGAAGCCGTTTCTCCATGCTTCAACGTTGGCTCTGCGGGCGCGTAGTTCTTCCGCGTCCCGGTAGACCTTTGCCAGCCAGACGTCATCCCGCCAGAACTGGTCATAGGTCATGCCAATGGAAATGTAATAGGCTTCTACATCGTGGAACAGCTTAGACACAGAGAATGGCTCTGTGCCGCTGTCCGATTCCTGAGACTGTGAGGTTACACAATCTCCCACGTTGCGTTTTTTGCGGTCTTGTCCTCTTCATCGGTGGCAACCAGAGCCTTGACGGAATCTGCGTACATCTCCATCAGAGCAGCCATCAGGCCTTCCTTGTCCTCGATGTGCGCAAGCATATCATCGACCAGCTTGCGCTTGATGCTCTTGTTGCGGGCAATAAATGCGCCGTAGAACAGAGCCTTAGTGTTTTTAACAGGGTTGATGCCGTTGGAGAACTCGTAAATCTGGAAGCCGTTGCGTTCAGTGGCTTCGGCGCTCTCGCGAGTGAAAGTCAGCTCGTAAGTGTTCTTGCCATCGGGGGAATGAAAGTTGATAACCTTAGCAGCCATAATAAATGCTCTCCTTTATAAATAGGGGCAGAACCAAATCCGTTGTTCAGTTCTGCCCATTTTGATTGATTCGATTTGTGCGGATTAGCCGCCGTTGACGGTCAGGCTCTCGCTGAACTTCGGGGTAGAGTGGAAAATGCAATTGATGGTCATTTCCACGACCTCGTCCACGCCAAAACCGGACAGACCGACCTGATGCATACCCTGCCAAGTGAAGCCGGAGCCGTCCTGCATCTTCAGGGCGTAGTACTTGTCCACGTTGCTCTCAGAGGTATCGTCATAGCCAGCCGCCTTGACAGCGGCGTAGTCGATCTTGTTGTAGTTGGCGGTAAAGGCTTTGGTATCAGCCTGAACAATGCCGAAAATCTGCTTCTGCATACCATCAGACAGGGTGGTTGCATCCAGAAGGTTCGGGTCGGAGATCAGGTCGGGCACATCCTTAATGTCGCACAGCTTCGTCAGAGCGGTTGCGCTTTCGCCACAGTAAAGGGTAGTGTTCAGACCGGAGATAGCAGTACTCATAGAATGTTTACCTCCTTAATTTCGGTAAATCATTCCGTCCTCCCCGATTGTTGCCCCGTAGCTGCACTCAATCCGGTAGACGGAATTGTTATACAGCCCATTCAATGGGGCAAACGACTTGCGATGAAAGTTAAGTGATTCAAGAACAGAATCCACAATTCCTGTGATGGAACGTGCTTCTGCAATGCGTCCGGTTTCCTTGTTGGAGTAGACACGGACACGAAGGGATACAGCAGCGTACTTGCTGCGCCGGGCAGAATCAATGTGCACAGGGAGATTGCTATTTTCCTCTATCTGCACACACGGAAACTTTTTGACGTTGCTGTCGTTGATTTCGCCGGTAACAAAGATGCCGGGAACTTGCTTTCGCAGTTCTTTAGCGATAACTGTGAAGATGGGATTGAAATAATCAATCAACTACTCCAAACCTCCCTCCACGTTGCTTCGACCTGAGAAGCCATCTCCTCAACAGCCCCCCACATAGCCATAGCTGCATCATTACCACTGGTGTAGTTCAGCTGACCTTTGCCGTCTACTTCCTTGACAGGCGTACCGGAATTGCCGGATTCTCCGTAGTAGTACCAGCGCTTGTGCTTGCCGTTTTCCTTGCCGTATGTGCCGTGCTCTCCCACGCCATCGGGAAGTTCACCGCCATAAGCAGAGTGCATAACGCCAGTGCCAAACTCGATAAAAGCAACCGCCTTGCCATCAGCAATGATGGAGCAAGTGTTTCCATTCTGCTCAACACGGCAAGAAACATCGTTGCTTCCAGCATATTCGGCATTGGCAAAGCGAACTTTTGCCACGTCAAGCCCTTTGTCAGCCAAAGCTTTTGCAAACTCCTGCGCTTTTTGGTTCAGGGTGGCTTTGTAAACCTGTATTTGACGTTCCGCATCACGAAGTCCGGCATCGCTCAACCTCACTTTAATTTTCACTTGCAGCCACCTCTTTCAGTGCATATAGCGTGTCCGTGATATGCTCTGCGACCTTTACCACAATGTAGTTGTAGGGCATATCCGGTTTTATTCCGAACCAGACGTGGCTTCCCTCACAAAGCGAGTTGTTGTTGCTTTTGCTGGAAGAACCCAGGATGTCCCTCGATGCCAGCTTTGAATACCCAATAAGAAACCAGTTCCTTCGTTTCTTTCTTGGTGTGCTTACAACGTAGCTGTAATCCGTGAACGCGCCGAAAGGGCTTGCTTCCGCAGAACCGGTAGGCGGGCTGACATTCAGCATTAGCCTTGCGGGGTCACTCCACGTCTGCGATGTCTCGCCGGTTTCGTTGCCCCACTCATCCACAACAGGTGTTTTCTCGCCGACCGGGTTTGAATACCACAGCGGGCGTTTATCCAGCGGGCTACCATTGAACATCAGCCGATAACACCTACTCTCGGAACCACTTCATTTAGAAGGGACTGCGCTACATCGGAACTTTCCCACACGCGAGTAATACCATTGTTGGTATAACTCGTCTGTCCGTTTGCGCCGATGTGGTTGTACAGTTCAGCTGCAATGCGTATCTGCAACGACTGATACTGCGAGGGCAACTCGTCCGGCCTATTGCCGAAGGGGTAGCCCTGCGCAAATATCTTGTCTTTGGCGAAATCAAGCAGCAGGTCGAAGAGTGGGTAGTCCTCGTCCGTGATTTCACGGTCAAGTGCCGGAGCAATGTACTGTCCCAGCTTGACTGCCGCTTCGGAATACTGATCTCCCATGCCGCTTTCCTCCTTTCGCCTTAGTAAGCCTTGATGCAGTACACAGCGTCCATGCGCTCAAAAGACGGCAGGACGATTTCAGAAGCGTAGACGTTGGCGTTGACCGGGTGAATGGTCAGTTCGGTGGTGATGGCAACACCAGTATTTACGATGGACACGGATGCACCAGACTGACCGGACAGCAGGTCGGCTTCCTCAGGAGTAGTGCCATACCAAGTGCTGCCCAGAGCACCGGACGGAGCAACCACAACCATGCCATCGGGCAGATACTTCTCGCTTGCGCTGTACTGGTCTGCCTTGAACATCTTGTCGTACAGATGGATGGTCAGGCCAGTTGCAGATTCGATAATCTGCCGTGCTTCGCTGTCCAGCAGAACGGCGTTCGCCTTTGCAGTGACGGTCATAAACCGATTCTTCACCTCGTCCGCAGCAATCATGTTGCGGAAGGTGGCGGTGTTCATGTACACCTCAGTCACGACCTCGCCAACGCTTGCCAGAACTGCATCCTTTGCGGCGTTCAGGTCAGCAATGGGGGTTGCGGTGGTGACGTTCCACTTAGACTTTGCGGCAGAGACTTCCTTGTAGTTGGTAGACTTCCAAGTTCCGTCCGGGTCGTAGTTGTAGGTGTAGTTCACGCCGTTTGCCTTGATGGTGATACCGGGAACGCCATTGGCGGGAGCCAGAAGCTGCCAGATCATCCGCTCAGGCACGATGCGAGCACCAGTGATAAGCTGTGCGGTGTCATCATACAGGCGGTTCATCACATCACGGGCATAGGGGTCATTGCTATCCAGAGCCCGCAGGATTTCCTGACGGTCTTTCTCGCCCAGATGGTAGCCCTCACGGAAGAACGGCATCTCGGTCTCATCGAACTTGAAGCCCTCACGGGTGCGGAACGTGGCCTTTGCGTCAAATGCGCTGGGCATCAGAGACACGCCAACGCCCTTGTGACCACGCAGCCACTTCAGGTCGAGACCAGCCTTCTTCTTGGCGGGGAACAGTGCGTCAGATGCGAAAGGCATCGCATTGGTAGGGTCATTCGTCCAATAGGCGGCAATCGCAGCCGGGGCAAAGACTTCCTTAAGATTCAGTGCCATGTTGTTTTACCTCCTATTAAGCGTTCACGCTGATGTTGTCACGGCAGAAGATGCCAGGAACGGCGGTCTTGAGTGCCTTGATTGCGTCAGCGTCAAAGGTGAAGCCGGAACTTGCAGCTGCCTTCTTGGTGTCGATAACACCTCGAATCAGCAGGGAGCCGTTCGGGTTCTCGTTCGGGTCAACGTCATACAGCAGAATGCCATCGGCGTTGATGGTCTTTGCGCTTTCGCCGGATACAACGGCTTTCGCGCCAGCCAGCGTCATGGGATAACCAGCCTTTACCACGTCAGTACCGGCAACGGTAAAGGGAATGGCAGTGTAGTCATTGGAAGCAATGATGGTATCGTTGATTCCGTTGACCGTGTTTCGGGTAAACTTCATGTTTTCCTCCTTGTTAATGGAAAGCACTCATTGCGTCACTCGATGCCTTAGAGGTGTTTGCGTTCTGCTGTGCAAGGCTCTTGGCAAACGCCACGCCCTCGCTGTCAGAGCCGCCTTTACCATCCGCACCCGGAGGTGTGGGCATATCCTTGAGCAGAGAAGCCTTGTAAGCAG
>ERZ1026898.96-NODE-96-length-56045-cov-16.242990_pt1 | contig 56045 bp, 35 predicted proteins | sample MGYA00380178_ERZ1026898 | MGnify/ENA primary metagenome ERZ1026898 (study PRJEB33269, sample SAMEA4719814) | human gut metagenome | biome: human-associated habitat; feature: organic feature; material: feces | place: Cameroon | collected 2013-10 ...
TGGACACTTTGCAGTGGGCTTCCGTCAAGGAGGAGGGATTGAACCACGAATATTATATTTTTCGTGTGTTTCGTGCTTTTCGTGGTTTAAATGATTTCTATTATTCGTGCCCATTAGTGTCCATTCGTGGTTCCCTCCTCCCTGCTAATCTTTGTGGGACGCGGTAAATTATCCCTCCTGTCGCCGCGCCTGGCCAGAAGGGGGACAAGGAGTCTCCTTTTTTGCGCGGGGAGTAGAACCGGAATCCTTCATGAGTCGTGCTTCTGAAACAATCCAGTATGCCGTCGAAGGGGTGGAGCTGCCGCCTCTGCCGGAGTTGTTCAAGGACGCGACCTTGCTTCGCGGCTCCACTTCGACCGCCTCGGGGGAAGTCTTCCGCCTGGAACTCGGAGGACGTTCCTTCATTGTGAAGAGCTTTGCCCGAAAGGGAGCCGCCTCACGATTCCTGTGGGGACGAGCCTCAATCGGACGGGAATGGAAAAATCTCCTTAAACTCAGGGAGATGGGATTCGATTGCGCACCACAGCCCGTCGCATTGATAGGAAGGTACACCCTCGTGGCAGAGTTCATCGAGGGATGCGAGATATGCTCCAGGGAACATTACTGCCGCCATAGCACACCCCCGCCCGCGGCGGACTTCTACGACGCACTCCGGGCAATCCTTCGCGCGCTCCATGAAAAGGGGGTGGCGCACGGCGACTTCCGACGCGCCAATATCATGATTCAGGAGGGCACGGGAACACCGAGGATTATCGACTGGGCAACGGGGACCGTCTCCAAAAACCGTCGCGGACTCCTCTTCAAACTATTCAAGCGCTCCGACTCCTATTCCCTCGTCAAAATCATCGTCGACATCTATCCGGAACTGGTTTCGGAGGACGAACGAAAAAGTGTGCGGCCAGGAATCCTTCTGCGCATTGGACGCTTCCTGCGGCAAAACGTCTACCGAAAACTCATCAAGCCCATGTTCGGACACTCAAACCGCTAGCCGGGCTTTCGCACTCTTCAGTGTTCTGGGGCAAAAAGGCACAGCAGCTTTTCGCATCCTGTTCCGGGAACTGGACTGGGCTAGTCTGCCAGAGGCTCGAAACGACTGCGGCCGGTGTTGAAGAAGTAATTCGATGCGGTGGCAAGCTCCACGGCCTCAAGGAGGACATGCGGGGAGACGTCTCCCGAGACCCAGCGCCTCCTGCCAAAGTCAAGCTCCCTGCGGGTAATCGACAAGTCAAGGTCGCGGTCCAGACAATGGTATACCGCATTGAGAATCATCTCCTCCCCGGACAACTCCTTGTTAAAAGTGCGAATGGACAGTGATTGGGCGATTTCTTCTAACTTGTTGCCGTTCAGTGGTTTAATGTGTATTGTGATTGTGGCCTCCTCCCCCGGGTCGAGGATGTTGTCCCCATTTCCGACCGCAGGAAGCTGAGAGAGCACCTGCTCCGTCACGTCGTAGTGCATCCCGTCGAAGTGGTCTACGTAGATCCATGTGTAGGGTTCGAAGGTCCCCATGGCATCCGGCCCGAGGCGGCAATAGAGGTAGTATTTCGTGTAGTCGGAGACGGGGGCCTGCCCGGGGGAGTAGCTGAGACGCACCTCGTGGAAGCCTTCCTCGTCAGGAATCTGGTTGACGTCAATCTTCAGGTTCTCGCCGGGGAATTCCTCGCCCTCCGCATTGGACTTGTGGAAGATTCGGCAATCGTATGCCTTGGTCTTGTATTCGCCCTCCACAAAGCGCAGCTGGTCCATCGACTTGTTGATGTCCCACAGGAAGCCGACAAGGCCGCCGGTGATGGTGTAGGGGCCGTTCTCGGTCTCGTTTGCGAATACCCTGTTCTCCAGCGTCGCATTGAGGACATAGTTGCCGTTGTCGTCCTTCGAGAGCCTGGCGGGAACGGTCGCTATGGACCTGCCGGAGGGCGCGGTTATCAGCAGCTTCAGGTAGACGTTCATCATGTCAGGCTCGCCCTCCACATCGACGTCCAGCGCCAGCTGAAGTGTCTGGCCGAATACCTCGTCGCCCTTGAGGGTTTCGGTGCCCGTGCCCTTCAGCTTGATGGTGAACTGGCTCTTGAAGAAGAAATCCTGGACCTTGTCGGAGAGCGGCTGGCTGCATTTGGCCTCGGCGACCTTTATGATGGACGGGGCGGCGCCGACGCCGTTGTCCCAATAGAGCGCAACCGTGTCGAGGACCCAGCCCTCGCGCTCGCCAGTGGCGAGCATGTCGAAGAGGTCGAAGGAGAAGGTGACTTCGCGCTTGTCTGCGCCCTCGGTCTTCCACTCGGGGGAACGTGCGTAGAGTTTCAGGCCGCTGGGGGAGAGGAGGGTCGCGTATAGCCCATAGTTGCCATCGCGGCTCACGGAGACCTCGGTCGTGAAGGAAAGCTCGTTCTTGCGGTTGTTCTCCTGATAGGTGACAGCCTCCTTCAACGGAGTGGCTATCTCCGCCCGGCAATCCAGGACATCCACCGCCTCCACCGTCGAACGGCGGAACTCCCCGCCGTTGTGCTGCCAGATCATCTCGGCCTCAAGCCCCCAGATGCCGTTGACTCCAGGCGCAAAATACGCCGAGTAGACGCCGTCGCCTGCCACCTCGTCGCCATCCTTCCCGTCGTCGTGCATCATGATTGGCTGTGGCTCCTTCACGGGCGCGTCCTGCTGCACAAGGCTGAACAGCCTGGGATGGAGGAGAATCACAAGCCCGTCGTCACCCTGGATTGGCTTGCCGTTGTAGAGCGCCCTGGCGGTCACAAGGGGGCTGGATGTCGGAGGAAGGGTCTTGTGGGGAGTCACCTCGAATACAAGGAGACCCTCCCGCTCCCGGGCAAGCACCTTCGCAACGCCGGATTCCTCCGACTTCGAACAGTCGAAGACTATGCGGTATTTGCCCGCCGGGGCATCGCTCAACTCAAGGGAAAGGAACTGCCCCGACATATAGGGAAGCCCCTCCGGGTCGGATTCAAAGGCATGGCCCTCGCTGCTCCCCGGAGGATAGAGGAGCGCAGTCGTCCCATGGGGGGAACCGAAGACGCCTATCACGATGTCGCCACCCGAAATCAGGCTGAACTCACCCTCGCACTGTTCGCCCTTCTCCAGGACGACAAAGGCGCTCTCAAGGGATGCGTTAGGGTCGTTCAGAATCTGCGGCGCACCAGTGTCCTTTATGCCGGAGGTCGCGGAGACAAGACCCCCGCGGGTGTCGCGGTCGCTGACGTAGACCGGATACTTCAAGCCAATATCCCCGTCCCGCACCATGAAGCTACCGCGCAACGCACGGACGACGTCAGGGGCACCTTCCCCCTCCCTGACAATGCCGCTGTGGGTGTATTTCGAACTCCCGCGCTCGTAAAGCGGCGACGATGACACGGCTGTCCCAAGACAATGGGCGCTGGCGACGGTGACGATTCCGTCGTTGGGGCCACCCATGTCCACTATGTCGTTGAGCCGTGCGTATGTCCAGGTGAGGTCCTCCTTGTCCACCTGGCCGATGATTGTGCGAATGGGGACCTCCGGGGTGCATACGGTTCTGTTGAAGAAGGCGCACTGTGCAGTCGTCAGCGAGTCAAGCCCGGGGCCATGCCCCCTGGCGGTCTGTTCGGCAAGAGTGGCGTAGATGTTTTCCAGGATGCCCTGGGGGTTGAGTATTACGTCCGCGAAGACGCTTCCCAGATTCGGGGTTCCCAGCTGTATGAGGGAGAGGGCGTGGGTTGAGTCGCCGAATTTCCCGTCGATGAGGGCACGCCCGTCCAGCCCGCCCTTGCTATGGCCGACGATGTTGAACTTCTTCACGCCCCACTTCTTCGAGACGCCCTTGAGCTGTTCCGCAAGAATCATCCCGTTGGTCATGGGGGAGGTGATGTCCGGGACGGATGCGAGCTCGCTGGGGATGCCTAGCTCCTTCGAGAGCGTCCTCTTGAACTGCGAAAGGGTCCCCGGCTCATTTGTCCACCCGTGGACCAGGAATGCCGGCGCGGGAGCGTTCAGGATGATCATCTGCCACTGCTGCCCCAAAACCCAGTTGGGCACGTCGCTCAGGGTGTCGACGATGATTTCCAGCTTGTTCTCCGCAACGTCGCCAGGGTTGGCGGGAAGGTTCAGATAGCTGACAGGCACACGGAAGAAGTTGACGTTGACGATGTTGTCGTCCCCCGTGATGGTGCCCACATAGTGCCCGTTCAGGTAGACCAGGTCCCTCTCAGGGGGAATCAGGTCCATTCCACCATAGAAGTCGCAGTCGTTGGCGGGAACTACCAGCAGCGCCTTCTCCGGCATCAGCTCAAGCTCCTGCATGCGTCTGATCTCGTCGCGAGTCCCGTAATATCTGTCAATCTTGATGGTGGCCTCGTATCTGCCCGACGGCCCCCAGGTCCATACCTCTCTCTCCTCAATGTTCACAAAGGAGATGTCAGTGCGGTAGTTCTCCTCCGCAGAAGCAACGCCGCGGGTCTGGGACATGACAAGGGAGGGCGATGGATACTCCCCGCCAGAAGGAAGACTGCCACGGTCGGATGCCGCCGTCAGGGATGAGGGAAGAAGGGACAATCCCACGATGAGAAGAGAGGCGATGAATGTCTTTGTCATCTTCTATTGTTCTCCTAGGTTGTCAGTGGTTATAACTAATTGGGTAGTAGTGATTTGTGTAGTAATCGTATTCGTATGCGACGGCGCCGCAGATTTCAACCGCCTCCAGAAGTGCCTGGTGGTCGGTTTCATTTGCCTCCCAGAGCCCCCTCCCGTAGTCCAGCTCCTCCTGCGAAAGGTGTATGTCCCTGTTCAGGTCGAAGGGATGGATCCTGATGGCGCCAGTCTCGTCCTGCCTGTCGCTGACGCAGTGGTAGAAAAGAAGCAGGCTGACAAATTCCTCCTGGGGCTGTGCGGGGGGCTCCAGCGACGGCGTCTTGACGACTGGCACGGCAAGCTGGAGTGTCTCGCCAGGCGAGAGGTTGCCGTCGCGGTCGCCAGTTTCGGTCAGATACTGGAAGCCCTGGCTGCTGGCGTCAAGCGCAATGTATGTGTCCGTGCTGAAGAAGCCCTCCGCCTCGGGGGAGAATCCGATTCCGGTCGCACGCTTGTCAATTGCCACGGCAAAGCCGTCGAAGCAGCAGTCGTCGCGGTAGAAGAACTCCGGGAGCACATCGGAGCCCTCGGGACATGTGAATAGAACCGACAGCTCGCCGTCGGAAATGCTGGCGCGGACGCCGTTCTTTGCGGTCAACAGGGTCGATTGGCAGCTTGGACGGAACACATCCGGAATGAAGTCCCCCGTGGCATGGCTCCCCGGAAGGGGAAGGAATCCCGTGTCCGTGAGGATTCTGAGGTTGTCGAGGAGAAGCGCACCTTCCTGCTCGTAGGACCTGAGGAATCCCCCGTCGAACAGGAAGGCCGCGGTTCCGTCAGGGGTGATTGGCGTGGAGAATGTGCCGACATTGCGGGTGTCGGGCAGGTGCAGGTCGCAGTAGAGCGCACGGGCGTTCGACGGCGCATCGTGAAGCCTGAAGACTACCTCCAGGGTGTCGTATGCCCCAGGCGGCCATGTCGCAGGATGCACGGGACGCTCCGATGCGGTGAAGGTTGCGGCTACGGCGTTCCACGCCAATGCGAGAAGAAAAAAGAAGGGCAGAATGCGTGATTTCATCTGGGTGTCTCTCTCGGTTTCCGTTGTTCGGGACGCTGTGCCCCACAAAAGGGCAGGGGGGATGAAGGAGGCCGTGAGGCACCTCTATCCATCCATCCCGCCAGGCATCCGGGAGGCCCGCAGGAGATGCCCGCGGGAACTCCCAGCCGTAGGCCGTCATGGATGACAGCGATTCGGGAAAACAACGAGAAGATAACGGGGGGAGACAACCGTATCCCACGATTTGCACCGAAGTTATATAAACTATAACCCGTGTGCGATTTTGTGCGATTCCCACCCAATCCCTGATGAAGCCGCACACAACGGCATAATAAAGGCATAAAGACAGGAAATCACGCCACCTGGCATGCGCGAAAAGGACAGCTGCCCAATGACTTTGATGACTATCTTTCCGTTGACTTGAAATTTCGCGGCGGGGGCGCATCTTGGGGTGGGCGGTCGGGGGAATAAGTGTATTCCCCCTCCCTTCACCCCAAGATGTACCCACCATCCAAAGGAACGTACGCGTGGGCACGCGCAAGAAACCCGGAAAAACAACATCTTTTGCGGGGGCAAGGGGCTTTGGATGTATGCCCAGGCGTATGCAGGCGCCAGGCATGCGCGAAAGAGCCGCCCCCCCCTCATGGGGAAGCGCATTGAGTACTACGCGGGAAGCCTTTGGTTTTCGTGTGCCACTGGGAGGAGGTCGCCCTCCTGTGGACTAATGCCCGAATATGCATGGCTCCGCCGTTTCCGGGGACATCCCGTTCACCAGCGGTTTTTCATTTGCAGGAGAGCAGTTTTCCAGTGGGGCATTGGTTCCATTCCAAGCGTCCTGAGCCGTGCCTTCTCCAGGCGCGAGTTTCTTGGCCGCCTGGCTGGACGCGGGAATTCCTCGGTGGTGCAGCGTTCAATCTTCTGCGCAATATCCATCATCCTGTATAGCTCTTCGGCAAATCCGAACCATGTGGTCTCACCCTCGCATGAGAGATGCAGGATTCCCGAAATATCCTCCCTCTCCAACAACTCCGGCAGCCTTTCGGCGACAGCCAGTGTGCTGGTCGGATTGCCAAGCTGGTCGTCCACCACCTTAAGCGTCGGAGCCGTACCGGCCTTGCCAATCATCGCATGGGGAAAGTCGGGGCCGACCGGTCCGTAGAGCCAGCTGATTCGACAGACTAGCGCCCCGGGGGACTCCTCCATGACAGCCAGCTCGCCGGCCCGCTTGCTACGCCCATATACTGTCTGGGCATTGTCGGCGAAGTCATCCTCCCGATATGGCCTGTCAAGGGTTCCGTCGAAGACATAGTCCGTGGAGAATGATATAAGCCGTGCGCCGATTGCATGCGCGGCCCTGGCGACATTCCGTGCGCCTGTCGCATTCACGGCAAAGGCAAGCTCCTGTTGGAATTCGCAAAGGTCCACATTCGTCATTGCCGCGCAGTGGACAACATATTGCGGGCGGATTTCCGCAAGCAATCCGTCCACCTGTTCGCGCCGGGTGACATCCAGGTCGCCATGTGTGGGGCAGACGAGCTCGTACCCGTCCGCAAGCCTGTGTCGCAGTGTGCGTCCCAGCAGTCCTGTTGCGCCAGTCAGCAATAGGGTTGACCGGGATGTCATTCTGCCTCCTCGTTTCCCTGAATCCATTCCTGGAGGGAGATGCCGCGGCTGTCCTTTTCAGAGAGAATCCTCTCCCCTGGGGGGATTGGCCATTCGATGGCGATGGCGGGGTCGTCAAGCCTGATGCATCTTTCCGCATTCGGTGTCCAGGGCGAGTCCACCTTGTATGAGAAGACTGCCTCATCAGAGAGGACGGCGAATCCATGCGCAAATCCACGGGGGACGAATAGCTGAAGGTGGTTTTCAGAGGAAAGCTCTACCGAAAAATGCTTCCCAAAGGTGGAGGAGCTACGACGCAAATCGACAACTACGTCAAATACTCTCCCATGGGGGACGCGGATGAGCTTCGACTGCCCAAAAGGAGCGGCCTGAAAGTGAAGGCCACGCATCACGCCTCGGCGGGAGACAGATTCGTTCTCCTGGATGACTTCGAAAAAAAGACCCCACTCACGCAACTCCTCACGCTTCCAGATTTCACTGAAGGTGCCACGGGAGTCCGAAAAGACCTCGGGCTTGAATAACTTCAAACCATCAAAATGGGTGTCGATGAACATGGGGTAGTAGAGATTAGGGAGGAGGGAGGAGAAGATAGTGCGTGGCTGGCGCGCTTGGGCGCGCCCGTCCATTGAGGAGGAAGAAACCACGAAAAGCACGAAAGGGGAAATAATAGAACCACGAATGGACACGAAAGTAGGGAATGGGGAGGAGGGAGGAGAGGGCAGTGCGTGGCTGGCGCGCTTGGGCGCGCCTCGTGCGGCAGAATCGCCGCGCTCAACGGAAGCCCACTGCAAAGTGACCACGCACTTCTCCCTACCTTCTTCTCCCTACTCTCTACTTACCCATTTTCCCTTTGGAGAGGTCGATGAGATAGCGTCCGTATGCGGTTTTTTCGAGTGGTTGTGCGGCCTTGAGGAGTTCTTCGGCGTCCATCCATCCGTTGCGGAATGCGATTTCCTCGAGGCATCCGACCTGGAGCCCCTGTCTCAACTGGATAGTTCGGATGAAATTTCCAGCATCGATCAGGCTTTCGCACGTTCCCGTGTCGAGCCATGCGTAGCCCCGTCCGAAGAGTTCCACATGGAGTTCGTTTCTTGCGAGGTATTCCCTGTTCACATCTGTGATTTCCAGTTCTCCTCGTTGCGAGGGCTTGAGGCCTTCCGCTATTGAGACGACCTGGTTGTCGTAGAAGTAGAGTCCTGTGACTGCGAAATGTGATCTGGGGTTGGTGGGCTTTTCCTCGAGTGACGTGACCTCTCCCGTCTCATTGAAGGAGACCACTCCGAATGCCTGTGGATTGCGGACGGGATATGCGAAGACCGTGGCGCCAGTCGTGCGTGCCGCGGCGTTCTTGCAGAGGGCGGCGAGATTTGCGCCGTAGAAGACATTGTCGCCGAGGACGAGTGCCACTGGCCCGTCCCCTATGAACTCCCTTCCGATGAGGAAAGCCTGTGCGATTCCGTCGGGGGAGGGCTGTGCCGCGTATGAGATATTGACCCCGAAACGGTGCCCGTCTCCCAGGAGTCTTTGGAACGCGGGTTGTTCCGCCGGGGTTGTGATGACAAGCAGGTCCCTGATGCCCGCCAGCATCAGGGTCGAGATTGGATAGTAGATCATCGGCTTGTCGTAGACGGGCAGGAGTTGTTTTGAGACGCCCATCGTGACAGGATGGAGGCGGCTTCCCGCGCCGCCGGCGAGGACGATTCCCTTTCGATTGCTCATGGCAGTTCCTCCTTGGTGACTTCGCCAAGCCCGAGGCGCTGGCAGCGGTAGCTTCCCTCCTGGATGTGGCGGCACCACTCTTCGTGGGCGAGATACCACTCCGCAGTGGCCCGAAGCCCGTCGCGGAAGGTCATCCTCGGAGCCCAGCCCAGGGCGTGCTTGATGTGGGACGAATCCAGCGCGTATCTGGCGTCATGCCCCGGGCGGTCCTGGACGAATTCGATTTGGCTCCTGTAGGGGAGGCCATCCTTGCGGGGGTGCAACTCGTCGAGGATTGAGCAGAGCGTGGTGACCACCTCGAGATTTGTGAGTTCGCAGTCTCCTCCGATTGTATACGTATCTCCGGGCGTGCCGTGCATTGCGGCCGTGATGAGTGCGCGGGCGTGGTCTTCGACGTGTATCCAGTCGCGGATTTGCATCCCTGTGCCGTATATGGGCAGGCTTTTCCCTGCGACTGCACGCAGGATCATCAGTGGAATGAGCTTCTCCGGAAACTGCCTGGGGCCGTAGTTGTTGGAGCAGTTTGTGAGGAGCGTCGGCAACCCGTATGTGCGATGCCACGCCCTGACGAGGTGGTCTGCGGCGGCCTTGCTGGCGGAGTAGGGCGACGATGGATTGTAGGGGGCATCCTCGCCGCAGGGAGGCTGCTCTGGAGAGAGGTCCCCGAAGACCTCGTCGGTGGAGACATGAAGGAAGCGGAAGGAGCCCGCCTCGTCCAGGGGGAGTGAGGCCACGTGCTTCCGGGCGGCCTCCAGCATGGTGAAGGTCCCCATGATATTCGTCTCAAGGAATGTGCCTGGCGCATCGATTGAACGGTCCACGTGCGACTCCGCCGCAAGGTGCAGCACCTTTGTCGGGCGGAACCGTGAGAAGATCGTCTCTACCGCCTCCCTGTCCCGTATGTCCGCGTGGATGAAGTCATAGCGCGGGTCGTCCCTGAACTCCTGGAGATTCTCGGGATTTCCTGCGTAGGTGAGGGCGTCCAGCACTGCGACACGGCATCCGGTCTCCTTCATGAGAAGCGATACAAGTGCGGAGCCGATGAAGCCCGCGCCTCCAGTCACGAGGATTCTCTCCTGAACGCCGTGGTTTGTGTCGTTTGTCATAAAGTCTTGAAAATCAAGGAGTTATGATTAATGTTGCTCGCCGAGCATCCTCAAAAACGCCTCCTCGTCGAGGACGGCCACACCAAGTTCCGCCGCCCGCGACGTCTTTGTCGCACCTGTGTTAGCCCCGGCCACAAGATATGTCGTCTTCCGGCTGACCGCGCCTGCGACTGACCCTCCGAGCGCACGGATTTTTGCGGACGCCTCGTCTCGCCCCATTGTCGAGAGTGTTCCCGTGAGGACGAATGACTTTCCCTGGAGTGGCCTTTCCTCTGCGGCTTCGGAGCCCTCGTTTCCTCCTGCGGGATTGATTCCGAGGCCACTCATGCGTTCAAGCCAGCTTCTGCCGATTTTCCCTTTGAAGAAATCCAGGACGCTTTGTGCGGTCTTTGGGCCGATTGTGGTTGTGACGTATGCTCCCTTTGCGGAGGATTTTTTGATTAGTCCTGCGCGCAGGAGCGGGGTTTCGAGTTCCTGGAGTGTCGGTGGCGCCGTAGGTGGGTCGAAGAGGTCCTGGATGGGTTTTGGCTCGCCCTTTGTCCGTGTCGGCGTGATGCCGTTTTGGAGATCCAGCAGATCCAGCAGCGCCTTGAGATATGGCGATTCCGCGACTTCGGCCAGGTCCTTGTGGATTCTGCCGAGCTGGAATGCGGTGGCTGCCCCGACTTCGGGGATTCCCATGGCCTCCAGCCAGTGCCCCAGGTCCTTTGCGCGGGCGTTTTCGAGTGCGGTGAGCACCTTTGCCGCGTTTTTCGGCCCGAAGATGCGCGGTTCGTCTTCCGTTCCGAGGTTCAGTCCTTCGAGTTGCGCCTGGTTGAGACTGAAGAGGTCGAGGGGTTCCCTGACCAGTCCGCTGTCGCAGAGCGCTTCCGCGACCACGCCTCCCACCGACTCGATGTCCAACGCGTTCCTTGCAGTAAAATACTGGACTCTGCGGACATTCTGCGCGGGGCACTGGAGATTTTCACACCGCCATGCCGCGAAGTTGGGATCCCGGGAGATCGGGCCTCCGCAGGAGGGGCATTTGCCGCCGAGGCTGCCAGGCAGGTCGTAGGGGACGGTGCCCTCGGGACGGCGCTCAAGGAGGACTTTGACAACTGCGGGAATCACCTCTCCGGCCTTCTCGATCAGCACCGTGTCGCCAATGCGGATGTCCTTCCTGGCGATCTCATCCTGGTTGTGAAGTGTGGCGCGGGAAATCGTCGAACCGGACAGGAAGACCGGCTCGAGTTCCGCGACGGGCGCCAGGACGCCTGTCCTGCCGACCTGGATTGTGATTGCCTTGAGCCTGGTGGCGGCGCGTTCCGGCTCGAACTTGTACGCCTTCGCCCAGCACGGGGCCTTCGCAGTCATGCCGAGGATTTCACGCTGGCGGAAGGAGTCCACCTTGATGACGGCCCCGTCGGTGTCGTAGGGCATGTCGCGGCGAAGCCCGTCCAGCTCCTGGATTGCGTCGTAGATGCCCTTGAAGTCGTGGACGACCCGGCACCACTTCTGGATTTTGAGGCCGTATTCCCTGAAGATGCGGAAGAGCTCCTGCTGTGAGTCGACCTCCACCCCGTCAATCAGCCCCTGGGTGTAGAAGAGAATGTCGAGGGGTCTTGTCGCCACCTCGGCGGAGTCCAGCAGCTTGATTGAGCCCGCTGTCGCGTTTCGTGCGTTGGCGAAGGGTTCGAGCCCCTCCTCGACCCTGCGCTGGTTCAGCCTGGCGAAACCCTCCCTCGGAAGGTAGCATTCGCCACGCGCCTCGAAGAACGGCGGCGGATTGTCGCAGCGGAGCCGGAGCGGGACCGACGGAATAGTCTTCACATTCGCGGTGACATCGTCTCCCTGTCTGCCGTTTCCCCTGGTGACAGCCTGCGCCAGGACTCCGTTCTCGTATCTGACGGCGATGGAGACGCCGTCGATCTTTGGTTCGACGACGTATGTGGGCGTCTCCCCCTTGAGTCCCCTGAGGACGCCTTCGTGGAATCGTTCCAGGTCTGCCGCATTGTAGGTGTTTTCCAGGGAGAGCATGGGCACGGTGTGTTCCACCGTCTCGAATCCCTCCGCCACGCCTCCGTGCATTCGCTGGGTTGGCGAGTCCGGGGTAACCAGTTCCGGGTGTGCGGCCTCCAGGTCGAGGAGCCTGTGGTAGAGCTTGTCGTATTCCAGGTCGGAGATTTCGGGCGCCGCGTCGATGTAGTAAAGCTGGTCGTGGTGTCGGATTTGCCGGCGGAGTTCCTCTGCCTGCGCCTGGAGGCCTACTGTTGCATTGTCCATTTCGCCCATGGTCATTTGCCTATGCAGAACCTGTGGAAGATTTTGTCGAGGATGTCAGGTTCGACTTCGAGCCCGACAATCTTTCCGATGGCGGCAACTGCGTGCCGGAGGGGGACTGCCGCCAGCTCCCAGGCGGCGGAGGGGACTTCCCTGCGTGTGTCGTCCACCGCCCTGGCTGCCTCGTCAAGGAGGGAGGCGTGCCGTGCGCTGACGGCGACATGGAGGCCTTCCGCCTTGTCCCCGAGGGAGCCTTCCCCTTCCTGCCCCTTCTCCAATTCGTCTTCAAGCGACCTTGCGATCGTCTCCTCGAGTTCGGGGATTCCTTCGCCGGTGATTGCGGAGACGGAGAGCCGTCCTTCCGGCGGCGAGGCCAGGTCGCACTTGTTGATTACGGGAATCATCGTTCCCCGCGGGATTGACCACTTTGGCTGTGGCGTCTCCCCCGCGGTCGCGTCCGAGACCCACAGAACAACGTCCGCCTCGGCGGCGGCCCTCTTTGCCCGCTCGATTCCGCTTTGCTCGACGAGGTCGTCGGTCTCCCTTGCCCCCGCCGTGTCGATGATCTTCACCGGAAAACCCTTGATTGCAAAGTCAGCCTCCACCGTATCGCGGGTGGTGCCTGGAATTGGGGATACGATTGCGCGGTCACGCCCCAGCAGCCTGTTGAGCAGGCTTGACTTCCCCACATTCGGCGGGCCGGCGATGACCATCTTCGCGCAGTCACGGAGGATTTCACCCTCGCGCCTGGTGCGTGCCAGCCGCCGGATTTTCTCCTGGCACGAATCCAGCCTGCGGAGGAGTTCCGATGGCGGCATCCAGTCAATCTCCTCCTCTGGAAAATCCAGCCTTGATTCCACTTCGGAGAGGATTGTGGAGAGTTCCTCGTGGATTGCCCTGGCCGCGACGCCAAGTTCACCCTCCAGCTGCGCATTTGCAATTCTAGCCGCACGCCAGGATTCCGCCGCGACAAGGTCGGCGACCGCCTCGGCCTGCGTAAGGTCAAGCTTCCCGTTCATGAAGGCGCGACGGGTGAATTCGCCAGGCTCGGCAGTGCGGGCGCCGTATGCCAGAAGAGCTTCAAGCGCCATGCGGACGGACGCGCGGCCACCGTGCAGCTGGAGCTCGACTACGTCCTCGCCCGTGTAGCTGTTGGGGCCAGGCATGTAGACAGCCAGGCAGGAGGCGTCAATGCCCCCCATGCTTCCCATGAGAAGCCTCCGCGGACTCTCCGCGCCCAGTCCTCCGCCGTGGAGGGGGCTCCAGACCCGCTCCGCAATGGCCAGGGAATTGTCCCCGGAAAGCCTGATGATGGCGACGGCTCCGCCCGGAGGAGTCGCCAGAGCGCATATTGTGTCTTTACTGGAAGCTTGCATGGAAAGAATATAATTGGGTGAATTGAAACAGTAATCCCCAGGGAACGTAAAGGCGGTTCTTCTTTTTTTGTGTGCCGCAGGTGATGCGTTGTGGGCGCCAAAAGTCATAACTACTTTGGTTGCAGTAAGTTATGCATTCTTGGCGGATTGTGCGCGGCACTCCATTCCCCTGGATTCCCCGCCCGTTGCCCTCCATGGCTTCAGCGGAGGACGGGGGGCATGGCCTTTTTTTCGGTTTTTCTGTGCGGCAAAGCAATTTGGAAAATTTCGAGGTGTGTTTATATTAGGCGAAATTTCACGATAGAAGCACAGTCTACGACCTCGTTTTCATTCTTTTACGAAATCATGGGATTCCTCACCGTCCAGGCTTCTGCCCTCCGACTCCAAGTCGCGGTTAGATAGCGTTGCGGGATTGCGTCTGACGCTTTCCGGCAACGCGAAAAACAAACGTTTTCGGAACCGAGGCGCAGAGACAATTGAGGAATGCCCCTTCCAGGGTGCGGCGAGAAGTACGTCGGACGCTAGAAAAGGCCCTTCGGTTCAGATGCAACCGAGGGGCTTTTTTAATTTCAGCGAAAGAAGAAGGATTTTGACAGATGAGATGCAACGGCGCAAGAATCATAGTGGAGTGTCTTTTGGAGCAGGGGGTGGACACGGTCTTCGGCTATCCAGGCGGCACGATCCTGAATGTGTATGACGAGCTTTACGCCAGCAAGGGCAGGATTCGCCACATTCTGACAAGCCATGAGCAGCATGCCGCCCATGCTGCCGACGGGTATGCCAGGAGCACTGGCCGTGTGGGAGTCTGCATGGCCACCAGCGGCCCGGGCGCGGCGAATCTCACCACCGGGATTGCGACTGCGTACCTCGACTCCTCGCCTGTGGTCTTCATCACCTGCAATGTCTCCGGGAACCTCATCGGGAAGGACGCATTCCAGGAAGTCGACATGACGGGCATCGCGATGCCCATCACCAAGAGCGCGTTCCTTGTGAAGCGCGCGGAAGACCTGGCCGACACAATCAGGGAGGCCTTTGCAATTGCCAGAAGCGGCCGCCCGGGGCCCGTCCTCATCGACATCCAGAAGGACGCGACCGCCAACTCCGCGGAATTCACCCCCCTTGCCAGGGAACAGCACGCCACCCATGGCTCCCTGGCCAATCTCATCCACAGGTCGAGCCAGGACTTCCGCCCTCCGGAGCCGAACAAGGAGGACCTTGACACCCTTGTGGAGATGATAAGCAAGTCGGAACGCCCCTTCCTGATTTGCGGCGGCGGTGTCGTCCTCTCCCGCGCCCACGGGGAGTTTGTGGAATTTACGGAGCGCCTTGACGCGCCGGCCGCCTTCACCGTCATGGGCTGCGGCGGCATTCCCGGAAAGCATCCGCTGGCCACGGGGCTGGTGGGAATGCATGGCTCCCAGGCCTCCAACATCGGAGTCGCCAACTGCGACCTGCTCATTGCGGTGGGATGCAGGTTCTCCGACCGCGTGGCCCTGGATCCGGCCTCGTTTGCACACCAGGCGAAGGTCGTCCAAATCGACATCGACCGTTCGGAAATCGACAAGAACGTGCAGACCGCGCACCACATCATCGGAGACGCGAAGCGCGTCCTCTCCTGCCTGCTTTCTCGTCTTGGGCAGTTCCACCACGACGAATGGAAGGAGAAGGTCTTCGCATATCCCCGGCAGCCCCAGTATCCCGAATCCGGGGAGACCCTCAATCCGAAGCAGGTCTTCGACACGATCAAGAGAATCATGCCCCAGGACACAATCGTCTCCACCGACGTTGGCCAGCACCAGATGTGGTGCATCCAGAATCTTCGTTTCGACTATCCCGGGCAGCTTCTCACCAGCGGCGGCTTTGGCACGATGGGCTTTGGCCTTGGCGCAGCCATAGGCGCCAAGCTTGCGAATCCCGGCAAGGCGGTGATTCACGTGACCGGCGACGGCAGCTTCCGCATGAACTGCAACGAGCTGTCCACCGAGGCATACTACAAGTTGCCGATAATCACCGTGGTCTTCAACAACCGCACCCTTGGAATGGTCCGCCAGCTCCAGTCGCTCTTCTACCACAAGAGATACAGCCAGACCGACCTCGACCACCGTGGCCCGGATTTCGTGAAGCTGGCGGAGGCGTTCGGCCTGTCGGGATGCCACGTCCGCACAGTCGAGCAGCTTGAGGAGGCCCTCAAGGCGGGCCTTGCGTGCGGGCATGGATACGTAATCGACTGCGCCATCAAGAAGGACGAGATGGTCCGTCCGATGGTTGCCTCCGGCAAGAAAATCAACGATTTCGTCGTAGACTAGCGCCAGCGCATTTGAAGGAGCCCCGCCACCCCCACCTCAACCAAGACCTGGAAAGAAGAATGGAAACCGAACCTGTCAAACTGCATACGCTGGCCGTGCTGGTCGAGAACTCCTCCGGCGTCCTCAGCCAGGTGTCCCGTCTTTTCTCCCGCAAGGGATACAACATCGACTCCCTTGCGGTAGGGCCCACCGACGACCCGTCGGTCTCCCGCATCACGATCGAGGTCACCACCGACGAGGGCAGGGCGAAGCTGCTCTGCAACCAGCTCCGGAAGCTCCTGCCCGTCCATTCGGTCAGGGACCTTACCGACCGTCCGAGCCTGCACCGTGAACTGATGCTGGTGAAGGTGCGGATGCCCTCCACCGACGCGCAGACGAGAATCATCGAAATCGCCAGCATCTTCCGCGCATCGGTCGTAGACATGAATCCCCAATGCCTCACCCTCGCAGTCATTGGCGACGACGAGAAGGCGGCTGCGCTCCAGAAGATGCTGGAGGAGTTCGGAATCATGGAACTCGCCCGCACGGGCACGGTCGCCCTGGAACGGGGGCCGCATACCATCACCGAGCAGACAAAGATGAAGGACGAGTTCGACTACGGCAAGAATGTCCTCTAAATTGTGGCATGCGCCGGAGGGCTGGCGTTCTGCCTTTTTCCTCCGCGCCCACGCCAGAAAGCAAACGGAAATACCCCAGATACTCTCCCCGAAAACCAGAAACCCCAAAATCCATTCACTAGGAGACAATTAGAGATGGCGAAAATGTACTACGAGAAGGATTGTGACATTAACAATCTGAAAGGCAAGAAGATAGCGATTATCGGATACGGTTCCCAGGGTCATGCCCACGCATTGAACCTGAAGGATTCCGGGATGGACGTGGTCGTGGGTCTGCGTGCGGGCAGCAAGTCCATTGAGAAGGCGGAGGCCGCGGGTCTCAAGACGATGAGCGTGGAGGACGCGGCGAAGTGGGCTGACATCGTGATGATCCTGATCAACGACGAAGTGGCGGCCGACGTCTACCGCAAGTCCATCGCACCGAACCTGGAGCCCGGCAACGCGATTGCCTTCGCCCACGGCTTCAACATCCGCTACCAGCAGATTGTGCCCCGTCCCGACATCGACGTCTTCATGGCGGCGCCCAAGGGTCCCGGGCACACTGTCCGCAGCCAGTTTGTGGCCGGCAAGGGCGTGCCCTGCCTGGTGGCCGTGGAGCAGGACGCCACTGGGCGTGCCAAGGACATTGCCCTTGCATACATTGCGGGCATTGGCGGCGCCCGTGCCGGAATCATGGAGACCACGATGTACGAGGAGACCGAGACCGACCTTTTCGGCGAGCAGTGCGTGATTTGCGGTGGCGTGGCGGATCTGATGCGCTGTGGCTTCGAGGTGCTTGTCGAGGCTGGATACCAGCCTGAGAACGCCTATTTCGAGTGCATCCACGAGATGAAGCTGATTGTCGACCTGATCAACAAGGGCGGCATTGCGGCGATGAACTACTCGATTTCCGACACGGCCGAATACGGCGAATACGTCTCAGGCCCCCGTGTGCTTGACCCCGAGAAGGTCAAGGCGAACATGCGCGCCGTCCTCAGCGACATCCAGGACGGCACCTTCGCCGGCCGCTGGATTGCCGAGAACAAGAACGGGCGCACCTTCTTCAACAGCAAGCGCAACGCCCTTGCGAAGCACCAGATGGAGATTGTCGGAAAGGACCTCCGCCAGAAGATGCTCTGGAAGAACGACCAGGATCTCGACAGCGCCTCCAACTAGTCCGTAGTCCCTGGGCGGGCAGACCCGGGTCTCCCCGGGGGCGGAATCGCCACGGCCGCCGCCTCCGGGAAGGGCCGCGGTTCCGCCCCGCCCAGTCCATGCGCACCCAATACCCTGCATACCTACCAGCCATGCTCTCCGACGGAATGAAATCTGGCGCCGGCCGCGCACCGAACCGCAGCCTTCTCTTCGCCCTTGGAATGACACGGGAGGAGATTGAAAGACCCCTCATCGGAATCGTGAGCTCCTGGAACGAAATCGTCCCGGGACACGCGCATCTTGACAGGATTGCCGAGGCCGTCAAGGCGGGCGTCTACGCCGCCGGCGGGACCCCAGTCATTTTCCCCGCGATAGCGGTCTGCGACGGCATTGCCATGGGGCATGTGGGGATGAAGTATTCCCTTGTGACGCGGGATCTGATTGCGGACTCGACGGAGGCGATGGCAATCGCGCACCAGTTCGACGGGCTGGTCATGATTCCGAACTGCGACAAGAATGTCCCCGGGCTCCTCATGGCCGCCGCGCGGCTCAACATCCCCGCGATATTCTGTTCGGGCGGGCCGATGCTTGCGGGGCGCTTCCCCGACGGCCGCCGGGGGTGCCTTTCCACGCTCTTCGAGGCCGTGGGGGAATACCACGCCGGAAAGCTTGACGAGGCGGGGCTGCGGGATTCCGAGGAGCGTTCCTGCCCGACATGCGGCTCCTGCTCCGGAATGTATACGGCAAACACCATGAACTGCCTCACGGAGGCGCTGGGCATGGGATTGCCCGGCAACGGCACGATTCCCGCGCCGCACTCCGCAAGAATCCGCCTTGCAAAGGAGGCGGGGCGCCAGATCATGGAGCTTGTCCGCAGGGACATCCGCCCCCGCCAGATTATGACCGAGAGGGCGTTCCACAACGCCGAGGCCGTCGACATGGCCCTTGGCGGGTCGACGAATACGATGCTCCATCTGCCTGCGATTGCCCACGAGGCAGGTGTGACCCTGACCCTTGACCAGAGCAACGAAATCAGCGCCCGCACCCCGAACATCTGTCATCTTGCGCCCGCAGGGGAGGCCTTCGTTGAAGATCTGGACCTGGCCGGCGGAGTCCAGGCCGTGATGAAGGAACTCGCCGACGGCGGCCTGATTGAGACCGACTTGATGACCTGCACGGGGCGCACCGTCCGCGAGAATCTCGAGGGTGTCGAAGTCCTCGACCATGGGGTGATCCGTCCCCTTTCCAACCCCTTCCTGCCCAATGGCGGCATTGCCGTCCTCAAGGGGAATCTTGCGCCGGACGGATGCGTCGTCAAGCAGGCCGCCGTGGCTCCTGAGATGATGAGGCACTCCGGCCCCGCGCGTGTCTTCGACAGCGAGGAGGATGCCCTCTCCGCGATTTACGATGGCAGGATAAATGCCGGCGACGTTGTCGTGATACGCTACGAAGGCCCCCGCGGCGGTCCTGGAATGCGCGAGATGCTCTATCCCACAAGCGCGATTTGCGGGATGGGGCTTGGCTCCTCGGTTGCGCTGGTCACCGACGGGCGGTTTTCCGGCGCCACGCGCGGCGCCGCAATCGGCCATGTCTCCCCGGAGGCTGCGGCCGGCGGCCCGATTGCGCTTGTCCACGAGGGCGACACGGTTGAAATCGACATTCCCTCCGGCAGAATCACCCTTGCCGTGGCCGAGGAGGAGCTTGCCCGCCGCCGTGGCGAATGGCGCCAGCCCCGGCCGAAGGTGACTACGGGGTATCTCTCGCGCTACGCGAAGCAGGTCTCCTCCGCCGACACGGGAGCCATTCTCAGCTAGCATCGGAGAAACTGCGATGAACGATCTGACTTCACATCTCCTGCTCTACGGCAATCTCGCCCAGGGGGGCACGATCCTCGCCTCCCTGGCGGAAATCTACGCCGATTGGAAGGCGCACTCCTGCACGAAGCCACTGCTCGTGCAGAGAATCTTCCGGCAGGTGAAACGGCTTCTGGATCTGGCGACGGAATGCGGGTTCGACAAGAATCTCTGGCACAACTACATCGCATATCTGCTGGCCACCGACGAAAACTCCTTTTCGCTCACCTGCGAAAGGGTGGGAGCCACCCCCGAAGCAAGCGTCAACCTCTTCGCCCTCAATGACTTCAAGGCAATGAAGGGCATCTTTTTCTTCGACTTCTCGGAAATCGAAGAGGATCTGGGAATCGACTGCTTCTCCATACTTGGAAACTACCGCGCGGTCCCCAAGAGGCAGGGTGCATACAACCGCGAAATCAGCAGGATGGTCCAGGGGCTCAGCGCCGAACTCGAAAAGTGCGCAACGGAGGGGGCGTTCTTCATGGTGGTGACCAATTTCTACAAGCAGCGCGGCGTCGGCGCATTCGCCCTCAACCAGGCGTTCCGCATCAGAAAGGCCGGAGACGGGCCTGTGGAATTGCTGCCGGTGGTTAATCTCGACTCCGAGGGGCTCTCCGCGCTTGTCGGATACGAGCGGCAGAAGGAGCTGCTCCGGAAGAATACGGAGGCGTTCATCGAAGGTCGAAGCGCGAACAACGTGCTGCTCTACGGAGACAGCGGCACCGGCAAGTCCACCAGCGTCAAGGCGCTCGTCCACGACTATGGCGACTACGGCCTTCGGATGATTGAGCTCTACAAGCACCAGTTCCAGATGCTTCCGGAGCTTGTCTCGATGGTCAAGAACCGCAGGTATAGGTTCATTCTCCTCCTGGACGACCTGTCCTTCGAGGAGAACGAGGTGGAGTACAAGTATCTCAAGGCCGTCATCGAGGGCGGCGTGGAAAGCAAGCCCGAAAACCTCCTCGTCTACGCCACAAGCAACCGCAGGCATCTCGTCAGGGAAAAGTGGTCCGACCGGGACGACATGGAGCATGACGGGGACATCCACCGCTCGGATACGATGGAGGAAAAGCTGTCCCTGGCGGAACGCTTCGGAATCGCCATCCTCTATGCGAATCCCTCCAAGAAGGAATATCTCGAAATCATCGACACCCTGGCCAGGCGCGCTGGAATCACGCTCACTCCCGAGGAGGAGAGGCTCGCCACCCAATGGGAGATTGAACACGGCGGATTCTCAGGACGGACTGCCGCCCAATTCGTCAAGTCGCTGGCGCGATAGGGCGGGGGCGACGACAAACAAGAAGAATCACGGATTTCCCGGGATTCCGTTCTGCATCCCGCTTGCAATCCTTGCGGAATGTCTTATAGTATGCGACCGTTTTTCGATGGCAGGCATGTCGGCATCTGTCCAGATCCGTCATGAAATCTAATAGCAGTGACATTCTGTGGGAGGAGACCTGCCACGCCTTACCATAGGGTGTCCAAGTAGGAAAAAACACGATGGCAAAGAAAGTCACGGGTGTAGTTCGACTGCAGATTCCCGCTGGCGCCGCCAACCCGGCCCCCCCCGTGGGACCTGCGTTGGGTCAGGCCGGCGTGAACATCATGTCGTTCTGCAAGCAGTTCAACGCTGCAACCCAGGGGCAAGCTGGCCTGGTGATTCCTGTTGTGATCACGGTCTACCAGGACCGTTCGTTCACATTCATCACCAAGTCCCCGCCCGCGGCCGTGCTGCTGAAGAAGGCGGCAGGCGTCGCGTCAGGCGCGAAGACTCCTGGTTCTGAGAAGGTCGGAAAGGTCACCCGCAAGGACCTAGAGGCAATTGCGGAGACCAAGAAGGCCGATTTGAATTCACGTAGCGTGGATGCGGCGGTCAAGATCATCGCCGGCACCGCGCGCAGCATGGGCATCGAGGTGGTAGAATGAAGCACAGAAGCAAACTCTATCGCTCCCGCTGCGAAAATCTGGACCGCAGCAAGAGCTACCTCTTCGAAGAGGGCGTCAAGCTCCTGAAGTCCATGCCGACTGCAAAGTTCGACGAGACTGTCGAGATGGCGTTCGTGCTGGGAATTGACCCGCGCCAGTCCGACCAGATCGTCCGTGGCGCGGTGGTTCTTCCCCGCGGCACCGGCAAGACTCAGAAGGTCGTGGTCGTCGCCGACGGCGATGCCGCGGCGGCCGCCCAGGCCGCCGGGGCCGACGAAGTCGGATACCAGGAGCTTCTCCAGAAAATCAAGGGCGGATGGCTGGATTTCGACATCCTGATCGCCACTCCCGCCGCAATGAAGGAAGTGCGTACGCTTGGTCGTGTCCTGGGTCCCCGCGGACTCATGCCGAACCCCAAGACCGGCACCGTCACCGATGACACCGCCACCGCCGTCAAGGAGGCAAAGGCCGGCCGAGTCGAGTACCGCTGCGACAAGGCGGGATGCGTGATGATGCCCGTCGGCAAGCTCTCCTTCGATGCGGAAGCCCTTCTGGACAACATGGACACTGCATTCCGCACGATCCTCAAGGCCCGTCCTGCCGCCGTCAAGGGGCAGTACATGAGAGCAGCCACGCTCTGCTCCACGATGGGCCCGGGCATTCCGCTGGATGTCAATGCGAAGCAGAAGGAGAGGTAACGATGAGAGCAGAAAAAGTACAGATGCTTAACGTGGTGAAGGAGCTGTTGCAAGACAAGCCCGTCTTCATCATTGGCTTCAACGCTCTGACCGTCGCCGAGTTCAGCGAATTCCGTGCCAAGCTGGCAGCTCTGGGGGCGGAGGTCCACGTGGTCAAGAACACCATGATCACGAAGGCCGCCGAAGCCCTGGGCTACGAGGCTCTGGCAGCGCAGAAACTCAGTCTTGCCAGTGCCGTGGTCAGCGGAGACGCCGACCCCGTCGCCTTGGCCAAGGCTGTGAAGGAACTGTCCAAGACCGCGATTGCCGAGGACAAGTCCCCGAAGGTCACCATCAAACTTGGTTGGCTTGACGGGCAGCTTCTCAGCAGTGCGGACGTTGTCGCCCTTGCGGATCTTCCGCCTCGGGAGGCTCTTCTCGGACAGCTGCTGGGGCTCCTGCAGGCTCCCGCTGGTCAGTTGGTTCGCGTCCTCAATGCGAAGTTGTCGAGTGTTGTTTACGTCTTAAATGCTTTCTTGCAGAAGAAAGAGCAAGCCGCTTAAAAAAGAGGAATCTACTACAATGGCTGATGAAAAGATCGAGTTGACTGCTGAAATGGAGCAGTTTGTGAGCTACATCGAGGGTCTGACTGTCCTGGACCTTTCCAAGCTGGTCAAGGCTCTTGAGGAGCGCCTGGGTGTCAGCGCCGCCGCGCCTGTCGCGGTTGCCGCCGCCGCTCCTGCCGCCGCCGCAGCTCCCGTCGAGGAGAAGACTGAGTTCGACGTCGTCCTGGTTGACGGCGGTGCCCAGAAGATCCCCGTCATCAAGGAAGTCCGCGCCCTGACTGGTCTTGGCCTGAAGGAGGCCAAGGATCTGGTTGACGGTGCTCCGAAGCCCATCAAGACTGGTGTCTCCAAGGAGGAGGCCGACCAGATCAAGGCGAAGCTCGAGGCCGCTGGCGCCAAGGTCGAGGTCAAGTAGTCTTGATGACTCCCTGACACATCCCAAAGTCGCCGCAAGTGCATTTCCGACCTGGTCGGTTGCGCTTGCGGCGATTTTGCACCTCCGAAAGGGGGTCTCCGAGTCTCCGCGACGGTGTCTTTTCCCATCGTCCCGGAGACACGGGGAAGTCGATTCTCCGAGGGCAGGTCTTCCTGCCGGCTCCTCCAGTCAAGGTTTTCCCTCTTCCCATCTCGCCGTGCATTTCCCGTTCCCTGCGGATGTCCGGCGCAGCATGTATGCTTTAGGGCGGTGAGACTAAATAGATCGCCCCGATATTTCCCCTGGGACGAGAGGCCATTCCTTGCTCCGGAGGCGTTTTCCGATTGGTTCCTCCCAAGTTCTGCCGTGTGCGCGTGCCTGCGCATGCGCGAGGGGAGGATGACGTTTTTCTCTATTCTGCATACAACCCAACCGCAACCCACCACCCCCCAAGAAGGAGCAACATGAAAGGCGAGCGCATCAACTTCGGCCGTCTGAAGGAAGTTCTTCCGATCCCCGACCTGATCAGTTTGCAGACGAAGTCCTACTCCGACTTCCTGCAGATGGACGTACCCCCGGAGAAGCGTGAAAACCACGGTCTCCAGGAAGTCCTCTCCGACACCTTCCCGCCAGCCTCCTCCGAGAGCAAGAACGCCTTCGGAATCGAGTTTGTCAGCTATGAAATCAAGGAGGGCGACAACGACCTCTCCGAGCTTCTGAAGTCCGGCGGCACCTACCAGGGCGACCTCTACGTCACCTTCCGCATGAAGGGCGCATCCAGCAAGGACATCCACGAGGAGCGCATCCGCCTTGGGCACCTGCCCCTGATGACTCCCAGCGGCTCCTTCATCATCAACGGCAGCGAGCGCGTCATCGTCAGCCAGCTCCACCGTTCCCCCGGCGTCTGCTTCGAGACCAACCACCATCCCAGCGGCAAGCTCATCTACAGCTACAAGATTCTGCCCGACCACGGTTCCTGGCTGGAAGTCCAGTTCGACATCAAGGACATGATGTACATCTACCTGGACCGCAAGCGCCGCCGCCGCAAGTTCATCATCTCCGTCTTCCTGCGCGCCTTCGGCTATGACAGCAACCGGGAGATTCTCGACGCAATCTACGGCGTCAAGGAGAAGAGCCTCTCCGCTGTCATCAAGGAGCAGGAGCCCTCGCACTACACCCTGGTGGAGGACATCCTCGACCCGGAGGACAAGCAGACCGTCCTGGCAAACGCGCTGGAACCCCTCAACCCCGGCGTCCTCGAAGTCCTCAAGGACGCGGGAATCAAGAAGCTGCCGCTGGTCGACACCAACGAAATCGGCGACTACTTCATCAAGTGCCTCCAGAGCGACACCACCAAGACCTGCGAAGACGCCCAGAGGGAGATCTACAAGAGGATGCGCCCCAGCGACCCGCCGAACGTCGCCAATGCCCGCGCCCTCTTCGAGAAGATGTTCCAGGACGAGAGGCGCTACGACCTCGGCCTGGTGGGCCGTTTCAAGCTCAACCAGCAGCTGGGCATCAATGTCGACGAGAAGACCCGCACCCTCACCAAGTGGGATATCGCCGCGGCGACCCGCGAGCTCATGAGGCTCTACAAGAACAACGGGCCGCAGGATGACATCGACCACCTCTCCCGCCGCCGCATCCGCACAATCGGGGAACTCCTCCAGAACCAGTGCCGCGTGGGCTTCAACCGCGTCGCCAACGTCGCCCGCGAGCGCAAGAACACCCGCCACGCCGAGAATGGCACGGTGAGCATCTCCAGCCTCATCAGCACCAAGGGCTTCGAGAACACGGTCACGGACTTCTTCCAGCACAACCAGCTCTCGCAGTTCATGGACCAGACCAACTGCCTCTCCGAGCTGACCAACAAGCGACGCCTCTCCGCACTGGGGCCCGGCGGACTCACAAGAGACCGCGCCGGCGCCGAAGTCCGCGACGTCCACGCCAGCCACTACGGCAGAATCTGCCCGATTGAGACTCCTGAAGGCCCCAACATCGGCCTTATCTCCTCCCTGGCGCTCTATGCGCAGCTTGACGAGTTCGGCTTCATCCGCACCCCGTACTGCCGCGTCAAGAACAAGAAGGTGGTCACCGACAAGAAGGGAAACCCCGAAATCGTCTACATGAAGGCGGACGAGGAGGAGCAGCATGTGATTGCCCAGGCCAACGCCCCCCGTGACGAGGAAGGCGCGTTCGTCAACGAATACGTCCTCGGCCGCAAGGGCGGCGAGGCGGGCGAGTTCCTTGCCAGCGAGGTCGACTTCATCGACGTCTCCCCGAAGCAGATGATCTCCGCCGCGGCCAGCGTCATCACCTTCCTTGAGCATGACGACGCCAACCGCGCGCTGATGGGCTGCAACATGCAGCGCCAGGCAGTCCCCCTCATGAGGCCCGAGGCGCCGCTTGTCGGCACTGGAATGGAGGGCGTCATCGCCAGATACTCCCACGCAATCCAGGTCGCCACCCAGGACGGCGTCGTCGCATGGGCCGACGGCTACAAGGTCATCGTCACCCCCGACGGCAAGTTCCCGAAGGGCAAGTGCGCCGACGACTACGTGAAGTCCCTCGACACTCCCGAAGTCCAGGTCTACCTCCTCTTCAAGTTCCTGCGTTCCAACGCGTGCACCCTGGTCAACCAGCGGCCCATCGTCGTCGCAGGCCAGGAGGTCAAGAAGGGTCAGCCTCTGGCCGACGGCGCATGCACCGACGGCGGCGAGCTGGCGCTTGGGCGCAACGTGCTGGTCGCGTTCATGTCGTGGCGTGGATACAACTACGAAGACGCCATCATCATCAGCGAGAAGCTGGTCCAGGACGACGTCTACACCTCGATCCACATCAACCTCCAGGAGATCGAGGCCCGTGCCACCAAGCAGGCCCAGCCCGAGGAGATCACCCGGGACATCCCGAACGTCTCCCAGGAGTCCCTGAGCAACCTTGACACCGAGGGCGTCATCCGCCTCGGCGCAGTTGTCAAGCCCGGCGACGTCCTTGTCGGCAAGGTCTCCCCGAAGCAGGAGACCGACCTGGCCCCCGAGGAGCGCCTCCTCAAGGCCATCTTCGGCGAGAAGTCCAGCGACGTCAAGGACACCTCCCTCAAGACCGAGCCGGGCAACGACGGCGTTGTCATGGACCTCCGCCTGACCCGCAACCAGGATCCCGCCAAGGTCAAGATGAACCGCAGCGAGCTCAAGAGCAGCCAGGCCGAGACCAGCGCGAAGTACAAGGCGAAGAAGAACAACATCATCGACGAGCTGGTGAAGGAGCTCAGCGACTTGTACCTGGGCCAGAAGCTCCCCTGCGAGATCTCCAACGTCAACCCCGACACCCAGGAGAAGGAGACAATCATCCCGGCCGACCGCAAGGTCACCAAGCAGATGCTCAACAACCTGGCCGCCGCATACGAGCGCTACCAGATGCACGACTGCGAGACGAAGACCAGAATCGACGAGATCATGAAGAAGTACCGCGGCAAGCTCCGCGAGAACGACCGCTGCTGCCAGGAGGCCCTCGACCTTCTTGAGAAGAACGAGGGCGCCGAGCCCGGGAAGATCAACCGCGTCAAGGTCTATATCGCCAGCAAGAGAAGGCTCTCCATCGGCGACAAGATGGCCGGACGCCACGGAAACAAGGGCATCGTCTCCAAGATCGTCCCAATCGCGGATCTTCCGTTCATGGCTGACGGCACCCCTGTGGAAATCGTCCTCAACCCGATGGGCGTTCCTTCCCGAATGAACATCGGGCAGGTCTTCGAGACCCACGCCGGATACGCCGCGAAGATTCTCGGCATCACCGTCGCCACTCCTGCCTTCGACGGCATGCCCGAGGAGCGGATGGTCGACCTTCTTGAGCGCGCCCGCCTGGTCAAGATTGCCGAGGCGGCCGGAGTCGAAGTCCCCGCCAAGATCATGGAGGCGCTGCGCCAGGTCGAGGGCAAGTCCGTCGACAAGGCGAAGGCCGATCTGCGCAAGCTCATCTCCGGAGCCGGCTGGAATGTGGCTCCCCGCGACGACAAGGCCGGCACCGGCGGCAAGGTGACTGACGCCAATGGCTCCGACCGCACCGACGACTTCGTCGACATCGACGGCAAGACCCGCCTCTACGACGGGCGCACCGGCGACGCCTTCGATCAGCGTGTCATGGTCGGGCAGATCTACATGCTCAAGCTGGACCACCTGGTCGTCAACAAGATCCACGCCCGTGCGGTCGGCCCGTACTCCCTCGTCACCCAGCAGCCTCTGGGCGGCAAGGCCCAGGGCGGCGGCCAGCGCTTCGGTGAAATGGAAGTCTGGGCGCTTGAGGCATACGGCGCCGCATACACCCTCCAGGAGATGCTCACCGTCAAGTCCGACGACATCTCCGGGCGCACCAAGATCTACGACTCAATCATGAAGGGAAACAACGAGCTGGATCCAGGGGTTCCCGAATCCTTCAACGTCCTGCTTCGCGAAATGATGAGCCTCTGCCTGGATGTCCGCATCCACCACGCGAACGCCAGCATGGCATAGCGCATCGTCGCCGAATTAGTCTCGGACGGCGGACCCCCTCCGCCGTCCACTAGAAGCCCCTTTCCCTAATTACCGAGGTAAAACAGTGGATACTCTGATTAGCAAAACCGGTTCCGCGGCCGACGTCGATGTGATGAAGGATTCCAATAGCGTCTCCATCGGCGTTGCTTCCCCTGAAATCATCCGCAAGTGGAGTCAAGGAGAAGTCAAGAGCCCCGAGACCATCAACTACCGCACCTTCAAGCCCGAAAAGGGCGGCCTCTTCTGCGAACGCATCTTTGGCCCTGTCAAGGACTACGAGTGCGCCTGCGGCAAGTACAAGCGCCTCAAGTACAGAGGCGTCACCTGCGAATACTGCGGAGTCGAAGTCACCCAGGCGCGTGTCCGCCGTGAGCGCATGGGGCACATCGAACTTGCCGCGCCAGTCTCCCACGTCTGGTTCTACAAGTGCGCCCCCTCCCGTCTTGGCCTGCTCCTCAACATGCCCCAGGGAGCCCTTGACGAAGTCCTCTACTACGAGAAGTACATCGTCTTGGATCCAGGCGACACTCCCCTTGCCCTCAAGCAGATTCTGACTCCCGAGGAGTACAACGAGAACCGCCAGAACTATGGCGAGGCCTTCCGCGCCGACATGGGCGCCGAGGCCATCGAGGAGCTCCTTGGCCAGCTTGACCTGCCCAAGCTCCGTGACGAGGAGACCGCGCTGCTCACCACCACCAAGAGCAAGATGAACCGCAAGCAGATTGTCAAGCGCATCCGCCTTATCGAGGGATTCCTCAAGAACAAGATGGATCCGCGCTGGATGATTCTCCACGTGCTGCCCGTCATCCCACCGGATCTGCGCCCCCTCGTCCCCCTCGAAGGAGGCCGCTTCGCCACCAGCGACCTGAACGACCTCTACCGCAGGGTCATCAACCGCAACAGCCGACTCAAGAACCTCCTCCAGGTCCCGACGCCCCCGGTCATCATCCGCAACGAAAAGCGGATGCTCCAGGAGGCCGTTGACGCGCTTATGGACAACGGCCGCCACGGACGCGCCGTCACAGGCACCGGAAACCGCCCCCTCAAGTCCCTCACCGACATGCTCAAGGGAAAGCAGGGGCGCTTCCGCCAGAACCTCCTCGGAAAGCGCGTGGACTATTCCGGGCGCTCGGTCATCGTCGTCGGTCCCGAACTCAACATCAACCAGTGCGGACTTCCGAAGGAGATGGCCCTCCGCCTCTTCGAGCCCTTCATCATCCGCCGTCTCCGCGACATGGGCAAGGTCCACACCGTCCGCAACGCGAAGAAGTGGATTGAGGAGCGCCGCAAGGATGTCTGGGATGTGCTTGACGAGGTTGTGACCGGCCACCCGATTCTCCTCAACCGCGCCCCGACCCTCCACAGAATCTCGATCCAGGCCTTTGACCCCGTCCTCATCGACGGCCAGGCAATCCGCCTGCATCCGCTTGTCTGCGCGGCATTCAACGCCGACTTCGACGGCGACCAGATGGCCGTCCACGTCCCGCTCTCCAACGAGGCCCAGCTTGAGGCGAAGCTGGTCATGCTCTCCCCGAACAACATCTTCTCCCCCGCCGACGGGCGTCCGCTGGCGCTGCCTTCCCAGGACATGGTCCTGGGCGTCTACTACCTCTGCTACGAGGACGAGGCGAAGAAGAATGCGTTCCTTGCCAAGCCCGCCTACGAGCAGCCCCACTACGACACCTACGAGGAGGTCATGCAGGCCATGGAGGCCCACCGCATGGCCAACGAGAACAACCACAACGCCCGCGAACCCATCAACGAAGGCCTGGGCATCCACGACTTCTTCTACTTCAAGAATCCGTACTACCGCGACCCCGCCGAGGCGGCACGCGTCGCCGCGCTCACCGGAAAGGAGAAGGAGGCGCAGGACGCCGAAGACCGCAAGATGGTCTGGGGCAACCGCAAGGACCGCTGGATCGCAACCACGCCCGGCCGAATGATCTACCACGAAATCTGGCCCGAAATCCTCGGCTTCTGGAACAAGAAGGCCGTCAAGAAGGACATCCAGGGAATGATCAAGCAGTGCCACGAAATCTGCGGCCACGACGAACTGCTCCCGCTCCTCGACCGCCTCAAGAACCTGGGATACTCCTGGGCGACGCGCTCGGGATTCTCAATCGCGATCTCGGACATGCTCATTCCCTCGGACAAGGCGGACAAGATTGCCGCCGCCGAAAGGGATGTCGCCGCCGCGCGACAGGAGCAGCTCCAGGGTTCCATCGACGAGAAGGTCTGCCGCCAGAAGTGCATCGACACCTGGACGAATGTCCGAAGCGACCTCACCAAGGCGCTCCAGGAGACCCTGAAGGCAAATGCCGGCCGCCCCGGAATCAACTCGGTCTGGGCGATGCTCGAGTCCGGAGCCCGAGGCTCCGCCGACCAGGTCACCCAGCTGGGCGGCATGCGCGGACTGATGTCCAACACCAGCGGCGAAGTCGTCGAAACCCCGATTCTCCATAACTTCCGCGAGGGACTCACGGGACTCGAGTACTTCAACTCGACCCACGGCTCCAGGAAGGGTATGGCGGATACGGCTCTGAAGACCGCCGACGCGGGTTACATGACCCGCCGTCTCGTCGACGTCGCGCACGACGTCATCTGCACCGAAGAGGACTGCGGCACCACCAACGGCATCTGGCTGACCGCACTCAAGGACGGCAACAAGGAAATCAAGTCACTGGCGGACAGGATCGTCGGGCGCTTCTCCGTCGACAACATCTACGACAGCACCAACAACCTGATTGTCGCGGCCGGCGAGGAGATCACCCCGTACATCGCCACGAAGCTGAAGGAGGCCGGCCATGAAAAGGTCCACATCCGTTCGGTCTTCACGTGCCAGTCGGAGCGCGGCGTCTGCGCAAAGTGCTATGGCCGCAACCTGGCCACGGGCGACATGCCCATGGAAGGCGACGCCCTCGGAATCATCGCCGCCCAGTCAATCGGCGAACCCGGAACCCAGCTCACCCTGCGTACCTTCCACTCGGGAGGAACCGCGTCCACCACCGCCGCCGACAAGGAAATCCACGCCAAGTGGGAACAGCCCTCCAGCGAACTGGGCAGCAAGCTGGATGAACTGGACGCAAAGGCAAAGGCCGCCAAGTGGAGCGACAAGAAGCTGGCCGACGAGCGCAAGAAGCTCGAGGACAAGGAGAATGTCGCATTCATGGTCTTCGAGAACCTCGACATCATCAATGGCGTCGGAGAGGACGGAAAGGCCGCGCAGATCGTGATATCCCGTGACGGGCATATCCGCGCAAAGGCCGCCATCTTCCCGAAGAACTCGAAGAGCGCAATGATGGGCGATGTGGATCTGGCCACCTTCGACATCCCGTACGGCGCAATCCTCAAGGTCGAGGCCGACCAGCTCGTCAAGCCCGGCGACCTCATCGCGACCGTCGACCCGTTCACCACGCCGGTCATCGCCCGCAAGAAGGGTGTCATCAAGTTCAGCGACTTGCTGGACGGCCTCACCATCCGCAAGACCTTCAACAAGCAGTCCGGAAAGCACGAGATCACGGTCATCCAGCACCCCGAGGACACGCATCCCTCGCTGCAGATTGTCGACCCGAAGGATCCCGATACGCTTCTCCAGAACGAGCCGCTCTCGGAGGGTACCCAGATCCTCTTCACGGAGGGCCAGAAGGTGCGCGAAGGTGAATTCATCGCCAAGACCCCGAAGACCCAGGCCAAGACCTCCGACATCACCACCGGTCTGCCGCGTGTCGCCGAGCTCTTCGAGGCCCGCCGCCCCAAGGAGGCCGCCATCATCGCGCGCATCAGCGGATTCGTCGAAATCGGAAAGCAGGTGAAGAACAAGGTGACTGTCAAGGTCCGCGACCCCGAAAGCGACGAGGTGGTCGAACATCTCGTGCCCACTGGAAAGAGGCTCAATGTGAACAACGAGGACTACGTCGAGGCGGGAACCTGCCTCACCGACGGCTCCCCCGTCCTCCAGGAAGTCCTGGACATCTGCGGCCCGCAGAAGCTCCAGGCGCTCCTCGTCGAGTCGGTCCAGAGGGTCTACCTCTCGCAGGGTGTCGGAATCAACGACAAGCACATCGAGATCATTGTCCGGCAGATGATGCGCAAGGTCCGCATCACCGACCCACACGACACCACGTTCCTCTACGGCGAAACCGTCGACATGCGTGCATTCAATGCAGTCAACGACAAGGTGGTCGCCGAAGGAAAGGTGCCCGCGGACGGACAGCAGATCCTCCAGGGAATCACCAAGGCGTCCCTCGCCACGGATTCCTTCATCTCCGCCGCATCCTTCCAGGATACCCCGAGAATCCTCACGGAGGCAGCAACACTCGGAAGGGTGGACTATCTCCACGGATTCAAGGAAAACGTCATCATGGGACATCTCATCCCCGCCGGAACAGGATACTACAAGGTCCAGAATCCTGTCCTCAAGACGATGGATGCCGAAGGACATGAGTTCGAAATCACCGACGAGGGCAACCACACTGCATCCCCCGAAATGGAGGACGAGCAGGATTACGATCTGCCAATCGGCAACGCCCAGGACGAAGCCGACCTCGTTGACAGCGACCTCAACATCACCTCCGCAAAGGGGACAGGGCTCTTCGATCCCACCATCCCCAGCGGTGACGCGGATATCCTAGACTCGATCGACTAACAGGACAAGCGCGCCCGGCGACCACCTCAAAAAGGAACCGCCGGGCGCGTTTTGTTTTGTAGGGAAAAGGGAGAAGGGAGGAGAAGGTAGTGCGTGGCTGGCGCGCTCGAGCGCGCCTCGCACTGTCGTGCGTCCCTGTGTATGAATTTTTCTCTGCTCTCTACCAGGCGCGGCGGAATTGCCGTGCGTTCCTGTGTATGAATTGTTCTCTGCTCTCTACCAGGCGCGGCACCAGCCGCGCTCAACGGAAGCCCACTGCATAGTGTCCACGCACTACTTTCTCCCCTCTACCCTCTTCTCCCTCCCCAATCGGTCCTGTGTATGAATCGTTCTCTGCTCTCTACCATGCGCGGCACCAGCCGCGCTCAACGGAAGCCCACTGCATAGTGGCCACGCACTACTTTCTCCCCTCTACCTTCTCCCCTCTACCTTCCTCAATGGACGCTCGGCAGAATTGCCGTGCGGGCGCGCCCACGCGCGCCATCCACGCACTCCCCTCTACCTTCTACCCTCTTCTCCCTATTTCTCATGCTCCTTTCATTTGGTTCAATCAACGTGGATGTCACCTTGAAGGTGAAGAAAATTGTGCGTCCAGGCGAGACGATTTCCTCCAGCGGTCTGGCCGTCCACGGTGGTGGCAAGGGTGCCAACCAGTCCGTGGCCCTTGCCCGTGCCGGTGCGAAGGTCTTCCATGCGGGGCAGGTCGGCGAGGACACTCGCTGGATGCGTGATCTGCTTGAGAAATCCGGCGTGGACGTCAGTTTGGTGTTGGTCTCCTCGGAGATTCCCGGTGGGCAGGCATTCATCCAGGTTGATGAGAATGGGCAGAATGCGATCATTGTCCATGGCGGCGCAAACCAGGCGATTCCATCGGAATTGATCTCCCGTGCGCTTTCCCTGACGCATCCAGGCGACTGGCTGTTGTTGCAGAACGAAATCAACCTGACCCCGGAACTCATTCGGGCGGGTCATGACGCGGGGCTGGTAGTCTGCCTGAATCCGGCGCCGATGACTCCCGAGGTCGCAAAGGAGTGGCCCCTGGAGTTGGTCGACATCCTGATTGTCAATGAAATCGAGGGCGTGGAACTGGCGGGACTCCCCGTCAATTCATTCCCGGAGACGATTCTCGAGACCCTTGCATCCAGGTATCCGAAGACCCAGATCTGCCTGACGCTCGGCTCAAAGGGCTCCGTCTTCAAGGCTCCGGGCAGCGAAACATATTTCCAGGGCGCGTTCTCAGTCGACGCCGTCGATACCACTGGTGCGGGCGATACGTTCACTGGATTCCTTCTGGCGGAGATGATGCGTGGAAGCGACCCGCAGACCGCAATGAGAATCGCCGCAAGGGCTGCGGCGCTGGCGGTCTCCAGGCACGGCGCCATTGAATCGATTCCAAATCTCTGCGACCTCGGTATCTAATACAAAAACCTGTCAATTCCCGACAAGTCGGACAGGGCAGGCACAGGGTAAAGCGTCCCTTGGCCGGTGCTGGAGTCAAATGTCGCCTCCCTTTTCTCCATGGAGGCATTTTCGGGCGACGAAATAGGCGAACTGCCGGTGGTCAGGCATATTCTGGGCGCCATGTTCGCGGGCGGTGAAATGCCTCCTGTCCTATCCGTTTCTTTTTCGCGGGATTTTTCCTTGGTGGATTTGCAAACGGGGAAAAGAGCCTTATCTTAAGCGCCGTTTCCTGACTGGTTGTCAGGGAATTCGGTTGTTGAAAATCTAGAGATGCGGGCATAGCTCAGTTGGTAGAGCGCCACCTTGCCAAGGTGGCTGTCGACGGTTCGAGTCCGTTTGCCCGCTCCATTACCTCTCCTTGTTCTTCTTCACCATTTCTGCGGGCATAGCTCAGTTGGTAGAGCGCCACCTTGCCAAGGTGGCTGTCGACGGTTCGAGTCCGTTTGCCCGCTCCATCTTTCGCCTTCACATATAAGGAAAAGCCGCACGGACCAAGAGCCCCGCGGCTTTTTTTCGTTTTCATTTTTCCCCGGATGATTCTCCCTCCCGACATACTTGCGAAGATCGACAGTTGCCAGATACTGGCGCGTCGCGTCGTGGAGGGCCTTCCGCTTCCTGGAATCCACAGGAGCACGCGCACTGGCGAGAGCGTGGAGTTCCACCAATACAGGAACTACATGCAGGGTGACGACCTGCGGCATCTCGACTGGAGGCTGCTTGCGAGAAGCGACACATTGGCAATCCGCACACAGACTCCGGATTCGCCGATGCGAGTCGGAATCGTCGTAGACGCATCTGCGTCCATGGCATACTGCGGCGAGTCGTCCCCCTGCTCGAAGTTCAAGCTTGCGTCCATCCTCGCGGCCGCGCTGGCGTACATTGCCATGGGGCAGGGCGACGAGGTCTCCCTCCATGTCTACCAGGATGGTCTTCTTCCAGGGTCGGGAATCCACACCGGCCTTGCGGAGTTCTGCCACTCGCTTGAGGAGGTGGAGCCTGCCGGGGAGGGCAGGGCGGATGCCGCGCTTGCCCGTTGCTCGGAACAGGTGGCGGGGCGTGGAGTCGCATTCTGGATTTCCGACTTCCTTGACGGCGAGGATGCGCTTGGCCGCCGCCTGAGGGGGCTTTCCGCCCGCGCCCAGGGCGTCACCGCATTCCAGATTCTGGACCCTGACGAGCGGAGCTTTCCATTTTCCTCGGCACGGCGTTTTCTTGACCCGGAGGATTCCCGCCGCAGGGTCGACGCATTTCCCGAACAGTCGCGCCAGGAGTACCTGGAACGCTTCGGCGCCCACCAGGAACTCGTCCGTGGAATCTGCCTTCGCGAGGAGACACGCTTCGAGAGCCTCGACTTCTCCGATGACCTGGCGGGAAGCCTGGCCAGAGCAATTACAGTACCCCACATTGTCTAAAAACCTTCAGCCCCTAGGATATATCCCCACATGCTAAACAAGCACACGGTTGAAAAAATCGGCGGCACCTCCATGTCACGCTTCGGGGAGGTCATGCGAAATGTCATCATCGGACACCGCGCCCCCGAAGACTACTACAATCGAATCTTCATCGTCTCCGCATACGGGGGCATTACAAACCTCCTGCTGGAGGACAAGAAGACAGGGGCGCCAGGCGTCTATGGACGCTTTGCCATGGACGACTCGGCGTGGGAGCAGGCGCTCGAGGACGTGCGGCACAGCATGCTCGAATACAACCGGTCATTCGTCAGCATCGGACTCGACCAGACCGCCGCCGATGAATTTGTCAACAGCCGCATCGACGGCATCTGCGAATGCCTCCACGACCTGACGAACCTGCGGTCCTTCGGCCACTTCGACCACCGCAGCTTCCTGCCACAGACCAGGGAACTGCTCAGCGCAGTCGGCGAAGCCCAGAGTGCATTCAACTCCGCAAACATCCTCCAGAGAAACGGGGTGAACGCGCAGTTCATCGACCTCACAGGCTGGAAGAACGATTCGCTGCCGACCTTCGACACTGTAATCCTCGATGCATTCAAGGACATCGACTTTGAGACCGTCCTTCCAATCGTGACAGGCTATGTCAAGTACGACGAAGGCATCATGACCCACTTCGACCGTGGCTACAGTGAAATCACCTTCAGCAAGATTGCTGTCCTCACGAAGGCGCGGGAGGGCATCATCCACAAGGAGTACCACCTTTGCACAGGCGACCCCAAGGTGATTGGCCTTGACAAGGTGAAGATCATCGGCCATACCAACTTCGACATCGCCGACCAGCTTTCCGACCTTGACATGGAGGCAATCCACTCCAAGGCGTCGAAGGAGATGGAGCAGTGCGGGATTCCGATTCGAATCAAGAACGCCTTCGACCCTGAGAATCCAGGCACCCTCATCAGCTGCGACTATGTCTCCCCTGTGCCGCGGGTCGAAATGATCTGCGGACGCAGCGACGTGGTCGCCATCGAGGTTGTCGACCCCGAGATGGTCTCGAAGCCAGGATACGACTTCCAGCTTCTCCAGAGTTTCGTGGACTACAAGATCAGCTACGTCACCAAGACCACCAACGCGAATACAATCACCCACTTCGTCCCCAGCAAGAAGATGCCCATCGAGGGTTGCATGGAGGACATCAGGCGCCGCATCCCCCAGGCCACGGTCTACTCCTTCCCGGCGGCAATCGTCTCAATCATCGGCACGAACATGAAGATTCCGGGCTTCCTCTCCAAGGCCGCCGCCGCCCTTTCCGGCGCACATATCAACACCTTGGCCATGGTGCAGTCGCCCCGGCAGATCAATATGCAGTTCATCGTCCGCCGCGAGGACTACCAGAAGGCGCAGATCGCCCTCCACAAGATGCTCGTGGAGGACGAAGGATAGGGGCTTATGCCTGTCCTTCGCCGGCTCAAGGGCGTGGGACAGGGTGTTTCCCCTGCGCTTCCCAAAGATGCGGCGTCTACTGGCCATCCTGCTCATTACCCTCTGCACCGCTGCCACACAGGCGCAGGAACTGCGCGGGGCGTGGATACACTCCCCGTTCGGAACCGCAGACTGGGGATGGGACAGGACTGTCAGGACCCTCGCCGAAAATGGCTTCAATGCCCTCTTCGCAAATCTCTCGTGGACAGTCTCCGCAGACTATCCCAGCGAGGTGGCAGTCGCTCCCGCAGGCCTGGTCGCCCCCGACGGCACGGTCCGGGACTGCCTTCAGGAGTGCCTGGACGCATGCCGAAAATATGGCGTCCAGCTCCATGTGTGGGTAGTCGTCTGCAACATGGGCGAACACACGCCCCTCGCGAAACGCCAGGAGCTGCGGGACGCAGGGCTCACCCAGGTTGACTCCAAGGGCGTGGTTTCTGACTATCTTGCGCCACAACTCCTTGAAAATCAACAACTTGTGAAAAACGCCCTCTACGAGCTCGCCAAAAAGTACCCAATTGACGGCGTCCACCTGGACTACATACGGTACCCCCTCGGCGAATACGACTGCTCCCCGCGTGCAAGGGCCGACTTCGAGAAGTCTCTTGGAAAGGAGGTCACCTCCTGGCCAAAGGACATTCTGCCGGGAGGGGGGCTCCGCAAGGAGTACCGCCAGTGGTGCCGCGACAATGTCACGAAGCTCGTTGAAATCGCCCGCAAGGCAGTAAAGGACGCCAACCCGTCGGTGCAGTTCTCGGTTGCGGTCTATGGATTCTGGAAGGGCGCCAGGGAGAGCGTCGCCCAGGATGCGGCTGAGTGGGTCGACAAGGGGCTTGTGGATTTTCTGTGCCCCATGAATTACAGCGGCCTGCCGGGAGACGCCGCGATGTGGCTTGGGCAGCAGCTGTCGTCCGTCAACGGCCGGGTTCCCGTCTACTCCGGCCTGGCGAACTACATGTGCGAGGATGTTTCGGCGCTCGTCGATGAGATTGAGGGCTCGAGAGCCCTCGGCGCGGATGGATTCATCTGCTTCCAGCTCAAGGAGAATTTTGCGAGGGACTGGCTTCCAATCCTGAAGGAGCGGGTGACTGCGACGCCCTCCGACGCGCCCGTCGCCCTCGGCGGGGAACGCCCGGCCTCCACCTGGAGCGGCGGCGGCAGGATGACCGCGCCATGGTTCTGTTTCCTGCGAAAACCCGCTCCGGCCCCAGTCGTCTGCACCATTGATTTCCCCGAGGGGATGGCTCCCCTGCCGGAGGTGGTGGAGGCACAACTCCTCCGAAACGGAAAACCACACGACCTGCCGTATGCGGCGCAGGTGGACGGGCGGCGGCTCACGCTCACTTTCATTCCCGACCGAATCGGGTACTACCGCTGGAGGATTCTTTCACCAGGATGCATGTCTACCACGAAGCTTGTCAGGTAGCGCATTGCCTCCAAAACAAACCTTGCCCAGAACCACATTGGCTTATGCGCTCCGCCGCGTAAAGCTATATTAAACCACTTGCCCAGCAAAACGGGAGAGATACGATGACAGAACTTGAGAGCAAACTAATTGCGTTGCAGGAGGAGGCGTGCGACCTTCTCTCCAAGGCGCCGGACAGTGCGGCGGTTGAGGAACTGCGTCTGAAGTATTTGAGCAGGAAGGGGCTTCTTCCAGCGCTGATGAGCGAACTGGGAAAGGTCCCCGCCGACCAGAAACCCCTGGTCGGAAAGACCCTCAACCAGGTGAAGAACGCAATCAATGCCGCATTCGCCGAAGCACAGGAACGCCTAGACTCCCGAAAGGCCGCACTCGACGCAATCGATGTCACACTGCCTGGACGCTGCCGCCACTATGGACACCAGCACCCCATCACCCAGGTGATGGAGGAGGCGGTCGCGATCTTCCGAAGAATGGGGTTCGTCGTCGCCGACGGGCCGGACGTGGAGGATGTCTGGCATAACTTCGACGCACTGAATGCGCCCCAGGACCATCCGTCCCGCGCAGTCACAGACACATTCTACTTCGATCTGGAACACCACGACTTCCTGGCGCCGGATACCATGATTCTCCGCACCCAGACCTCCCCCGTTCAGATTCGCGCGATGCAGGCCCATTCCGCCCCGGTCCGCATCGTCTGCCCAGGCCGCTGCTATCGCCGCGACACGCCAGACGCCACACACGGCATGAGCTTCCACCAGATCGAGGGACTCTATGTTGACAAGAAGGTGTCGCTGGCAGACCTCAAGGGGACTCTCTCCTTCTACGCGAAGGAGATGTTCGGCTCCTCCGTCAAAATCCGCTTCCGTCCACATTTCTTCCCATTCACCGAACCCAGCGTCGAATGGGATGCCTCCTGCATGATTTGCGGCGGCAAGGGGTGCAAGGTCTGCAAGGGCACGGGCTGGATTGAAATCTCCGGCGCCGGCATGGTGAATCCCAAGGTGCTCGAGAATGTGGGCTGGGATCCCAACGAACTCTCCGGATACGCCTTCGGAATGGGCATCGAGAGAATCGCAATGATCCGCTATGCCATCAATGACCTCAGGCTGCTCTACGAAAACGACATGAGGTTCCTGGAACAGTTCTAGGGAACAATAATCAGGTACTTGAAACAGCCTCCCGGACCACAATCCGGGGGGCTGTTTCGTCTGGGGGGGCGACCTCGAAAAATAGCCCGGAAATCATGCCCGAAATATGTCCGGAGACACAATATTTTCGCCGGATCCCCGTTTTTTTCTTGACTTTATTGTGTATTTTGCAGACAATTTAGTCAGGAGGGTGACATTACATGTTATTCCTTCATCACGCATACTGAAACCGAACACAAACTACAAACAAAACCATGAAAAAGAATTTTACACTGATTGAATTGCTCGTGGTGATCGCCATCATCGCGATTCTGGCCGCCATGCTTCTGCCCGCGCTTTCAAAGGCACGTGAAAAGGCCCGCGCCATCTCCTGCACAAACAACCTGAAGCAGCTCGGACTCGGTGCCCTCCTCTATGGCAACGACTACGACGACTACTTCCACGCCGCCAAGTACGGCAAGGCCGAAGGCATCACCTCCGATGACAACAACTACTTCTACGTCTTCAACCCGCTCTGCAATGTGGAAGGCAAGTACGTCACCGATGACGGCAAGTCCATGACCCTTGAGATGAGCAAGGACGGGGAGTCCGCCTGGAGGCTCTGGCAGTGCCCCAGCCTGAACGGCACCGAGGCCTGGGAAGAGTGGTACGCGACTGCCCCCAAGACCACCCGCCCGAAGACTGGCTACCAGTACAACGGCACATTGTACAACAACCAGTACCTCACCGCTTTCTTCGCGTCCCCCAAGGCGAAGGCCACCTCCTGGGTCCGCAACGTCCAGCCCAACTCCACCAACAACTTCGTCCTGTACTTCGACCGCTGCGGCTTCGCCGGCAACGGTGGCTCCTGGGTCGTCTACTGGTACATCAACAAGGAGTTCGCGCACGTCACCACCGCTAAGGAGTGCATCGACTACTACTGCCGTCATAGCGACATGATCAACGTCGCCTTCGCGGATGGCCACTGCGAGCCCGTCAACAAGTACGACTGGGAGGCAATCGCCAACGAGGAAGACGGTGATACCGGCCGCCTCGCATTCCAGATCGGCGGCAATGGCGAAAAGGATCAGTAGTTCTCTACTCCATTAAAAAATGCCCCTTCCCTGATGGGGAATTCCCATCGGAGAAGGGGTTTTTTAATGGAGTAGAGAGTAGGGAGAAGGGAGAAGAGGGTAGTGCGTGGCCACTTTGCAGTGGGCTTCCGTTATGGATCGCACGGCGATTCTGCCGTGCGAGGCGCACTCACGCGCGCCAGCCACGCACTGCTTTCCCCTCCCTCTTCCCTCTTCCCTTGAAAAGGGCAGTGTGCTTCCGTCGGGGATCGCACGGCGATTCTGCCGTGCGAGGCGCGCCCACGCGCGCCAGCCATGCACTGCTTTCTCCTCCCTCCTCCCTATTCTCTACGAGGACAGCGATATATTCACATACAAGGACGCACGGCGATTCTGCCGTGCGTACCTGTGTGCGATTCCTCTCTGTCCTCTGCCCGCGCGGCGTCCGTCGCGCTTAACGGAAGCCCACTGCAAAGTGGCCACGCACTGCTTTCTCCTCCCTCCTCCCTATTCTCTACTTTTTCCATGTTTAACAGGGCGTTTTTCAGATCTGGTGCCGGCGTTGTTGCGGCGTTGGCGATATTGTTCATCTTCGGGGTGATGTCCCTTTGTCTGAAATCGCTTCTCTTCGGCATCATCACCGCGTACTTTTTCCTGCCCTTGGAGAAGTTATTTGAGCGTCTGTTCAAGCTCAAGCCCGTCCGCAGGACCTGTGATTTTCTGCGTTCGTTGAGATATCCCTTTGTCCGTTTACGTGAGAAGATCAGCGGTGTAAAGCGTGTTTTGACCGAGGAGGAGGCTATTAAGGAGGAGCGTTCCCGCCTTGTATTCAGGTCCACCCTTGCGATGTCCCTCTTTCTCATTGCGGCCCTGGTAGCCATACTATTCATTTCGGCCCGTCTGATCATTCCTGCGGCCATGAATGCGGGTCGTTCCGTGAGTGCGTGGCTTTCCGAGAGTGAGACCTTGAGGGCGGCCGAAAGCAGGATATCCGGGATGATTTCCGAGGATGGCAGCATGCCGGGCGGCCAGGAGGAGGAGTCTCTTGAGTCGGAGGTCTTTTCCTTCCGCCAGTTCATGCGCGACCTTCGCCCCCGCATCAAGGAGTATGTCAACGAGAATCCATCGGAGGTGGCGCAGTTTGCCTTTTCCAAGAGCCGCGGCCTATTGGGATTTCTCTTTGGGACAGCCTCGTCGATAGGCGTCTTTGCCTTTGACATAATCCTCTTTTTCTTCTTCTTTCTCTTCTTTGTGATGAAGATGGCGTCCTTTGGCGGTGACGGGGAGAAGTCTGACATTGGCAAGTGGTGCGTCCATTCGATTTACAGTTCTCCGTGGTTGCCCAAGCCATCCGGGGAAGTGCGTGACGAGGCCGCCGACATCATCAATTCGGTGGCTCAGATGTTCCGTTGCTGGGTCAGGGGATACTTTTCGATTGTCCTCATCGAGACTGCGCTCTACCTGGTCTGCTTCACCGCGTTCTCCGTGCCATACGGGATTCCGCTTGCATTTGCGGCGGGCATGACAATCTTCCTGCCCTTCATCGGCCCCATGGCAAGCTACACCCTCACCGCCCTCATCTGCCTGGGATTCTGCGACTCGGGAGTAGTTGTGACCCTGGTCGGAGTCACATCCACATATCTCATCATCAATGGAATCCTCGAACAATTCCTTCTATACCCGAAGTTCATTGGAAACTCCCTCGGACTGACTACCCTCGAGACAATTATCGTGGTGCTGCTTGGCGGCGTCCTTGGGGGGATTGCGGGCATGATCCTGGCAATCCCCGTGGCGGCCATCCTCAAGTTCCTAGTGCCGAAAATCTACCGGATCAGGATGCGTGACAGCGTCGCCGAGGAAAAATCCTAGCTTCTCATCGAATTACGGCGGCGCGGCAATGCCCCACGCTGTAAAGTATCGCTTTACTCCGCCGCAATCGGCGACGGAGCCCTCCGGGCGCAATTGGACTCGGACAACGGGATGCGCCCGCGCAATGTCCGCAATTGTCAACAAGGCCGTCCTATGCGGCGGTCGGCACGTGTGCGTCCCCTGTCGTGCGCGTGTGCTTGGAGGTCTTGGTATTGATGCGTTTTCTTAGTCTTCTAGCAGTTTTTTTCCTGGGAATTGGAGTGTTTTGCATGGATTGCATGGGCGAGGACAAGTGTGCGCCTGTTTTCCGCATTGGCGTTGTCAGCGATACGCAGAGCGAGTCTGGCCCGGATAGCAATGCCGGGCGCCGCAATCTCCAGCGCGCCCTGGAGCAGTTGAAGGCGATGGGCGGGGTGGACATTGTCCTTTACGGCGGCGATGTCACCAACAATGCCGACCCGAGGGTCTACGAGGACTTTCACGAGACTGTCTCCCAGGTCTTTCCGGAGGGCGCCCCGCAGTTTCTCTTCGTGATGGGAAACCACGACTACGGCGGCGGGCTGGCAGTGGACGTCGCCCAGGCGAACTTCACCTCGGGGCTTCGCATACCCTCGATCAACAACCACTTCGTCATGAACGGCTTTGACTTCATCGGGCTGAGTCCCGAGGATGGCAACTGCCACGGCACATACGGCGAGGCCTCGTGGGTTTTCCTGGAGGAGGCGTTGCGCTCAGCAGAGGAACGGGCTCCCGGGCAGCCCATCTTCGTCCTGACCCATCAGCATGGAAAGGGGACGGTCTACGGGAGTGACGAGTGGGGCAATCCATTCATTTCGGAGATGCTGAAGGGGCATCCCAGCGTCATCCACTTCTCTGGGCATTCCCACTATTCGATTCGTGACGAGCGCAGCATCCACCAGGGCGAATACACTTCCGTCGGAACATCCAGCCTTCTTTACACCGAACTGGAGAGCGGAAAGGTCAACGGAAGCATTCCCCCGGAGTCCACGCTATGCGAAGAGTATCTCTACGTGGAGGTTTTCCAGGATAGAATCATCCTCCACCGAATCAACCTCTACAGCGGAACGGAACTCGCACCCGCATGGTGCCTCAAACTCCCGCTCGAAAAGAATACTTTCACATACACCGACGAAAGGGCAAAACACCGAATCGCCCCGGAGTTCCCAAAGAATGCGGAAATTTCAAGGAGGTTCGACGACGAAGGAATGCACCTCACCTTCACTGCCGCAAAACACCCGGAGTTCGTACACTCGTATGCAGTCACTCTCGGAGACCAGGAATACCTCTTCTTCTCAGATTTCTATAAAAACCTGCCGGAAGATGCGCCAGTGGTAAATGTCACGGTGCCACGGGAAAAACTCCCGGAAGGCGCGGAGTCCATGACCGTGTCGGTCTATCCAATAGAGTCATACGGATGCCGCGGCGGTGGATTGTCTATGTAACATGTTGCAGGAGAGGATGTTATAACTATCAATCGTCTTCCTGGGCCTCCCAGGTGCCCGCCTTCCTCCCATGGCGGCGGGCCAGCAAGCCCCTCTTCTGCAGTGATTTTGTCATAGATTTCACCGTTCGCTCGGATTTGCCGATTTCCTCGGCAATCATCTTCTGCGTTGCAGTGGGGGCTTTTTCAGGAACTGGAGCAGGGCCTTTTCCGCCAAAGTGCAATTTCTGCACTTTTGATTTGCACTTTGCGGAGGCAGGTTGTGACGGATTCGCAGTGGGCATTCGCCGAGTCACTGCGGTATTCAGCCTCCGAACGAGCCCTTTGCGGGGCTATTGCCCGCCGATGACCAGGAATTCGGCTAGGTGGATTCTGTCAAAGTGCAGGGAGAGGAGTGATGATGCGGAGTCCCATTGGAATTCAACCCCTTTGCCGGTGAGAACATCCCGGACTTCCGTTGGCCGGGATGACCACTTGACCGCAATGTCAACGTCAGAGAGCGGGATGACGGGCTGCTGGTCCTGCTGGTTGACGAGGCATAGAAGCCTCCGTGTTTTGTCCTTGGATTCTAATACTGTGATTTCCAGTGAGTTGGGAAGATTCCTGGATGCCACGACAAAGCGCGGCAGGTATTCCTGGAAGAGACCTTCCAGAAAACGGCTCTGGGAGTCATGCAGCAGGAGTGGGACGGGGGCCGCCATCCAGACGCACTTTCCCTTTCCGTATTTGTGGCAGGTGAGGGCGGGGAATTCGCTGGGCGAATCACCTGGCGGGTTTGAATGGATTGAAGCGTAGTGGAGTGGGTCGTTGGCGGGGAAGTCGGGGAATGTGAGCAGGCCGTCGACTCTCGTGTCGGCGTCGGCGCGCACAAGGGGGACGTTGCCCTCCGCATAGAGAAGCTCCTTGCAGGAGTAGGTAATCCAGTCGGAACGCCTTCCCGTGTAGTGGACGCCGAAGAGGTCGCTCAGCGCAAAGTCCACGCCGCCGTTGCCGTCGACATCGTAGAGCGAGGTCGCACCGGTTGCAATCAGGGTGCCGCCGCCACGCACGAACTCCCGTATGCGGTCGCACTCCTCAGCCGAAAGATAGGCCGAGTTGCAGACCACCAGGGCACTGATGCCGCCAAAGTCCTTCGTGGAACTGGTCAGGACACGCCACGGAATGTGCATCTGGGTGAGAATGTCGGAGACGCCGAGGGTCTCGTCAAGGACCGCGTTCTTCCGGACGGACATGTTGTTGGCGCACCCGCCGTCAAATTCCCTGAGCTTGAGGCCGTTCTTGTTGCGGTCGACGCAGCTCTCCATTGAAAAGTAGATGCCCACGTCCGCAAGCATCCGTGGAGCGAGCGACTTGACGCATTCGCGGTATGGCCTGAGGGTTTCGTTGAGCCTCTTGAATCGCCTGTAGAACGCCTCTTCGAGGGTTCCGTCGGGGTTGATGGCGTCGATGAGCAGATATGCGCCGCCGTTGGCGAGTGTGGTAATCGTGCTGAGCAGGAGTTCCTCGTCGGACTTTGCCGAGGTGTGGTCCCTGAGGCTGACGCCCCTCGATGTCATGAATTCGAAGGGTGGATGCCTTGTATACGCGTCAAATGCCTTTACGGCGAAGCGCTGCTGGCGCTTGTTTCCGTAGAAGTCGCCGGACGCATAGTCGGAGGCCGCCGCGATTCCGTCGGTCTGTCCAAGATACCAGCCGTGCATGACGGGGGAGAACTGGTGGGTGACGGTGATGTCGGGGCGCTTCTCCTTGATGAAGCCAGTCAATTCCTCCGCGAATTCCACCAGTGACCTCTCCCTGAAGCGTTGGAAGCCCACCCACTCCGGCGAATCCCAGTCAATCACCTCGGGGAAATCCCTGCCGTACCTTCTCCTGCATGCGTCGCAGCAGCAGATTGTCGGCCAGAAGGTCATGTCGATGAATATCCCTTCAATCGGATACTCGAGTATCTCCGCCAGCTGGGACTTGTAGAAGGACAATGCCTCCGGGGAATTGGGGCAGGTGAAGTGGTAGCGTCCATCGTGGTCGTGGCCCACGTTGTCAATAATCCGCGCCCCGGGGAGACGCCTCGCACAGTCGTTGTGGTAGACTGCCGTGTAGTACGCCACGGGCACAATCCTCTCCTCGCGAAGCCCTGAGACAACCTCGCCGAAGAGGTCACGCCCCCCAAGGTTCCCATGTCGATGCCCGACCTCCGTCGGATAGTAGCAGTTCCCGTTGTGGTCGCAGGAATAGACCATCGCCGACTCCACGCCGGATTCCTTGACGAGGCGGACGTATTCCTTCGACGAAAACCGGCCCATGTACCCGGGGCGCTGGTCGGTGATGTGGTTGTCTATCAGAAGACGGGCGTAGCAACGGCTGTTCCACATGGGCGTCGGCGGTGTATGAGGGAATGCGGGCGGCACGCGGCCAGATGGCTACGCCCGCCCGCGCACTCTCTGGCTACTTGAAGAAGGTGTAGTATCCGAGCAGGAGGATTGCGGCGATGATTACGGGGAGTATGTGCTTCCAGTAGAAGATGGTCCCCCTGGAGTATCTCCAGCTCTGTCCCTCGTGGACTTCCCTGAGGAAGTTCTCCTGGCCCCAGCCGCTCTTGCAGAACGCGAAGACGAAGAGGATGAGGCCGCCGATGGGCAGGAGGTTCTGGCTGACGATGAAGTCCTCGAGGTCAAGGATCGTGCTGCCCTCCCCAAGTGGCTCGATGAAGCTGAGGGTGCTGAAGCCCAGGACGCAGGGCAACGACAGGACAATCACCAGGAGTGTGATGAAGACGCTGGAGGCGGGTCTGTTCATCAGCTTGGCGTCCATCGGGTATGCAATCAGGTTCTCGAAGACGGCGATGACAGTCGTAAGGGCCGCCAGCAGGAGGAAGAGGAAGAAGAGGAATCCCCAGAACTGCCCGCCGGGAAGAGTTGCGAAGACGCTTGGCAGGGAGACGAAGATGAGGGGAGGACCGGCGCTGACGTCGATGTTGTTGCTGGCGCAGACGGGGAAGATGATGAGGCCGGAGGAGAATGCGACGAATGTGTCAAGGGCGATGATCCAGATGCACTCCTTTGTGAGAGAGGTCTTCCAGTCAAGATAGCTTCCGAAGATCTCCATCGAGCCGATGCCGATGCTCAGGGTGAAGAATGCCTGCCCCATTGCGGCGAAGATTGTCTCCATGGGGTTCTTCATGAAGTTGTCGACATTTGGCAGCAGATAGAACTTGAGGCCCTCGGCGGCGTTGGGAAGGGTCATGGCGTAAATCGCAAGGACCAGGATGAGGAGCATCAGCGCAACCATGAGGACCTTGACGACGCTCTCCACGCCACGCTTGAGGCCAATGGCGCAGACGCCGCCGCTGATGATGCAGACAATCGCCATCGAAATGGTGGAGCGGACAGGATTTTTGACCAGATTGTTGAAAACCTCGCCGTATTTCGATGCGTCCTGCAACCCTTTGAAAGCACCTCTCATGTAGTCGCTGGTGTATGCAAAGAGCCAGCCCGACACGGTGGTGTAGTACATCATCAGGATGAGGCACCCCATCAGAAGGATGAAGCCGATTGTCCCCCAGGCTTTCTTGTGGGTATGGGCCAGGTCGTGCATCGCGTGGACCAGGTTCTTGCGGCTGCCGCGGCCAATGCTGACCTCCGTCAACAACAGCGGGAATCCCATGATGAACAGGAAAAGGAGATAGAAAAGGACAAAGATGCAGCCGCCGTAGCGCCCGACGATGAAGGGAAATCTCCAGACGTTTCCAAGGCCGATTGCGCATCCTGCGGAGAGAAGTATGAAGCCCATGCGCGAGGCTAGTGATTCACGGGGTGAACTCATCGTTTGTCCTTTTGTTGGTGAAGACGGGCGGAAAAGGCCGCGCCGCTCCTGTTCTTGTGTTTGTTGGTGTGGGGTAACTAGTTGAATATAAACAACTTATGACTTATTTTGAGAAATCGGGGACGAGAATCAGCGGGTATGCCGAAGGTGCCAGGCGGGCGTAGGAGCAGGTCGCCACGGCCGCGGCGTGTTCCTCCCGCCCGTTGATTGGACGCGTCCTGTAGAGGTTTCCGATTATGTCGAAGTCTCCAGGCCCCGTGGCGTCGAAGTTTTCCCAGGGGATTTTGATTTGCGCAATCCACCTTCCGTCCCCGGGTTCTGCGAATGTTGTCACGTTTTTTGCGTCCCAGGCGATGTTTTCGGCGGCATCCTGGTTGTTCCATGCGTAGTCGGCGACCGCGCCGTTAGAATTGACAATGTAGTGGGTTCCGCCCGACAAGTCTGGATGGCAGAAGAAAAGTTCGACAACATCGTCCTTGCAGATGTCCTTGTCGTCAAAGGTTTTTGCCTTTGCGTCGGGTCTCTTCTTGTCGGGTTCGTGGCAGATGAAGGTGAAGACGAGTCCCTCTTCGTCGGAAGCTGCGAAGAGTTCTGTCTTGACTGGGGGGTTGTCATCCTGTTTTGTGACCATTTCGTATCGTTTTGCGCCCTCCCACGGGGTTCCGTTAAGCAGGAGAGGCGTTTTGGAGTATGGGGCTTCGACGGGTTTCTGGCTGCCGCGCGCCAGCAGCAGCCCCCTGAGTCCAGGCTTGAACTCCTCCCGAATCAGCCGGATGCGTCTCCGATACGGGCTCTCCTCCGGGCACTTTTCCTCGGCTTTCCTGAGGTTCTGGGCCAGGTGCCGTGCCTCCTCCACGGTGTACATGTCGAATGGATGCCGGAAGACTCCCTTCATCGTAATCTCTTCGACCCTTTCCCAGAATTCCTTCATTTCGGCGGCGGCTGGTCCGTAGAAGCCGGCGTAGTATTCTTCGAGGAGCGCATCCACGTCCAGTTCGGGGTGCCACAGGAGCTTTGCCGCGAGATATGCGGTCAGGTGGTTCAGCCCTGGCCAGTGGAAGTCATAGATTGTGCGCTCAGGCTCGTTGTGGTTGAAGGATTCGGATTCGAGGAATTCGCCCTTGACCTTGAGGCGGCTGTTCTGGCGGATGTCCTCGGCGACAAGATGCGGGTAGAACCTGGGATGCCCGCGCCATGGTTGCCAGTAGTTCAGGTGGGGATATGTCCAAAGGTAGATGCCGTCCTTGACTATCCCGCTCCATTTCTCCACGGTCGCCTTGATTGACGCCCTTCTTTCCGGGTCGATGAGTTCCTGGCGCTGGTAGCAGATGAGGACGGCCAGGTTCGGCGGAAGCCTGTCCAGGCAGTCGGGCACGGCGCGGTATCTCTCGTAGGCAAAGCATCCTACGCGCTTGTCGGGAAACTCCTCCCCGACACGCTCGGCCACCTTCGCCACAAATCTCCAGACGTAGTTCGAGAAGACCCCGTCCTCCCCAAGGTGGGGTGAAAGCTGCACCTGGCACGCGCCGCACTCGCAAATCCTCTCAAGGCCGTCGTTGGGGCAGACGGGGAATATCTCCATCGAGGGGAACGACTTGAAGTACCTGCGTGCCATCCCGGCCCAGAGGTCCACAAGCATCTCGTTGGAGAGGCACTCCATCCCGTAGCCGTTGGATGCGCAGAGGTTCGTCGTGTCACGCTCGCCTCCCACCAGCGCGAATATCCCGGGATGGGAGTCCTTGTATTCAAGCATCATCCAGAAGGAGTGGTTGATGTTGACAGGGGCGGCGCCTCCGTAGCCGATTCTGCGGTACCAGAGCGCGTCCTGTGGCGAGTCATTGAAGTCGCAGAGCCAGGCGTAGCGGTACTCGAAGGCGGGGGCGTCCTGGAATTCACACTCCTCGACCGTCAACTCATGGAGGGCGGGGACGACCGTCCCCAGCTCGCCGGGCATATACCAGCGGAAGCCAAGAGATTCGAGGAGGTGGTGGACGCCGCCCCAGGTGCCCATCTCGCCAAAGGCTGAAAGCTGCAGGCCGGGATTCCATGTCTCCTGGTTGCGCAGCGGATGCTGCCAGTTGCCGAGCGGCCCTCCCGGATAGTCGCGGCCTGCGATTCGGATTGTCCGTCCGTCGGCCTTGAACCAGTATCCGTCCGGCGGAAGCTCCTCCATCATCGGGGCGGATGCAACCCCCTCCGTGGCGGCCTCGCCAAGGTAGATTGCGGGCTGCCCTGCCTCCGGGGCTTCCGTGGTGACTCGCCAGGATTCGCCTGTGGCCTCGCCGAGCCAGTATGCCAGCTCGTCGGCAGCATGTTTCACCGGGACGGGCGCGTCGGCAGAGACCACTATGGGCGGCGCGGGCTCCCCAATCTGCCAAAGGATGGAGGCGTGCATGGGGAGCGCCATGGAAACTGCAAGCGCAACCAGGACTCGTCTCATGTCGTCTCCAAACGGGGATGGCTACTTTTCAGGTGTTACGAAGAGGACCTTCGGGAAAAGGGACGGGACCCTGTGGGCGTAGGAGTAGGTCGGCACCAGGGCGGAGAACTCGTCCTTGCCCCCGAATGGGCGGTTGCGGTAGAGGATGCCGACCAGGTCCGCCCCGTCGGGGCCTTTCAGGCCGAAGTCTTTCCAGGGAATCTTGAACTGCACCGACCAGAAGCCGTCGCCCCGCGCGTTGAATGTCTTCAGCCCGGAGGAATTCCAGGAGATGTCGTCGCTGTCTTCGGAGTTTGGCCAGGTGTAGTCCGCGAAGAATCCATCCGCGTTGAATATGAAGTGGATTGCATTGCTCTGGTCCGGGCGGCAGAAGAATGCCTCCACCGAGTCGTCCAGGTAGAGTCTGGGGTCGTCGTGCCTCCTTGCGTCGACTGTGAGTTCGCGCTTGACGGGTTCGTGGCAGGTGAATGAGAAGGCGACGCCCTCCCTGTCGGCGATGGCGAGGACTTCGGTCTTGACGGCGGGATTCTCCCCCATCTTGGTGCCCATCTCGTAGCGCACAGCGTCCTTCCACTGGGTGCCGTCGACGGGAATCAGCTCCTCCGAGACCGCGATTCTGAAGGGAGCCTGTTCCTTGGGGTCGAGCTTTGCCCGTTCCCTCAGGCGGATTTCGCCGAGCATCAGCTTGATCCGCTGCCACTCGCGGGAGCCCTCCTCGGTGGCGGCGAATGCGTTGTCGAGGACCTCCATCACCGCCTTCGCCTCGTCAATGGTGTAGTGGTCCAGTGGGTGGGTGATATTGCCCTTCATCGTAATCTTCTCGACGAGTTCCCAGTATTTCTTCATCAGCGGCGCCGCGTCCCCGTAGAAGAGCCTGTAGTATTCATCAAGGAGCGCATCCACGTCAAGTTCCGGGTTCCAGAGGAGTTTTGACGCCAGGTATGCGGTCAGGTGGTTGAGCGCGGGGAAGTGGAAGTCGTAGATGATCTTGTCGGGTTCGTTGTGCTGGTAGGACTCCGATTCCAGGAATTCCCCCAGTACAGGCAGTTTGCTGTTTGCCCGCACATCCTCCGCCAGCAGATGCGGATAGAATCTCGGATAGCCGCGCCATGGCTCCCAGTAGTTGAGATGTGGGTAGGTCCACAGGTAGATGCCGCCGGTTGCAAGGCGCCCCCACTCCGCAATCAGCTCCCGGATGTGCTGCTTCTTGTAGGGATTGCGGAAATCCTGGCGCTTGTAGCAGATCATGACCGCGAGATTCTCAGGGAGCTTGTCGATGCAGTCGGGGATCGCGCGGTACTTGGAATAGGCAAAACAGGCAATGCGCTTGCCGGGAAGCTCCTTCGCAAGACGCTTGGCCAGCTTGACGTTGAAACCCCAGATGTAGTTGGAAAACAGGCCGTCGTAGTCCAGCTGGGGAGAAAGCTGGCTCTGGCACGCCTCGCATCCGCAGATGCGCGCAAGGTTGTCGTTGGGGCAGACGGGGAACAAGTCCGTGTCGGGATATTCCTCGAAGAACTCCCTGATTATCTTGATCCAAGCGTCAATCACATCCTCGTTGGAGAGACAGAGCATCCCGCCCCCTGATGCACAGAGGTCATCCAAGTCCCGCTGTCCATCCACAAGCGCAAAGTACTCCGGGTGGGTCTCCCCGTATTCAGTGGTGAAGAAGTAGTATGAATGGCCGATGTTGACGGGTTTGGGGGCGCCGTAGCCGATTCTGCGATACCAGAGCGCGTCCAAAGGCGAGTACTCGAAGTTGCAAAGCCACGCATACCTGTATTCGAAGGCGGGTGAGACCTCCTTCTCAATGTCGTCAACGCGAATTTCCGTGAGTTCGGGGACGATGGTGCCAAGCTCGCCTGGCATGTACCAGCGGAATCCCAGGCTCTCCAGGAACTGGTGGACGCCCTCCCAGGTGCCCATGTCGCCAAAGGAGGAGAGCTTCATCTGGGGATTCCAGGTGTCGACGGTCTGCATGGGATGGAGCCAGTTTTTGACGATTCCCCCTGCGTAGTCACGGCCCGCTATGCGCAGGGTGCCTCCCTCCGCCTTCATCCAGTATCCGTCGTGGGGCAGGGCGTCTGTCTTCGGCGCGCCTGGCACTCCCCTGGTTGCGGCTTCCCCGATGTAGATTGCGGGGGTTCCGTCGTCCTGGTGGACTTCGACGACGCGCCAGTTTGTCTCCGTGGCGCGTCCCAGCCAGTATGCCAGTTCCTCGGCGGCCTGCCTCGCAGGCAGCGGCGCATCCTTGGAGACTACGATCGGTGGAGTCGGTGCGCCGCTCTTCCAGAGCAGGGCGGCATGCAGAGGCGTCATTGCGACGAGTAGTGCTAGGAGGATGTGTTTCATGGCGGTGGTTTGTCTTGGGTGGTGGTGTGGCGGCGGGCGGCCGCTATTCCCTGTGCCCGAGGATGTCTGCCTTCATGTCATCGCCTCCGTAGAGGAACCAGAGATGGAACTCGCGTTGGACTCTGATGGTCGTTCTCCCCTGGAACTCGATGCGGAGTCTGCTGAAGGTGGGTTCATTGATGAATGCCATGTTGAGGAGGAGGACATTCGGCGACTCCCAGGCAGCCGAAATCGCGGTGTCGCCGCCCAGGGTTGCCCGGTCCCTGCCGTAGAGTTTGCCGGCATGGCCGAATGCCCAGCCGTTGTACGCAAAGGGCAGGTCAAAGCACTCGCCTCCCTTGACCAGGGTGAGCTTGCCTCCCGATGCCTGGAACTCAAGGCCAAGCTTCTCAAATCCCTCCCTGTTCGGGGCGAGCTTGAAGACGCCTCCCTCCTGGTCGCTGGCAAAGGCGCCCATGGGACGGGGCAGCTCCAGGTCGGAGAGCCTCGCCGCAAGCGCATGCTGCGCGGCACGGTCGGGAACGAGCGCCTTCCCCTCCTTGTCAACCAACGGCAGGAATTTGTCCCAGATGTCAGCCATGATGTTGCCCATCTCGGGCAGCCCAGCCTCGGTGGCGATTGCAATGTCGTAGTCTGGGATGACAATGGCGAACTGCCCGCAAGCGCCGTCGCCCCGGAAGGCGCCATCGTGGCTGCACATCCAGAACTGATAGCCGTAGCCATTCGACCAGTCCCGCGTCTTGTTGTGCGCATTCTCGGACTGGAAGGAGGTCGCGGCCTCGATGTATTCCCTCGGAAGAAGCTGCCTGCCTTCCCAGACGCCCCCCTCGGAAATGAGCTTCGTGAAGCGTGAGATGTCCTCCAGCGAAAGGAAGAGCCCCCAACCGCCAAGCCTGACTCCGTTGTAGTCCTGCTGCCAGAAGGGGGTCTTGATGCCAAGTGGGTCGAAGAGCCTGGGCTGCAGGTAGGCCACAAGGTCCATTCCGGTGACCTTCTGAAGCGCCGCGGACAGCATGTAGGTGTTGCCGCTGTCGTAGGTGAAGGCCTCACCTGGCCTGAATTCGGCAGGGAAGCGCATGTAGCCCTCCAAAAGGACCTTGTGGTCACCCTTGAAGATGCTGCCCATCATCGCACAGGCGCCGTGGACGCCGCGCATGGTCAGAAGATTCCTGATGGTGGTGGCGCCGACCGATGCCGGGACGCCCGGCGCACCCGTCTCCTCCGGAAACAACTCCCCAAGGGTGGTCTCGAAGCCCAGCAGCCCTTCGCTGATCGCAAATCCCGCCGCGCAGGAGATAAAGCTCTTCGACAGGCTGAACAGATGGTGCGGAACCCCCGGGGAATAGGGCTTCCAGCTCGCCTGGAGAATGAGCTTCCCATGGCGGAAGACGGTCACGCCATGCATGTATTTGAGCTTGTCAAGGGAATCGATGAGGACGCTTAACGCGGCTGAGGAGACGCCTTCGCTCTCCGGTGTCGAATAGGGCAGGGGAAGTGAACTGGTCATTTTGTGAATAGGACGTGGTGAAAAAATGCCGGAATTGCCGGCTGGAAAACGTGGTCAGAGGAGACACCTGTATTTATGGTTGGGGGAGGCATTTCTCCATTCGGGGAATTCCGCCGCGCATCTTGCGGTGGCGTGCGGGCATCTCGGGTGGAATGGGCACCCCGTCGGCGGCGCAAGGGGCGAAGGGACTTCCCCCTCCAGCGGGGCGCCTGGCTCTGAGGCCTGCAGTCCGCCGTCAGGCGATGCGTCCAGCCTCGGCGCGGCGGCAAGCAACGCCTGGGTGTAGGGATGGCGCGGAGACGCAAGGACTTCCTCGGCGCTTCCCTCTTCGAGAATCCTTCCGAGATACATCACGGCGATACGGTCGGAAAGGTAGCCGACTACGCTCAGGTCGTGGGTGATGAAGAGGTATGCCACACGAAGCCTTCGCTGGATTTCCTTCAGGAGATTCAGCATCTGCGCCTGGATTGAGACATCCAGCGCGCTGGTGCATTCGTCGCAGACGACCAGCCGTGGCTCCGCCGCCAGCGCCCGCGCCAGGCCGATGCGCTGCCGCTGCCCTCCGGAGAATTGGTGCGGGTAGCGCAGGCGGTCTTCCGCCGAGAGACCGACGGTCTCCAGCAGCGCCTCCACCCTGGACCGCCGCTCGTCAACGCCGTCCTTGGGATGGCGCAGGTCCAGGGCTTCGCCGAGGGATTCACCGACCATCAGCCGCGGGTCCAGCGATGAGAATGGGTCCTGGAAGATCATCTGCACCTGACGGTGCAATTCGCCAAGCTGCCGTTCCGGGAGTGACGCCAGGTCGCGTCCGTCAGAGAGTGAAAACCTTCCCGAAGTGGGCTTCAGCAGCCTTACAAGCGCCTTTCCGACAGTGCTCTTGCCGCAACCGGACTCGCCTACCAGCGCCAGGGTCTCGCCCTCGCGAATCTCAAGGTCGACCCCGTCCACCGCCTTCAGGAATTCCCTGCGTTGCCGGAAGAGCCCCTGTCTTACGGGAAACCAGACCCGGAGGTCCTCAGCCCGAAGGACGACCGGCGGCTCCTGGCGGTCTTCATCGGCCGTTTCGCCGGTGGAAGCCAGCCTGGCCGGGGAAAATCCCGCCGCAAGCTCGGCGACCCGAAGGCACCTGCATTCGTGGCCAGGGGAGATCTCCCGCATCCCGGGCGGTTCCAGGTGGCATCTCTCCGTCGCAAAGGGGCATCTCGGCGCAAATCTGCACCCCTTCATCACACTCCAGTCCCGTGGAACCGCCCCCGAAATCGTCTCAAGCTCCCGCCCCCGCGCGTCCGCCCGGGGCAATGCCTGCAGCAGCAGCCGCGTATATGGATGCATGGGCTGCCGGAAGAATTCCTGGCTCGGGGCGACTTCGACAAGCTGACCCGCATACATGACCGCGCATCTCTGGGCGCCCTGCGCCGCCAGCGCAAGGTTGTGGGTGATGAGCAGGATGGATGTGCCGTGGCGCTTCTGAAGGGAGGTCAATAGTGAGATGATTTGCGCCTGGACGGTTACGTCAAGGGCGGTGGTCGGCTCGTCGGCGACGATTATTTCCGGTTCTCCAGCCAGCGCCATCGCAATCATGACACGCTGGCGCAATCCGCCCGAAAGCTGATGCGGGTATGACGCCAGACGGCTCTCCGCCTCGGGGATTTCCACCTCGCGCAAAAGGTGCGCCGCACGCTCGTCCGCCTCCCGTCGCCCCATGCCAAAGTGTGTGGAAAGGACTTCGCGGAGCTGGTCTCCTATTGTCAGGACGGGGTTCAGCGCGGTCATGGGCTCCTGGAAGATCATCGCAATCCTACGGCCGCGAAGCTTCCTCAGGGATTCCTCGGAGACGTGGTAGATGTCCTCGCCATGATACCATGCGCTGCCGCCAGTGAGGCAGCCCGCGGGACGGGGCAGAAGACCCAATAGCGAAAGCGCTGTCATGCTCTTGCCGGACCCGCTCTCCCCAAGGAGGGCAAGCATCTCGCCGCCGCGCAACTCGAGGGAGACGCCGTCGACAACAGGCAGAATACGCCTGCCATGGCGGAACCCCACCTCCAAGCCTTCTACAGATATGCGCACATCGTCTGGCATAGCAGGGTAATGTAGCGCAAAGCAATGCGACCCGCACCCGGTAAATGCCCCTGAGTCAACGGGAAATTGACAATTGTGGACAATGCGGCTCAGGGCAAAAAACAGGGGGGGCTTCGCCCAACCTGAAACTTGAAAAAGTAAACGCACCTTCGCAGGAGTAAACGCACCTTGAGGTGA
>ERZ1026898.105-NODE-105-length-54719-cov-3.900465_pt1 | contig 54719 bp, 38 predicted proteins | sample MGYA00380178_ERZ1026898 | MGnify/ENA primary metagenome ERZ1026898 (study PRJEB33269, sample SAMEA4719814) | human gut metagenome | biome: human-associated habitat; feature: organic feature; material: feces | place: Cameroon | collected 2013-10 ...
TTGCCAGAGAGCGCTATGACGAAAGTCGGCCGACCTCCATGCTCTCCTTTGAGGAAATGGAGAACCTGACCTTCACCGCAACACTTCAGAACTGCGGAAGGTGCAGCAACAACTGCCGGCTCACTGTCAACCATTTCAGTGACGGCAGAGAGTTCATTTCCGGAAACCGCTGTGAAAGAGGTCTTGGCCTGGAGAAAACAGACAACGGCATCCCGAATATGTATCAGTACAAGCTCGGAAGGCTCTTCGGGTATAAGTCGCTGACCCGCAAGGAGGCGGTTCGCGGAACCGTCGGCATTCCCCGCGTTCTGAACATTTACGAGGATTATCCGTTCTGGGCTACCTTTTTTGCCCGCCTGAAATATCAGGTGATTCTCTCTCCCTTGTCCACACACGCGATTTATGAGATGGGAATTGAATCCATTCCGTCCGAATCAGAATGCTATCCGGCCAAGATTACCCACGGACATGTACAGTGGCTGATTGAAAAGGCGCATCCGGATTTTATTTTCTATCCGTCTCTGTTCTATGAGAGAGAAGAGAATAAGGATGCGGACAACCACTACAACTGCCCCATCGTCTCCGCATACCCGGAGAATATCAAGAACAATGTGGAAGACATCATGAACGGAAAGGTACGCTTCCGTCACCCCTACATGGCGTTCACCAACCTTCAGACCGTCACGCAGGCTCTGGTCCGTGAGTTCAGGGAGCTTCCGGAAAACGAGGTCATCGACGCCTGCCGGGATGCATGGCAGGAGCTTCTTCAGTACCACAGGGATCTCATGGCAGAGGGCGAGCGCGTTCTGAAGTTCATGGAGGATACCGGAACCCACGGCATCGTTCTTGCAGGACGCCCGTATCATCTGGATCCCGAAATCAATCACGGTATTCCGGAGATGATCAATTCCTATGGCTTTGCTGTTCTCTCCGAGGATGCGATTGCGCATCTCGGACACCCCGAGCGCCCGCTTGTTGTCCTGGATCAGTGGATGTATCACTCCCGCCTTTACGAGGCCGCCGCTTATGTCCGCACCCGGGATGATCTGGACCTCATTCAGCTGAATTCCTTCGGCTGCGGCGTGGATGCCGTCACCACCGATCAGGTAAGTGACATCCTCTCCGGCTCGGACAAGATCTACACCTGCCTGAAGATCGACGAGGTCAACAACCTGGGTGCCGCCAGAATTCGTGTGCGCTCCCTGATTGCCGCGATCCATATCCGCGAGAAAAACCGGACGCGCCGCACCATTCATCCGACCGGAATCCATAAGGTTCCGTTCACCCAAAAGATGTTTGAGGCGAACTACACCATCCTCTGCCCGCAGATGTCGCCGATCCACTTTGACCTGATCGAGCCCGCAGCAAGATCCTGCGGCTACAATCTGGTGCTGATGAGGAACGACAACCAGGCCGCCATCGACTACGGTCTGAAGTATGTCAACAACGACGCCTGCTACCCGTCCCTCTTTGTCGTCGGGCAGGTCATGGAGGCCCTCTCCTCCGGAAAATATGATTTAAACCGCACTGCAGTCATCATGTCCCAGACGGGCGGCGGCTGCCGTGCCTCCAACTACATCGGCTTCATCCGGCGCGCTCTGAAAAAAGCCGGCATGGAACAGATCCCTGTGATCTCCGCGAACCTGTCCGGTCTCGAGGGAAATCCCGGCTTCAAAATCACCTTTACGCTCATCACCAGACTTGCCTTTGCAGCCATTCTCGGAGATGTGCTGATGAAATGTGTCTACCGGATGCGTCCCTACGAGCTGGAAAAGGGATCCGTGGAAGCCATGTATGAGGAATGGACGAAAAAATGCTCGGAATTTCTGGTGCACACCAAGGGCTTCCCGCTTCACAGGGTCCAGAAAATCGCCTGCGAGATGATCCGTGAGTTCGATCAGATTCCGATTGACGAAAATCTGAAAAAGCCAAGAGTCGGCATTGTCGGAGAAATTCTGGTCAAGTATTCCTATGCCGCCAACAATCACCTGGTGGAGACTCTGGAGGCGGAAGGTGCGGAGGCAATTGTTCCCGATCTGATGGGCTTTATGCTCTACTGCTTCTACAATCAGATCTACAAGGCAGAGTTCCTTGGGACCTCGAGGTCTGCTGCCTTTGGCATGAATCTGTCCATTCATGCGATTGAGGACATTGCGCTCAAGCCGATCTACCGCGCTTATGAGAAGAGCCGTCATTTTGAAGCTCCTGCCAGCATCTTCCAGATCGTCGAATACGCAAAGCCCATCGTCGATATCGGCAATCAGACCGGTGAGGGATGGTTCCTCACCGGAGAAATGGTGGAGCTCATCAAGAGCGGTGTGCCCAACATCATCTGTATCCAGCCATTCGGATGCCTTCCGAATCACGTTGTCGGCAAGGGTGTCTCCAAAATGGTCCGCAAACTCTATCCGCAGGCAAATCTCGCCGCCATCGATTACGATCCCGGTGCCTCCGAGGTAAACCAGCTGAACCGCATCAAGCTCCTGCTTGCCGGCGCGCAGAAGGCTCTTTGGAAGGAATGCGGGGACGACAGCAACAGATAGGCAATAGAACGCAGCCGCCAAAAACAAAAAAGGAGCACATGAGAAACCCCGGAAATCAATCTCTTCTGATTGGTTCCCGGGGCTATTTCTGCTGTGTCGGACTGTTACTTTCCAATGGACTCTACCTCCACAATTCTTGCTGTATGACGCTCTCCTCTTCTTCTCTTAGCACTACTCTTTGTTACGACTGTACTGTGATGTCTGACTCTCTCTCAGAGCTTTCTCGTCACTCCTCAGGTCTTATGGCTTTTGCCGGATCTCATCACATCTTCTGCATTTCGAATCAGAATTGAGTTTTGTAAAAGTACTTCGATTATCGTTCTGTGGATCTTTAAGTCTTAGTTGGTCCGTACCTTCCTTTCTGCTAAAGTCCTTCAGGTGTCCGGTGGATTCGTCTTTGCTGTTACGTCCTCCTTTCCTGTTGTCCTTTGCTTTTCTTTTGTTAACTATATGTTAGCGTGGCTGCTCTTATTTGTCAATCTTCTTTCAAGCCAGATTTAAATTATCTGTTTATTCGCAATTAATTTTCCAATTCTGACATTACATTCAGGTTACGCTGCCGTTTTTTCCGGTCGTCCAGATTGATTTCCGGCATCAGCTCGTTATTGATAATGTTCAGCATCTCCTCCAGCGTCTGAAGCTGCTGCACCGTAAAGCGCTTCTCACAGCGCTCTACGATGGTCTGCAGATAGCTGAGATTGATCCGGTTATATTCCATGAACTTCTGCGTCGGATGCAGGTGATAGGTCCGTTTGTCCTCCTCGGACCGGATCTTCTCCACATAGCCCTTCCGAATCAGGCTGTTGATCCGGACCGCGGCATTCGGACTGGAAATTCCCATCATCTCCGAAAATTCCGATATGGTTGGCTCTCCCATCTCATGGATCACCTCCATGCTGAAGGCTTCCACCGTCGTCAGGGTCGCCTCCCTCTGATCAAACCGCGACATCACCTGCATATAAAAGTGAAGCCTCAGTCCGCTGTATACCTTATTGAGAGCATCTGCCAGCATATTTTCTCCCCCCTTGCCGTAATTCGATCGCATACACCCTGTATTGTCTTCGAAAAGCCGTGAGGTGTCAAATCCTGTGCAAAAGCCGCAGGGGATCAATCCGCCGAAACGGCAAAGAGAAGCTGCGCGTCACAGACCTTCTTCCCATCCACGCTGGCAACGGCCTTTCCGATTCCCACAGGGCCTTTGCGCTCCGTAATTTCGCAGGAGAGCTCCACAACATCCCCCGGCACAACCTGTCTGCGGAAGCGTGCCTTCTGCACACCCCCGAACAGCGGAATTTTCCCTTTGTACTCCGGAAGATCCAGAAGCGCCACTGCCCCCGTCTGGGCAAGCGCCTCCAGAAGAAGGACTCCGGGAAGAACCGGATGCTCCGGAAAATGTCCCTGAAACCAGGGAGCCTGCATGCTCACGCACATTCTTCCTCTCGCCCATTCTCCCGGCTCATAATCCTCAATCCGGTCCACAAGCGCAAACGGATAGCGATGCGGAAGGATCTTTGCAATTTCCGGTGCTGTCAGTGTGCGGGGGCAGCGCTCTGCCCCCTGCTCCTTCTGCTCATTCTGCCTGTTCTCTGTATTCGGTATTTCACTCAATGCTTCCACCTCCTTCGTCCCACTCTGAAACGGCGGACGACTCTATTTCCGGAAAATCAGGCAGGCGTTGTGACCGCCAAAGCCAAGGCCGTTGGAGAGCGCGCAGTGAAGCTCTGCTTCATAGCCTTTTCCCGGAACGTAGTTCAGATCACACTCCGGATCCTTGTTCAAAAGTCCGACCGTAGGCGGGACAAAGCCTTCCTCCAGTGCCTTGATGCAGAACACAGCCTCCACGCCTCCTGCTCCTCCGAGAAGATGCCCTGTGGCAGATTTGGTCGAGGTGACCGGAATCTCATACGCGTGACTTCCCAGAACCTTTTTCAAGGCCATCGTTTCTCCGGCATCGTTCAGATGTGTCGAGGTTCCGTGTGCATTGACATAATCAATATCCTCCGGAGAAATTCCGGCATCCTCCAGCGCAAGCTGCATGCAGGCAGCGCCGCCTTCTCCCTCCGGTGCGGGAGCCGTGATGTGCCAGGCATCGCAGTTTGCACCGTATCCGATGATTTCCGCAAGGATCTTCGCTCCCCTCTCCTTCGCATGCTCCTTCTCTTCGAGGACCAGAATGCCGGCACCCTCTCCCATCACAAAGCCGCTTCGGTCCGCATCAAACGGAATGCTTGCCCGGTCCGGATCCTCGCTCCTGCAGAGTGCCTTCATGGAAGAAAATCCGCCGATTCCAAGCGGTGTGATCGCCGCCTCGGTACCTCCGCAGACCATCATCTTCTCATAGCCGTCCCGGATTCTGTGAAACGCATCGCCGATGGCATTGTTTCCACCCGCACATGCGGTGACCGGGCAGGTGCACATTCCCCCAAAGCCATAATCGATGGCAATTCTGGCTGCTGCCATATTGGAGATTGTCATCGGAATAAAGAACGGACTGACCTTCTCAAAGCCCTTTTCCATTCCGCGGACATGCTCCTTTTCAATGACAGAGAGTCCTCCGATTCCGCTGGAAACGATCACGCCGGCATTCCTGCGGCCTTTCTTTACGTTCTCTGCATTCTCTCCGGCGTCCGAAATTCTCCCGATGCCTGCCATCTCCAGTGCCTCCGCCGCTGCATAGAGGGCAAACTGGGTAAATCTTGCCATCCGAAGCGCCTCTCTTTTGTTCAGCCGTACGGAAGGGTCAAAATTCTTCACCTCCGCCGCCAGCTTCACACCAAAATCCGAAGCGTCAAACTGTGTAATCGGGCCAATGCCGTGCTTTCCCTCACGGATTTTGCCCCAGCTCTCTTCCACGCTGTTTCCAAGAGGATTCACGGTTCCGATTCCTGTCACCACAACCTGTTTTTTCATCAGCTCTCTCCTTCTTACATGCCGCCGTCTACGCCGAGAACCTGTCCCGTAATATAGGACGCTTCCTCCGACGCAAGAAACGAAACCGCCGCTGCAACGTCCTCCGGCTTTCCGATTCTTTTTGCCGGAATTCCCGCAAGCATGGCCTTTTTCTGTTCCTCTGTAAGAACCGCCGTCATGTCGGTTTCAATCATGCCGGGCGCCACGGCATTGACCGTGATGCCGCGCCCTGCAAGTTCTTTGGCAAGGCTTTTGGTCAGGCCGATCACCCCTGCCTTGGACGCCGCATAATTGACCTGTCCCGCATTCCCGCAGACTCCGACAATGCTGGAGAGATTGATGATGCGTCCGCTTCTTCTTCGAATCATGCCGCGGCAGACCGCCTTGCAGCAAAGAAAGGTGCCCTTCAGATTGACCTCAATGACACGGTCAAAATCCTCCTCCTTCATGGCAATCAGAAGACCGTCTCTGGTGATGCCCGCGTTGTTTACCAGTACATCAATCTGGCCAAGCTGCGCTGCCGCAGTCTCCATGGCAAGACGAGCTCCCTCTTCGGTCGAGATGTCCGCCTTCACGCAGATCATCCTGTCATTCCCGGCTTCCCCGGCAAGTCGAAGCGTCTCTTTGGCTGCATCCTCATTTCCTGCGTAAACAATGCAGACCTCATAGCCAAGACCGGCAAGCTTCAGGGCAATGGCACGGCCGATTCCCCTGCTTCCGCCGGTGACGACCGCTGTTTTTTTCTCTGTCATATCCGTTTCTCTCCTTCGATCCCGTTCACCTTCTGCCGGCATTCGCAGTATGCTGACATTCACTGTCTGCTGCTGTGATACCAGGACAGAAATGCCCGCAGCTCTTCCTCGGTTTCCATATGGAATAAATGAAGCTTCTCCGCTTCCACGCCTGCCGCCTTTGCGGTTTTCTTCACAAAGCCGCAGAGCGTCGTTCCCGGTCCGATTTCCACAAACGTATCCACGTCAAGCTCCAGCAGTCTTCGAAGGGTATCCTGCATACGGACACCGGACTGAACCTGGCGGACAAGGAGCTCTGCGATGGAATCCTCTTCTGTCTTCTCACGTCCAAGGCAGTTGAACAGCACGGGAATCTGCATCGGCGCAAAGGAAAGCTCCTGAAACCATCCGCGCAGCGCTTCTCCCGCAGGACTCATCATGCTGGTATGAAACGGTCCGCTGACCGCAAGAGGAACGCACCGCCTTGCGCCGTTCTCCTTTGCAAGAAGTGCCGCCTGATCCACCGCAGCCTTCTCACCGCCAATGACCAGCTGCCCCGGGCAATTATCGTTGCAGATGGATACAATGCCTTCCGCAGATGCTGCCTCGCAGCATTTCCGAAGATCTGCTTCCTCCATGCCAAGAACGGCCGTCATGCCGCAGGCGATTCCTTCCGCTGCCTTCTGCATGGCCTTTCCGCGAAATGCCACGGTCTCCATGGTTTCCTTGGCAGTCCAAACGCCGGCGGCATAAAGCGCCGCATACTCGCCCAGAGAAAGTCCCGCCGCATAATCCGGCCGCACGCCGTTTTCCGAAAGAACATCCGTAATTCCGAGGGCAACCGCCGTCATGCAGGGCTGTGTGAACTGTGTCTGAATCAGCTGGTTCTCCGGATCCTCGAAGCAGATCCTTTTTCGGTCAAAATCCAGGTCTCCCGCATCAAACGCTTTCCGGAAGGCCGCTTCCTTTTCATAAAGCTCCTGTCCCATGCCGGCGTGCTGCGCACCCTGCCCGGCGTACAAATATGCGATCTTCATCTTTTTTCCATAAGCTCCTTCAGAAGTACACATCCGTAAGATCCTTCAGAATCTCAGAAACCGGACGGATCTCATGAATCTGTCCGCAGGTCTGCCCCGACATCAGAGAGCCCGTCCGGACATCTCCGTCGAAAACCGCGCGGCGAAGGGAGCCGAGCGTAAATTTCTCCAGCTCCTCCTTGCCGGCACCGTTTCTTTCCTGCTTCACATATTCACGGCTCATCGCATTTTTCAGAACGCGCACCGGCGTTCCTCCGATCCGGCCTGTCACAATGGTGTCCGATCCCTTCGCCTTGACGAGGGCGTTCTTATAATTCTCATGCACCGGACACTCTCTGGATGCCAGAAGGCAGGTTCCCACCTGCACGCCGCAGGCTCCGAGTGCAAGCGCCGCCATAAACTGTCTTCTGTCTGCAATGCCGCCTGCTGCAATCACCGGGATCTTTACTGCATCACACACCTGCGGGACAAGGGTCATCGTTGTCATTTCCCCCACGTGTCCGCCGCTCTCGCAGCCCTCCGCAATCACGGCGTCTGCGCCGAGATCCTCCAGGTGCTTTGCAAGAATCGGTGCCGCAACAACCGGCATGACGTAAATTCCGGCCTTCTTCCATTCATCCATGTACTTGCCCGGATTTCCCGCGCCGGTGGTGACGAACTTCACGCCGGTTTCTGCAACAATTTTCGCAAACTCATCTGCCTGCGGATGCATCAGCATCAGATTCACCGCAAAGGGCTTGTCCGTAAGCTTCCTGCAGATCTCAATTTCCTTCCGCAGCTGCTCCGCATTCATTCCGCCGCTTCCGATCGTTCCGAGGGCTCCCGCCTCCGAGCAGGCCGCCGCAAAGGCTCCGGTCGCAATGTTGGCCATTCCGCCCTGGATCACCGGATATCTGGTTCCGAGAATTTCATTCAGCATTTTCATTTCTATTCACTCTTTCCTGTTCTGCAGGCCGGTGAAACGAGGCATCCGTCCGGAAAAGCACGCCTCCCCAGGTAAGTCCTGCACCAAAGCCGTCCAGAAGAAGGGTCTGGTTTTCTCTCAGGAGCCCTTTTTCCGCCATTTCATCCAAAGCCATCGGAATGGACGCCGCACTGGTGTTTCCGAAATGGTCCATGTTTTTGTAAAATTTCTCCGGATCCGCCTTCATGCTGCGGATACAATGATCAATGATTCTGCTGTTTGCCTGGTGGCAGACCACATGGTCCACCTCCGAAAGCGTAAGCCCGCTCTCTGCAAGAAGCGCACGCAGCGTTCTGGGGAGAGCCTCCACCGCAAAACGAAAAACGGCTTTCCCATCCATCGTAATGCGCCGGCTTCCGTCTCCAGGCCCGGGGACTACAATTTCATCCCCGCCTCTTGCCCCCAGAAAGGACTCGTATAAGGCTTCGTCCGAGCTGCGGAGAATGGCGGCGCCTGCTCCGTCTCCAAACAGAACGCAGGTGCTTCGATCCTCCGGATCCAGGAGTCTTGAGAGCTGCTCGCAGCCAACAACAAGAGCAAGGCCATCCTTCTTGCCGGCCCGGGCTCTTTTTGCTTTTCCGCTCTCCAGAAAGCCTCTGGCCGTTTCCATTCCGTAGAGAAAGCCGGAGCAGGCCGCATTCACATCCAGAACCGGAATATCCTCCCGAAGGCCAAGGTCCCTTTGCAGGCTGCAGGCAACGCCCGGCGATGTATAGTCTCCGCTCACCGTTGCCGCAATGCAGCAGTCGATATCCTCCGGCTTAAGCCCCGCTCTTTCGAGTGCCTTCTTCGAAGCCTCCAGAGCAAGGCTCACGCAGCTTTCCTCTTCGCCGCAGAAATGCCGCTCATGGATTCCGGTCCTCGAATAAATCCATTCATCCGATGTGTCCAGAACCTTTGCAAAATCATCGTTTGTTACCACCCGGCTGCCTGCGCAGCTTCCCGTGGAAAGAAGTGTCAGTCCGTTCATAGGCTATATCTCCCCGATTTCGCGGAACTTGCGGATTCTCTGATTCTTCAGCTCCTCCGGAGACATCAGCGTCAGCTCCGCAAGGCTCTTTTCGATTGCCATCTCCATGCAGGCGTAGAGCTTTCCGGGATCCTCCTGCGCTCCGCCAAGGGGCTCCGGAATGATCTCATCCACAACGCCTGCCTCCTTCAGATCCCTGGCCGTAAGCTTCATCAGCTCGCACGCCTCCTTGTGGCGGCTTGCGTCCTTCCACAGGATGGATGCAAAGCCCTCCGGACTCAGCACGGAATACACCGCGTATTCCAGCATCAGAATCCGGTTTGCCACACCGATTGCAAGCGCTCCTCCGGAATTTCCTTCTCCTGTCACAATGGAAATGACCGGCACCGTGAAGGTGGACATCTGCGCCATGCTGCGCGCGATGGCTTCGCCCTGTCCGTGCTCCTCTGCTTCCTTCCCCGGAAATGCTCCGGGCGTATCAATAAAGGTAAGGATCGGCCGGCCGAATTTGTTGGCCTGCTCCATCAGACGAAGGGCCTTGCGGTAGCCCTCCGGGTTTGGCATCCCGAAATTGTATTTCAGGTTCTCCTCCGCGGAATGTCCCTTTCTGTGTCCGACCACCGTCACCGGAAGGCCATGAAAGCGTGCGATTCCGCCGTAAATTCCGGGATCATCGTTGTAAAGATGATCACCCTTCTGTTCGAAGAAGTCTGTGAACAGATGCTCGATAAAATCATCAATGTGCGGCCGGTCGATTTTTCTTGCAAGGAAAACCGTATCCTCCGGAGCCGGTCTCGAGCAGGGACGAAGGGCTCTTGCTTTTTCAATCTGAAGCCGCTCGATTTCTTCTTTTCCTGCCTTTTCTTTTTTTCTCTCGCGGATCTTTCGCTCAATTGCATCCGCCTGCAAAATGGATTCACGAATCATATTGCTGTTCCTTTTCTCAGCCTGCCGCTTTTTTCAGGGAATCTCTGTGAAGCTTCAAAATATCCACCAGAACCTTTTTCATCTCACTTCTGTCAACAATCCGGTCCACAAAGCCGTGCTGCTCCAGATATTCGCTCCGCTGAAAGCCCTTGGGAAGCTTTTGCCCGATGGTCTGTTCAATGACGCGGGGGCCGGCAAATCCGATCAGAGCGCCGGGCTCTGCCAGCGTGATGTCTCCAAGACTTGCAAAGCTTGCTGTCACACCGCCTGTGGTCGGATGCGTCAGATAGCTGATATAAAGGCCTCCATGATCCGAAAAGGTCTGCACCGCCGCACTGGTCTTTGCCATCTGCATCAGGCTGTAAATTCCCTCCTGCATTCTGGCTCCGCCGCTTGCGCAGAAGATGATGAGCGGCAGATGATTTTCATCCGCATACTCCACGGCCCGCGTGATCCGTTCTCCGACTGCGCTGCTCATGCTTCCCATAAAGAAGCGGCTGTCCATCACCGCAACCACCGCCGGAATGCCGCCGATGGTTCCCGTTTTCGTAACGGCCGATTCGGAAAGTCCCGTTTTCTTCTCCGTCTCTTTCAACTTCTCACTGTATCCCGGGAAATCCAGCAGGTTTTTGCCCTGCAGACCCCCGTCCAGCTCTCTGACGCTTCCTTCATCGAAAACCGCCTGGAACCGTTCCTCACAGCTCATGGCGCGGTAATGTCCGCAGAAGGGGCAGACGTACAGGTTCTCCCTCCAGGCGGAGGTCTTCGCCCTTCGTCCGCAGCTCTTGCAGTCCAGATACGGATCCGGCAGCATTTTCTGAATCCCGCTCTTCCAGCCCTTTACCTTTTCCTTCAGCTCGTCCTGCAGGCTCTGTACGCCATTCTGCAAACTGTTCTGCATATTCATCTCCGATTCCTCATTCTGCTGCGGTCTTCAGATAATCCAGAACGTCCTGGATGGTGTCAAGCTTTGCAAGCTGCTCATCCGGGATCTTGATGCCAAGCTTCTCCTCCAGAGCCATGTGAAGCTCCACCAGATCCAGAGAATCTGCCTCGAGGTCCTTTGTGAGGGATGCTTCCGGTGTCACCTGCTCCTCCTCGCAGCCAAGTGTGTCAACAATCAGTGCCTTCATTTCATCAAAAGTCATTTCGTTCTCCTTCTGCCCGTTCGGCATTCATTTTACGTTTATCATTTATCTGCATCTCTTTTAGCTAATTACTATTTAACTAAATCGTCGTGAATTATTGCATACCGTTTTTCATCTGTCAATGTTGTCTTAAAAACTACATTTCGGACTTTTCACCCTCTTTTCGTAGTTTCCGAAATCAAAAAAAGACACCCCCGGGAGATTTCTCTCCCGGAGATGTCGCTTCGGATATCTCTGTGAAAAATATGACTGCAGCTTCGGAAGGAAGCCTTCCGGAGCCGAGCTCCGGTCAGAAGCTAAGCGGAAGCCTTCCGCTGTTCCTGCCTTCCTGCTGCCAGATACTGCCAGGCAACGCCCGCAGCAATCAGAAGAATTCCGAACAGATCCGTCACAAGGCTCGGATCGATCAGAAGAAGACCTCCTGCTGCCAGCATGAGCCGGATGAGCAGTCCCATCCGGACCCTCAGATAGCCCTCCAGCGCTGCGGAAAGTCCGAAAATTCCGATAAAGGAGGTCACCGCGATCTGCACCACATTCCACGCCGTGGTATCAATGAGGAGCATGGACGGATTGAAGCAGAACACATACGGCACGATGAACACGGCAATTGCCAGCTTGGAGGCATTGAAGGCGGTCTTCATCGGATTCGACTTCGCGATGGCGGATCCTGCATAAGCAGCCAGCGCAACCGGCGGCGTAATGTCCGCCACAATTCCGAAATAAAAGACAAAGAAATGAGCCGCCAGCGCCGGAACACCCATCCGGACAAGGATCGGCGCGCAGGTCGCCGCCATGATGCAGTAGTTCGCCGTCGTCGGGACGCCCATTCCAAGAACAATGCAGCACAGCATCGTCAGAAGAAGTGCAACGATCAGCCGCCCGTTTGCAACGGCAATGATGGCTCCGATCAGTTCATTGGCAAGGCCCGTCATGGTGATGCAGCCGGAAATGATCCCGGCCATGCCGCAGGCCGCCGCCACCGTGATGGCTCCGCGCCCGCCTGCCTCCAGGGCATCGATGCACTTCGTAAGGGAAATCCGGTTTTCCCTATCAAACAGGCTGACCACAATGGAGAGCAGAATGGCATAGCTCGCCGCCTTCTGCATCGTCATATAGTTGCCGGACACCCAGACAACCAGCATGACCAGAGGAAGCAGCAGATAAATCTTCCGGATCAGCAGTCGGAAAACCGGCAGCTGCTCCTTCGGAATTCCGGAAAGCCCCAGCTTCTTCGCCTCCAGATGAACGGAAATAAAAATACCTGCAAAATACAGCACCGCGGGAAGAATCGCGCGCGCAATGATGTTGGAATACGGAACACCGACAAAATCCGCCATCAGGAATGCCGCAGCGCCCATGATCGGCGGCATGATCTGTCCGCCCGTCGATGCCGCAGCCTCTACCGCACCCGCAAATTCCGCCTTATAGCCCGTCTTCTTCATCATCGGGATTGTGACAGAGCCCGTTGTGACCGTATTTCCGACAGAAGACCCGGACACCATGCCGCAGAGCGCCGAGGAAATGACCGCAACCTTGGCGGGGCCTCCCGCATATCTGCCGGCAGCGCAGTTTGCAAGCTGAATGAAGAAGTTCGAAATTCCGGTCCGCTCCAGAAATGCACCGAAAATAATAAACACGACAATGTACTTCGAGCACACATTGACCGGCGTCGAGAAAATTCCCTCTTTTGTATAGAACAGATTCCGGACAAGATACCGCACCCTTCCGAAGAAGGACGGATTGGTCAGTCCGTACGACAGTGCATAGATCAGGAAAAATCCCGCAACGCACAGGATGGGAAGACCAACGCACCGTCTCGTCAGCTCAATCAGCACCGCAACTCCGACCACGCCGATGACGATCTGGAAGGGCTGAAACCGTGTTCCCTGATTGATGATCCGGTTGGCGTTAAAGGTAAAATAAAGGAACGATCCCGTCCCAAGCACCGTCAGCAGAATGTCATACCAGGGCATGTAATTGGCTCTGGCATCGCCCTTCTTTGCCGGATAGGTAAGAAATCCCATCAGTACAATCAGCGCCAGAAAGGAGGTCAGGCGGATCTCCTCCAGAAAGGTTGCAAACAAGGTGACATAAATGCACCAGAGAGAAAATGCCGCAAGAAGCATGCGGATCGCCTGCTTGTATTTCCCGGTCCAGATGCGAATGTTGGATTCCCGGTCGTATTTCTTCATAATGGCATCCACATCCGTGGATACCGTCGCCTTCACTTCACTCACCGTCAATCCTCCTCCGTTGTCTTCACCGTAATTCCGTGTTCTCTGTAATACCGCGCGGCGCCCTCATGGAACGGAGCTGCCATGCCGGTTGTCGCCGTGTCCAGAGAAAGCTCTGCGCCCTTGGCATTTTCCTTTGCAATGTCCTCCGCATGATCAAAAATCGCCGCCGTCATGCGGTACACCGTATCCTCCGGCAGATCCGCAGAGACAATGATCGTTGCCTTCACGGTGATCGTCTCCACCGGAGCATCCTGCCCCGGATAGGTCCCTGCCGGAATCTCCAGCGCGGTATAATACGGACACTCGGACATGATCTCATCCCGCAGAGCTCCGTCAATATTCAGCAGATACACGCCGTTTGTGGTCGCAAGCTCTGTAATCGCGGTTGTCGGTGCACCGGCTACAATAAAGGCCGCATCAATTTTGCCGTCCTTCAGAGATTCCTTGCTGTCCTCGAAGGACTGGTACTGCGGATGAATGTCCTTCAGCGTAATTCCGGCAGCCGAAAGGACATCGATGGCATTGAAATAGGTGCCCGAGCCCGCTGCGCCGATGGAGACGCTTTTTCCCTTCAGATCCTCCACCGTGCGAATCTCCGGATCCATGGTGATCAGCTGAACGGTCTCCGCATAGAGTCCTCCGAGCACGCGGAAGGCATGCGTCGGTCCGTCCTGCTCAAAGGACTTCGTCCCGTCCCAGGCATAGGCCATGACGTCCGACTGCGTAAAGCCGAGCTGGAAGTCTCCGTCCTCAATGGACTGAATGTTGACCTTGGAGGCTCCCGTGGAAACCGCCGTCACCTTCACATCCGCATAGCTGGTCATGTACTGGGCGATCACGCCGCCGTAGGAATAATAGGTGCCTGCCGTCCCGCCGGTTCCGAACATCATCCGGGATGTCCCCTGTCCGCAGCCGGTAAGGCATACTGCAATCAGTCCAAGTGCCGCCGCGCAGGCAGCCAGAAATCGTATTTTCTTCACTGGTAATCTCCCTCACAAGCATTTTGTATACAATGATACCATGCCATGAAAAAGAATGGTATCACTGAAAAAAAGATATTTTGAATCTGCGGAAATTCAGTGGAAGAATTCCAGGCAGCCTAGTAGAATAAACACAGGAACTTCAGAGGAGGGAACCTGATATGTCAGACAAGAAATATCCGATTATTACCATCAGCCGCGAATATGGCGCCGGAGGCCGCTCGATTGCAAAGGGCATCTCCGACCGGCTCGGCATTCCGTTCTATGATCGCGACTTTGTGAAAAAAACCGCGGAGCAGAGCGGCTATTCCGTGGAAGACATTGAGAAGGAGGGCGAGAACATGAGCCATGCAGGAAAGCTCATGAATGACTTCCTGAACAACGCCGTCTCCTATACCAGCTCTCATGACGGCATCTTTCTTGCGCAGAAGGCAACGATTCTGGACCTCGCAAAGGAGGACTGCATCATCATCGGCCGCTGCTCCAACATCATTCTGCGTGAAGCGGGAATCCCGAGCTTTGACGTATTCCTTCATGCCGATATCGTTCACCGAATGAAGCGTGCCCAGCAGCTGAATGAGAACGAAGACACCGAGATGGATCTGCAGAAATATGTCCAGAAGCGCGATGATCTGCGTGAAACCTACTACAAGTCCTACACCGGACATGTGATGGGCGATTATCACGACTATGACATCAGTCTCGACTCCGGTGCCCTCGGCTACGATGCCTGCATCGAGCTTCTGGCTAATCTGATCGAGAAGCACTGCAGATTAAAATAACAGCAATCCCCATCCGGTCAGGGCTTTTGATATGCCCTGGCGGATAGGGATTTTTATTTTGTCCAGGGATCCCTTCCGGATCCGTCACGTCATGAATCTCATTGCTCTGTATAGAACGCCCGGTACCACCTGGCAAAGCTTCGAAGACCGGTCCGAAGGTCAATTTCCGGCCGATATCCGAAATCCCGCTCGAGAGCTTCCGTGTCCGCATAGGTCACCGGAACATCTCCCGGCTGCATCGGAACGAGCTTCTTGTGTGCCTCAAAGTCATAGTCCTTCGGCAGGACTCCTGCCCGCACCAGCTCCTCCTGCAGAATCGTCACGAAATCCAGAAGGCTGACCGGCCGTCCTCCGCCGATGTTATAGACCGCATACGGAGGCAGCGGGAGGCCGTCCTCACCGTTCTTCTTCTCCGGAGCGCCCTGCATCACACGCACAATTCCCTCCACAATATCATCCACATAGGTGAAATCGCGGCTGCAGTTTCCGTAATTGAAGATCTGTATGGTCTTTCCGGCACGAAGCTTATCGGTAAAACCGAAGTATGCCATATCCGGCCTTCCGGCAGGGCCGTACACGGTAAAGAAGCGAAGGCCCGTGGAGGGAATGTTGTACAGCTTCGAATACGCATGCGCCATCAGCTCATTGGACTTCTTCGTTGCGGCATACAAGGAGACCGGATCATCCACCTTATCCTCCGTGGAGAACGGCACCTTCCGGTTGGTTCCATAGACGGAAGAGGACGAGGCATAGACAAGGTGCTGTACGCCGTCGCCGCTGTCACCGGAATGGCGGCAGGCCTCCAGAATGTTGTAAAAACCGATGAGGTTGGACTGGATGTAGGCATCCGGATTTGTAATGGAATACCGGACCCCTGCCTGCGCGGCAAGATTTACCACAAGCTCCGGCTTCTCCTCAGCAAACAGCTCCTTCACCGTCTGTGCGTCCGCAATGTCCCCGCGAACAAATTTCCACCTGCTCTCATCCTGCTCCGCCGCAGCGCGGATCTCAGACAGTCTCCAGTCCTTGATGGCAGGATCATAATAGTCGTTCAGATTATCGATTCCGACAACCCGGCTCACCTCGTTGTCCTGTAAAAGCCGCAGCACCAGGTTCGCACCGATAAAGCCCGCGGCTCCCGTCACAAGAACCCTCTTTCCCTTTAAGCTGATCTTCTGCATAAAGCTTCCTTTCTCACAAATCGGTTCTCAATTCTCTTCCTACTCATCAGTCCATATGGAAGAGGTCTCTCGTGTACACCTTGTCTCTCACGTCATCCAGGCAGCTGTTATAGCGGTTTGCGATGATCGCCTGCGACCTGCTCTTGAACTCCTCCAGATCGTTCACCACAAGACTTCCGAAGAAGGTGCTGCCATTCTCCAGCGTCGGCTCATAAATGATGACGGTAGCGCCCTTTGCCTTGATCCGCTTCATGACGCCCTGGATTGAGCTCTGACGGAAATTGTCGGAATTCGATTTCATGGTAAGCCGGTATACCCCGACCACCACATCGTGCTCCTTGTCTCTGGAGTACTGCGCCGAGTTTCCGTAAGCTCCCGCAATGTCCAGCACGCGATCCGCAATGAAATCCTTTCTCGTCCGGTTGGAGTCCACAATCGCCGCAATCAGATTCTCCGGAACATCCTGATAATTGGCCAGGAGCTGCTTCGTGTCCTTCGGGAGGCAATAGCCGCCGTATCCGAAGGACGGATTGTTGTAGTGCGTCCCGATCCGGGGATCCAGGCAGACACCGTCAATGATCTCTCTGGTATCCAGCCCCTTCGTCTCCGCATAGGTATCCAGCTCGTTAAAATACGAAACCCGCAGTGCCAGATAGGTGTTGGCAAAAAGCTTCACCGCCTCCGCCTCGGTCAGTCCCATAAAGAGCGTATCAATGTTCTCCTTGATCGCTCCCTCCTGCAAAAGTGCCCCGAACACGTGCGCCGCTTCCACATTCTTCGCGTTTCCGGGATCTGTCCCGACAATGATGCGGGACGGGTAAAGATTGTCATACAGGGCCTTGGACTCTCTTAAAAACTCAGGGGAAAACAGAATGTTCTCTGTCTGATACTTCTTCCTTACGCTGCTCGTATATCCAACCGGAATGGTCGATTTGATGATCATCACGGCATCCGGATTCACGCTCTTTACGAGCTCAATCACAGCCTCCACCGCCGAGGTGTCAAAATAATTCTTCTTCGAATCGTAATTGGTCGGCGTGGAAATGATGACGAAATCTGCATTCCGATAGGCTTCTGCTCCGTCCGTCGTCGCCGTAAGCTTCAGCTCCTTCTCCGCAAAATACTTTTCAATATAATCATCCTGGATGGGCGATTTGCGGTGATTGATCATCTCCACCTTTTCCGGAAGAATGTCCACCGCCGTCACCGGGTTGTTCTGGGACAGCAGCGTTGCCAGCGACAATCCGACATAACCGGTTCCTGCCACGGCGATGCGAACCGGCTTCTGCTCCCTTCTTCTGTCCGCAATATAGCTGCGGGCACGGAAAAGCGGATCCGCCGCTTCCTGTCCTTCCGGCTCTGCCTGCTCTCCGATTGCTTCCTTCCGGAACACATCCTCCAGATCAAACCCAAGCTCATCCCCCAGCGCCTGCAGCTGCAGAATGGAGGGGATGTATTCCTCCGATTCGATATGGCTGAGCATGGCCCGGTTGATTCCCGTCCGGTCTGCCAGCTGCTGCTGCGTAATTCCTTTTTCTTTACGTCTTGCACTGACCAGGTTTGCCAGATTCTTCTGTGACAGCTTCTTCATGGTTCGCAATCCTTTCGTCTGCATTCTGTTGCTTTTGTTCTGTTATATTTAATAACTTTCGTTTTCATGAGAATCGTAGATAAATCCATTTGTACTTATGTTGTAGCGTATCACAGGCCTTTCTCCGGTGCAAGGGTATCCGAAAAATGTTATTTTATGTTACATTTATAGCAAATTTTGGATCGTTCTGAGAAGGAAATGGAGTATAATGAGAATATCTTATATCCGCAAAGGAGTATTTTCATGAATTTGCAGTTTTCCGCCCGTTCCATAAATCAAAACCATCCATCTTCGTCTGCTGACCTTTTCACTCCCGGCTACTCTGATCTCTCCCGGGAAGGTCTTCAGATGAGCGTCACCTGCAGAAACGGAGACGGTTCGCTCGAAGCCCCGTTTCATCTGGAGCTTACGCTGTCCAATGTATCCGACAGCATCTTTCAGGGAGTTGTGCAAATCGAGCTTCCCGCAAGCGGAAAGGATTCCGCTCATTCTCTGACAGCTCCGGAATTCTTTCTTCCCGGGTTTATGTACGGAACAAACCGGGGCGACGCGCCCATCAAGGTAGAAAACAAATATCCAAGACTGCGCCCCGGAAGGCCGGAGCTCCCCACTTCCCCCTGGTGGATGGTTCGAAGCGACAGGCTGTCTCACCCGGCAGCCTTTCTGTATCTGCCGGGCAATGGAGGAAGCGCAAGGGGACATCTGTACGGCATCAGCGCAAGCCCGTATCTGATTCCGGATTCCGAAGGGAACCTGCAGCAGTGGAAGCCGGACTCTCAGGAAGCAGCGCCTGACACAGTCCGCTTTGCCGGCTTTACCTGCTCCCTGGAGCGCGGCAGCGTTGGCTATACTCTCGGCTATGAGAATGCCCCCTGGCTTTTCATTCAGTCCCACACCATCCGGGAGCGGGCTCCGCTCTCGGAGAAGAACACCATCACTCTGGCACTCGGAGCAAGTCTCTCATTCCGGCTTCTTGTTTATGATCTGGATGCCGCCGATGAGCGGATTCTCTACCGCGCGGAGGAGGCGGTTTACGACATCTGGCATCAGACTCCCCGACGCGGCGTCTCCGTAAAAGAAGCCGCCAAGGATCTGATGCTCGCCGTCTCCCGCGATGCCTGGCTTCCGGAAGACCGGAACTACAGCGGCTTTGTCCGTGAGCCCGAAAAGGGCACCTTTTCCTACAACCGGATTTTCTCCATCAGCTGGACGAACGGTCTGTCGACCGCCGTCCCGGTTCTGATGGCCGCTCTCCGCCTCGGAGATGACATGGCGCGCAGTCAGGCGCTCTCCTGCATTGACAATATCGTACAGAATTCGACAAACCCCAAATCCGGACTCCCGTTTGAGACCTGGGACCGGGAAAACGGCTGGAACTGCCGCGGCTGGTGGTATGACGGAATGCAAAACGGCGGCCACCCCGGCTACCTGGACGGACAGACCGTTTATTACATTCTGAAGGCCTTTGAATATGAAAAGGATATCCGGAAAAGCGAACACCCGGAATGGCTTTCCTTTGCACACGATGTTCTTCTGCGCCTGCACGCCCAGAGAAATTCCACCGGCGAATACCCGTTTGTTCTGTCCTCCGAGACCGGCGCCGGCATCGAATACGATGCACTGGGAAGCTGCTGGTGTCTGGCTGCTCTTGCGAAGTACCTCCTTGTCTGCCGCAATTCTGCACCGAATACAAATCCGTCCACTTCGAGCCCCGAAGGTCCCGAGACCGGCTTCCTTCTCTCCGAGCTGGAAACCAGTGAGAGCTTCTATTACAGCACCTTTGTCCGCAGGTCCATCTGCTACGGTGCTCCGCTCGACACCAATAAAACCGTGGACTCCGAGGGCGTGCTTTCCTATATTCGTGCTGTAAGAATGCTCCATGAGCTCACCGGAAAGGAAGAATATCTGGATCACCTGCGCGATGCGCTTTGCTATGAGTACAGCTTCAAGCTCTGCTACAACACCCCTGTGCAGGTGCCGCCGCTGTCTGCCCTCCACTGGTCCAGCTGCGGCGGAAGCATTACGTCAGTCGCCAACCCGCACATTCATCCGATGTCCAGTACCGTTATGGATGAGATGCTCTATTACCTTCGCTTCCGCACGGACTCTTATATCCGCTCGCGGCTGGAGGACACAGTGCTCTGGAGCCTCCAGACCTTCAATACCCATGACGGCGAGTACGGCTATGGCCGGACCGGCTGGATGTCCGAGCGCTTCTGTCACTGCGAAGGACTTCTGGTGGAAAAATATCCGGACGGATCCCCTGCAAGCACCTGGTTTGCGCTGATGCCCTGGGCCTGCGGCAGCATTCTGGAGGGAATCTGCGGAGATCTGTGGACCAACCGGTTTTCATCGGATGATGTATAAATATAATTCACTCTGCCGGCAAAATTCTCTCCCAAGGATGATTCTTCCCCGCTGATTTCATCCCTGCGGATAAAAATCTTCTCCCAGGGATGATTCTTCCTCGCTTGTTTCATCCCTGCGGATAAAAATCCTCTCTCAGGGATGATTCTTCCTCGCTTGTTTCATCCCTGCGGATAAAAATTCTCTCTCAGGGATGATTCTCCCTCGCTCATTTCATCCCTGCGGATAAAAATCCTCTCCCAGGGATGATTCTCCCTCGCTTGTTTCATCCCTGCGGATAAAAAATCTCTCTCAGGGATGATTCTTCCTCGCTTGTTTCATCCCTGCCGATAAGAATCCTCTCCCAGAGATGATTCTTCCTCGCTTGTTTCATCCCTGCGGATAAAAAATCTCTCTCAGGGATGATTCTTCCTCGCTTGTTTCATCCCTGCCGATAAGAATCCTCTCTCAGGGATGATTCTCCCACGTTTGTTTCATCCCTGCGAATAAAAATTCTCTCCCAAGGATGATTCTTCCTCGTTTATTTCATCCCTGCCGGCAAAAATTTTCTCGGGTCAATCCTAAAAGTTGTGGGATTTTAAAAAAAGCCGGAAGAATGCTGAAACAAATCAGGCATTCTTCCGGCTTTTCAAAACATGGATCCGATAGCTTCTCTGTTATTCCTTTTCAAAGGCACGGCTTCTATATCGCTCAACGAATATCTACCTCGCACTCTGCGCACGCATGTCCCGTCAGCTCTTTGCTTCGGGTATCCGGCTGCGAGAAGCCTGCATATACCCTGAACTTATCCGTACGGATTCTGCGATCGCCGTTCTCATCGACGCTGGCAAGCTCGTGAGGGCGAACCGTCAGAACGATTTCCTTCTCTTCTCCTGCAGCCAGATCAATGCGTTCAAAGGCGGACAGGTGTGCATTGGTGACATCATCTGCATCGTTCTCATCCTTGACGTAAACCTGCAGAACCTCCTGCGTGGCAGCCTTTCCGTTGTTGCGAACCCTGACGGTAACCTTGATGCCGTCCAGTCCGCAGGGCGCACCGAAGTCATCGCTGCTGCCAAAGGCAGTCTCTCCCGCTTCCACCGTCTCTCCTGCAGGGCGGCAGATCTTCTCCGCTGCTGCGCTCTCTGCCACACAGTCGCCATAGGTCAGGCCGTAGCCAAACGGATACAGCGGTGTTCCCTCATAATAACGATAGGTTCTTCCCTTCATGGAGTAGTCCTTGAAATCAGGGAGATCCTTATCATGCTCGTAGAAGGTCACCGGAAGCTTTCCGGAAGGAGAGGTCTCGCCGAACAGAACCGCTGCAACGTTCTTGCCGCCGCGGCCGCCCGGATACCATGCCTGCAGAACCGCTGCCGCATGATCCTCTGCGGTACGCAGGTTGACCGCGCTTCCTGTCATATTGACAAGAATAACCGGCTTTCCGGTTGCAAGCATTCCGCGAAGAAGCTCAAGCTGCTGGAACGGAAGCTCCAGGCCGTTCTTATCGCCGGATGCATAGCGGTTTCCGGTATCGCCCTCTTCTCCCTCCAGTGTCTCATCAAGACCAAGTACAACGATGACAACCTCGGACAGCGCCGCACACTCCTGTGCCTCTGCCAGACGATCGCACATCACAGGATCGGACAGTGCCTCCACATTGTCCTTGAACAGGTGGCAGCCCTCCGAATAATGCACGTTTACCTCTTCTCCGAGATAATCCTGAATTCCCTCCAGAACCGTCGTGTAACGCGATGCATCTCCGTGATAGTTGCCCTTCAGTGCAACGCGGCTGTCCGCGTTCGGGCCGACCACTGCAACATCATGGAGCTTGTTCTTATCCAGCGGAAGGATTCCGTTGTTCTTAAGAAGGACAAAGCTCTCTCTTGCCGCGCGGTCCTCCAGAGCCAGGTGCTCTTTGCACTCCACCACCGTGTACGGGATCCGGTCATACTCCGTCTCCGTAAACATGCCGAGGAGGTATCTTGTCGTAAACAGGCGGATGGCCGATTCGGTGATGTATTTCTCATCCAACATGCCCTGCTCCACGGCATTCATCACCTTCTGGTAGGTGCAGCCGCAGTTGACATCGGTTCCGTTCTCCAGGGCAAGAACTACGGACTCCTCCGGAGTCTTCGTAATCTTGTGATTCTCGTGGAAGTCACGGATTGCCCAGCAGTCCGACACAAAGTGCCCCTGGAATTTCCATTTATTGCGGAGAATGTCCTGAAGTGCCGGAGAGCCGCAGCAGACCTCACCGTTCGTGCGGTTGTAGGCTCCCATCACTGCCTCTACCTTTCCTTCCTTGACGCAGGCTTCAAAGGCAGGAAGATACGTCTCCTCCATGTCCTTTCTGGAAGCAACCGCGTTGAAGTAATGACGGTCAGCCTCCGGACCGGAGTGCACGGCAAAGTGCTTCGCGCAGGCTGCGGTCTTCATGTATTCGCCGTCTCCCTGCATGCCCTCGATGAAGGAAACGCCAAGACGGGAGGTCAGATACGGATCCTCTCCGTAGGTTTCATGTCCGCGGCCCCATCTCGGATCACGGAAAATATTCACATTCGGTGCCCAGAAGGTCAGGCCCTTGTAGATATCACGGTCTCCGCGGCGGCTCTGCATGTTGTACTTCGCACGACCTTCCTCTGCCGTCACATCGCCGATTTCCTTCATCATCTCAGGATCAAAGGCGGCTGCCATTCCGATCGCCTGCGGGAACATGGTCGCAACACCGGCGCGTGCAACGCCGTGCAGAGACTCATTCCACCAGTTGTAGGCCGGAATTCCGAGACGCTCAATGGCAGGAGAATCGTATTTCAGCTGGGAGGCCTTTTCCTCCAGAGTCATCTTCCCAACCAGCTCCTCTGCAAGTGCTCTTGCTGTCTTTCTGTCCATTTCAATTACCCCTCATTTTTGATTTTTATTACAAAGCTCCGGCCCTGTCAGAAACAGTGCCGGAGACCCTGTATCAGCTTGCCGGAGAATCGATTACTTCACCTTCACAACAACCTTCAGCGCATCGGTCTTGTTGTTCAGAGCTTCCTGATAAGCATCCTGAATGTGATCAAAATCAAATTCATGTGTCACCAGAGGCTTCACATCAATTGCGCCCTTGGCAACTGCTGCGATCGCTCTCGGATAAATGTTGCGATAACGGAACACGGACTTGATGGTAGCTTCCTTGTCCATGATCTGAGCGAAGTTGTACTCAATCTCCTGCTTCACGGAAATGCCGACCAGAACGATCGTTCCGCCTCTCTTTACCAGGAAAGGAGTCTGTGCGATGGTAATCGCAGAGCCTGCGGTCTCGAATACCTTCTCTGCACCTTCTCCGTTCGTTGCCGCCTTCACCGCCTCGAAGACATCCTCTCTTCCGCTGTTGATGACAACATCCGCACCGATCTGCTTCGCAATTTCAAGCTTCGCATCGATCAGGTCAGCGACGATGATCTTGCCTGCGCCGTGAGCCTTGCAGGAGAGAAGGGTTGTCATGCCGATGGTTCCAGCGCCAAGAATCAGAACGCTCTCACCGACCTGTACATCGCCCTGATTTGCTGCGTGGAAGCCAACGGAAAGGGGCTCGATCAGGGCGCCTTCCTTCGTGGAGACATTCTCCGGAAGCTTGAAGCAGTAATCTGCAGGGAACTCGATGAACTCCTCGTTGCAGCCTGCAACCGGAGGAGTTGCAAGGAACTGAACGTCAGGGCAAAGGTTGTACTTGCCTTCCTTGCAGAACTCGCAGGTTCCGTCTGTAATGCCGGGCTCCAGGCAGACGCGGTCGCCAACCTTCAGGGTTGTAACGCCTTCGCCAACCTCTACAACGGTTCCCGCAGTCTCGTGGCCGAGCATGTAGTCCTGGCTCATATCCACCTCATAAGCTCCGCACTTGCCGCTGTGATAGTAATGAACGTCCGATCCGCAGATTCCGACATACTCCAGAGAAACCACAACATTTCCCTTTCCTGCTGTCGGCTTCGGAATCTCCTTGATAATCATGTTGTCCAGTCCGTGCATGAAAGCACCCTTCATTGTTGCCATTGTAATATCCTCCTTACGTGTAATATTCGTTATATTTATGATTCGTCTTCCTGTGCCTGCGCCTGTTCATAGCGCTCATCCAGACGCATGTCTTTATCCAGCGTGTTGTACACAATCCGCACCGTCATAAATGCAGGGAACCATACGCCGAGAAAGAACAGGAAAACGAAAGAATACGGATACAGAATCAGAAGCAGCCCCCAGTAAGCAAGCTGGAAGGCAACCGCACCGAGCGTAACCACGGGATGCATCATCGTCATCAGCCAGCTGTTCTTAATGATCTGCTTCAGGGAAAGATCCAGCATCAGTCTCTGAATCCACAGATAGGTATAAATTGCAAGTGCAGCCACCGTCACAAGAATGATCGAAGCCAGCATCATATCCGGCAGACGGTTTCCATCGTACAGATTCGTAATGATGTTCACAGCCATTGCGGCAATCAGTCCGATCACCATTCCGGGAACAAGACTTCCCTTCCATTCCCTTTTGAAGACCAGCTTGTATCGCTCCCACCATCTTCCGGGATAGCCCCGATAGGACATCAGGGCGGCATCGTACATCACGATATAGGAAGGCGCCGCAATCGCTCCGCCAAGAACTCCGGCGAGAAGGAGAAGCTGTGGCCGGTTCCAGAGGGAGCCGAGCAGAAAGCCCGTCAGCGCCGGAACCAGGAACAGAACACAGATCAGGTTCGTAACAAACAGACGGGAGAAATTGTCCACAATCTGATGCCAGGTATATCCTTTCGAGGAGCGGTCTCCCTGCTCTGCATCCAGAGTGCCTCCGAGGTCGTTATAATTCAATCCTCCGAAAAGTGACATTCTCTCCTCCCTTCCGATCCGGTATCCTTTTCCGTTCTGTATTTCAATGCCTATGCTGATAGTATGGCAAAAAAGCCCTTTTGTGACTATTCAATCCGTGCGTTTTTATCGCCATCTCATGCGCAAAAACGGGCGGCTCCCATTACAGGATCCGCCCGTCTCTTTTCTCATGCCCCGACACCATGCATCCCTGCCGCCGGTTCATGTTCTGTTTGATTTCTGGTTCTCAGTCTTGCTCTTTATCAGTTGGTCTTGCTCTTCTGATAGTAGTCGTTGTACATGTCAAGAACGTTCTGAGCGTTCTGGCCTTCGAGCTCTGCTACGTAGGTATCCCAGTCCTTCTCAACATCAGCCTGGCCCATAGCAAACTTCAGTGTCCAGGTGTTCTCGGTGCTGAACAGAGGCGTTGCCCACAGGTTCATCTGCTCGGAATCATCCTCGGAAAGAGCGATGACCGGATCAAGCGGACGAAGCTCTCTGTACTCTTCCTGACGCTTGTAGAAGTCCTGCAGATCCTCGGAGAAATTGGAGGTCAGAAGGTCAGCGGTTCCGCTGTACATGAAGTTTCCGCATGCATAACCATACTTGATTCTCATGTCTTCCTGATCATCAGCAGTCTGTGCGATGGAAAGGCCGCCGCAGTAGTAGTGAGGATTCAGAGCGAACTTGCCGTCAGCATCAACGGTGTAGGTTCCGTCCTCGCCCTCGATGCCCCACTTGGTGAGGGTAAGTCCTTCGTTGCTGTACCACAGCCAGTCAACGAAACGCATCATCTTCTTGAAGCCTTCGTCGCCAAGCTCATCCTTAGCCTTGGAGGAAATCATAATGCCGCACTCAAGACGGGAGTTCTCAGCCTGATAGTTGGTGGTTCCCTTCGGAAGAACGCAGCGATAAACCTCGAAGTTGCCTTCGCCGAGCTGAGAGGTCAGTCCCTCAACCTGAGCAGTTGTCTGAGAACGGTTGGTCATGATCAGAGCAGTCTTGCCGGTGTAGAACTTGTTGTCTGCAGTGGAATCCTGCTGAGACCAGGTCTCGGGGTCAAGGATCTTGTTGTCAACAAGCTTCTTGACAACCGCCATGTACTCCTTGTATGCATCGCTGGTGCCGGAGAGCTTGAACTCATCTGCATCTGCATCGAAATACAGATCAGCTGCATTGGTTCCTGCCGTGCTCCATGTGGTGTAGATTCCATAGCTTCTGGAAATGAGGTTCAGGAGGCATCCGCCGGAGCCGTATCCGGAATCCGCGCCGCACCATCTGTCAGACCAGATGTAATCGCTGTCGGAGCACATTCCCTCGGAAACCATGTACTTCTTTACGCCGATCAGGACATCTGCAAACTCATCCCAGGTCCAGTCCTTCTCAAGAGAAGCAACATCATAGCCGGCTGCCTTGAAGATATCGTCACGAAGAAGCAGCGTATAATCCTGAAGAGCGGTCTCCTTCAGACCCGGAAGACGATAGTACTTGCCATCCTCCTGTCTCAGAGTGTTGACATCATCTTCCATGTTGTACTCATTGTAGAAGTTGGTGTAGTTCGGCATATACTTCACATAATCGGAAACCGGAACAACACCGCCGCCGTTTACATAACTGGTCTCGGAATAGATCTTCGGAATGATCATCGGAGCCTCGCCGGAGTTGATGGCAAGAGATACCTTCTGCGCATAGTCCGCATTGTTTACGATGGTGATATCAAGATGAACGTTGGTAGCCTGCTCGATTGCCCAGAAAACACCGCCCTCTTCGCTCCAGGAATCCTGGATCGGATAAGCATCGTTGTCGTTGAAGAACATGGTGTAGGTAACAGGCTCCTCGGAATAGAACTTGCTGCCGTAGGTGTATCCATCTGCCTGGTAAACACCATTCTCATCCGGAACAGCTTCCTCTTCCTCGGCTGCGTCGGTGGATTCCTCTGCAGCGTCTGTCTTGGCCTGATCCGAGCTGGAAGAGCTGCTTCCGCAGCCTGCCAGTACAGATGCAGCCATCGCAGCTGCCATTACTGCACTAATGAGTTTCTTTTTCATATTACCTCCTTGTGATATGAATTTCCGGATCATGGCTCATAATCATGATCCGCCCTCTATGTAACATCCCGTCTGCAGAATACCGGCGTCCCGGCTTCTGCTGATCAGGATCATTACCCCCTTGAGACGTTTTTCGTCTTTAGCCCTTGACGCCGCCGAGCATCATGCCGGCAACAAAGTATTTCTGAATGAACGGGTACACACAGATGATCGGTGCTGCCGTCAGAACCATGGCGCAGGATTTGATGTTCGCTGCAATCGTAAGTGCCTCTCCGGCATCCTCTGCAGAGGAGCTGGATGTCGAAATCAGGTTTCTCAGGTAATAAGCAACCGGCCACTTGGACTGGGTGTCCAGATACAGGAATGCATCAAACCAGTCGTTCCAGTACTGAACCAGATAAAACAGCGTCATCGTTGCAAGGATCGGCTTGGACATCGGAAGAGCCACATGAATGAAGGCTCCGAACCGGGACAGTCCGTCGATCTCACCCGCCTCCTCGAGCTCCTTCGGAACGGATTCGAAGAAGGAACGCATCAGAATGACGTAGTAGGTTGAAATCACACCCGGAAGGATGAAGGCTGCGACCGTATCCTTCAGTCCCAGAGATACCATCAGGATGTAGTTCGGGATCATGCCGCCAGCGAAGTACATCGTGAAGATGATAAAGGGTCCGATGAACTTGTTGCAGCGAAGCTCCGGCTTGGACAGCGGATAAGCCAGAAGGCTGGACAGCACCAGTGCGGAAACCGTACCGATCACTGCGTAAATCAGAGTGTTCAGATAATCCGGAAGGAAAACTCCGCTGGAAAGAACATATTTATACGTGTCTACGCTGAATCCCACCGGAACAATGCCGACCTTGCCCGCCACAATTGCTTCCGTGGAAGAGAAGGACTGTGCGATCAGATACAGGAAGGGATACAGCATCGCAATACAGATGATGCCGATCAGAATATCATTGAAAATCGTGAAGGCCCGGTAACCCGGAGATACGATCATACGGGAAGCTTCCGGCGTATCTTTGACTTTCTTTGCCATCTTTCTTACTCTCCTTTCTCTTCATTAATACAGACCGCTGCCGGTTGTCTTCTTGGAGAAGATGTTGGCTGCTGTCAGGAGAACAATGTTAATGAGACCCTGGAAAAGTCCAACTGCAGTTGCATAGCTGTAGTTTCCGGATCCGAGACCCATACGGTAAACATAGGTTGCAATGATATCTGCCGTCTCATAGGTGGTCGGCTGATACAGAAGGAAGACCTTCTCGAATGCAGCGGAACCGCAGAGGGAACCGATGTTCAGGATCAGGAGCGTCATGATCGTCGGAAGAATTCCGGGAAGCGTGACGTGCCAGATCTGCTTGAGACGGTTTGCTCCGTCAAGGCTCGCCGCTTCATACAGCTCCGGGTTGATGCCGGACATTGCTGCCAGATAAAGGATGGTGCCCCAGCCAAGTCCCTGCCAGATGCCGGAGGTTACGAAGATCGTCGTAAACCACTGCGGAAGAGAAATGAACTGAATCGGCTCACCGCCCATCGAAACGATCAGGCTGTTGATCGGGCCGCTGGTGGAAACCAGCTCGCGGATCATTCCGGCCACGATAACCATCGAAATGAAGTGCGGCAGATAGGAAATGGTCTGCACCAGCTTCTTGTAACGTACGTTCTTGATCTCGTTCAGGAGAATCGCAAAGATGATGGTAATCGGGAAGCTGATCACCAGATACTTGATGTTCAGTGCAAGGGTATTGCGGAATGCTCTCCAGAAATTCGTATCCTTGATGAACTGGTTGAAGTACTTCAGACCGCTCCACTCATCGCCGAAGATGCTGCTTCCAGCCCGGTAACGGCGAAATGCAATGATGTTGCCGACCATCGGCACGTACCGGAAGATCACATAGTAGATCACCGGGATCAGCATCATTACGTACAGCTGCCAGTACTTTTTGAGATGTCTTCCGAGACTTTCCTGCTGGAAAACATCGTTTTTGGCTTTTTTCTTGTTGTTCGCTGCCATCAAACTTTTCCCTCCTCAAAATAATAATGTGTTTCAGGATGGTCTTACTTTAACATGCAGATATTGCTCCTACTCTTCAGATTTTGCGTGATCTTTGCCATTTTGTGCGTAACTGTTGTGCACTTCGTATACTGACGGCCGCTTTGCAGTATACAGAATTGCTGACTGGCCGATCTGTTCTCCGTCATATTGCATTATTTGCTGCCTTTTTTGCATTTTTTGCTGTTTCAGGTGTAAAAGAGCCCGCAGCTTGTACAACGGCTGTGGGCTCTTCTGATTTCTTCTTATATATTAAGCAGATTTTCCTTAATAAATGGTTCTTCCCTTTTCATCCGGAATTCCGCTCTTGCGGAAGAAGTAGGAATTCACCTGATCGCGCCACTCTCTTGCATTCTGAAGCTGCAGCTCGAAGCGTTCCGAAATATTGGAATAAGAATCCTCCGGAATTCTTCCCTTCAGTCCGGCAAAGGCCTTCGCCATACCCTCTGCCTCTTCATAGCCTTCAAAATGAGAATCATAAATATACTGAATCAGGCTCTGTCCGGAAGAAAGCTTCCAGGTATAGGGAATGTGATGGAAGAACAAAAGGAGCTCCTCCGGGCATTTTGCCGGGTCCTCATACTTCTCCGCATTCTCCGGATAATACTGCTGCGCATAGCCGGTTCCATGGCTGGAGCGGTCCACTCCGATTCCCAGGTGATCCGCCCGGTGATACGTGCCCCAGCGGGAATACTCATAGCCATCCACGCTGCAGCCGTAATGGAAGCCCGGTGTCACCATCCAGCCGATTCCGAGAGGACTCGTATATTTCTCATAAACTGCACGGGATTCCATCAGAATCTTCACAATGGTATCCACTGCCTCCTCGTCGGTATCAAAGGTAAGGCGTGCCCACTCTTTTGCAATCTCCTCGCTGGAAAGCTCCGTATCAAACGCAAGGCGTCCGAAGCCGTAAAGGTTTGCGGCTGCCAGATCGTTTCCGGTCCAGTTCGCATCGTTTCCGGTGTTCGCTACGGCCGCCATGCCGGCCATACCGCTCTTCTGATTTCCGAAGGTTCTGCCGCTGACGATATCCTTGACCTGGTCGCCGGCACCTGCCTGCTGTCTGTCACCCTCCTCCGGATGATTCGTGCACCAGGTGTGATACTCCAGAACCTCCTTGAACATCGGCATCAGGTAGCAGACATCGATCTGATGACCGGTGTACTCCTGTGCAATCTGTACCTCCAGCATCTGATTGGTCTTCCGGAGACCTCCCATCAGCGGATGAATCGGCTCACGGATCTGGAAGTCCATCGGACCGTTCTTGATCTGAAGAATCACGTTGTCGTGATAATCGCCGTCCATTGCCTTGAAGTTGTCATAACCGGATCTTGCGCGGTCCGTCTTATAATCGCGCCAGTCCTGCGTGCAGTTGTAGACAAAGCATCTCCAGATGATGGTTCCGCCGTAGGGCTTCACCAGATCTGCCAGCATGTTGGCGCCGTCGGCCTGCGTTCTTCCGTAGGTGAACGGGCCAGGACGCCCCTCCGAATCCGCCTTTACCAGGAAGCCGCCGAAATTCGGAATCCGGTCAAACACCTCTGCGATCTTCTGCTTCCACCATGCGATGACCTCTTCATTCAGAGGATCGCAGTTGTCCAGACCGCCGATTTCAATCGGAGAAGCGAAGTTCAGGCTCAGATACAGGCTGATTCCGTATGCCGCAAAGATCTCCGACATTGCTGCCATTTGGTCAAAATAACGATCGGTAATAAGATCCGTCGCATCGCCCTTTACGTTGACGTTGTTGATGACAACGGCGTTGATGCCAACGCTCGAGACAAGGCGTGCATAATCCCTGGTTCTTTCATCCACAAGGACCGTGCCGTCCCGGAAGAAGAAGGAATCTCCGGAATATCCGCGCTCAATGTCGTTGGTCATATTGTCCCAGTGATTCAGCATGCGGAGCGGATTGGACGGAACTGCCGTCTCTTCTGCTTCTTCTGCGGATTTCCCGGTTCCGATGGCGCGAAGCAGAGCAAAAATGCCGTAAAGAGCGCCCTTTTCTCCTGCTGCCTCGATCCGGATTTCCTCCGGTGTCACCTGAATGCGATAGCTCTCCGCCTTCTGGTTGTCGGAGAGAGCTTCTCCATTTATAAAATCATTGCCGGAATCAAGGGAAAATCCCCTGACAATCCGGATGCAGGCTCCCTCTGCCTCTTTTACAAAAACAGGCTCCTTTCCCAGCATGCCGGAAAGTCCCCTGGTCAGCTCTTCCCGTGCGCTGCCAATCACGCCGGACTCTTCAAAGCCCTCCAGAACAACCCTCTCCGCGTAAGATGCAAATCCTTTGTCTGCGACCGGATGATACTGCAGCCACAGCTGTTTCCATTCGCTCATGTGAATGCTCCTCCTTATTGATCTGTTTACAGGCATATATATTTTTATTGTATAAAAGCTTTCTGCACGTCTTCCCTTCAGAATGTGCGCTTTTTTTGACTGACTTTGCGAAAAGCAGATTATGCCTTATACTGAAATGAAAGACACGAGGCGCAGATCATCTCGCCGCACCGTTTGCAGAAAGGAAACCATGCCATGCATGATCCGAAATTAGACAGCGACAATTCCGCTGCAGTTAATGAGTTTTATCCGCACCTCCACGGAATCCGTGAGGAGGTCGAGTATTCCGAGATTCAGGGAATCCGTCTGTATCACAACCGGAATACCATTCATTTTCCATCCCACTGGCACTCTGCCATTGAAATTCTTTATCCCCTTGAGGAGAACTACACGGTAAAGATCGGGACGGAGGAAAGTCTTCTGGTGCCGGGCGATATTCTGGTCATCGCTCCCGGAACCATTCACTCCTATACCCCGCCGGAAAGCGGCGAGCGTATTTTCATTCTTTTTGACTACAATCTTCTGAAAATGTTCCGCGGACTCCGGCAGATGATGCAGGCCATTCAGCCCTACCTTCTGATCACGCAGACTGCGTATCCGCCGCTCAACGAAAAGCTCCAGGAGCTTCTTCGCGATGTCATTCGGGAATACGATGAGGATTCTCCCTACTGCGGCGCCATGATCTGGTCGAGGCTTCTGGAATTCTTCGCCTACATCGGAAGGACCGATGTCTACCGCGTCTCCCACTCCCGGGAATTCCCGAAGGACAAGCGGCAGGAGTATGTGACGAAATTTATGGAGGTCTGCAACTATATCACCGACCACCTCGATGAGGAAATCAACACTGACCGTCTGGCCGAGATCGCAGGCTTTTCCAAGTTTCATTTTTCCCGCCTGTTCAAGGAGTTCACCGGCTATTCCAGTCACGAGTACCTGATTCAGAGACGTCTGGAGGCTGCCGAGCAGCTCCTTGCCAATCCCGATCTGTCGATCACGGACGTCGCCATGCAGTCCGGCTTCAATTCCCTCTCCACCTTCACGCGCGTGTTCAAGGCAGAGAAGGAAATGACGCCATCCGCTTTCCGGGAAATCAACCAGAAGAACAATCACGAGGGAAAAACCATCTGACCGTCGTTTTCTGCAAGCGTCCCCCGTCTCCGTAAGGAGCCGGGGGACGGATAACATCAGAACGAATCAGAACAATTCAAACCACTCGAAATCGAAATTGGAGCCGGGAAGGAAGACAAAGGTCAGGTCCCACTTTCCGGTCCGTTCCTTCAATGCAAATTCCTGCACCTCTCCGCCATCCCTGCGGAATTCAATGATCTCCTTCTCCTCTGTCGTCCCGTCATAGAAACGCACATGAATCGTATTTCCCTCAAGCGGCGTGCTTCCGCAGATGCGGATTCCATGCAGCGGGTGGGAAGAAAACTCCATGTCCTTGAACAGCAGCGAGACATTATTGCCGATCTCCCGCACCGCATCGCCGTCCACACGGAAGGAATCTCCGTATACGCCGTCCGACTCCGAGGCCGTAAGCTTTGTCCATGCCTTCTCCAGCTTCGTGAAGGAAAAGCCCTTGATGTGGATCTTCTGATGCACGCGGATGCTGAAGCCTGCAAGTCCCTTCAGGCGATGGGACAGGTGATACGTTGCCGGCTGATAGACATTCCAGATGCAGGGCTTGCAGTAAATTTCCCTGGCAAGAAGCTCTGCCCCCTCTTCGCCGGGAACCCCCTCCCAGATCTCGATCGGATATTCACTTCCGTCAAGAGCGAAAATCGGAATCGTAATTTCATCGGAGCCAACCGGCCCGAAATCCATTCCGGACCACGTAACCGTCGTCTCCCCGTCGCGGGAGGTTGCGACGCCCTTCTCATTGCCGTTTCCAACCTCTCCGATGACGCCGGTGTACAGACTGGCCGAAATAAACCCGTAAGGATCCAGATAGGCAGGTCCAAGACCTTCCACCTTGTACTCCAGCTGCGAAATCAGACGGACATGCTCCGTCCCGCTCTTCGAGGTTGCCCGAAGGTGGAACGCCCCGTCTCCCAGCGCGGTCATCGTCACCTCATTTCCGTTCTGGGACAGCTGAACGATGTTCGTTGCAACACCGTTGTCGTCCACCGCAGTGAAAACAACCTCATGGTCGCAGGCACCCTCCGGGGCGATCTCGGCGCGTGCCCGAAGAACCCTGTGCTCCGGATCAAAGACCTGTCCGTCCTCCGCATGGAGAATTACCGTGCGGAATCACAGCTGCTCTTTCTGCCGTAATCTCAATTTCTTCCTTCATTTCTCCCTCAGGCTCCTCCACAATCGCAAGAAGCTTTCCGGAGAAGAGGTTTCTCTCACAGGACTGATAGCTGTCATAATCCGTGCTGTCTCCGTTGTCGAGTCCGAGAAGTCTTCCGCCTCTGACAACGACCCTCACACGATCCGACGCATTCTCCACCGGATATCCGTTTGCATCCACGGCACTGATTTCATAGAAATGAAGCGCAGGGAATCTCTTCTGCACAAGCTCCATTTCCTCCGGTCTCCAGAGCTTCGCAGCTTCCGGATTTTCCGCTTCTCTTTTCTCCTCGCGGATCACGAAGCGGTCGGTATCTCCGAAGGAATGCCTCGTCTGACGGGCAATTTCTTTTCCGTCCTGCCAGGCAATCGCAGTGATTTCGCCCGGCACATAGGTAACCTGCCAGTCTGCGATCAGATGCGCACCGCTCTCCTTCGCATGATCCAGCTTCTGTCTTCCGAGGCTCTCCCCGTTGACAAGAAGCTCCACCTCCTCTGCGTTTGAGCAGACGCGAAGATCGATCTCCTGACCGACATTAAAATCCCAGTAAGGGAAAATATGCACCATCGGATTTGTCCGGACATCGGTCCATGCGGACTGCCAGACATAGTAGGCATCCTTCGGGAAGCCGGCGGTATCAATGATTCCGAGGTAGGAATTCTTCGTGTGATAGGGCGTCGGCTCTCCGATGTAATCAAAGCCGGTCCAGAGGAACTGTCCCATGGAGAAATCCAGATCCCGATCGATGGAAACACAGGTTTCCATGCTCTTTGCGCCCCAGCTGGTTACCGAGTTTCCGAGTGCAGAGCACTGCTCATCCTCATCCGCAAGGATTCCCGCCCTCAGCGGGAAGTGATAAATGCCGCGGCTTGCGCAGATGGAGCTTGTCTCCGATCCGTAAATCACCCAGTCCGGGTGCTTTTTATGATGGTCCTCATAGTACTTCTCCGAATAGTTGTATCCGGCAATCTTATACAGCTCCGCGCAGTGCTGCGCATTTTCCCACGGCATGTAGTTGGAGCCGGTTGTGACACGGGCATTCCGGCAGGGATCCAGCGCCTGCACCTCCTCCATCAGAAGCTTTGATACCTCGTAACCGCGCTCATCCGCATGCTGGTCATAAATTTCGTTTCCGATGCTCCAGAGAATCACGCAGGGGTGATTGCGGTCTCTCCGGACAAAGCTCTCCACATCCCTTGCCTGCCACTCATCGAAAAAGCGGGCATAGTCAAACTCCGTCTTGCACCTCTCCCACATATCAAACGCTTCGTCCATGATAAGAAGTCCCATCTCATCCGCAAGATCCAGCGTTTCCGCCGGGAACGGATTGTGCGAAAGGCGGATGGCGTTGACGCCCATTTTCTTCTGAATCTCAAACTGTCTCCGCAGCGCATCCAGCCGGAAGGCGGTTCCGAGCGCTCCCTGATCCGGGTGCTGGCAGGCTCCGTTAATCTTCAGCCTTCTTCCGTTCAGAAGGAATCCCTGCTCCGGGTCAAAGGCCGTTTCGCGGAAGCCGATCCGGAGGTTCTCCTCCTGCAGCAGCGCTCCGTCAGCATCTTTTAAGAGAACCTGCAGGCGGTACAGCTTCGGATCCTCAATATCCCAGACACGGATTCCGGCCTCCGGGGCAAAATGAAGCACTCTACAGGCAGAATGCCCCTGCACGGCGGCCAGAGATTCTGCTTCTTCAACAGAAGAAGGCAGAATTTCACCGTCTCCGTCATACAGGTGCAGCTCCGCATCTGCAGATCTTTCCTCTGCAGGCTCAAGCACCTCCGTCTCCACGCGAAGGTCCCAGCCGCCGTCTGCCGCCCTTCCGGCATGCGTATAAACGCCTCCGTCCGGAATACAGAGCGCCTTTGTCTCCATCAGCCAGACATTCCGGTTGATCCCGGCGCCGGAATACCAGCGGGAGTTCGGGCTCTGGAAGGTCACGCTGACCATCAGTTCGTTCTCCCCCTCCCGAAGCCTTCCGGTCAGCTCCAGGGAAAACCGCGTGTAACCGTACTTCCATTCTCCGATCTTCTCCCCATTCAGATAGACCACGCTGTTCATGTAGATTCCGTCGAAGATCAGGAAGGTTCTGCCCGTGTCATTTTCCTTTGACGAATGCGAAAACGTTTTCCGGTACCAGCCGGTTCCGTCGCGGTAAAGATCTCTGCTGTCCCCGATCAGCCAGTCATGCGGAATCTGCACAGGCGCAAAGCGACCGCTTTCTGCTTCCTTTTGCGCATCGGCCAGTTCCGTTCCCACCGGCATCTCAAGAAATGTCCAGTTGTCATTGAATAAAGTACGCATAGAATTGTTCAACCCCTTGTTTTTTCTGTATTGATTGCCGGATTTCATCTGCTCCGGTCACCGGTCCCTGCTGGTTTGACACACCCGCATTGCAAACGGGCTCATGGGAAGTCCGGCTCCATTATAAATCATGGCACCGTGCATGACATTATGGTATGCGTAGCGCACCTCGACAGGCCTCCCCTTCATCGAGGAACAGGAGAAAATAAGACAAACCTCGTTTTCTCCGCTTTTCTCGTTGCCTGCTGTTCCTTCCCTGTCCGAAGCTCTTACCTCCACGGATACCCTTGCCTGATATACGCTTCCGTCCTCTTCCACAAGCTCTGCATCCCGAAGAACGCTTCCCTTTTCCAGAGAAGCCATATACAACCCCTCCGCGTGCGCAAGAAAAATCCGGACACCTTCGCCTGTCACCTCTGCCCTCACAGGTACCGGCCCCGTACATTCCGCTTCGTTTCCGTAAAGATCATGTGCTGCAAGGAGCGCCAGACGCCTTCCGATTTCCATCTTCCCGTGCGGATGAAGATCATTGTCCTCGCCAAGATCCATCGTCACCGCCATTCCGGAATACGGAATCTCCTCCAATGCTCTTCTTTGCTTCTCTCTTAGATCCGGCCACTGCACATCCTGATCCAGATCCACATCATAATTCGGAAGCTGCACATAGTAAAAAGGCAGCCGCTCCTTCCTCCAGAGCTTCCGGTAACCATTCACATAGCGCTTCATCAGATCCAGATAATCATAGGGCTGATGCGTATTGGCTTCCCCCTGATACCAGACCATGCCCTCTACCGGCACCTGAAAGCACGGGGCCGCCGTTCCATTGAACAGACCGGTTGCCTTCCAGTTCACAAAATCCGTCGGCGGGATGGGCCCGCAGGCTGCTCCCTTCCGGTAAAACCAGGTTCCCTTCAGGTCCGAAACGCCCTGGTCATTAAAGAGAAAATATCCCTTTCCGGGCGTAAACCTGCCTTCCCCGTTCTCCACAACCAGCCGGATCGTAATGGTGTTGCTTCCCGCACGAAGAAGTCTCTCCGGCACCCGGTACTTGCGCGGAGGATACTGGTATGCCGTCTCCCCGACCTTGACGCCGTTGATGTAAACCTCATCCGAATCCACCATCGTTCCCAGCCAAAGTCCTGCGCTTTTCCCCGCCATCTCAGGAGGAAGGACAAATTCCCGGGTCAGCCAGACGCTTCCGATAAAGCCCGAAAGCTCCGTATCCCGGAAAAAGCAGGGAAGCGAAATGCGGGCTCCGTTCCTTCGAATTTCCTCCGGGTGCTTCTCCCATGCATTCCTTCTGCCCTCATCCGCTGCGGAAAGGCTCTCCTTCCACGCCCCTGGACCCTCGTCATTTTGCCGGATCACTTCCGCAAGAAAGGCATCGTCCGCATAACGCTCTGCCTCCTCCAGAAGCGGGCGGTAATCCTCATTTCCTTCCAGCATCTCTCTTGAAAGCCAGGAGGTAATCCGGGAGCCTCCAAGCGATGCCTGAATGAAGCCGACCGGAATTCCCGTCATTTCCCGAAGCGCCCTTGCAAAGAAATACCCCGTTGCGGAAAACCCAAGGATCGAATCCGGATCTGCCTTCTTCCACTCCCCTGTCAAAGGCTCATCAAGCGGCCCGTGGTAATCTGCATGCTCCGTGATCCGGAAGGTTCGAAGTCCGTCATCCTGACAGCTCCCGATGATCTCCGGATAGGAGTCCCGGCAGCGTTCCATATCGACATCGATGTTAGACTGCCCCGACACGTACCAGACTGCGCCGATCAGAAGGTCGGAAACCGTAACGGAATTCTCCTCTTCGGTCACGCAGAGCTCATACGGGCCTCCCGCAGGAAGCGGCTCCAGCTCCAGACAAAATCTGCCGTCTCCGGGAACCACAGTCTCTCCGGAAGCCATGGTCTCTCCCGAATTTACATTCTCTCCGGAATTTACGTTCTCTCCGGAACGGAAACCCGCGCGTAACGTCATCGCCGCACTTTTTTTAAGAACCGCCCGGACCCGTTTCCCGGGAGTTCCCATACCCCGGACCGGGATCCTCTCATCCTTCTGAAGAACGGCTCCGTCCGATAAAAATCCTGATAATTTCAGCTTCATGCTTCGCTTCCTTCCTGAAACAGGAAAACGGCCATCGATTCCTCCCGACAGCCGCTTTTCTTTTCGATATCTGCTCAGATTCTGCCGCCCTGATAACAGAACCAGTCAAAATCTGCCTTGTTCTCGCTTTCTGTGCCGCAGGAGCTTGCATACATGCCAAGATATGCTCCGGTAAAGCCCTCGTTGACATTGGAGCTCAGAAGCCTGGCCGGGAGATCCGCCTGCACCGGAATGCGCACGCCTTTCCCGTTTTCTCCTGCTGCTTCATACCAGAAATCATAGGTCTCATTGCGGCAGGTGGTTCCCAGAACGATGCCCTTGCCGCTTTCTCTTCCGTCTGAAAGCGGAAGCTCCTTCAGTACGCTGTGATGTCCATTCTCCGTCTTTGCAAGGCGGATCACCATCGCTCCGTCCTCGCTCCGGCCCACGGTCAGAAGATAGCTGAAGCGGTCATCCTGAAGAAGCACCAGTCCCGCCTCTTCCTCTTTGCTCTGCGGATCAAACTCCATCTGCGTCGCTGCTTCAAAGGTGTGATGCTGCTGGCGGCGCACCACGCAGGAGGGCTGCTCTGTGTGCCAGCGGTCCGCGAGGTCCTTTTTCCAGAGCGTTGCAGGAAGAAGTGAGAGCCGAAGAAAGCCCGGTCTGTCCTTCAGGGAATAGAAGCAGCTCTTCGGTGCCAGAATGGTATTCCAGCGAAGATCAAGCTCCTCCCCGTCAAACGAATCCATTACCGTCTGCTCCATCGGATTTACGCCGGAAAGAAGAATCTCCGGAAGGTCCGGCTTTCTCTCCGTGCTGTGCACAATGCCGTCCTCGGTATCCAGAAGCGGCCATCCGTCCTTTTCCCAGTGGAAGGGAACAAGGAAGGTCTCACGTCCGGTGTTGAACTGGAAATCTCCGTACGGGCGGACCGCCAGAAGAACCATCCACCACTCGCCGCCAGGCGTCTCTACGATATCCGCATGTCCGGTCACCGAAATCTCTCTTGCAAGAGGAAGATGCCGGTGTGTCACGATCGGATTTCGCGGGCAGATTTCATAATCGCCGTCCACGCGCTCCGATCTTGCCATCATCACGCAGTGATTGGAGAAGGTTCCGCCCTCTGCAACCATCAGATAATAATAGCCGTTGATAAAATACAGGTGCGGTGCCTCGATCCATTTGCTGGTCGTCCGCGCACCGTCCCAGATCACCTTTCTCTCGCCGATAAACTGGAAGGTGACAGGATCCAGCTCGCACAGATAAATCCCGTGATGTCCCTCATACTTCGGATGCTTCTCAATGTAATTGCCGGCATACCACATCCGCCCGTCCTTATCGAAAAAGATCGTGGGGTCGATGCCGTCCGCACCCTTTACAAAAACCGGATCGCTCCAGGGGCCTGCCGGATCCTTCGCCGTCAGAATATAGTTGTCGCGATTTACCTCGCGTCCCTCAGACACAAAGGTGTTGATCAGATAGAAGGTGCCCTCATGATACCGGATGGTCGGTGCCCACAGACCAAGACTTGCCTCACAGTTCTTATAATCCAGCTGCTCCGGGCGGTGAATGCCGTATCCGATCTGCTCCCAGTGCGTCAGATCCTTGCTGTGAAAAACAGGAATTCCCGGATAATAGTTGAACGAGGAGGTTGCCATATAGTAATCCTCCCCGACCCTGCAGATGGACGGATCCGGATAAAATCCGGAAAGAATCGGGTTGTGGAAGGTTTCACTTTGATTTGCGATTTGCATGAATTGCCTTTCTGCTGCCGCCGGAAAATCGCCGCAGACTTTTCTGCCTTTTCTCTTATCATATCTTATGAAAAAAATCTAACACACCCTTTTTCCCGATTCCTGTCATCTGTTGCAAACCTTTTGTGATTTCGTGCGGTTTGGTCCAAGATACGATTCCGGCATCGGTGCTTTTTCCGGATACACATAGATTCTCTCCGGAATGACGCCGGCTTCTCTTGCAAGAATGGAAAGCTTGTAACTACCCTCCGGAAGGTGGAACACCGTCCGTGCCATTCTTTCCTGATCCAGTACCGCCCTGCACCACGCCGCATTGGAAGGAGAACCGACCGTTCTCTCCGCGCGGACAAGGGTCAGCTCTGCCTGCTGCCGCATCGCCTTCCGCTCTTTAGCTGTCTCTTCCGGCTTCTTCTCCAGCATAAGTCCAAGCGTCAGCGGCTTTACGAATTCCAGCGGATTGGACGGCGCTGCATGGACCTCCACGACATAGTCTCCCTCCTCACAGATTTCCAGCTCTCCGGCAAGGGAGGGTGCCATGGCATCGCCTGCCGCAAAGGCCGCCGTTGTCGGATAAACCTTCCAGCCTCCGCCATATTTTCCATAGGAGGAAAGCGGCTTCCAGGAGGCTTTTTCCGCCGCCCTTCCTGTAGTCAGATTCTCTGCCTCCAGAACCAGCACGCCGTTTCGTCCCTGACCGGGAAGTGCCGTTCTCTTCCCTCTTGCCGTCACCGGAATGTCAATGACGGTCTCGTCACTTCCCGCGACCTCCAGAACAGTGCTCACCTCCTTTGGATCCTCCGGTCCGTCCGGAATGTTCTCCCGGAGCACGGAAAGAGAAACTCTTACAAGCTCACCGGATTTCAGGCCCGTCACATTTTCGATTCTCAGCCAGTCCGGAAGATTTCGGATCTCAAAGGAAAGCGCTCCGATGCCGTTGTTGGAAATTTCCAGAAGAACCTCACGGTTCCCCTCGTACCGGAAATCATCCACAACCAGCTTCTCATGGATTCCGTAGACGCGGACGGCAGTCTCATCCTCATCCGCCCTGGAAACACACAGGATCGGATCCTCTGCCGGCTCCAGCTCCATGAGCACGGGGTACTGCCTTCCGAAGTCGTTCCACTGTGTAAAGCCGATGTGATGGGGCTTTTCCATGCCGGACCACTTTCCGCCAAGGAACGCTGCCCACTCTGCGGACAGCTCCTTGTCCCTGCGAAGGCAGTCCTTCGCCTTCTGCGCATAGATGCCGGCCGCCGGGCGTCCCTGCTGTGCATAGCGGTGGTTCCTGCCCGCAAACAGATACAGCCGGACCAGATTGCACATCGCAGCACAGGGCCATCCGATCATGCTGTAATAGCCCCGGTAAGCCGCCTTGCTTTCTTCCTTCTCCGAGAGCCTGTGCAGAATCTCCTGATTCCGGGCATCCAGAGAGGCAGTCATCTCCAGCATGCGGTCTGTCTCAAGCTCATGACTTGCATGATAGATCCCTGTGTGAAGAGATTCCGGTCTTCGAAGCTCCGCAAGATGCAGATACTCCGTAAGGACATTCGTGATCTCCTTCTGAAGCTTCCCGTCCATTCCCGGCAGCTCCTCCGGGAAGTTCTTCCGGATCAGATGCTCCGGATACTGAAGATAACGCTCCGGCTCCTCTCCGCCAAAGCGCTCATAATCATACGCAAGATCCATGAAATACTGCAGAAGAACCTCATGGAATTTCACGTCACCCACGTTGACGATCCAGAGCTTTCGCACGCCGTAGTCCCATGCCTCCGTCATCTGCTCCCAGACCTGTGAAAACGGAGTGGATTCCACCCACTCATAGGAAACCGGACTTCCATGGTAGTCCAGATGGTAATACATTCCGTAGCCGCCCTTGTGCTCCCGCATCTGCCTGGTCGGAAGTGTCCGGAGATGCCCGAAATTGTCATCGCTCAGCATGCAGATGACGTCGTCCAGACCATCCCACTGATACAGTCCGGAAATCTTCTCGTTCCCGTAGTAGTACTCCTCGACCTCCTTGTAGACAGCAAGCATCTGCGGCGCATTTTCCCGCACAAGCCCCTCCTGCTCCAGGCTGCTGATCAGCCCCCGCTGCGCGGTTATGATTTCCTTCAGAAGAGCCACATTGTCCTCAACAGGGCTGCCCTCTCCAAGAAGCGCCGAATCGCGCTCTCCCCGCATGCCGATGGTGATCATGTTCTCATAGCGGCCGCGCTCCTTCAGGGCATCTCCCCAGTAGCGAAGAAGGCCCTCCCGGTTCGTGCGGAAATCCCAGGCGTTTCCGTAGGGCGAAGCCTCTCCGCGCACCTTGTCCCACTCCTCACTCGCGCGAAGGCAGGGCTCATGGTGGGAGAAGCTCCAGATTACGCCGTACTCATCGGCAAGCTCCATGTCTGCAGGACCGGGACCATCCAGTGGAAATGAGCTGGTCCACATCGCAGGCCAGATGTAATTGCCCTTCATACGGAGAAGAAACTCGAACACACAGTCATACAGCGATGCATTGAAGCCGCCGAAGTGCTCCATGCACCAGCTTCCGAAGGCAGGCCACTCGTCGTTGATGAAAAAGCCGCGATACTCCACCGACGGCTCCTTCGACACAGCGTTCACCGCTTCTCCAAGGATCAGCTCCTTCCTGTGCACCAAAGGAGCATCTCCGAAGAAGGTCAAAGGAGTCACACCGATGTATTCCGAGAGGGAAAACAGGCCGTAGATCGTTCCTCTCTTATCGCTTCCGAGGATCAGAACAAGGTCCTTTCCATCCAATGCTTCCGGAAGAAAGACGCGAAGATACACCTCGCGCTTCCCCTGAACTTTGCAGAGCTGGTCTTCCGAAAGCTGGCCGCTCTCCACCAGCTTTTCCGTCAGAGGACTGTGCCCGAGGGTTGCCGCAAGAATCACGATTTTCTGCTCCGTTCCGGTTTCTCTGGCTGTTTTCTCCCGGACAGCTGTTTTCTCTTTGGCGGCCTTCCGAAAATCGTCTGCACCACCATCCGTCCTCAGCTCCGGCCGTGTCCCTGTCACTCTGCGAAAATCCTCCGCAACCTTCTCTGCCGTTCTTTTTACTCCGGGGAAAGCCTCGTTTTCCGTCATCAGAACATAAGAAACACCCATGAAAAACTCCTTTGAAATCTCTTTTGAAATCTCCTTTGAAACTCCCGTTTGAAATCTCGCTTATACCGTGATGCCTTCTCTTGCAAGGATCTTCCGGATTTCCTCTGTCTGCTCTGCCGTCACCTCCGGAATCGGCTTTGTGCAGATGCTGTTTCCGACTACGCCGCGAAGGCGGCACCCCTCCTTGATGATCGGGACAAACAAAGAGCCCACGGCATAAATGTCAAACAGGCGGTTGATCTGCTGCTGGCCTGCCGCAATGCCCTCCGCGTCGTTTTCCCTCATCGCGCGGATCCATGCGCTGCAAAGCTCCGGAACCACGTTGGAAAGACCTCCGATGATGCCGTCGCCGCCGGAAAGCACGTTGTGGGCCGCGTTGTCGTCAAAGCCGGAGAAGACCTCAAAATCCGGAAATTCTCTCTTGACGGCTTTGATCAGCTCTCTTGTATGATCCATGCCGCTGATGGTGTCCTTGATGCCCTTCAGGTTGTCATGCTTTCTCCGAAGCTCCAGAACCACCTGCGGAGAAATGGAATAACCGGTGCGGTCCGGGAAATTATAGATATATACCGCGCCATGAATCTGAGAAAAGAGCTCATCGTAAAAGCGGAACAGGCTGGCATCGTCAAAGCGGAAATAATACGGTGAGATGATCATCACCGCATCGGCTCCCTGCTCCAGGCACCAGTTGGAATACGGAACGATTTCCGACTCCACCATGGAGGCGGTTCCGATGATGCAGCGAACTCTGTGCGCGATGCTGCGGATGGCAAAGCCTGCCAGCTCCTTTCGCATTTCCAGATCCATGGCAAAGAACTCGCCGATGCTTCCCTGCACCAGAATTCCGTCGATCCCGTTTGCGATCAGATGCTCGAACAGCTTTCCCTGGCTCTCCAGGTCAAGCGTTCCATCCTCCTGAAACAAGGTTACTGCCGGTGTAATATAATTTGCCTTCATAGTCTCATCCTTTCTTCTGTCCGTTCCTGCCCTTCCTGCAGGTTCTGTCCTTTTTCTGTTTTCCCTGTCCCTCTATTCGAGCCCGCCGCCCTGCATGGCGCTGCGGGCATAGCTCGTGTACATCCGGTAAAAGCCCTTTCTCGGCTCTCTCGGAATGATTCCCTTTGCGGCGCGCTTTGAAAGAGCTGCCTCTGCCTCCTTTGGCGTACAGGGAACTCCTGCAATTCCGGTCACATTCAGCGTGCGCCGGGAGACCGAATAGGAAATCAGATCTCCCTCCTCCACAAAGGCAATCGGGCCGCCGGATGCCGCCTCCGGAGAAACATGTCCGATGGCTGCCCCTCTGGTTGCTCCGGAAAAGCGCCCGTCGGTAATCAGCGCCACATTTCCGTTGATCCTCTCATCGCAGCAGATCGCCTCGGTGGTCGCAACCATCTCCGGCATGCCGCAGCCGCGGGGGCCTTCGTAACGGACGATGATGACCTCTCCCGGGTTGATTTGTTTCCGCACCACTGCGTCATAGGCATCCTCCTCGCAGTTGAATACCCGCGCCTTTGCATTGACCACCTCCCGTTGGTTCTCCGCACAGGCAGCGTATTTAATCACGGAGCCCTCCGGTGCAATGTTGCCCTTCAGAATAGCAACCGATCCCTTTTCTTTTACCTTTTCGACAGGGAAAATAACCTGCTCCCTCTCAAGACCATAATTGTGCAGATATCCAAGATTCCGCTCAAACCAGTTGTCCTTCCAGAGCTCCTCCAGATTTTCTCCGAGCGTCTTTCCCGTCACAGTCAGGACATCCAGATCCAGATAATCGCGAAGCATCCATTCCACCATGGGAACACCGCCCGCAAACCAGAAGCTCTCTGTCAGCTGCGATCCGGACGGATACACATTTCCGATGTGCGGAATCCGGTGGTTGATCTCATCGAACAGCTCAATCGGAAGCTCCACACCGGCCTCCCGTGCAATGGAGGGCAGATGGAGCGTTGCGTTGGTGGAGCCGCCGATTGCGGAATGCACCACAATTGCATTGCGGAAGGCTCCGTCTGTCAGGATCCTGTCGGGTGTCAGATTTTTCTCCGCAAGCTCCATGATCTTTCTTCCTGCCTGTCTGGAATACTGAAGAAGATCCCGCATCGTCGCAGGCACAAGCGCCGCTCCCGGAAGGGTCAGACCCAAAGCTTCCGCAACGCACTGCATCGTGGAGGCTGTTCCAAGGAATGAGCACGCTCCCACAGAAGGGCAGCCCGTCAGCTTGTAATCGCGGATTTCCTGCGGCGTAATGGCCCCGTCCCGTTTCTCACGAAGAGAGATGTCACCCGCCACAATCGATGTCGTCATATTCGGACCCGGGCGCATGGAGCCGCCCGGCATGAAAATTGCCGGAATGTTCAGGCGCGCGATTGCCTTCAGATGCGCCGGAATCGACTTGTCACAGCTCGAGGACATGATCACGCCGTCCCAGGCGACCGCGCTTCCGTGAATCTCGACCATGTTGGCAATGGCTTCGCGGGAAGCCAGCACATAATTCATGCCGTCTCCGCCCTGCGTACAGCCGTCGCAGATGTCCGTCGCGTAATATTTTGCCGGCTTTCCGCCCTTTTCATACACGCCGTACACCGCCTGCTCCACCATCTGGTTCAGGTGGAAGCTCCCGGGATGCGAATCGCCGTAGACACTTTCGATCATAATCTGCGGCTTTTTGATGTCCTCGTCATCCCAGCCCGTGCCCATATCAAGTGCATCAAACTGAGCCCAGAATTTCCGTTCCTCCGCGCTTTTCTGCTGCATGTTATCCTCCCCCTGTGGTCTTTTTTATCTATAGTTATAGCCCGAACGGCGTTTTGAATATCTGCAGCCCTTGCGGACTTTTTAGCGGAAATTGCGGCGTGAAAAGCCAAATATGATAAACTGAATGGAACGGCTGCCGCAGCAGCGGAATTTCAGCCGGAACATTTCGACCCGAACATTTCAGCCCGAACCATGCTGTGTGAAACGATACGGAGATTCTTCATGAGAATAATTGATTACTACAATGCTGCTGCCATTTTGCTTGAAACGGTTCTTGTCTTTACCGCGCTGCTCTGCGCCCGGAAGAACAGAAAGGCTCCCCATTCAAGCACTTCTCCTTCAAAGAATCCCCATTCCTTTTCTCTCCTGCAGCGTATGGATCAGCTCCTGACCGGCAGGCTGTTCCATCCTGCTGCCGCCCTGCTTCTTATCTTCGGTGCGTTTCTCCGGATGTGGAATCTGACCGGTCTTCCGGATGGACTGCAGCAGGACGAAGCCTCGATCGGCTATGAAGCCTTCTGCCTTGCCGGCTACGGCATCGACCGCAACGGCTACCACTGGCCCGTGTACCCCATCACCTGGGGATCCGGCGGCGGAAGCCCCATCATGATTTATCTGAACGTTCTGACCACGAAGCTCTTCGGCTCCCGGATTTTCTCCATCCGCATTGTTCCTGCGTTTCTCGGCACGCTGACCTTGCTTTTGTTCTTCCTGCTTCTGAACAGGGCCTTCGGAAAGCGCTGTGCTCTCACAGGACTTGCCGTTCTTGCCCTGACTCCGTGGCACATCATTCTCTCCCGCTGGAGTCTGGATTCCAACACCATGCCCTTCTGGCAGCTTCTCGCACTGTTTACGCTGGTGCAGGCCATCTGCGCAGGCACTGCGGAGCGCAGCCGAAGGCAGACAGGGCTGTATCTTCTTGCAGCCTTTTTCTTCGGCATCTGTCTGTATTCCTACGGCTCCGCGAATGTGGTCATTCCGCTGACGCTTCTTTTTGTCTGCATCCGGCTTCTCCGGACAAAACGCATCCGGATCGGACAGCTTGCGGGATGCTTTGCCGTATTCGTGATCACGTGCCTTCCGCTTGCCCTTTTCTACGCCGTGAATTTCTTCGGCGTTCCGGAGATTGCGGCGAGCTGGATTTCCTTTCCGAAATTTACGTCCAGTCACTTCGGCTCTGTCTTCGTTGCCTTTGACCGGACGCTTCCTTCCACGCTTCTTCACAATCTGAAGGATCTGCTTCTCATGCTCACCGTCGGAATTCCCGGAGAGGTTTCCTGGAACGCGATGCCCGGCTACTGGACCCTGTACTGCTTCACCTTCCCGATGACGTTTGCAGGCATCCTGTTCGGAAGAGGGACTGCAGAAAAGGAAGCTCCCGCCGCGCAGGCTGCAAATGACGTGCTCGGCGCAGCTCTTCTTTCTGCGCTCCTGTTCTCGCTCTTTATTCAGCAGGACATCAACCGCGACGTTCTCCTGTTCCTTCCGCTTGTGTACTGGTATGTCATGGGACTTCGGTTCCTTTCTCTCGCTATGACGAAGAGAGCGGCCCTGAAAGAACCGGAGACCGGTTCCGCAGCTTCTGCCAGAGCTACTTCTGCCAAAGCTGCTTCCCAGGCTGCAGCTCTCCCCGCCCTGCTCTCCCTTGTCCTTCTCTTTGGAGGCTTCGTCTCCTTTGCCAGGGATTACTACGGAGGAGAATACAACCAGGTTGCAGCCTCCGACTTTATGCCGGGCTACGGAGATGCCATGATTCTTGCCACAGAGCTTGCAGAGAAAAAGGGCGAAGCCTCGACCGTGTATTCGACCTACGATCTTGTGGCTTCTCCCTTTATGCTGACTCTGTATTACAACAAATGCGATCCGTATGAATTCATGGACAGCGTGGTCTATAAGGACCCTGAGGCGGAATTCCGCGTTGCTTTCTCCTTCGGACGCTATGTTTTCGGACTTCCCGGCACAGCTTCCTCCGAAGACAATGCTGCGAAATCAGAGGATGAGGTGCTCTCCGGACTTCAGACACCGGAATATGCAAATGACATTTTCGTCCTGACAACCGCGCAGGCACAGGCCTTTGATGATGCTGTTTATGACAAAACCTTCTTCAAGGACCGCTTCGTTGTGGTTTCCAGGAAATCCACCGGCTGATTTGCCTCATATGCCTTATGAAGCTCCTCCTCCAGCCCGCGCACGAATACGCCGCGCTTCTCCGGATCGTCCGGTTCGTAAACGCCGATCATTTCCTGCGGGAAGGAAACAATCTCTGCATGATGAAACAAGGTATCTACCGTATACACATGCGGCCTCGTCGTAGAGGGCAGGCAGGGCACACGGCTCCAGTCCCCCTCCCGGACGGCATCGACAACGGTATGCACTTTGGTATCCACGCTGCTGTCCACCTGGCCATATTCCACGACAGAACCATCTGCGCAGCGTGCGGTCAGGCAGTTGGTGTCACAGTCGTAGGAGACCACCGCCTTCTCAAAATGAAACTCAACCATTGGATTCTGGGTATGTTCCACCGCATGGGAGGCCAGATAAAGAATTTCCGCGCCATTTTCCAGCTTTGCCTTGATGGATACGGTGTCATAATTCTCAATGCGGTTGGCACGGCCGATGCTTGCCTCAAGCTCTGCCGGCATCGCCGAGGTATTCATGGCATCTCCCAGCATAAAATAAAGATTGTGCAGATAATGCGCCGTGGCATTCGAAGCGACACTGTCATTGATGATCATTCCGTCCCTGCCATAGCGCCTGCCGCCCCAGCCGGTTCCGCGTCGGAAATAGGATTCCGGGCGCGGCCAGAGAACCAGTGCCCTGGCATACAGAGGTTTCCCGAATTTTCCGTTTAAAATATCCCGCTTGCAGGCAAGCATGGCCGGTGCAAATGACCACTGAAAACCGATGGCGATTCCCCTGCCGCTCGTCTTTTCAAGTGCAATCATCGGCTCCAGCTGCTCCAGCACCGGGGCCGCCGGCTTTTCGCACAGCACATGGCTGCCATTCCGAACCGCTGTGCGGATGTTCTCCAGATGGTACGGCAGCGGCGTCACGCAGAAGGTCAGATCCATCGGCCCCATCTCGTCATAAGCTTTCTGCATATCCGCAAAGGTCCGCACGCCCTTTTCCTCCAAAGCGGATTTTGTCTCCGCAGACATAAACGGGTCCGCGGCACAGACAAATTCTGCCTTCCGGAGCAGCTCCGGACGTGAAAGAGTCTCCAGATAAAACTGTGCATAGCCGCCAGTTCCCACCAGCATGAGACGTATTTTTTTATAAGAGTTCATTGAGTCGTTCCCCCATTATCTGTCATCCTCAAAGGGGGATTCCTGATTCCCATCATTGTGGGACTGGACACGCGGCCCCTCAAGGATGATTTTCCCCCGCTGATTTCATCCCTGTGAACAAAAATTCACTCCCAGAGATGATTCTCCCCCGCTGATTTCATCCCTGCGGATTAAAATTCTCTCTCGGGGATGATTCTTCCCCGCGGATTTCATCTCTGCGGATAAAAATTCTCTCCCAGGGATGATTCTTCCCCGCGGATTTCATCCCTGTGGATAAAAATCCTCTCTCGGGGATGATTCTCCCCCGCTGATTTCATCCCTGCGGATTAAAATTCTCTCCCAGAGATGATTCTTCCTCGCGGATTTCATCCCTATCAACAAAAAATCTCTCCCAGAGATGATTCTTCCCCGCGGCGCAGGACATATTTCAGTTTTTCTCCCCCTGTCCGTCGCTTTTCCGGATTCTGTCTGCGATGGCATCCGCAAGGGCCTTCGCTTCCTCTCCGGTCTCTGCCTCTACGCCAACCCGGATCACCGGCTCGGTGCCGGAGGGGCGAACAAGAAGGGAGCCCTTTCCCTCCAGATGGCCCTTCGTCTCGTCAAGAAGAGAGAGGACGTCAGGATCCCGCATCACACGTTCCTTGTCCGCAACGCGGACGGAATACTGAACCTGCGGATAGAGGTGGAGCGGCGCTGCAAGCTCGGAGAGCTTTTTCTTCTTCGCGAGCATCACCTGCATTACCTTCAGGGAGGTCAGGACGCCGTCTCCTGTCGTGGAATACTTGCTGAAAATAATGTGTCCCGTCTGCTCCCCGCCGATGCGGTAGCCATTCTGCTTCATCGCCTCATAGACGTATTTGTCGCCGACCTTCGTCCGGACATAATCAATGCCGGCCTCCTCCAGTGCCTGAAACAGGCCGTAATTCGACTGGGCTGTCGCGACAACGGTGTTCTCCAGAAGCTTTCCCCTCTCCTTCATGTAGCACGCGTACATATAAAGGATATGATCTCCCGTGATCACATCGCCCTTCTCATCCACGGCAAGGCAGCGGTCTGCATCTCCGTCATAGGCAAAGCCCACATCCAGACGATTGTCTCGAACAAAATCCTGCAGCTGCTCAATATGCGTGGAGCCGACATTCCGGTTGATGTTGAGTCCGTTCGGCCGGTCACCGATCAGATAGGTCTCTGCTCCAAGAGCGTTGAAGACAGCCTTGGCAATGGACCAGCTGCCGCCGTTTGCGCAGTCAAGTCCGACCTTCATGCCGCGGAAATCAAAGACGCCGAGAGAAATCAGATAACCGATGTAACGATTCCGGCCCGCGATGTAATCGATGGTCGTTCCGATCTTCTCCCCTTCCGCAAACGGAAGATCCTTCCATTCCCTTCCAAAGCACGAAAAAGCGGGGATCTCTTCGTCTCCCTCGATTCTCTTCAGCACATGATCCAGCCAGTCCTCAATCAGCGTGATGGTCTCATCATCCATCTTCTCGCCCATCCGGTTCACCAGCTTGATGCCGTTGTCATGGAAGGGATTGTGGCTTGCCGTGATCATCACGCCGCAGTCAAAGCGATCCACTCTCGTGATGTAGCTGATCGAGGGGGTTGTCGTCACGTGGAGAAGATACGCATCCGCTCCGCTCGCCACAAGCCCTCCGACCAGTGAATACTCATACATGTAGCTGGATTTCCGGGTATCCTTGCCGATGACGATTCTCGCCGGCTCATCCTCTCCTCTGCTCTTTTTCAGCTCGCCGTAATACCATCCGAGAAACCGTCCGATTTCAAAGGCGTGCACCGCAGTCAGATCACTGCCTGCTTCCCCGCGAAAACCGTCTGTTCCAAAATATCTTCCCATATATCCAGCCTTTCCCGCAGTCCTTCTGCGGACGTTCGATTATCCGAAATACAGCTCCTTTGTCCGTTCCACAACATCATCCCAGTTGTACTTGCCGCAGATGTAATCGGCAGCGCTCTCCCGGTAATGCTCCACCTCTTCCGGGTGATCCAGAAGCTCCTCCAGGTGCTTTTTCAGATCGGGAACGTCTCCCTTTCGGAATACGGCCGCGTGATCCTCCACCACCTCAGTGCTCTCCTTGATGTCCGAAACCAGACAGCAGTTCCCGTAGCTCATCGCTTCCAGAAGGCTGATGGACATTCCCTCCACGTCAGAAGGAAGCGCAAAGACATACGCATTCGACAGGAGCTCGGAAAGCGTTTTTCCTTCCACAAGCCCTGCCAGAATCACCCGGTCGTCCTGGGCGGCAAGCGCCTTGATCTCTTCATAATACTCCACCGCATTGGACGGGCCTCCCGCAAGAAGAAGCTTCTTGTCCGTCGGGATTTTGCGAAATGCCTCAAGAAGATAGTGGAGCCCCTTCTCCGGAACAATCCGGCAGAGGGTCATGATATAGTCATCCTTCCGAAGGCCCCATCGCTCCGTGATCTCCTTCGCCTCCATCCGCTGCGGCCTTGCAATGCCGTTCGGAATAAAATGCGTTTCTCTTCCGTACCTCTCAAGGAAGTACTCCTGAAGATTCTCGGACAGAACAATGACCTCATCGGCGTGCCTCGCCGCCATCTTCTCTCCGGCCTGAAGCATGCGGGAGGCAAAATGCCCCCATTTTGCCCGCTGCCAGTCGAGTCCGTGAATCGTGGCAACCACGCGGATCCCGAAAAGCTTCGGCAGCCAGCACATCAGGCACGGGCCCTCCGCATGAAAATGAATCACATTGTAACGACCGAACAGTGCCCGGACCGTTGCAAAAAATGAATAAATGATCGCATTCAGCTTCCCGTTCGACACAGTCGGCGTAATCAGAATCCGGACTCCGTCACGGTAGTACCCGGGTTTCCCCGGAATCCGGTCATAATCCGAATGCTTCATCCGGTACCCCGCCCGGTTGTAGCACTCCACATCAAAGCCCTGGTCCCGAAGCCTTGTCGCAAGCTCCCAGACCACCACCTCTACACCGCCCTCACGGGACGGCACGCGCTTATGCCCGATCATTGCCACCCGGAACGGCTTATTCTTTTCTTTTTTCTTATTCTCGGAAAATGCCATGTATCTTTCCTGTCTCTTCCTTTTTCCCCGTCTGTAACCTTTTCGCTTCTATTTTCCTTTTCTTCCCCGTCTGTTGCCTTTCAGCCTCCGGTCCCACAGCCCTCGCCGTTTTCCATGGCATACTTCATGGAAGCGATGAGTCTGCGGTACATCTCCTCCAGATCCGCCTCCGGCTCCCAGCCAAGTGCACGGAGCTTCGATGCATCCAGAAACAGCTTCGTGTCAGCCGCATACCCAAAGGCATTGGTCTCCGGGATATCGTAAACCACGCGGATTGCTCCGCCGGCAATCTTCTCCGCCACAAGCTGCGCCATCTTCGCAATGGTCGTGTGTGTTTTCTCATTCGACACATTGTAGGCCTGCCCGGCTTCCCCCCGGACCGCAATCGTCAGAATGCCGCGCACCGAGTCTCTCGTGTAGCAGTAATTTCCCTCGGAAAGTCCCTTCGTATGCAGAACGATGTCCGTGCCCTGCATCGCGCTTCTTGCGAACTGAGAGAAAACACGATTCTCCCACGGCAGAATGCCCGCCCCGAAGGTCTGCGACAGCCGCGCAATCATGACAGAAAGGCCATACTCATGACCAAAGCCAATGCACAGATTCTCACACATTCTCTTGCTCTCCGGATAATCCGTGCGCACCTTCGTAAGATCCAGAAAGCCGAGCCGGTCCTCCGTCGCCGGAATGTCCCTGCCGCTCTCATCCGCAAGCGTTCCGTACATTTCCATGCTGGACAGATAGACAAAACGCTGCGCGCCTGCGGCTTTTGCAAGCTCCAGAACGTTTCTTGTCCCCTCGATGGCCGTCATGATCGTCTCAACCGGCTGCTCAACCATCATTTTCGAAGCGGTGACCGCCGCGCCGTGAATGACAAGGTCAAGCTCCCCGCTCTCATTTCGCATCTTCTCTGCAAAATCAGGTGCCGTGATGTTCGCCGTAAGAAAGCGTACATCCACTCTTGTCCGGAAGGAATCCCCGTAAATCGCATCCGCCTTGGCGGCATTTCGGATCACGCCGTATATCTTCATCCCGCTTCCATGCCGCCGGTTCATGCAGGCGAGTGCACGGATCAGCCAGGAGCCGACAAGCCCCGTCGCCCCGGTCACAAGAATCCGCTTTCCTCTCAGCGCCTTCTCAAGAAGCGCATCATCTGCCACGCGGTCAAGATCCTCCTGAAGGATCGGATCCGCCGGAGCCTCCAGCTCCTGTTTTCCTGTTTCTTCCATGTTCCAGTCTTCTCTGTCTTCTGTATGCATATCTCATTCCTTTAAATCATGATCTGTTCTATTATATAATATTGTATATCTTTCGCACATGATAACTTTCAATCCCCGGAGGCTTTTATGCTCTTTCAATCCGCTGATTTTGTGATATTCTTCTTTTTCTCTGTTCTGGTGTTCCGCTTTCTTCCCGGTAAATTTCGCAGAAACTGGCTTTTGCTCTGCAGCCTTTTCTTTTATCTTGGCTTCGACGTGCGTTTTCTTCTCGTACTGGCACCGGTCATCGGAATCGGCTTTCTGTCCGGCCTTTGGATGGAGCATGCAAAAAAAACGTCCGCCCGCAAGAGATGCTTTGTCGGCTCTGTCGTACTTCTTGTTCTGATCCTTGTTGTCTTCAAATACACAGGCTTCCTTCTTGAGAATGTCAATACGCTGCTTACCGCATTGGGACAGAAGCCGATTGCCTCCCGTTTTTCCCTGATTCTTCCGATCGGAATCTCCTTTTACCTGTTCCAGACCATCGGCTATCTCGCCGATGTCTTCCACGGGAAAATCTCTGCCGAGCGAAGCTTTCCTGACTATGCACTCTTTATCAGCTTCTTTCCGCAGATCACAGCAGGACCGATTGCAAGAGCAGACCGCCTTCTTCCGCAGATCCGAAGACTCCCGGAGGCCGAAAAGCCCTCTTATCTTCACATATCCTCCGGCTTTTCCCTGATGCTGTGGGGCTTTTTTATGAAGATGGTCATCTCCGACCGCGCAGGAATTTTCGTGGACAATATCTGGCAGAATCTTTTTACCTGCGGAACCGTGGAGACCGTCATCGCGGCCCTTGCCTTCTCCCTTCAGATCTATGCGGATTTTGCAGGCTACTCCGCCATCGCGATCGGCGCTGCAAGAATTCTTGGTCTGGAGCTGGATGCCAATTTCCGGACACCGTATTTTGCGGAGAGCATTGCCGGCTTCTGGAGGCGCTGGCATATCTCTCTGAGCACCTGGCTGCGCGATTATATTTACATTCCGCTTGGCGGAAGCAGATGCTCACACGTCCGCAAATACCGCAACGTCATGATCACCTTCCTCGTCAGCGGCATCTGGCACGGAGCCTCCTGGTCCTTCGTCATCTGGGGAGGCCTTCACGGGCTGTATCAGATCCTCGGAGACCTCCTGAAGCCACTTCGCAGAAAGCTCTGCATCCGGACCGGCATCCGGGAAAACACCTTCAGCTTTCGG
>ERZ1026898.106-NODE-106-length-53873-cov-99.638374_pt1 | contig 53873 bp, 39 predicted proteins | sample MGYA00380178_ERZ1026898 | MGnify/ENA primary metagenome ERZ1026898 (study PRJEB33269, sample SAMEA4719814) | human gut metagenome | biome: human-associated habitat; feature: organic feature; material: feces | place: Cameroon | collected 2013-10 ...
GTAGTTGTAGATGATGACTCTGTAGTTGTAGATGATGACTCTGTAGTTGTAGATGATGACTCTGTAGTTGTAGATGTTGTTCCTGTAGTTGCAGATGAAACAAGCTTCCAATCCTTCGTAAACCAAATATTTTTAGGGGTATTTTCGGTCTTTTTATCTGCACTCATAATAATAGAACTTACACTAGACGCTTTCATTTCTGCGCATATAGCTGGAATTGAGCTTGCTATAAAAAGAGCTTTAGACATTGCACTTGTTGTCAGCCTAAACACGTCTCTAGAAGAGATATAATTATTTGATGAATCGCGTTTTTCCCATGTTTCATCATTATTTTTTCTTTCGTCGATATCAATTGATGTAATAACAATATCTTCTATTAAATCAACAATCTTTAAAAGTGACATAAAACAAGTACAAATAAAACTAAAGCGTTGACCTCCTGACGAATTTATTGCTTCACCAATATTTCTAATAATAGATGTTATGTTTGTGTATGAATTCATAAGATCACTATACAATAGCACACATCTATTGGCGTCTCTTATTTGTTCATCACCATAGTTAGCACCTGATTTAATACTAGATGTTACCAATTTAGCTAGACTTGTTGAAAGAGTAGCTAAATTATCAACAACTTCGCCTCTAGTTTGCGTTGCTACATTTATAAAATTTCCTTTTACACAAACCTTTCCGCCCACAGTAGAAAATCTTCCTCCAAAAGAATCTGAAACTGTACTTGATGAGAATGAATTTATTATGGTGTCAGAGGCTGATATTTTTACGCTTCCCATACTATCAATTGAGATTGCACTATCCCAAAGAACAGATTCTTCCTTAAATTTTCTTGAAGATAAAGTGATACCGCCAGCATCAATGACAATAGAGGAATTTCCGACCTGGAAAGCAATTGAATTCTCAGACTTAATAGTGACTTTTCCATCAGCACTAATATTAACCTGCCCTGCCTTTCCTTTTTTGTCTGAATCTGTAGTCCTTGATGATGTAACGGTTACACCACCTTTTGAAGATACATCAACAGATGAAGACTCCCCAGAATTATTACTAGATTCTGATGTTGTTTTTACACTACCGTTAGATTTTATAGTTACATTGTCACTAGAATCTATAGACACATAATCAGACAACGATTTTTCTAAGTTTGTAGAATAGACTTTTGTTGTTTGTAATAATGAACCTAATGATGCTTCACATTTTTTATAATAAGACCTTAATTTTTTACATTCATCTTCATCTTTTTCATTCTGCAATTCATAGGATTTGAGTTTTTGTGAAACATCTTCTTTTAATTTTTCCACAGATGATATTTCTGATAGCAAATACTCCGCCCATTCTTTATAAGTTTTGCTGAAAGATACGTGAGTTAACTCCACAAGATCTTCATCACCAGAAGCAAGAACTGCTTTGTCATACTCTAAATTGATTTGATTGGTCTCAAATATTTCTTTTGGAAGTAAGCTGTTATTCTGGATATTGAGTAGACCTACATAAGATGACAATTCATGAGATAAGAGCTTTTCTCTGATGGCTGCCTTAATGTCAGTCTTTGCACCTAGTGAGAATGCACTGGATCCATCGTTATTCTTAATTAAAACAGAATCAGCTTGCTTATTCTGAATAGCTTCATCACTAAGTCCAATTGTCTCTTTTGGCATAATACCTAGTAAATAATACTTACAGCCAGTAAAGAGCATAACAACCTTTTGTCCTAATTTTGGCAGGTTGTTAACTCCTAAATAGGAGCTTAGATAGTTGCAAATTACAACTGAAGGTTCACTACCATCACTTGAAACTTTGACATAAAACTTATCGTAGTTACTCTTATTAGACTCTAAAGCAATTCTGTTTACTTCATTGTCATCTGAGATCTCGCCTTTTGCGTTGCAGACAAAACCGGTTACAGTCACAGATTGATTGTTCTTTGAGCCTCGACTCTCACTTACCTTTGTCAATCCAAAACATGTATCAAGATCTTTACCATTGTGTAAATCTAGGTTATCTAACTTTTTAAAGACACCAATTGGACCTAAAACAGCATCTATCGCGTTATCTATTGGTATTGCTACAAACTTTTGTGTAAGTGTGCTCTCTGTCTTTTCATAAAGGTCACTACTTGCAAAGTAGCTTGGATATGCCACATTAAACTTTAGATAAGATCTTACAATCAGGCACTGACAGTTATTAAAGCAAGATACCTCATCCTTTAACAGGAAGTTCACACCAGATGCAAACACTAGATCTGAAGCAGATAATACCAAGTATTCATCAAGAATATTTCTAATCTTATTATGGCTTTCATTGATGTAATAAAGCTGTTTTGAGTTACCTGCTATATCGGTATTAAGGTTACTCTCGACCTTATCTGAGAAGAATGCATCCTCTTCATCTGAATAGATTGAGCCCTGCAAAGAGCTTCCTTTATAATAAGCATTAAAGATGTAACTGTTATCCCCTGCTTTAAGCTCAAGATTAGGATTTACAATTGCATTTACCACGGTATCTTTAGTGGTATCTTCCTGTGTAGTTACAGGAAAATGAGAATAGACAGAACTTGAGCGTGAGAAGGAAACTTTATAGTCATCCCTACTGTCATCAAAGCAGTAGTTAATTGAGAACTGTCTTAAGATCCTGTTTAAAAACTCAAGATCGGTTTCCTGATTTTGCTCAAAAACAAAACTTTTATCATCAAATTTGTCTTGTCCAAAGTGGCTTAAATCAATCTCACAATATGATTGCAGATCATGCTTTTTAAACAAATCTTGAATGATCTCAATTACCGACATACCACTGTAATGGCAGGTTCTTTTCTTTAATGAGAGTAATACAAGCTCAGGCTCAATTGTAAGCTCATAGACATAGCAGGACTTTTCTAAATTCTGAGCTGAAGGGGCAGAGCCTCTAAAGGCATAAGAGGTAACGATACCTTTAAACTTGCGTTCACGCTTTACTCTTGCTGATACAGCGTCACTAGATTCATTATCTTGACGCAAGGTAACTGTGTATTTACTAAATAAAAGATCGTTTTTTAATTCAGTGCGACTTGGTTTTAATGAACTTAAAACAGTAAGTTTTAATGTAAATGGGTAGGAGATACCTTCTGATACTTCAACTGAGTAAGCAACATCAGCTATATCATTTGACTTGTTAAAGAAAACAATAGAGTGCTCTTTTGAGCTGTCATTTTCTTTTGCAGGGGCACTTTGTTTTGCTATAACAGATACATCGATACTTTTTTTAAATACACCGTTATACATGGACATAAGGTGGCTCCTTATAGATTAACTTACATTTTCTGATCATTAAATTTGTTGTTCTTACTCTTTAGTTTTAGCCTTTAAAACGTGTAAATACAAGATGACTCTTACGTTCTGTTTCTTCTTCATTTTTCTGAGTATTCTGTTCGTTATCGATCTTTATTCCGCTATTTATGCTCTCATTTTCTGCAGATGTATCATCAGGATTTAAACTGCCTTTAAAAGCTTCATTATCGCCTACAAGACCTGTAAATCTCTTATCAGAGATGTCTTTATGTGGAGGGAGCTTATTAGCTACATGCACTGACCAAACATTGTGACCATAAGCAATCTCTTTACCAATTTCAAAATAAAGCTTTACTCTCTCAGCATACTTACGGGTACCACCTTTTGCTAGAGCACACATAAGCAGTAATGAGTTAAGACCGTTAGCTGCAAGACCAGGAGGTGTCTTAATGACCATAGTTTTGTTGTTATCTACATTAGGTGTCATATTGCCATATGACCAGAAGCAGACTAATGAGAGTAAACCTTCAGGTAAATCAGGACATAAATTACCTAAATTCAGGCAGTTTAAAGCATTAAGATCATTTGGTGCAACGATATAGGCATAGGAGCTGTCCATTGCATTTGTGGTCTGCTCTTTTTTCTCCTCATCACTCTTTTGAGGAACTGCAGCCTTAATGTTTTTAATAGTCTCCTGTCTTACCTTTTCAATCTTTTCTTTGAGTTCTTTTTCAGCCTTAAAGATAGGAGATTTCTCCATATCAATATCAGGCTTGTTCAAGTTCTCATTAGCAAGTTTCATCAGATCGTTAATAAGATCATTTGGAGATTTACCAAACTCTTTAGTGAACTGGTCATAAACCTCTTTTTTGACCTTGTAGTATTTGTCCTTTAATTCCTGAGGGAACTTGTCAAATTCAGCCTGTGCCTTAGCTCTTGTTGCATCTAACTCTGCTTTAATCTTTTTAATCTCAGGAATGTTGTAAACATCCTCTAATGATTTGATCTCAGGCTCTTCATTCTCTGGTATCTTAGCCCAATCAGGAATATTAAACTCTCGAGGCTTACCGATGTCCTCAAGTTTTCTCTCATAAGATGGTTTTTCCTGTAACTCCTGTTCTAATGAGAGCACACAACAATACCCCCACCAAGCTAGAGCACGGCGCTGTAAGTTATAAGCTAAAAACTCACTGGCTTTTTTCAGCTCATTTTGTTTTTCTAGCTCATAGATATAAGCATCTGACTGAGGATAGGTTAAAGCAGTCTGTCTTAACTCAAAAGGCAATTTGTAATTCTCATTTGCAATTACCTCCGTTACTGTCTTATGCAATAAAAGTACAAAATGCTGATTTAACCAATCTAATTTATCTGCCATTTCAAAATTTTCCATACAAAGGATCTTTTACAAATGATGCAAGCTAAGCTTACAGAGTACTGCTAAACATGTAGCACTAAACTATACGGTTGAGGTTTGGGCAGGCAGCAAGAGCTGTTGCAACAGGAATACCTGTAATAGGATTTACACCAGTTACAACTGAACCTAAGTTCGCTGATGGTCTGCCTTTAGTCAGAATATTTACAGCAGTAGTTGCCGTAATCGCACCGGTACAGACAGGACCTACAACTAGATCTCCCATACAAGCTTGAGGTAATCCGTTTACAAGATTAGTAGGCATTCCAGGACCTGTAACAGCATCACCTGTTGCAGTAAGGTTTACTAGTGTGGCACTTGGTGTTGGCATAGCTACACTCCTTTTTTTGCTGGTATTTAATTTATAATTTGTCTTTTATTTTTAGCTGAGATTTAACAGACAACTTTTAGTTTTGACTCTGATAGCCTTTAGTTACTCTGTAAAACTCAAAATCATCTGTAACTTATTGAAGTATAGATTAATATCAAAAATTTACTTTTCTAAGTTTGATCTTTTCTAAAAAAAAATAGCACCTTGTTATACTTTTTGAATATAAGTTAGTGCCATCTCACATTTTTTGTCTAATCTATTGTTTGTATCCTGTCGATACGCCCAAAGATAGAGCTTTTGTGCTTTATTAGAACATCGTAATTGAAGGCCAGTTCTGTGAATCAGGCCAGTCATCAGGACGGAGCAGTTCTTTGTTAAAGGATACTTTTACAAAGAGTACACTCTCGTCACCACGATTTGACACAATCAAAGGTACATATGAGCAATGCTCTTTATCTGAGTAGATGGCTCTGTCATTTAAATACATACGCAATGCTGCATAGTTACCTTTTACTTTATAAGTAGTGTCAGGCATATTTGAGTCTGAATATCTGTAGAACTGGAACTCAAAATTACCGTTGGCAACATCAGAGTTCACTATTTTTCTTTCACCAGCTTCAACTGCAGTGCTAAAGCGAGAACTTTGAACAGTAGATAATGAGCTTGATAAACTAGATAAAGCTGTAGACTTAATACTTACATAACGCATAGTTACCACAGCACTAGGTAATAAGATACCTGACATCTGTCTTAACTCTTCTTGTTTTTCCATAGATGGAATTGAAAGTGTAAACTCAAGCTTATTCTTTCTGTCACCTACATCAGTTAAGATCCTGCTTACAGCTGATGCCCACTGACGGATGTCATTACGTCCTGCCATGACATTGTTCAATAGAGGCTCCTGTAAATTGTCCACACCTTCATCTGCGCTCTCTTCAATCTTTGGCTCATTAAGATCAGACTCTTTAGATTTAACAATGCTATAGCTCTTTAATCTGCGGTTTAATAAAGGCATGTCATCATAGCGAAGTGTCATCGCATCCGTTGCTGCATCCTTTAATACAGGGAAGAAATACAACTTTGACTGGAACTCTTCAAGTCCTGTTGCAGTCTGATATGAAGCTTCAGATTTTAAGAGTGTAGTGCCTAAATTTACAAATGAAGTCCACCATGGGATATTGCCCTTAGCGCTGTTTAGATTACGTACAGTGGTGTAGTCATTTCGTACAGATTTCTTATCTAAAGCACTGATAAAGTGATTAGCTTTAACAGGATCTTCAGGGAGCATTGCCCATGAATTTAAAACATTAGTACATGCCTGAGTGAAGTTTAAAGATAAGGCTTTACGCCTGTCATCAATTAAAGAGAGCAATTGAGCTTTAGTCTTTTTAGTCTTAGCACTTAAAGGCTCATCTTTAATTGAGGATAACAAATCATAGCTAAAGTTATAGATATCAGATAACTGAGAGTTGATCTGATAAGCCTTGCTGTCTAAAGCAAAGTCATGGAATGAAGCATAATCCTGAGCATATGGCTTTAGAGAGTCAGCAAAATTACCCCAGTAATTGATGAATTTATCAGCATAATCCTCAATTAAGGCACTTACCTGTTTTACCTTCTTGCTCTTTGAGATATAGCTGTTAAAGGCAACTATGCTTTTGACCTGTGCTGTGCTGTTATTATCAGATGCATTATTGTCTTTTAACTTTACATTCTTAAAGCTCTCGAGTGTAGCGATAGGATTGATAAACTCATGTACAGCAGATGGAGAGAACTCGTCTGCTACCTCAAAATAACCTAAAGCTTCTTTAGCTAAAGCAGTTGATAAGTACTCATCATAATCAAACTCTTTAGAATTGCTGATGGCCTCTGCTAATAAAGTTAAATTGCTACCTTTTGAGCTTGATGCAGGATACTTGTCTAAAAGTGCATTAGCTAATTGCATGCGACAGGTAAACTCAGAGAACTTCAGATAGCTCTTAATGCTCTTAGTTAAAGCATTGATCTTTGAGTCCTCAGTATTCTGACTGTCAAAGTTATCTAACGCTTTATATTTATCAGCAAAAATAACATTTAACTGGTTATAGCGATCGATAAAGTCAGCAGTTGAATCTAAGGATAAGTTTAAATTTGAAGTATCGGCGATGTTTAACATCTCTGATAAGAGCTGATAGTTCAATCTCATACCGTCCTTTTCATTGACAGTCTTGTCAAAAATTCTTGAATTATTGACGGTCTTCATGACTAGATCGAGCTTTTGTCTGTCTTTATCCAAATTGTTTAAGGTGTCTTCCCGTGAAGTCATAACCTCACCTGATAAGACCACATCCTCAACCATATCAGCGCCTGAGGCATTACTTTGCTCTACATATTCGATAAATGATTTATAGTCATCTGTGACAATTTTTCTGTAGGATCTGTAAGCGGCATCAACTAACATGGTTCTTTGAGCTGTTACTGTAACCTTTTCTGCCTTATCTGAAGAGTTAGAACTCTTTATTACAGGGGAGGCATAATCATGTAAAAAGACAGCAGCAGTCTTATCAAGCTCTGAAGAGATCTTGATAGCTTTTTTAATTAAAGCCTGTAGCTCCTGATACTCTTGTAGATAGTCCTCATCTTTTACTTTATCTGAATAGTTAAAGGCAAATTCATACAGCCTCTTATAAACAGAGACTAAGAAAGCACCTGAGTTCAGATCCTGTTTTATCACCTGATATTTAGACTCTGGAAAGGCCTCAATCTTTGATAACTGATTCATAAAGACCTTTAAGCCATGATTTACAGATGGAGCATAGTTTGGATCTAATAAAATCTCCGTTGCAGCAGCTTTAGCGTAGTCATCATCACCACAGCTCATTTGAGTTAAATCAGCTAAAATTTTAGGTGAGATATCAGGATACTGATAAGCTAAGATCTTTTTGATGCTGTTCTCTAAGATCGCAATACCTTCCACATCATGACCTGTTCTTGCTATCGCTAAGAACAGGTATGAGAACAGGGCATCAGCCTTTTTCTCTGTAAAAGGATCATCTCGTCTTAAAAGATCTAAGGCAAAGTTAGAGGCTGCAGGTGAGAAGACCATGTTTACCAGTAACTGATTATAAATAGTATGTCTGTCTTCTTTCTTTAAGTTATTAAAGTCTGCTAACAGATATGATGATGGGAAATAGATAAATGGCAGTGACACATCTTTTATAAGTCTTGATTTTGACTCTGTAAAGAAGTTTAATCTACTGTTTCTGGAATTACCGGCCATAAGCTCATTAAAGCTGTTATAGCCTCTGCCGTTTTTATCAATATCAATTAAAGGAGATGCACCAATGTATCCCCTGTCAAACATGGTATTTAAATTCTTATAGAAGATAACATCAGAATGTAATCTGTCATAGATAAGCTCACGCCCCATCAGGGCACCTGTCAAGTAGTTCAAGCTCAAAACAGTAAGCACAGTGCATAAAGCTACAACAGGAATGTTTCTAATAAGTCTTTCTCTTTTAGTAAAGACAGCTTTATCATTCATATCAGGAATGAGCTTTAAAAACAGCTGTTTTATAAAAAATGACTTTTCAGAGACTTTATTCTCATCTACTAATAAAGCTTCATCTACAGCTTTGTTCTCGTGAGCAGCGTACTCAGGATCAAGACATACGCCCTGATCTGTAGCTGAGGTAAAGTACACTCCTTCAATAAGGTTAGGCTTAAATGAGCCGGTTCTTTCAAAGATGTTCTTTAAGTAAATCTCAAGAGCATGTCTTAAATAGTTCATATGCTCAGGGAATGTAAAGATATAGGCTGTTGAGTCTAATCTGTTCTCAGAGGTATAGCTCTTATCGCTGACCTCACGAGATGAGAGTAAAGATACAGCGCCTGACTTTAATCTTTCAATAAAGTTAGACCAGCTGTTATAGAACAGCTCCTCATCATAAAATCCATCATCATTTGAAAGATCTAAACCTAATACCTGCTCGCGCATCTCATCTGAGAATGAAGAGAAGTACTCTCTAAAACCTACAACACAATCGCATTTGGTGATGACTACTTTACAAGGCAAGTTCATACATACAGTTGAACTTAATTTATGTAATTCTGAGGCAATTAGATTAGCTTTTTTAATGGTAAGTTCTCTGTCATCAGCGATCAGAGCATCAGCAGGAATAGTTAAAACTACACCAGAGAGGGGCTTGTTATGATGATACTTTTTAATCTGCTCACAGATAACTTCCCATTGAGCTGAAGATCCACCTAACCAGGTATCAAAGAAAGTCTTACCTTTAACATCTAAAAAGACATTGCCCTTTGAGACAAAGACATGCAGACACTCTTCGTCTTTTAAATCCAACTCACGGCGAGACTGGTCATAGCCTAGTGTTGAGTCTTTTAAAATCGAACTCTTACCTGATAATGGTTCACCTAGAATGATGTACCAGGGAGTTCTCTGTTTTTTATAGCACTTAGTTTTAATGTAAGTTACAGCTGATTCTAAGATTAACTTTGCAATCTTTACATCAGCTGTCAGATCTTCTTTACCCTGCTTTCTTTTCTTGCCACCTGAAACCAAGTTTGCAAGGTTAGACCAAATCATCAGATCTTCTTTTAAAGAACGTCTTTCCTTGTTCATCTGATGCTTAAACTTAAATCTCTTGAACAGGAAGAAGAGAATTAACATCAGAATAAAGACGATAAGTACAACTAAAATAATGCCAGTTGCACTGTCGAATAATCCATCAAACAGTCCTGAGTCCACGCTAGGAGTAATATCTTTGCTGTTATCCATGCTTATCTATCCGTAAATTCTTATTTCCTGGAGCCTAGTTCTCATCAGTTGTATAGTCAGCATTACCATTGCCAACTATTACAGTTCCATTCACAGTTCCATTATTAGGATTTGTAGAACTATCTTTACTTAAGTCATCGTTTAAATCATTTTCTGTAGCTTGTGTATGTAAAGACATGCTCTTGTATGGAGATGCTGATTCAACGGTATCATCAACCACAGAATTAAAGGCATTAGTGTTTTTATAGACACTGGCCATATTGATCACAAAACACAGCACGGTTAAGGCTATTAAAATAAAGATCAAATTCTTTTTTAAAAGGAAGGCTGCAATCTCACGAGAGGTCTTTTCTTTTAGAGACTGATTGTAGTTTTTGCCATCAGTACGATTGTCTAATCTGTCCTCTGGCTGTACATCTGGAGTTAGAAACTCCTCTTCAGGATTTAAATCTAATGACATTCTGTCAGCACAGCCATTGATGTAAGGTATCAACTCTTTAGGATCACGCTTATAAGCACCATCAAAACCAAGACCTAACATCAGATAAAATGACTTAATCACATCACTTGAGGTCTGACTTGTTGCTAGAGCTTTATCTAAGATATCAAAGAACTTATCATCTCCTGATAACTCATTGTACATACGGGCTAAAGGCTCATATTCTTTTGAGAAACTAAAGCCGTTTTCTTTAAAGAAATAATCGACAAAAAAGACTAATGGCTTTTCAACCTGTGCATATTCTCGTTTTAAAAACTCATCGCCGTCAACTTTACGTCTGATGTCAGCAAAGAGATTTTTTAATTTGCTCTCAACTTCATTTAAAGCGACTTCAACTCCATGCTGTCTGAATAAATAACAATCACAGACATACAGAAGCACCGGTCTTATGAGTTCATGTAACTGACTTGAAACCATAATTCTTTAACATTCCTTTAAGACAGTAAAAGTATCTTTTAGCTTTAAACTATTCTTACTTTTCTAATAACTGTCCTTTTAGCTTTAATAATCTCTTACTTTAATTTCTTAAGCTTCATTATCAACTACAGCCATATACAGCTTTGCTTCAAATGGCTTGAACATATTAGGAGCAAAGTCGATGACCATCTTATGATCTTCGACAATGTAGCGCCAAATACGAGGAGACTCATCACGCATTACTTTAAAGATCACAGTGTCTGATGAGGTAACCGGCATATAGCGTGGAGGGAAGCGTACATAGCTTAGCTTTAGACCTCTTACACGGCTGTCTTTTGAGCCAAAGTCCATAACTCTAAAGTTATCACCTGTTTCAATATCAGAGATAAGCTCTTTCCAGTCGTTGTTGCCCTTTAACGCAATATAGTAATCACGAGCTTTGACAATATGCTCATCCGCAATAGCTGCTACATAGCAGTTATCTTTTTCATCAAAATTAAAGTCAACCTCAAGACATTCAGCTCTACCCTGTGAGGTTAGAAGAGATCTAATGGAACTTATGATCTCACTGAACGCAGCATAGAGATCATAGTGATTATATGCAACCACTTCCTTTGAATCTGATAATGGGAAGAACGTCTTTAGTGCTGATAAGAACTCTGAGAGTTTCTGATAGAGAGTAAATGGAGATACTCTCTGTGGTAAAAGCAAAGATGTCAGTGCAGTGATATTTACATTTAATAACTGCAACTGTAACAGTCTTAATAACTGAGGACCTGCAATTAAATTAGGATCATAACCTTCATTTTCAATATCAGAGAGGATCTTTGATTTATATGACTTTAGCTCATAGCTAAACTCACGCAACATAGTGTACAGATTGCTGTTCTCATCTAATACTACATATGGAGGTGTGTATTTGGTATCTAAAACCAAATAGTGGTCATTGTTCTCTAAACTTGCCCAGTTTAATTTTAAGATTGGCAGTAGAGCACAATCAGATACCGACTTTACATCAGTAATCAAACGTAAATTTAACTTGCGTTTGATTACAAGAGCAGGATTATCTCCTGTGTTCTCATCAGTTAAATTGTGTGATGCAACTTCATAGCGCCCATAGCTGTTTTCACTTTGACTGTTCTCACAAAGGTTACTCTCATCTTTTAAGAAATTAGGCAGGCACAGATAAACTGTAACCTCCGCATCTTGAGTTTCAGGCACAAAGTCTACAGTCAAAGGCTGTAATGAGCAGTTACCTGGGAAGCTCACACCTGCACCATCAGGCATAATCGCACAGAGATTTTTAATTACGACTCTGCGAGAACGTAAGGCATCTTCATCAATTTCAATGCTGACTAAACCTTCAGGATATGGGGTGTATAAAGCGCGCTCAGAGTTAATAGTCTCAATTAAAGAGCGCTGCATCTGCTGAAAATGATGTGGCTGTAAAAACTGACCTTCAGACCAGTGTACATACTGAGGATATTTCATAAAATTCTGTCCTTTGCCTTATCTTATTTCTTCTTGTCACTATCTTTTGGTGTTTCTTTGCAGTCCATATTCTTACTGCCTTTTACAGTAGTGCATGACAGTGAGAGTTTTATTGGCTGTTTATCACTTTCAAGTGCTTCAGGGCTGTCTTTTATAGAATCAAGTCTTGTGGATTTAATAAGACCTGTAGCCCCTATCTTTAGGTATAAGTCACTCATGGTAGCTAACATACCTGTATCTATCTTCATGATATATTTTCGAGGATCTAAGGTCTTGCTGTCCTTATCTGCAAAAGGCAGATTAGCAATCAAAACTAAATGACTAGGTTCTTTTTCCATGATGCGCTCGAAGACTTCACTATCACCTTTTAAGGTCTTAGCTTTTAAGTCCTGAGCTGAAAAATGCATGGTATATGGCTCAAGATAGCCTCTTAAAGATGAATCATTCTCAAAATATCTATCTACAGGATAGGATGAGAACTTTACAGCATCAGATTCTGATAAACCTGCAATATCCACCTCTACAGAAGGATAAGTTCCGTATTTTTTAACTAACTCCTGCGAGGGAGTTACGGTAATATCAAATTTTGGATAACTGCTACATGCTGTAACCAGTAAAGCAGACAGCAATCCAAAGATTATTGTTTTTTTCATATTTATTTTTTCAAGCTAGCTTTTATGCCAACTATTTTCATACAGCATTTAGAGCTGTTTTTAAATCCAGCATTAATGCTTTAATCAAGCGTTAATGCAGGATTTTAATATTAGTCCTTTGAATATCCGTCTGCAGGTTCATCTTCAAACTTATAGACAAACTTACCATCGACACTGTCAGCTTCAACAGAAATTACCTTTCTGCCATTCATAGTCTTCTCTAGGAACTCTGAGCTAATTTCAGGTAACAGGTCGTTACTGATAATAGCATCAATCATACGAGCACCTGAGGCGACATTGTTGCATCTTGAGATGATTTCATCACGCAAGGCCTGAGTAAAGACAAATGTAGCCTGATAGTTCTCTTTGACTCTCTTTACAATTTTTGAGAGTTTCAAATCAATAATATGGTTAAGACTCTTCTTGGTTAAAGGATAGTAAGGAACAATACTCATACGACCAATTAACGCTGCAGGGAAGACTTTGTACATCGCAGGACGCGCTGCCTTCTCTAGAGTATCGACATCAGGCAGATGATCTTCATCCTGACATAAAGCCATAATCTCATTGTCACCTACGTTGGTAGTTAAGATGATGACAGTGTTTTTAAAGTTTACTAAACGACCTTCACCATCTTCCATCTGTCCTTTATCAAAGACCTGAAAGAACAGTTCATGTACGTCTTTATGAGCCTTTTCAACCTCATCTAATAAGACTACACTATATGGCTTACGTCTTACCGCTTCGGTTAAAACACCACCTTCACCATAACCTACATATCCTGGAGGCGCACCTTTTAGGGTTGATACAGTATGAGCCTCTTGGAACTCACTCATATTGATAGTAATGAGGTTCTTCTCTGAGCCATATAATGTCTCTGCTAAGGTTAAAGCTGTCTCAGTCTTACCTACGCCTGAAGGACCTGCTAACATAATTACTGCAATAGGCTTATTAGGATCACCTAAAGATGCTCTTGCAGTAGTAATTCTCTTGGCGATAAGCTCAAGTCCATGATCCTGACCTATAACTCTCTGCTTCATAATGTCAGCTAATGAGAGCACAGACTTAATCTCATCTTTTACCATCTTGCCTAATGGGATACCGGTCCACTCTGAGATCACTGAAGCTACAGCCTGTGAGTCAACCTCAGGTAAAAACATTGGACTTTCACCTTGCAACTCATTTAAAGCTTTACGCAAAGCTACAAGGTCTTCTCGCTTTTTAGCTTTCTCTTCTTCTGATACTGAGTTGTCATTTACAAACTCATTACGTAGAGAAATATAGTTTTGAGCAGCCTCTTTTATCTTTGCTAAAAGTGCTGTTTTTTCATCTAATTTAGACTTGGTGTCTGCAATCTTTTTTAAGACATCATCTAACTTATCTTTAGATTCAAAGCCTGAAGCATCCTCTTTTTCTAAGATCACTTTTTGAGTATTTAAGAGATCTAAGTTACGACGTAAATACTCTATTGCATAAGGCTCTGAGCTTTGTGATAAAGATACCTTAGCACAGGCTGTGTCTAGAACAGATACAGCTTTATCAGGTAACTGTCTTGAAGGTATGTAGCGACGAGAGAGCTTTACAGCAGCTTCAAGTGCTTCATCTAACACGGTTACATGATGGAAGTTTTGCAATGGAGTTACCATGCCACGCATCATGGCAATAGCTTTATTGTCATCAGGCTCATCTACTAAGATCTTTTCAAAACGGCGAGAGAGTGCAGGATCTTTTTCAAAATACTTTACGTACTCTTTCCAGGTAGTAGCTGCTACACAGCGCAACTGTCCACGGGCAAGAGCAGGCTTTAAGAGGTTAGCAGCATCATTCTGACCAGCTTGACCTCCAGCTCCTACTAAGGTATGAGCTTCATCGATAAATAGAATAATTGGAGTATCTGAGTGTTGAACCTCTTCAATTACCTGTTTTAGACGGTTTTCAAACTCACCTTTCATAGAAGCGCCAGCCTGTAAAAGGCCGATATCTAAAGATAAGAGCTTGCAACCTTTTAAGCTGTCAGGTACGTCCCCACTTGCAAGACGACAGGCAAAGCCTTCTACAACAGCGGTTTTACCAACACCTGCTTCACCTGTAAGAATAGGATTGTTCTGTCGACGACGTAAGAGAATATCAATAATTTTACGAATTTCCTCATCACGACCGACGATGTTATCAATCTTACCTTCTTTAGCTTTAGCGGTAAGATCCTGAGTATATAAGGATAAAGCTTCACCTTTGCCTAGAGCAGGCTCAGACATCATTTTACCTGCCTGTCCTGTTGAAGCAGTATTAGTAGCTACAACTGATGACTCATCAGAGTTTTTAACAGTATCAGCAAAATTATCCACTAAAAGATCTGCATTTATCTTTTTAAACTCTGAAGAGATTGCATGTAAGGTTCTAGCTAATTCTGGATTCTGCTTTAGAGCAATAATTAAATGACCAGTTCTAATAGCAGCATCAGAATAAACTAATGAGCATACCATCCATGCTTCTTTAATCATCTTTTCAAAATCAGATGAGAAATCCTCAATGGAGCTTGCGCCTCGTGGCAGAGCATCCATAGCTTCGATTAAATCCTGAGCTAACTTTCCTTCATCAAGATTAAAAGCACTGATGATCTGGTGTAAATCAGTGTTTTTTGACAATAAGATCTGGTTTATAAAATGGCATAACTCTACATAAGGATTAGTACGAGTTTTGCACAACACAGTTGCACTTTCTAAAGCCTGATAAGCGACTTTATCTAATTTTTTGAACAGTGCTACACGTTTTAATTTCATAAAATACCTCTCTTTTGAAGGGAGACTTAAAATCTGTTTTTGATAAATTAAACAGGACTTACAGAACCTACCTTTACTAATCGATATTCTTCATTGCATATTTTTGATATTAAGTGACAACTCTGACCTAGCGCAAATTTTCCATTAAGATTTAACATTTTTATGCTAGGTGCCTCAATTTTTAGGTAGATATCAAAGCCTAACGGTCTATCAAGGTACAGTTGCACTATTTCTACTAACTGCAAGTACAGTTTTCGCCCTGGCATAAAATCAAAACTTTTATCAAAAGTTATAGGTCCTACCGTAATTGCAAAGTTCTTACTTTTAGACAAATAGTGAGAGCCTAATTGAGTATTTAAGCCCAAGCGAGAGTTCTTACTTTTTACAAGGCGTAAACGGTACTCCTGTGGGATCACATAACTTTTTTCTACAAAGCTCATTAACTCAATTTTTTCACCAAAAAAGTTATGCAGAACATGACGCAGACCATCTACACTGCGATTTTTTAATGATAAGAAGTTCACCATCGATTTAATGGTGAAATGAGGTAATGAGCTTTGCTCTCTCTTACTTGAACAGGTAAGCAGCATCATCAGCTTTTCTAATTTGCTATTCTTTCTGTCAAAGGCCACCGCCATTTCATTTTCAGAGAAAGCTTTATAGAACAGCGTTAAAAATCTGTGGTTGATGATGTCTAAAAAGCGTCTTGTAGCTGAGTCATAGTCATGAAAGGTCCTCTTTCTGACATAATCAGTTACATCTAAAGGCATAGGTCCATTTACGCCTAAAAGGCCAAAGAAATAAACTAAGAGTAATAACTCTTCGTTTTTATGGCTATGATCATCCTCGATTACCGCAATGGAGGTCTCAGGAAAACGCAGATAAGGCATCTGACCTAGACGCACAGCTTCATCCTCTGGACCTTTAGCTTCGCCTAGTCTTGGCAAATCTGAACGCAAATTTTCCACAAGACGCATTAAGTAAAAGAAATCAGGCTCTCCTTTACCCTGCTTTAGTCTTGATGAGTATTTATTAACTAGTCGTTTAAGCTCTTGCATGTGTATACCACTCCACGCTCTTTTGCGACTAGTTCAACCTGCAAAGGCAGATTTACTGAGGTAAATGACATCAAAAGACTTGCTACTACTTTTGAAAATACAAAGAAACCTACACCTTCTAATTCCTTTTTAGAGAAAGTAAGACGTACGTTATAACCATTTTCAAAGTACACACAACCTTTTGAAATGAATCTAAAAACTTTGTTTTCAATCTCTACTTTATTTAAAGCTTCAACTAAGATTGCTGTCTCATTCTCTTTTCTAGTGCTAAACAGAGAAATCATAGACTTTAGATTATCAAGGCAGACTTTGTTGCCTCCACTTAGCATTGAAGCAAAGTTCTGCAACAGATAGGTAGCCTGCTTTAATTCATCTTTGGCACTACGACTTAGAATTGAATTTTGAGGTTTAGTAGGATTGCTGATTAACTTTAACTTCTTTAATTTATCTACTGTAGGACAGGTAAAGGTATCTTTTGCTGAGATAAACAAAGGTAAATCAGCATTGGTACATCTGCAATTAGCACTAAACTGCAGTTCTTCAGACATATACTTTTTAAAGTCCTGACCTGATACAGTTACAAAGCATTCAGACTTGTTATAGCCTGAGCGCACTGAACCTGTAAGACCACTCTGTCTTTGTCTGCGATTTACGCAAAAGAAGTTTCGATACTCACCGCTTTCACTTTCACCCATACCAGCAGTTGTAAAGAATGGGTAAGCAGAGAACAAGTACTGATTAGCTTCATTGAAAAACTCTAATTTACTGATAGAGCTTATTTCATAATCCAGTGGAGAGATAGACTGAGCACTTACATTCACTTCATAGTTATCTTTTAAAACTACTCTGTCTGAGCGTTTTGAAAACAGATTGATTAGAGGAATGCAGTTTAAGAGTACAGACTCCTGTAAGACTCTACTCTCTAAAGAGATATCGCTTTGCTTTTTTAGCACAAAGACTAATTCTAAAGCATTAGTTTTTAGCTCTTTTACAAGTTTGCCTAATCCCTTTAATCTTATGAATTTAAAGAACTCTGGATAGGCACTAAAGGCAATTAAAAGAGAAATACCTGACAGTGACTTTGATGAGAACAAAGAGATATGATCTTTTTCATCTAAGATTGAATATTCAAAAGATAGATCTTCAGTTCTATGATATTCATAAGAACTGTCATTAGCATTTTGAGCTCTTACATACACAGCTTCTACCTGTGTAAACAAAAGCTCGCTTAAAGCTGAAGCATCCTGATCATTTAGATTTAAATAAAGATCTAAGTTATTTGAGCTACTCTGCTCATATAAAGATAAATTAGATAATGATAATGAGAAACTTGCTGTAGCACCTTCTACATCTAGTGTCAGTAATCTTGAGTCATGACCTAAAAATTGAGCCTTGTCTAATACACAGGTATTTAAGGTAGTATTAAATACAGATTCAAACTTAACACTAGTACCTAGAACACTGCCGTCTTTTACAAATTCAGTATTCTTTGGGACCATCATCAGTGAATCACTTACTCCATCTGAAGCTTTGATAACACATGATGAAGGGATCTGCGATAAGACATCAGGAGATAAGGATGACAATAAGGTTTCTAAAAATCTATATGAGCCATCATCCAACTTTTTCTCGACACGGGCACTTAAAAAAGCTGTACCTTCTAAAAGTCTTTCGATAAAAGGATCCTGACACTCAAGAGAACTTAGATCTAATCTTGAGGCAATCTTTGGATATTCTCTTGCAAACTCAGCTCCTGACTTTCTGATAAAGGAAAGATTGTCACTGTAGTAGTCTAGAAAATCTTTGCTCATGAGTTGTCTTGTCCTTTATCTATAGTTGCAAGTCCAGTTTCAAGATCCAAATTTGAGATGCATAAAAATTCGCCTTCTAAAGCTTTTACAGCATATTTTCCGGAGATCTCCAACGAGAACATGCATTTTGAGCGAGGATTCTCACTGCTTAAAAGCTTAACTTTAATTGAGTCCTTTACAAGTCTTGGTTCAAACAGTTTTAACTGATAAGTGATTTCCTCGCAGATCCTGTTTATCTCAACTAAAGAATTAGAGCGTCCGCAAAAGTCGGTAATTCCATACCCTAATACAGAATTAGCAATATTCTCGTTATAACCTAAATCGCTTAACTGAGGTCTACTTTTTGAATTTAACAGCTGACTTACGTTATCTACAATTTCCTGTCTAATTTTTTCAAGAGGTACAAAGCGGTCTAAAGTATCCACTCTAGACTGAGGATTGTCATCTGCAAGTCGTGTCAAAATACATGGAATATATTTATCTTTTACAGATACTGGCACTTTTTATCCTAAATTTATACATCTTGAAAAGACTAGACAGGACGACACGTGGTGTCGTCCCTTTCTAGTCTAGAATTAACGTCAAATTGAAATTAACTTTCTGTCAAATAACTTACAGGTCAAAGCTAATTACAAATTTAAACTACTAGCTGTTCTCAACCTGGTTGTAGCTTGCCTCAACAGCTCCATCCTTGGTGTTATCAGGCTTAATAGCAGTGCACTTCCAAGTGATCTTGCCTGCAATTAAAGATACCTCTTCAACTGGAAGCTCAACTGAACCTGGAACGTCATCAGCCTTACCTACATCTCTGGTTAATACTTTAGCTGAAGCGATCTTTACGTTCTCTAAAGTAACCTCATATACAGGAACCTGAAGACCTGCTACAGCACGGCATACAGCAAACTGAACTTTAGCTACTTTCTGACCTGACATACAGAACTGCTGAAGTTTTGGAGTAGCTTTATCCACCTGATGAATAAAGATAAAAGGATCAAAATGGCCACGTCCTGATACATCAGTTGAACGACCAGCAGCAATTGGCTGTACAGAACCATGTGAGAATTCTAATACTTCAATCCACTTAGAATGATTCTTATCATTTGACTCGCCATCAATACCGTCAATCTTTACAAAGAAATCGCTAGCCATAATTTTTATCTCCCATTACAGAAATTTTAAATACTTACCAAGCTCCTTATGTTTGTCCTAATCAAAGGAGCTTAAATCTTGATAAAAGAAACTATTTAGCTCCTGATGGAACCTTTGTAGTTAGTCTTAATGAAGTAGTAAGTCCCTCCAACTGATAGTGTGGTTTTAAGTAGAACTTGGCATTGTAATAACCAGGCTGTCCTTCAATATCTTCAACTGTAACCTTAGCCTCTGATAGAGGGTATTTAGCCTTTACCTCTTCTGAAGCATTAGGATCTGAGGTTACATAATTGCTGATCCAGTCTGATAACCAGCGTTCCATATCAGCTCTTTCTTTAAATGAGCCTACCTTGTCACGTACGATGCACTTTAAGTAATGAGCAAAGCGACTGGTTGCAAAGATATAAGGTAATCTTGCAGAAAGAGCAGCATTTGCTGAGGCATCAGGGTTATCGTATTCTTGTGGTTTGTTTACAGTCTGACCACCTACGAATACAGCATAATCAGTGTTCTTCCAGTAGCATAATGGTAAGAAACCATTCTTTGAAAGCTCTGCTTCACGTCTGTCGGTAATAGCAATTTCAGTAGGGCACTTCATAGCTACACCACCATCATCGGTTGGGAATGAGTGTGTAGGTAATGACTCTACAATACCGCCTGACTCAACACCACGGATACGAGCACACCAGCCATAGTCCTTAAATGAACGGTTGATGTTTACGCCCATAGCATATGAAGCGTTCATCCAGTTGTATTTTGATGAATCACCAGAACCTGTATCCTCAACAAAGTTAAAGCCTTCTACAGGATTGGTTTCAGGACCGTATGGGCTGCGGCTTAATACTCTAGGTAGAGTTAAAGCAACATAACGGCTCTCATCAGACTCTCTAAATGATCTCCATGCAGCATACTCAGGAGTTGAGAAGATCTTGGTTAAATCACGTGGATTTGACAGATCTTGCCATGAATCTAAGTTCATAATAGTAGGATCTGCTGCACTGATAAATGGAGCATGAGCTGCACATGAAATCTTAGAAATACCCTTTAACAGTTCGATATCTGGAGCTGAATGATTAAAGTAGTAATCACCGATGATAGCGCCATATGGCTCACCACCTGCAGTACCGTACTCATCCTCGTATAAGCGCTTGAACAGTGGGCTCTGATCCCAGGTAGCGCCTTTGAACTTTTTGATAGTCTTTAAGAGATCTTTTTTGCTGATGTTTAAAACTCTTACTTTTAAGCTGTCTGAGGTCTGGGTATTGTTAACCAGATAAGATAGACCTCTCCAAGAACTCTCGATATTCTCAAAGTCCTTGTGGTGAATGATCTCATTCACCTGAGAACTTAACTTCTTATCAAGCTCAGCTATCATGCCCTCAATAGTCTTAATTGAGTTGTCTGAAATTAAAGCGGCATTGCTCAATGCCTGCTGAACTAAAGTTTTAACTGCACCTTTTACAGCAGAATCAGCTTCTTCTGACTTAGGATTGAACTCTTTATTTAAAAGTTGCTCAAAGTCAGAGACTTCCATGGTTTGAGCTGTGCCTTGAGCTTTTTGTTCTAAAGTATCTGACATCTCTTATTCCTCTGCTTTGTTCTCTTCAGTCTTTGGCTTTGCCTTTGATGCTAGAGCCTTTAATAAGGTTTCATCTTCTAAAAGTTTAGTGATAAGTTCTTCAGCACCAGTCTTACCATCCATATAACTTAATAGATTTGATAATTGACGTCTTGCCTCTAACAGCTCTTTTACACCGTCAACTTTCTCAGCTACCTTATCAGGAGAGAAGTCATCCATGCTTTCAAAAGAAACATCAACAGCCAAGTTGCCCTCACCTGTCATTACATTAGGTACATTAAAAGCAACTCTAGGCTTGATGCTCTTCATTCTGTCGTCAAAGTTATCAGCATCGATATCGAGGAACTTCTTATCCTCAACTCTCTGATCTTTAGTAACTTCACTCTTACCTGAAAGATCTGCCATTACGCCCATTACAAATGGAAGATTAACTTTCTTCTCGGCGCCATAAAGTTCTACGTCATACTCTACTTGAACTCTAGGAGCTCGATTTTTGCCGATAAACTTCTGACTGCTGTTATTTGATGCCATAAAGTTTTTCTCCTTGATAATTAAATTCTGTTAGTTATCGCCATTGTCAGGTTTGACACCAAACTGCTCGCGACCTCTGTCTAAGGCATTCTGATCGATTTCGCCTAACAGATCCATAAAGTTCATATTTGCCATCTTCAAAGCCCTGTTAATTAAGAAAGGTACAGGACTTGTTGGCTCAGCTACCTGGAAATACTCAGCACTCTTTTTCAAAAGCAATAAAGCATCATTACGATTTTTAACCTTATAGCTTTCAAGATTAAAAGCCTGTGGTGCTAAAAGTGGATCTTGTGCTTTTAAAGCAACAGCCTTGGCATTTCCAGAATTTGTTTCATTAGCTACTAAAGCTTCATTTGAACCATTACTTAAACCTTGTTCATCTGAAGACTCTGTAGAATCAGCTAAAGACTGATTAGAATTTTTGATTACACTTGAATACAGGCTCTTTAAATAATTAAGTTCGTGATCCATGCTATCCATAGTGAGATAGCCTTTGTCGCCAACTTTTTCATTAAATATAGAACACAGATTCTGATTTATCACTAAAATCTGCTCAACTTTTTCAAGTTGTGCTGTAACTGAGCTTACAGGCACGGTCGCAATCTGAGCTAATAGAGAGGACAGGTCTTTATCCTCTTTTGAGTCTAAATAACCTGTAAGCACCAGATAATCTCTTAGGGTGTAATCAAGCTCTGGTACCAGTTTTAAATCACGAATATGAGCTAGTACATGATAAGCATCAGAAAATGCTCCATCTGTAGGTGAGAGCATTGCAAGAATATTGATACGCTCGGTAGGATCGTTATCATCGTCAGGATCGAGCTGTGGATAAAAGGTATCAAACTGCTCTTTTACAAGATATTCAATTAAGCTTAAACCGTCTTTGAGACCGTCAAGACCGAACAGGCATAATGATGATAGAGTAAAGAAAGAAGCTACTCTTAAATCTCTAGTCTTTGACCATAGAGATAAAGTGTTCTTATAAAGAGTTCTGTAATCAGGATCTTTACCTTCGATGACGCTGTCGCCCATTTCACTTTCTTCAGTGCCAAGAGCAAGTTCATCTAGCGCAAGATATAACTCATCATACTCACAATTCTCACCGCTTACGCTCTCTTGGCTCACTGGAGTTAAGAGTTTGTTGAATTCTTCAGCATTCAATCTTTCCACAGGTAAATCCTCACCAAAAATTTAATGCACGTACCACTATGGTTTTGATATTAGTAGTTTTTTGCATAAAAAAAAGCCATTTTTCTCACAAACGCTGATAAATACAAAGAATTCTAGTGATCAAGTTCAAATTTCCACTCTAATCAAAAAGTCATACATATAAAATAAAGGCTTATATATGTCGTTTAAAAAGATATAGTACAATTTACTATGCAAACTGATTTTTTGTTTAAAAAGCCATATATTTCACAAAAAAATCCTAACTTTTGGTGAAAATCATTCAGATGGTAATGCTAGCTTTCGGAGCTTTCATGTTAATCTTCTGCAAAGTATCTGTAGCTAAAGTACCTAATGGTGTTGTTTTCAAATCAGGCTTGGTAGCTTGTATTGCAATCTTTGGTATTGCCTGGATGTCTAATACCTATTTCCAGCATGCAATGCCTGAGTTTAAAGTAGCCATTACTGATATGGTAAACACCTATCCATGGACTTTTGGTTTCGCGCTCTTTGCTGTATCTGTGGTTGTAAACTCACAGGCAGCTACCGCCAAGATCTTAATTCCTGTAGCACTAGCTTTAGGACTGCCTGCATCAGTGCTGATTGGTCTGATGCCAGCTTACCAATGCCTATTTCTTTATTCCAAATTACCCATCAGATATTGCAACAGTAAACTTTGATCCTACTGGCACCACTAAGATTGGTAAATACTACTTTAACCACTCTTTCATGTTCCCAGGTTTAGTAGGTGTAATTACAGCCTGTGCTGTAGGTTTGGCTTTAGGACAGATTCTGCTTTAAGCTTACAAAAGAGATAACAATTCAATAAAACACATTAAGGCTAACAACTTGCTTTGTTAGCCTTTTATATACTCACAGACATTATCTACTAGAGATCGCTAAGACAGCTCAGATTTTTACTCTCTATCTTTTGCGGAATAGGTGAGAAAATTTAGAAATATTCAAAGAACTTGGTCTGAATATGACAACCGCTATAAATATGTTTCTGAGATCAGCCATCCGTGTACACGGCATTTCTTTCGATCTTAAATTGGATGAGCCAAATGAAATAACAAAGGCTGCTATTGAAGAAGGAAGAAAAATAATGTCCACACCTTCTGCGCCAAGATATTCAAGTATGTACGATCTTAAGGTTGCACTAGAAGAATGAAATATGACGTTCAGTTTACAAATCAGTTTAAAAAGGATTTGAAACTTGCAAAAAAACAAAACAAAAGTCTAGATAAACTGTTTGAGGTAATTGATATTTTGGCCAATGGCGGTACTCTAGAATCAAAATACAAAGATCATGACTTAAAAGGCAACTATAAAGGAACTCGTGAGTGCCACATAGAACCTGACTGAGTGGTTGCTTATTTACGAAATCCGTGGCGATTTACTTGTTTTGATGCTTTATCGCCTAGGATCTCATTTTGAGTTATTCAAAAAAAGATAAAGAACAAACAGAGTGTTGTGTAATACTTCTTTACAGATCATGACTTATGCTCAATTCTCATAGTTTTGTTATATTCCCCAAATCTTTTGGAGAGTATGTTCTTCTAGCTTAACACCTGCTTGTAAGCGTCGATTTCTTTTTTGGAAAAACAGCAAAGGTAGATATTCATAGTGTTATTTGGATGAAATTTTATCCACTCTTTAATACTGTCTCGAGCTATAGTACAAGCCTCTAAAAGAGGATAACCATACACACCTGTTGATATTCCGCAAAATCCAATACTTGTTAAATTTAACTTTAAAGCTTCATCTAGTGATCTTTTATAGCATGAGGCTAAAAGCAGTGGATCGTCAGCACAATGCTGATAGACTGGTCCTACAGTATGAATGATGTAGTTTGAGCTCTTAATATTAAAAGCAGAAGTGACTTTGGCATCACCTGTTCTGCATTCGTGCAGTTTCATACAAGCTTCATTCAACTCCATTCCTGCAGCTTTATGAATAGCGCCATCAACACCTCCACCTCCTGCTAAAGCACAGTTAGCTGCATTTACAATTGCATCAGCATAAACATCTAAAACACCACCATTAAAGAGAGTAAGCACACTGTGAGGCTTGTAGTTATCTGACAAGAGAATATTTCTATCTAGTGATAGCTCATTACAAATCTCATCAACTAAACAGTTACGCAGATCATTATCTAACTGCATTAGAGCAATTACCTGCCAAAGAGCATTATTTATACAGTCTAAATTGAAATACTCTTTGTCATGTTTATAGTTCTTTAAACAGTAATCAAGTTCTGTTTGCCATTTATTATGGGCATTGTCATTAAATTCGTTTGTATCAGTACTCATCTAAAACTCTAATAAATCATGTTTGAAGGCTTTTGAAAGTAACTTTAAAGACGACGTTGTAAATGCAAGGTTACATAGACAGCGCTATAGGGACTTTTCAAGGTTAGTTTTGTGCACATGATTTGTCAAAAGCAAATTTCAAAATTTGAAAAGACCGATGAACATCTAAATGGGTCTGAACAAAAAATTGGCTCTTAACAAGGAATGTATTCAGTACAGAAAATTTGCTCAGTACAGAAAAGTTTGCCTACACAGTATTTGAAAATTGTGTTCAAGTTAGCGTAAATCCGTACACACAACAAGAAATCATGGTATATAATGATCAGTTCGCAAAAATTTAAGGAGCAATCATGGCTAACATTAGACCTCGTGAAAGATCTGCAATTATTCAATCATTGCGCGCAGGTGTGACCCCAAGAATTGGACTTGAATATATTCAGGTAGGTCGTGTTAATGAGGTAAAGGCTCTAATTGAGGATTTAGACAACATCGAACAGGGTGGTAGTGCTTTTAGAATTATCATTGGTGACTTCGGTGCCGGTAAATCATTCTTTTTACAGCTGATCCGCTATATTGCCTTAGAAAAAGGCATGGTAGTCATCAATGCAGATATGTCTCCTGACAGACGTTTGTTTGCATCAAACGGTCAGGCAAGAAACCTCTATAAAGAATTAGCAAGAAACTTAGCAACTCGCGCTCATCCTGAGGGGAATGCCATGATCCCTCTGGTTGAAAAGTTCATTACAGAACAGCGCCGTGTTGCAGATGCTGAAGGTAAAGACGTTGAGCGAGTAATTAAAGATAAATTAAACTCACTCTCTGAATTAGTTGACGGTTATGATTTTGCTCAGGTAATTGCAACTTACTGGAAAGCCTATAACGAAGGCAACGAAGATCTTAAAAACAACGTTATCCGTTATTTGCGTGGTGAGTATACCTCTCGTGCTGACGCAAGACGAGATTTAGGTGTAAGAGCCATTGTTGAAGACAACAATGTTTATGACCACATCAAGTTATTAGCCCGCTTTGTAACTCAGGCTGGCTACAAAGGTCTGTTAGTAAACTTAGATGAGGTAGTAAACCTCTATAAGTTACCTTCTCAAAGAGCTAGAAGCTCTAACTATGAGCAGGTTTTACGTATCTTAAATGACTGCCTGCAAGGCAGTGCTGAGAGTTTAGGGTTCTTACTAGGTGGTACTCCTGAGTTCTTGATGGATCAGAGAAAGGGTCTGTACTCATATGAGGCTCTTCACTCAAGATTAGCTGAAAACACCTTTGCTCAGATTGCAAATGTTGTGGACTACCACAGTCCAATTTTAATGTTACAAAACCTCTCCCCTGAAGAGATTTATGTATTGTTGTGCAACATCAGAAATGTTTTTGCAGGTGGCAACAAAGATAAATACATCTTACCTGATGAAGCTCTAAAAGCTTTCTTAGAGCACTGCTCTAAGAACATCGGTGATGCTTACTTTAGAACTCCAAGAAACACCATTAAAGCTTTCGTGGATCTTTTATCAATTGTTGAGCAGAACCCAGATTTAAGCTGGCAGAGTTTAATTGGCAACATTAAGATTGACTCTGAGACTGATAACTCATTAGTTACCATCGCCGATGATGACAAGCTAACCGAAACCGTGATTAAAAAAGAGGACGACAATTCATCAAAGGCTGATGACAACGCTGACGATGATGAATTGACCTCATTTACACTGTAATCACTAAATCATCCTAAAACGCTGTAGTTTCTACAGCGTTTTAAATATCTAAAGACCATTCAAACCTTATTTAAAGCAAAAAAAGAGGATCACTATGAGTGCTCAAGTGCTTTCGCTTATAGACAAGGATCTACGCCGTTTCATGTTCAAAAAAGGATGGCAGGAGCTAAAGCCTATTCAGAACAATGCCGTAAAGCCTATTCTTGAGAGAAAGACTGATGTGATCATCTCAGCATCTACTGCTAGTGGTAAGACCGAAGCTGCGTTCTTACCAGCTCTTACAGCAATTGCAAGCTCCAAAGAATTAAAAGGCATTCGTATTTTGTATGTAAGTCCTTTAAAAGCTTTAATTAACGATCAGTACCGCCGTTTAGAGGAGATGACTGAGTTTTTAGATGTCAAAGTCACTCCATGGCACGGTGATGTCTCAGCTTCAAAGAAAAACAAACTCATGGATGAGCCTGAAGGCGTGATCTTAACGACTCCTGAGTCATTAGAGTCATTACTCATCAACCACGTGCAGTGGATTAAAAACTCCATGCAGAATCTTTTCTATGTGGTCATTGATGAGTTCCATGCTTTTATGGGTACTCAAAGAGGTTATCAGTTACAGTCTCAACTACACCGTATTGAAAACTTAATTGGTAAAAGAGTTTGCAGAATTGCCCTCTCCGCTACCTTCTCAAATGCTAATGGTGTAATCAGCTATTTAAGACCAAACAGTAAGGTTCCTTGTGTGGTCATCACTTCACCTGACAGCTCCAAAGACAAACTTTCTGTTCAAATTAAAGGCTACGAGCATCAGGAGCTTCCTGAAGAAGAGGAAGGTAAGGTTCTGCCTTATGAGTTTGAAGAGATTGCCAATGATATCTTCAGACTGTTGCGTGGTAGCACCAATTTGGTGTTCTGTAATTCTCGTTTTACCACTGAGTCTCTTGCTGCCAAATTAGAGAGTTTGAGTAAGAAAAAGTTTGTTCCAAACGAGTTCTTCCCACACCATGGCTCTTTATCTAAAGAATTAAGAGAAAGCTTAGAGTACCGTCTGCAAGAAGGAAGATGGCCTACTACAGCTATTTGTACAGCTACCTTAGAATTAGGTATTGATATCTCTGATGTTGCATCAATTGCGCAGGTTGAGCATCCTATTACTGTAGCTTCATTAAGACAGCGTCTTGGTAGAGCAGGTCGTCGTGACCATAATGCAATTTTAAGAGTGTTCTTACCAGAGGGTTCTACCTCCACAAAAAGAACCGAACTTTTTGAAGACACGGTGCTTACAGTTGCAATGATTGAGCTGTTACTAGAGCGCTGGTATGAACCACCATTAGAGCATGAATACGCTTTTTCTACCATGTTGCAGCAGTGCTTATCTGTAATAGCATCTTTTGGCAGTGTTTCAGCAAAAGCTTTATATGATCTTTTATGTAAGACAGGTCCATTTAACCTATGCTCTGTTAAAGTCTTTATGGCCTTTTTAAAGAGCCTAGGAGAAAAAGATCTTATCGTACAGTTAAATGATGGTACTTTAGCTTTAGGTCTTGAAGGCGAGAAACTGCTTTCTGACTGGAGCTTCTATGCTGCCTTTGATACTCCAAAAGAATTTACCATCGAGTATGACGGTCACAGCATCGGTACTGTACCTTTAACCCGGGATCTGATGATTGGGGATACATTCTTATTTGCAGGTCGCGGCTGGAAGGTAAACTTCTTCTCACAGGAAAGACATATCATTGGTGTAAAACCATATCAGTTTGACGCACAGCCTCTGTCTATGAACGGTTCAGCAGGCCACATCCACGATACTGTCCGTGAGAGAATGCTTAAGATCTACAAAGAAGGCATCATTCCACCATATCTTAATAAGACAGCTAAAGAGCACTTAAGATTAGGAATTGAGTTCTTTAAAGACAGACAATTAGACAAACATTGCCTTTATGAAGGACCTACAGGAATTGCCCTCTTCCCATGGCGTGGTGACAAGGTCATCCGCACTATTGTGTTGATGCTCAAAAAAGAAGCTATTAGCGCTACAGCTTACAAATCTCATATTGAACTTGAGTTCACCCCAAGAGACTCATTAAAAGTTGCTGTCTTTAATATTCTTGATGCAAAAGATATCGATAAAATCGAGCTTATCAAAAAGATCAATAATCTTGATAGAGACAAGCACGACAACTTTATCAGCATGGACTTAAAGCGCACCGCCTTTGCCTACAGTGAACTTGATGTTGAAGGTGCCTTAGAGTTCTTTTCAAGATTAAGAAAAGAACTTTAGACAGTCTCCTTTAAAGCCTTTGATAAAAAGACTACCTCTTTTTCTATAAAATGAGTGAGGTAGTCCACTCCCACACGGTTCCTTTTATAGTTGTGCATAGCACTAAGTCGTGTGGCAAGCAGAGCTCTTGAGAAATCCACATAGGTTGCAGCACTCTTTACAGCCCCATCAAGATCAAAATCAATGGCAAAGGCACCGTCCTTGATAAAACCGTTCACTACATCGGTTACTGCTCTTATCTTTGCTGTTCTTCCCTCCAGGGATTTTTTCAGCACGTTTGACGAAAAGGTATGATCCTTTAACTTTGAGACTATGATCTTAAAGGCTTTTACAGCACTACTGTCAGCCTCCTGAACATCCGTTACATCAGACAGACATTCCTGATAGCAGAACCTGTTTACTATAGCGTCTGTACTAATCAGATCTTTTATCAATGAGCTCTGCCCATTTATACTGCTGCAGGTATTTTCAGAGATTTTTTCATCATTTGAAGACAGATTTTGTCGGTTGTCATCAGAATTATCAGATAAGACAAAAGACTTTTCCTTGCAGCTTTTCTCATTTCCATCAGAATTACATTGGCGATATGATGCCTCATTCTTTAAATCAGAACTGCTCCCTAACATTAAATCCTCAAGACTTGGAACTGAGGACTGTGATTCTGATACTGCAACTGAGCTCTTTTCCAGGCTTATGTCTTCAGGAGACAAAGTCCTGCCATCATTAGCAGGTTTTTCATCAGCAGTTTTTTTTCTCTTTTTAAAGTCAATTGCTGTAGCCTCACTTAAAAGAGTACGACCGTTTTTGAAGGACTCTGTCTGTTCATGCTCTTTTTCAAGCTTTTCCTTAAGCTTTTTATAAGAGCTTAAAAAGGACTCGACAGCATTTTTAGAATGATTTACATAGCAGCAGATACTCCTGTGAAGTTTTACTTTCTGCAGGACATCTTCTGGGAAAAAGAAAGTCTCTCCGTTAAATTTAGGATCAGAAAACCAGTTCTCAGGAGTATGTGGAACACCAGTAAATACCGGTCTTACCGCCTCTAAAAATTCACAGTCCCCTGCATGCTCATTTTTTGAAATCAGTTCACGCGCTCTTGATAAAAGTGTAAAGAGTCTTGAGGTTACCTCTGGTTTTACAAGATCAGATATGAGTCTGTCGCAGTCATGCTCCCTAAGGCAGGAGATGATTTTACAGGCAGGATCTTTTAACATCATAAGACCTACAGATACCATAAGCTCAGGCCTTGCAGAACTTTCACATGGAGTTGCACTGACACTTAATTCTTTTGAGTTTTCCTTTAAAAACGCATCTTCAAATGAGTGGGTTAATAAGGACAGGTTCTGCTTTTCCCTGCCACAGGTAAAGATGTAATCGTATGAGAGTTTTGCCATTACAAAAGCTGATGCATAAAGCACTATGGCAAGTGAACTTTCACACTTCCCAAAGTCATCATTAAGATAGGTGCATTCTTTAGCAAGCTCGGTCATACAGGTGGTCAGTCTTAAAAAATATGTAAAGGCATCCTCTTTCATGTTTTTTAATAAAAATCTGTATGTATGTGAGGCGGTAAAATCAATTACAGGCTGATAGAGATTCTCAAAGACCGCACTGTCATCAAAAAGCTCCTTTAAAAGTTTTACTGATGACTCATTTTCAGCTTTCATCACTTTTACAAAGTCTCTGTCTAAAAGAAGCGTAAGTTTTGAATTGCGTCTTTTTGGATAGATGTCGCTGTATTTTTCTGAAATCTGCAAAGCCTCGTTTACAGACAGCTCTTTTAATTTCTCTTTAATTCTTGAAGCTGAAAGTTCTCTTAACAGTCTTTCGGAGATCCTGTTTTCAAGAGTAACCTGAACCTCATCCCTGATAGCTTTTTTAAGATCGTCAACAGTAAGCAGCAAAAGAGAGTCTAAAGAGATCTCATCATTATGGCCAAAACAGCGGTAAGCACCTGAAAACAGATTTGAAAACAGAGTCATATACACCTCACTTGAAGACTCAAGTGTATCGCATGATTTTTTCCCCCTTTTTATTTACTGACAAAATTTGTCAGTAAATAAAAATAATCTGTTGTGAGGTATCAAATTTCACATGCAAAAGGTGAATTTTTTACTATATATTCTATAATAGTAATAGTTATCAATAAGAATTATTTACGCTTATATATCACCTTTTCTAAGCTAAAAATAAAGAATTTTAAGGAGTACCTATGAACACTAAAGCAATGTATAAATTAAGTTATGGTCTTTTTGTCCTAACTGCTAAAGATGGTGATAAAGACAACGGATGTATCATCAATACTGCAATTCAGGCAGCTTCTGGTCCTAATCAGATGAGTATCTGTCTTAACAAGGCAAATTTCACCCACGATATGATTGTAAAGACAGGTGTCTTTAATGTTTCTGTACTGTCGCAGAAAGCTCCATTTGAACTTTTCAAACGCTTCGGCTTTCAGTCAGGTCGTGATGTCAATAAATTTGACGGTTACACTCAGGTTCAGAGAGCAGGAAACGGTATTTATTACGTCACTGAAGGCAGCAATGCCTATTTCTCTGTAAAAGTGGATAAAACTCTGGATTTAGGATCACATACTCTGTTCGTAGGTGAAATCACCGAGATGGAAGTTTTAAATGACATTCCTTCTGTAACCTATGAATTCTATCAGAGCAACATCAAACCAAAGCCTGAAGCTGTAGGTGTCAGTGCCGAGGGCAAGACCATCTGGAGATGCAGGATCTGCGGTTATGAGTATATTGGCGAAGAACTTCCAGATGATTTCATCTGCCCTGTCTGCAAGCATCCGGCTTCAGACTTTGAAAAGGTGGTCGTAAAAGCTACAACGGAAGATAAGAGCTCATCTAACAGATATGCAGGAACCAAAACTGAAAAGAACCTGCAGATAGCCTTTGCAGGTGAATCTCAGGCCCGTAACAAGTACACCTACTTTGCATCAGTTGCTAAAAAATCAGGTTACGAACAGATTGCGGAAATATTTTTAAAGACAGCTGACAATGAAAAGGAGCATGCAAAACTCTGGTTTAAGGAATTAGGCGGCATCAGTACTACTGAGGATAATCTTGAGGCGGCAGCTGACGGAGAGAACTACGAGTGGACTGATATGTATGAGAACATGGCAAAAGATGCGGATGATGAAGGCTTTACTGATCTTGCGGCAAAATTCAGAGCGGTTGGAGCCATTGAAAAAGAGCATGAACAGAGATACAGAAAACTCCTGTCCAATTTGAAGGCTAAAAAGATCTTTGAAAAGAGCGGAGTCTGTGTATGGGAGTGCAGAAACTGCGGTCACCTCGCCATCGGTACTAAGGCACCTGAAATCTGTCCAGTCTGCTTCCATCCTCAAAGCTATTTTGAGGTGAAAAAAGACATCTGATAAAAACTGAGTAACACAAAAAGCTCAATTTGACTGTGCACTTTAGGATCTGACTTAAAGTGCACTTTTACTTCCGGACGTCCTGTTTCAATCTCTGTTTATAGAGAACTTTAATGATGGCGGTATAATTGGCGGTATAACTGGCGGTTTATTTGGCGGTTTAAGTGGTGGTTTAAGTGGTGGTTTAAGTGGTGGTAAAAAAAGGATCTGTAAGCAAAACTTATTCAACAGATGAAAACCAACAAAAGCAAAATAAAGAAATAGAAGAGTGTCTTACAGAAAGCTCCTCTGTTCATCACTATAAACAGGCACTTTTTAAGATAAGACTCATGAGCTAATACATTTACCTACAGCTTTGCGCTGTTAATCACCTTAAGAGCCATTCCAGCAGCTGTGGTTCTATTCTCAACAAGCATTTTCTCAAAGATGCTTTCAAGATGCTTATTGACAGTTCTTGGGCTTATCCCCAAGATCATGGCCAGCTCTTTATTTGATTTGCCCTGACTTACCCAGTACAGAACTTCACCCTCGCGCTCTGTTAATGAGAAATGTTCACACAGAAGAGAGGTTTCATCAACTTCAGGCTTGCTCTCTATGAGATTGAAAATATAAAGACCATCCTTAAGGCCATCAAACTTTAAGGTAAGCTCAGGTGATGTATCTGGGATCCTGACAGTATTGCCAGACTGCAGTGTTGATGCGGCCTTTCTTAAAAATGAAGGTATAACTCCCGCAAGATCAACTCTTTTGATACCTGATTTTTCAAACATCTCAGTTGCCTTTGGAGTCATCCATCTGATGTTGCCGTTTTTATCTGAAGCTATGGAGCTTAAACCCACACTGTCTAAAAGCTCACGGGATAAAGTCAGCTGGCGGGACTTTCTGGTATGGGTCCTGATACGGGCAACGAGCTCCTTTAATCTTATGGGTTTCTGTATGTAATCGACAGCACCACTGTCAAAACTTGACTCTACATTACTCTCAGAATCAAGTCCCGTCATAAAGATCACCGGCACTGACTCTAGAACAGGATCACTCTTTAACTTTCTGCAGGTTTCAAAGCCATCCATTTCAGGCATAACCGCATCCATAAGGATAAGATCAGGAACAATTTTTCTGCAGATTGATACTGCCTGCATTCCTGACAGTGCCACCAGCACTGAAAAGCCTTCAGCCTCAAGAGCATCGTTTAACATGGATACGGTATCAGATGAGTCATCTACAACCAGAATTACCTCATCATCTTTTTCATCTGTCATTTTTCTCTTCCAGAAGCCTTCTTATTTCATCGAGTTTCATATCATCAGCAAGTTCTAAAAGATGATCTTTAAACTCTTTACTTACACCAAGTTCTGAACAGCTTTTTTCAGCAAGTTTTCTGATCCCGCTGACATAGCCGATTTCAACATATTGTAATATTTTCTCTTTTACGTGTAACGGCAGAGCACTATTTTGGATGCATAATGCGTCATTATTTCTATTGTCTGCACTGTTGCTGTTCAAGTCTGACTGATTATTTCCATTGTTAATGTCATTTAAAAGATCACCGCTAAAGCTTTCTGAAATAACATCTGCCCCCTGAACAGAATCTCTTGTGGGAGCCACATTTTCTGTGTCTGATGTTTTGCGTGTTTCCTGAAAATTCTTTCTGTCAGAAAACCTGTCAATATTCTTCTTAAGAGCCTGTTTTTCTGATTTTTCATCTGACAAAAGAAAGCTTTTATCCTGTCTGTTTTCCTTAAGCAAATCTGTCTTATTTTTCAGGCTATTCAGATCCTCCCTGTAGAGATAATCTACAGGAAGTACTCTTGCGATGGCATCGAACAGTGCTTTCTGTCTGAAAGGCTTTATGATGTAACCGTTGTGCAGACTTCGTACGTTCTCAGGAACATTGCCCTCGCTTGCCTCTGCTGACACCATAATTACAGGAGCCTTAATGCCTGCTTTTCTAAGCTCCGTTAAAAGATACCATCCATCATGTCCAGGCATTGATACATCCACAAGGAATAAATCATAAGACAGTAGCTTAGCTTTAGTTTTGGAAAGAACCGAATCAGGACAGTCTGCCGTTTCTGTAATGAAACCTGAAGGATTCAGAATGGAGCAGACAAGCTCACGGTGATCTGCATTGTCATCCACCTCCAGGACCTTAAAAGGATGTGTTTGAGAATTTCTGTAACCACAGACTGTCTTTTCATGCCTTGTAAGATTAGGATCTGAAAATGACTCTGACAGTCTCATCTTTACCTTAAATTCACTCCCCTTTCCGTAAACTGAATTAACCTCAAGTTCTCCTCCCATAATGGTAGTGAGTAAATTGGTAATGGTAAGACCAAGACCAGTACCTGCAGCACTCTTTCTTGCCTCATCAAGCCGGTTGAAAGGTTCAAAGATCTTTTTTAAATTCTCTGTCTTTATGCCTATGCCACTGTCACTTACAGAAAAGTCAGCAACCTCATTACGGTAGCGGACATTGAATCTTACATATCCGTGCAGAGTGTACTTAACCGCATTTGACAGAAGATTGGTCAGGATCTGACGCAGTCTTTTCTCATCTGTCCTTACACATTGAGGAAACCTGCCTGTGATCTTAAAATCAAACTCTAAGGACTTCTCATTGGCTCTTTCTGAGAAATAATCAGTAAGCTCATCTAAAAGCTGCTTTAAATTTACATTATCATCATGCAGTTCAAGTCTTCCTGCTTCGATTTTTGAAATATCCAGAAGTCCCTCTATCAGAGATGAAAGATAGTCAGCTGAACGGTTCACAATTCTTACAGCTTTAAGGTGTCGTTTAGGCAGATCGTCTGCCTGTGAAAGGAGCTGAGAATAACCTGTAATGGTGTTAAGAGGAGTTCTCAGCTCGTGAGAAATTCCGGAGAGGTAACGGCTTTTTGCCCTGTTGGCAGCATCGGCGTTCTTTTTGGCCTCAGATAAAAGCTTTTCTGTTTTTCTGCGCTCTAGGATCTCATTTTCAAGAAGTTCATTCTGGGCATGAAACTCATCCTGTGATCTGCGGCGACTCTCCTCTATCAGAGTAAACATTAATGAAAAAATACAGAACAGCACCTCAAAACAAAGAAAACAAAGAATGAAGCCAGACAGAAGCTCGCTTCTGTTCTCATCTTCAAAATACCGCTCCACTGCATAATAGGAAACACTTACCGCGCAGAGATTGGCAATTGTGTATAAAAGCAGGTGTCCTGAAAATCTTGCAATGCGCTTTGCAGTGTCGGTTCTGAATTTTTCAGGAAGCAGATGCTCAATCTGATACTGAATATTGGCCTGATGCTTACATTCATCTGAGCAGCACGGATCAAGTGTACAGCATAAAGAACAGATATATCCACCGTAACGGGGGCAGTAGCACATATCCTGTCCGTCAAAGGTGTTTTTACAGATTTTACACTCGTGTTTTCCCTTGATATGGTCCACTTTTCTGGCAAGATAATATTTACCGTGAGTAAGACAGGCAAAGCAGGGGGTGAGGAGCACTGCAAAAAGCAGAGTCACAGGAACACAGAAGGCCTCTGCATACTGGCCTAAAAGACCTGAGTAGGAAAGGTATCCTACTAAAGACGAGCAGATCATAGAACCAAACCCGACTGGATTGATGTCATACAGATAAGCTCTCTTATACTCAATCTCCTTAGGACTTAGTGACAGAGTCTTGTTGATCATAAGATCGGCTGCCAGAGTTCCGCACCAGGCAACAGCCACAACAGCATAGATATTGAGCACAGATGCTGAAACAGAGTAAATACCGTAGTTTGTCAGCAGATAGGCGATAATGACATTGAAGAATACCCAGACTACACGACCTGGATGAGTATGTGTAAGTCTTGAAAAGAAATTTGACCAGGCAATAGATCCTGCGTAGCCGTTGGTGACATTGATCTTGATCTGACATAGCAGTACAAAAACAACTGTCAGGGCAAGAGCTGTGCAGGAGCTGTCAATACCAGAAAACTCCGTGATTTTTCTGAATGCTGAAAGATACATGTAGTTAGGATCGGAGGCATTTTTAAAGGGTACTCCGTTCCCTAAAAGATATACAGCAAGAAAGGCTCCTGTCACTATCTTGATGCTGCCTAAAATTATCCATCCAGGTCCTGCCACCATGGTACCGGCAAACAGTAACTTTGAATTTTTTCTGTTTCTGTCAGGCATGAAACGCAGGTAGTCAACCTGCTCTCCTATCTGAGAGATAAGTGCCATAAGTATTGACAGTGAATAACCAAAAAACAGAAGATTAAAATTCTCTTTGATATTGCCAGTAAGTCCTGACAGTGAAACTCCAGATACTGAAGCATTCTCCCCAGAAGATGAAACACCGTCTTTTACCAGAAGTACGGCACCTGCAATGGAAACTATCTGTAACAAAGCCCAGAGCGGCTGTGTGATGCGCTGAAATCTGCTGATAAAGGTAAAACCATTGAGAATAAGAGGAATTATGACCACCGAGGAAACAAGATAACCTATCCATAAAGGCAGAGAGAATGCCATATACAGCATGTTGGAAAGGATGGTCGATTCAAAAGCCAGAAAGATAAAGGTAAACGAGGCATACACAAGAGAGGTTACCGATGAACCAAGATAGCCAAAGCCCGATCCTCTTGTCAGAAGATCAATATCGACATTGTACTTTACAGCATAAAAAGCTATAGGCCAGCTTATCAGGAATATAAGCGGCATACCGACCATAAGCGCCAGCAGCAGATGGTTCAGTCCGTAAAAAACAGCAATATTTGCCCCAATTACCTCAAGCGCAAGAAAGCTTATGGAACCTAAGGCAGCATTTGACACCGCAAGAGCACTTCTTTTTCTGGCACTTTTTGCAGTATACCGTAAAGAGTAGTCCTCCAGAGTCTGGTTGGCCACATACCTGCTGTATACCCTTTTTGCACCTATAACTGGCTGAACCATTGCGCGCTCCAAATAAAATCTGTAATTCTCAGTTTCATCTCTGATGAGACAGATCCTGCATACCTTTCTTTACTTCTTTCCCATAACCTTATTTTCCGTCCCTGCAAATTTTTCGTCATACGTAATTTGACGTATGCCTATAGCGCATTCTGCACATTCAGTCACATCTTAAGGACTGCAATAATGACCATAAATCGTTATTAACCCACAGAGGAGAAAACATCATGGAAAAACATACCAGGATGAACTTCATTGCCAGAACACTTTCTGTCCTGGCCTTAGGTGCCACAGTGTCAACTTCTGCTCTTGCTGCAGATTCTGTCAATACTACAGGTCTTGCAGTTACAGACACCACTGTGAAAGTCGGTATTCTGCACTCAATCACAGGTACCATGGCTCTTTCTGAGGCAGGCTCTGTACAGGCAGAAAAGCTCGCTATCGATCAGATCAACAGTCAGGGCGGTGTTTTAGGCCGTAAGATTGAGGTCGTTCAGGAAGATGGTGCCTCTGACTGGCCTACCTACGCCGAGAAAGCTCAGAAACTGATTGTAAACGATAAGGTGGCTGCTGTATTCGGATGCTGGACTTCTGCATCAAGAAAGGCCGTTCTCCCTATTTTTGAGCAGTACAACAATATGCTCTTCTACCCTACCTTCTATGAGGGGCTTGAGCAGTCTCAAAACGTGATTTATACAGGTCAGGAGGCTACTCAGCAGATCCTTGCAGGTCTTGACTGGGTTATGAAAGAAAAAGGTGCAAAAACCTTCTACCTTATCGGCTCTGACTACATCTGGCCACGTACCTCCTTTAAGATTGCCCGCAAGCACATTGAAAAGAACGGTCTTAAGGTCCTAGGTGAGGAGTACTACCCATTAGGCCACACTCAGTTCAATTCCGTTATCAACAAAATCAAGCTCAAAAAGCCCGACGTGATCTTCTCAATTGTTGTAGGTGGTTCAAATGTTGCCTTCTACAAGCAGTTAAAGGCTGCAGGTATCGATCTGAAAAAGGAAAAGCCTATGCTGCTGTCAACCTCTGTTACCGAGGATGAGGTACTGGGTATAGGCGGAGAGAACTACGAGGGAGCCTACTCTGTTACCAAGTACTTCCAGAGCATGAACAACGACAACAATAAGAAGTTTGTCTCTGCCTTCAAAAAGATGTGGGGTGACAAGATTGTTATAGGTGATGTTACAGAGTCAGCATATCTTGGTCCTTGGTTATGGAAGGCTGCTGTGGAAAAGGCAGGCTCATTTGATATCGATGCCATCAAAAAGACTCTGCCGGGAACTGAGTTTGATGGAGCTCCTAACGGATCTGTAAAAGTTCATGAAAACCATCACCTCTACATGAAGACTGTTATCGGTCAGGGTCAGAAGGACGGCCAGTTCAAGGTTGTTTACGAGTCAGGTGTTATCGAGCCTAACCCATTCCCTGAGGGCTACCAGTAACAGAAAAAGTACAGATGAGTAATGAGATAAAGGGGGCGTCGCCCCCTTTTTAGAAAGAATAAAGGAGCAAATCTTATGTTTTCAGATTACAGTTTTGAGGATCTTGCCTCCATCTTTGCCATGCAGGGCTTTGCAGGACTTTCTCTGTTCTCGGTTTTCCTGCTTATGGCCTTAGGTCTTGCCATCATTTTCGGTCAGATGGGTGTTATCAATATGGCTCACGGTGAGTTTATGATTTTAGGAGCCTACACCACCTATCTTACTTCTCATATTTTTGAGAGTTATCTTCCATCGCTGTTTTCAGTCTACTTCTTTGTAGCTCTTATCCTGTCATTTATCTTTACAGGACTTTTAGGAGCTCTCATAGAATATCTGATGATAAGGCATCTCTACTCAAGACCTCTTGATACACTGCTTGCCACCTGGGGACTGAGTCTTATTCTGCAGCAGACCTACCGTTCTGTCTTCGGCGCCCGTGAGGTTGGTGTGACACTGCCTGACTGGCTTATGGGCTCACTAAACCTTACTGACAGTATCGAAATTCCTATAAACGGTCTGTTTGTGCTCTGTCTTACCGTGTTTATCACCATATCAGTCTGGTACATCATGTACCGCTCAAAACTTGGCCGTCAGCTACGTGCTGTGATCCTGAACAGACCTATGGCAGGTGCTGTAGGTATCAACACAGCAATGGTTGACAGACTGACCTTTGCATTAGGCTGCGGTATTGCAGGCGTGGCAGGCTGTGCCTTCACCATGATAGGTTCTACAGGTCCTACTGCAGGACAGCTCTATATTGTTGATACCTTCCTTGTTGTTGTATTCGGCGGTGCCGGTACTCTTATCGGAACTATTGCCTCGGCTTTTGGTATTGCCCAGGCTCAGTCAGTCATGGAGTTTTTCATGTCAGGTTCAATGGCCAAGGTGTTAACCCTGCTGTTTGTTGTTGGAATTCTCATGATAAGACCACAGGGTCTGTTCTCTGTAAAGGTTCGTCATTAAGGAGAAGATTATGTCTTACAGTTCATTTTTTAAAGGATCAGGACTTACAGGACAGATGTCTAAAAGAGATCCTGTTTTTTCAGTTCCTCTGATGGGGCGCAGAACTTTTATAAATTTCATAATACTCGCTGTTCTGCTTTTAATCGTGATGCCGTCATCTCTTGAGGTGTTCAGACTCAATCTTTTAGGCAAGTACTTAAGCTATGCCTTCGTGGCCATAGGACTGGTTCTGTGCTGGGGATACGGTGGAATTTTAAGTCTTGGACAGGGAATTTTCTTCGGTCTGGGCGGTTACTGCATGGCCATGTTTCTAAAGCTTGAAGCTTCAACTCCGGAGGCCACCGCAATTCAGTCCACCCCGGGAATTCCCGACTTTATGGACTGGAATCAGCTCACCGAGCTGCCATGGTTCTGGGTACCGTTCAAAAGTTTTCCTCTGACCATGATCCTGATATTCGCAGTTCCTGCTGTCTTTGCCTATATCTTCGGACTGTGCATGTTCAAGCGTCGTGTGGGCGGTGTGTACTTTTCCATCATCACTCAGGCCATTGCTGCAATTCTGACTATTCTTATCATAGGTCAACAGGGCTATACAGGCGGTGTCAACGGTATTACCGATTTGAGAACCTGTCTTGGTATAGATATCCGCACCGGTGAGGCAAAGCTTGCACTGTACTATATCTGTGTGATCTGCCTTTTAATAGCTATGTTCGCCTGTCATCTTCTGTTAAGAGGAAAAATCGGACATCTGCTCCTGGCAATCCGCGATGAAGAGGAAAGAGTCAGATTCTCAGGATATGACGTCGCCAACTTCAAGATCTTTATTCTGTGTTTTTCAGCACTGCTCTCAGCTGCAGGCGGAGCTCTGTTTACCCTGCAGGTAGGTTTCATGTCACCTAGCTTTGTAGGTATCGTTGCCTCCATCGAAATGGTTATCTTCTGTGCTGTAGGTGGCAGGCTCTCAATTTTTGGCGCTATCTACGGAACCATTATCGTCAACTATGCCAAGACTGCAGTTTCAGAGAACTTTCCTGAACTTTGGCTGTTTGGAATGGGAGCTCTGTTCATCGGCGTTGTAATGTTTTTCCCAAGAGGTCTTGCAGGGCTTTATGAGGACTACATAAGTCCTTATCTAACCCAAGTATTTAAATACCTGCTCACTCCTGAAAATGAGGAATCAGCCAAAAAGACAGCCCCTGGCAAAATACTGTTTGCTTTTATCAGAGACCGATATGTATCGCCTCTGATCACAAGAGTTGTGTCAAGAATTCATGAGTACAAAGGAGTCTGATATGAACAGTTCACAAATCATCAGTGAAGATCCTCTGGCAGGCGCTGTAGCAGGCAACAGAAGTCTTCAGAAAGACTATGCTCTCTACATAGAAAACCTGACTGTTTCCTTTGACGGATTCAAAGCTGTAGACAGCCTTTCTCTCTACGTGGATGAAGGAGAGATCCGTGTGATTATCGGACCTAACGGTGCAGGCAAGACCACAGTTCTTGACATGATCTGCGGTAAGACCAGAGCTACGTCAGGCTCTATAAAGTTCCATGGAAAGGAGCTTACCAAATTAAAGGAGTATGAAATTGTAGATGCAGGTGTCGGCAGAAAATTCCAGAACCCATCCATCTATGAAGCTCTGACGGTTTTTGAAAATCTGGAACTGTCATACCCTAAAGGTAAAAAGGTATGGGGAGCATTATTCTTCAAACGCAACCGAGAAATCATTAAAAGAGTAAAAGAGGTGGCAGACACCATCTTTTTAGGCGATATGCTCAACATGAAAGCCTCTCTTTTAAGTCACGGACAAAAGCAGTGGCTTGAGATAGGTATGCTGTTAATTCAGGATCCTGCCCTTTTGATGCTCGATGAACCTGTAGCCGGAATGTCAGTTGCCGAAAGAAAGCAGACAGCCGAACTTTTAAAGAAAATCATTAAAGGGCGATCTGTAATCGTGATTGAGCATGATATGAAGTTCGTTGAGGATATTGCCGACCGTGTCACTGTTATGCATCAGGGAAAACTGCTCGCTGAAGGCAACATGGAAAGCATCAAGAAAAACCCAAAGGTTATTGATGTCTATCTTGGACAGTAGGAGATTTGTATGCTTAAACTTGAAAACTATTCCGTATCATACGGTGAGAGCTGTGTCATAAGAGATCTTAACCTTGAAATAAAAGATCACGAGATTGTGGCTTTATTAGGCCGAAACGGCATGGGCAAAACCACCCTGATGAAATCTGTGATCGGAATGATAAGGAGTTCTGGTGGCAAAGCCTATCTTCAGGACAGGGAGATAGAAAACCTCAAAAGCTTTGAGAGGGTAAAAGCTGGTATCGGATTTGTGCCTCAGGGACGAATGATCTTCTCAACCATGACGGTCAGAGAAAATATAGAAACCGGTCTTACAGTTACAGGTTCTAACAGGATCCCTGAAGATCTCTATGTCAGCTTTCCCATACTGAAGGAATTTTCCAAAAGGAAAGGAGGCAATCTTTCAGGAGGACAACAGCAGCAGCTTGCCATTGCAAGAGCTCTTGCCTCAAATCCAAAACTCCTGCTGCTTGATGAGCCTACAGAAGGTATACAGCCTAATATCATCAAGGACATGGCCAGAACACTGCGTAAGATAAGAGACGACAGAGGTCTTACCATCTTTGTTTCAGAGCAGGTTTTAAGCTTTGCTCTTGATGTTGCTGACAGAATAATTGTTATGGAAAAGGGAGCGGTTGTCTATGACGCTCCAAGGAATGAGACTGATGCTGATCTTGTTACAGGATTCCTTTCCGTGTAGTTTCTCTTTCAGATACTGGTAATCTGAAATTTCTGGCAGACAGACTTTGGTCCTTTTCTGTCTGCCCTTTTTAAATATCCTCTCCAAAATCTCATCTAATAAAGTGCCTGACATCATTCAGACTCCTTTCAGACTTCATGTGTGCACATATGTTTTCATCTTTTTAAGACGGCTTTTACCTGTACCACATCATAAGGCAACTTATACAAGAAATCTCACCTGCACCTAACTCCTTTTATGACCTTTTGATTTCCATGTTTTGTAAGAGAGCAGAGACGAACCGCTATTTAACTATGTTTCAGTTTTCTATGCTCTCATCTTTGTGATTTTAAATGAAGATATCTTCAAAATACGTAATTTGACGTATGCCTGTAGTCAATTCTTCCAATTTTGGACCAGGAGCTTTTTTCAGATAATGAACTCAAGTTCAGAGGGAAACAGTCCTGAAGAACGAAAGATTTGTTTATTTTTATCTTCGTATATGAGGTGATCATTATGGGTAGCACTGGTTCAGTTAGTTCATGGGATGAAGCTCTTCTTGTTGCAGCAATTCAGTATCCTGTTCCTGTAGTAAACGGACCTGAGGATATTCAGGTTAACGTAGACAGGATCTGTAAAGCAGTTCTTTCTACAAAAGCAGGTTATCCTGGACTTGATCTTGTAGTATTTCCTGAATATTCAACACAGGGTTTGAATACTTCAATCTGGTCTTATGATGAGATGCTTTTAAGCCTTGACAGTCCTGAAGTTGGCAAATTCAAGCAGGCATGTAAGGATGCTGATGTCTGGGGCGTATTCTCAATCATGGAAAAAGATCCTGAAGGTGGTCATCCATTCAATACTGCAATTATCATCAACAACAAAGGCGAAATTGCACTTCATTACAGAAAGTTACAGCCATGGGTTCCTGTAGAGCCTTGGGCACCAGGTAATCTTGGTATGCCTGTATGTGATGGTCCTAAGGGGTCAAAACTTGCTGTATGTATCTGCCATGACGGTATGTTCCCTGAGCTTGCCCGAGAAGCTGCCTACAAGGGAGCAAACGTCTACATCCGAATTTCAGGCTACTCAACACAGGTTAACGATCAGTGGATCATCACCAACCGTACAAATGCATGGCAGAACCTGATGTATACAGTAGCTGTTAACCTTGCAGGTTACGATAACGTGTTCTACTACTTTGGTGAAGGCACCATCTGCAATTACGACGGTAACGTTATTCAGCAGGGTCAGAGAAATCCTTGGGAGATTGTTACAGCTGAACTGTTCCCTCGCCTCGTAGACAAGGCTCGTGAGAACTGGGCATTAGAGAACAATATCTTTAACTTAGGATGCCGTGCCTATGTTGGTAAACCTGGTGGTGAAAAGGCTAACTACTTAACATGGGTTAAGGATTTAGCTGAAGGTAAGTATAAACTACCATGGGATGAGAAGATTAAGATCCGCGATGGTTGGAAGTACTATCCAAATGGCGGTCAGTATGGCCCAATGCCAGATAAATTTAAGAAATAGTTTACAAATTTGCTAATGACGTTAAAGGCGGAGAACTTATGTTTTCCGCCTTTTCTTGTTTTCTGTATGATCCAACAGTCACAATCCTATGCCTGTAAAACGAACTGTCAGACAAATTTTTATCGCTATATCCACAGAAAAATTACTTCTTAATTTTTCTTAGTTCTTCGCAACCATACTCAGTATAAAGATCACATGCATTCTGATATAAATCATTGGCTTTACTAATCTCTTTATTTTAGCCTTTTCCAAAATCGTAATTAAGGACAAGGATTGCACATGTTTTTCCATTAACAAGATCACTTCTTTTTGATATAAATCGTTGGCTTTATTAAAATCTATATTTACTCCATTTCCATTAATATAGTTATTTCCAAGGATAAAACATGCCTCTCCACAATTAAGATTGCCTCTTTCTCATTTAAGTTAGATTGATGAGCTTATGGAATTGGTGATGATTAGCAAAGTTTTGAGATGAATAGTATTGCAACTGATTAAAAGTAAAATCAGTTAAATCTTCTGGCAGACTCTGCACTCAGGCCCTACAAAAACAACTGCGTAACAGTCTAGAGGATGAGTTCCAGCCTGTTCTTTTAGAATGGTTCCCTGCCTGTATTTTTCAATCTCCTCTCTGGCATTTAAAAGTTTAGTCTCCACCGCTGATTTGCTGTCATCTTTTTTGTGCAGGTATTTAAGTTCAATGAGGAAGTAGTGTCCATTAGGATTGGTATTCTTTACAAAAATATCAGCAAATCCTCTGCCGGTATTAAACTCAGTATAGGAGTAAAGTTTTTTATCACTGCTGCTGTTGATGATACTGTCACATATCAGCTGCAGAGCCATTTCTGTAAATTTGCCAAGAGACTGGGGATTAAGTTTAGTCTCTATCTGTTCTGTCATTGTTTCTATAAGCGGAGTTATATCAGCAGAAGCTTCATACATGGAGGACAGATCTCTGTAAACATCTCCACTGTATCCCATAGCCTGACGGCAGTAGTCTAAAAACAGTTTTTCGTAAACTTTGTTTGGAATAACAAAGCAGGTTATTCCTTTTTTTAAGGAGGTTTCTGTATCTATTGTCAGGTAACCGAGGTGATAAAGCAAAGACACCATCTGCGATTTACTGAAATAATTTGTACTGTTCAGATTCATCCTGTCAGGAAGCTCTGCGACAATAGGCTCCTTATTAAACATCATCCTGACAATTTCCTCCCTTGACTTTGCATCACAGAAATTTAGCATTCCACAAAGTTTTCCGGCATCATCGTTTAGGCTTATTCTATCTGGATTTGGAAGTTCCTTTTCCAAAACAAGATTTACAAGATAGGCAAGGCAGAGATTGGAATTAAATATTTTGTAATTGGTGCGAAATAACCCAAATCTAATCCATTGTGACAGTTTCACGACAGACTTTCAGCTCATTAAACAATCAGTGTGTCTTGACTCATAAAACTGTACGAATTTTCATTTTCTCTTCAATAATTAGCTGATAATGCAGTTTAAATGACCATAGAGAGACGCAAATTTCACAGCTTTACTTTTTACTTTACTAAACGAATTCGGACTCAGAGGATTCATCTCTACATAAGATGTATGTCATCGAGATGGGACTTTAACACCTGTTGGAGAAGATCCTGTTTTTTAGTTTGTCGAAGAAGGCTTAAAAATGGAATGAAACTGAATAGTGCAGAAGGTATGAATTTAGCAAAAGCAGTTAAAAGAATATAAACCTAAGTCTGATTAAATGAGAGGGGGATGCGGACAAAATCCTGGACACCTAAACGAGGTGATCTATGGCATATACAGTCCAACAAATTATTGCAGCATTAAAACTGTATGACAAAATTAAAAGGTTGTTCCTACAGTCAGGCAGTTAGGTTATCCAGCTGCGCATACCCTGTATGAATGGATAAACCAAAGAAAGGCAACAAATGGTAAGTTTCCAAATCTTATGCCCAGTGGAGTCAAGAGTATAAATCTTAAGGTTAAGATGGATCATGATGGCTATTCAGCAGAGCGTAAGCTTCAGATCCTAAAAAGATGTTTTGAAGGAACAGAAAACATTCGTGATGTTGCAATTGAATAAGGCATTTCTCGCAATATAATATATATATTGAGAAAAAAGTATCTTAAATACGGAGTATTTGGCTTGCAACAGAAGAAAAAGAAAATCAAAAGGACCGATTCGCTTGAAACTCAAGTAGCAGATGAGAAAAATGAGCTAAAAGGTCAATCTCCTAAAACCTCTAAAGCAAGTTCTGATGACATAGCTCTGCTTAAAAAGCAGGTAAAAGAGCTGCAGATGAAAGTTGACGTGATGACAGAGGTCTTTGAAATATTAAAAAAAGGGAAAGGCACTGATATAAAAGCTTAAAAAAACAAAGAGAAGTATCAAATTATCAGTGCCTTAAAAAACAAGTATTCGATTCTCTCTCTGCTTAAATCTCTATCGATGTCAAAAAGCAGCTACTATTATGTTGAACAGTCTCGGCTCAAAGATGATAAATATCAGTCTAGCAGAGCGTTGCTAAAAGAAACATTTATAAAAAACTATGAATGCTACGGCTATAGAAGACTCTATACTGCATTAAAGAACGCAGGCCACAAGCTTTCAGAAAAAGTCATAAGAAGGCTTATGAAAAAAGAAGGAATAAAGATTGTCAAACGTAAAAAGAAACGCTTCTCTTCTTACCTTGGAGAACTTTCTCCTGCAGTACCTAATATAGTGAATCGGGATTTTTCTGCATCAGCCCCAAATGAAAAATGGCTGACTGATATATCAGAATTTGCATGCAGTAAGGGAAAACTCTATTTGTCAATTATAAGAGACTGCTTCAACGATGAAATTGTTTCTTATAAGATAGGAGATAAACCTACAGCAACTCTAGCAAATGATACTTTAACTGAAGCCATAAAAAAACTTAAAAGGACAGACAGCAGACCAATAATCCATTCTGACAGAGGCTGTCATTACAGATGGCCAGGATGGATATCATTAACTAATGACAACAAACTTATACGATCAATGTCTAAAAAAGGTTGCAGTCCTGATAATGCCGCCTGTGAGGGATTCTTTGGAAGAATGAAGACAGAATGCTTTTATAATCATTCAATTGAAGAGCTTTCTTTAGATGAATTAAAAACATACCTGAGTAATTATATCCAATGGTACAATAACGACAGAATCAAAAATACATTAGGAGGATTGAGCCCGGTACAATACAGGCTCAGATTTGGTTAGTATTAGCAAAGGTGTCCAGGATTTTGTCCGCATCCCCGAGTGAATGATAAACTGTGTAAACACCAATAACCACTACAAGAAAACCGCCTTATTACGCTTTCTTCAATATTACATATCGAAAAAGTGATTAGAAATTCTTTTGTAATCCAGCCTGTTTACAAATTCCATTTGCTGTACCTCGATCTTTGATTGTGTAAGCAACTGGAAAATTTCTTTTACTTATTGGACTGAACCAAATCTCATGAGAGCCTTTTCCCTGTCGAACGAAATAGCAACCGTGGTCTTTTAAATAAGAGACGAGCTTATCGTAATAACCTGCTCCCATTTAGGCCAATCTTCCAATATTATTTAGGCAATAGAATTTTGTTTGACGAGGTTTTAAGTTGTAATTTAATTCAAGAAGTTCTTCTGCAATGGAATTAACCTCTTTAATTAATTCTTCAAGTGTTGGCATCTCTGCAACTAGTCCTGGAAGATCTGGACTTTCTGCACAGAAAACAGGAGCCTCTTCGCTTTTGCGAATATAAACTCTAAAGGTTAATGTACAACCAAGTTTATATGCAAGTTTCCAAAAAGGTAATCCAATTCTGTAGTTCATATTTATTCCCCAACATTTGCACTAAGTTTAGATCAGTTGTTGTTTAAACTCAAGTTAACCAAAATTGCAAATTTAAATGTGGGGAAAAATTTAGAGTTTGCGTTTAGAGAATTCAATAGTTATCAAACAACATGAAATAATTTCAATATTGTTCTTTTGAATATGGCAAAACAGTCAAGCTGCGTCAGATCACAAAATCTGACAGATACAGACTGAATGCCTGATTTTACATAGTACCTTTGCAAGCCAAAGGTATTGCTCATTAAAAATCGTTTTAAGTATTAGATTAATCAGACTAATCACTGTAATTTTTTAGAGCTATTAATAGTTCTCAAAATATCGTAATATCATGTTATCAACAGGATTAAGTGCGAGTTTTGCAGTGAGTAGTTTTATTTCTATGATAGACAGAAAGATGGATTGGTCTAAGCACCAGTCCAGGATGTCTATTTCCAGAGAAAAAGCTACCTGCACCTTAGAACAGGCCATAACAGATTATGCTCCGTGGAATGAAGTCTTTAATCCTTCACAGAACGGACCTGATATTTGACAGATATGTTGATGATATCCGAAAATCACAGCAATATCTGAGAGAAAGTCTGTACTGGTATATTCAGAACTGTAAGGAAATCATTCAGGACAGTTTTTCTGAATACCGAAATGAAGACAGACTGCATTATCCACTGCATGTATTGCTAATGGTAATAATGATAGCCAAACAGAATGGCTGTCAGAATGCTCAGGATATAGCTGATTTTTACAATATCCACTATCTGGAGCTTTTTATCTCCATACCTGATGTTCCATCATTTAAATCTCCTATAAGTGCAACAACCGTCAGAACAGCAATGACGCTTGTTACACCTGAAGATACGGAGAAGTTCTTTGAAGAGCACTTTACCAGAGTAAAAATACATATCAGAGAACAAATCAAGTACGATGATGAAAACTTCTATGACAGAAAGGATGATATTGCAGATACAGTATCCTTTGACGGTCAGGAGATGAAAGAAACATCCAGAAGAGGTGAGTGCAGCAGAAAAATGTAAAGACGGCATCATAACTCAGCTTTACAATTCCACTCAGAGAACTCCTCTTGCCTGTGCTATTTCATCAGCAAAGAACCATGAGCGTAAAGATGTTCTGTCCTTAATAGAAGATGCCAGCATTGTGGGTAAGGTTGTCATGTGTGACAAGCTAAACACCACTGCTGACGTAAGCTCTAAAATTAGTAAGGTACAGGCATACTATCTTTTACCTCTGTCCAATACCAATGGTAACAAAGAGCTTCACTCTCACCTTGAAGGTATCTTTAACCGTGAGCATAAGAAGGCTGTCATTTATTCTGAAACAAAGATTGAGAAAGAGGCTTTAGATAAATCTCAAAAAGGTAAAAAGCCTAATCACGGCAGAAAGGATTTTACCGATATTGAAGTACTTCCTGCAGAACCTTACCTCGATGAGAGAATAAAAATTCCTCATGAAGGTGTTACAGTTCTTGTAAAGAAGACTAAGACCACTGTAAACATTCTTAACAATGAAGAAACCGGTAAAACGGTCAAAGTTACCTACTATATCTCATCAATACCTTTTGATGAGGATTACACCATAAGACAGGTTAGAGCCTGCTTCCAGGACTACTGGCAGATTGAGGATAACCATTCTGTATTAGATGACGAAACTCTCTTTAATCAGGACAATGTTCAGGCATGTAATAAAAACACCATTCACAACACTGCTGTCCTAAATAAGATTTCATATCCAATCCTTTCATACTAAGACAGCTGTTCTCCATCAAATCTAAAAGAACCAGACCGTTCTCCTATAAAACCACAACCAATTAAATTCAGAGTATGGATCTATGGGAGTTTATGGAGTACTTCTGCAATTACTGGTTTGATGAAGATAACCGTAACCTCTAAAATACCTCTTATTAGGTTTTAATCAGAAACCTAACCAAAGCCAATACTCTAAAAGCTGATTTTCTCTTAATACTAAGCCAATTTTTAATGAACAATACCCATGCGTGCTGGATATTATTTGTTGAATAAGGTTTTAATTTTAACCTTTGGCAAAATGTGATCTGATACGGTCAGACTGTTTTGCCATAACTGAAACTTATTTTTTAGATCAAGTTGTTTTCAGTTATCTGTGTTTATGGAGCATCACATTAACACCATAAATTACTTTTAACAGAGATTACAGGAGTCAACAATGTGCGAACTAATGGAAAAGGATGTTCTTTTAGAAGAGGTGGCAGCAGCCATTGCCTTCATTGCTGTAAGAACGAAAAACAATCCTCAGACAGAAACTTTCAGTAATGAATTAAAAAGTTGTGGCTCGATTAGAGAGGCTTTACTGTCAAAATCACCTAAAGACATCAAGGCAGCTACTGTAAGAGAAGAACTTTCAGCATTAAAAGAAGCTGTAAAAGACAATCCTGTTTATACAGATACCTCTATTTCCTGTCATACAGATCTTCCTGATAACACAGACGAGATTGATCCTTCAAAAGAGATCCTTGATAACATTTTTGCCTATATCACCAATTTTGGAAGGATAAAGCCATGCTGCAGAACTACACCACAAGGCTTTGTTCTCGGAGGTCAGCCTGGAGCAAGAAAGGCTTATCTTACAGAATACATCAAAAAGCAGTTGCCAGATACCATAAGTATCAATGGAGATGAATACAGATGCTGGCATCCGTATTTTTCTGTGATCCAGAAAAAATATGGTAAAGACAGTTCCAAGATCACTGCTAGATTTGCAGGAAAAGTTACACAGGAGCTTATTAACAGATGCCTTTTGAACAGATATAACATTATCATTGAAGGTACATTTAGAACTGCAAATACACCTTTAAAAACCTTAAATGATCTTAAGGAGCACAACTATAAGACCTTTGTCTACATCAAAACCTGTCCAGGTGAAGTCAGCTGGAGCAGATGTCTATCAAGATATGAAATAGGTCTTAACGAAAAAGAAGGTAAGGAAAGGTTTACTGACAGAAGTCATCACGATCTTGTGGTAAAAACATTACCTGAAAATGCTGATACAGTATTTAAATCAGGTCTTACTGACAGAATGGTTGTCTTTGGAGTTACAGGAGAAATTATCTTTGACTCACAAAACAGTAGCCAGAGAAATCTGCCTTCTGGTGCTATTATCAGAGAGCTTAATACTGCGAACTGTCGCTCCTGATCGCACAGTCAATCTTTAAAGTGAGCTTTTAGGTGGTAATCTTATCTTAAGACAGATCCTAATTTCTTTTGAGATCTGTCTTTAAAATGACAATTTATAAGATAACCTTAATAAAAGAGCACATTCAGATCATTGTCAGGTTCTAAATCAGGCTAAACTCACTGTTACTTTACAACTACCTAAGATCATTGCAAAGGATCTTTCAGGTCATTCTGATAAATGAATAACATAGGCTTATTTGAGAAAATGTGTGCTTTCTACAAATAACAGCTCTCATCTCTTAATAAAGAGAGGTCATCCTTTCCATATGGTAACTGTAAGAATGCAGTTTCTCTCATTTATCTGTTCATGTTATTCTTTTCTATTTAATTTTTTTGCAGGTTATAAAGCAGTTCTTTCCTGAAAATGCTACGCCATAAGTATAGATACTACTTATCATTCTGCTTTGTACAAAAGGCTCAGCGTAATTCTTTCTGTCAATTTGTGCTACAGCATTTTCACTTAAGGTAATTAAATCTGCACCTGCACTGGCGGCTTTTATTTCAATAATTACAGCTTTATCTTCTCTTTTACTCTTAAAGACGATATCAGCATAGCCGTCACCTGATTCACAGTTTGAATGATATTCAGAAAAGAAACCTTTAGAGCAGTTTGAGAACAGTCCGTTCAGAAATCCGTGATAGTAGTTCTCAAAAGGAGCCTTTGTGGCAGTGTCTCTTATGGAAATATAGCTCTGTAACAGTTCAAAGATAGTGTCAGATGCAGTATCTGCCTTTCCTTCAAAAAGACTGTTTGCCAGAGTGTCTGCAATATTGTTAGGAACAACTTCTGTATTAAATCTGTTCTGAATATTGTTTGTAAAACACTCTTTTATTTCCAGATTTGGAATTCTTGCAAAGATGTTCTTATCAGATGAACTGTCTTTTGTAAGCTCATTTTCATCTGTCTTTTCAAAGTCTACTGTAAGATATCCTGTATGCAGAAGAAGTGACCAGAAGTCATCTGAGTTATGCTCACTGAGTGTGTCATAGTTCATGGATTCATTAAGCTTAAAGCTGATGGACTTACCGTCTATTAAGTCCTGCATTCTCTGATTGTCTTTGTCGGTCAGATATCCTATATAGTCTGATAAGCTTTTATCAGAGGTAGAGCCTGCCCAGTAGTTGCCTGCAACTATCTTCTGAAGTTCTCTATTCTGTTTGAAATCAAAGTTCTTTCTTACAAACTTAACCACATCCCATGGACAGAACATCTCTTTGTCAAAGAACCTGTATCCGTCATAGTGTTCCTTTACAATAGTGGCATAGTCATCCAGTTCATAGTCTTTCAGGAACTTTTGTGTTTCTTCCTTGGTAAAGCCAATGATACCGGTGTACTTCCTTTCATTATCGGTAACACTGTTTACAGAAAAGTTGTTTACTCCCGTAAACAGACTGTTCTTGGCGACCTTTAAACATCCTGTAAGAACAGTTCTTGTAAGGGAGTTCTTATCTTTTAAAATTCCAAAGAAACCTTTTATCAGAGTTACCATATTCTCATGGTAATCTGCTACAAAGCTTTTATCATTAGAGTAAAGCTTTTTGTTTGTGGTGTCATGATATGAGGCATTGGCTAAAGGCACATCATATTCATCTATGAGCAGAACTGGATATTTACCGTATTCACGGTAAAGAGCTGAGGCTAAGATCCTTAATGAGTTTTTAAGATAATCTGAATTCTCCTGTTCTCTTAAAAAAGCGATATCTGATATTCTGCTTATTCCATCCTTTTCTTTTTCATCCAGTCTGTTACTGTCTAGAAGATACTTAAATTTTGAGGCAACAGAACTCACTGTTGATGCAAACATCTTATAGGCATCATCATAAGTTTTACCGTCAACATCCTTAAGGCTGATTTCTATAACAGGATACTGTCCCATGAACTTTTTACAGAACTCTGTATCTTCAAGTATCCTTGTGCCCTTAAAGTATTTTTCCTGTAAAGATGTATCAAATGGTTTGTCTTTATTTATTTTCAGGAAAGACTCAAACATGGTCATGAGCAGTGTCTTGCCAAAGCGTCTTGGTCTTGTGAACAGAAGAACTGTGGCTGAGTCTGTAAATACTGTTTTTATATACTCAGTCTTATCCACAAAGTAGCTGCCTGAATTTTTCAGTTCCTCAAAGCCTGCAGGACTTTCTGGTAATGGTAAAAATAGAGACGATAACATTTAAATACCTACAAAACCGAAGATCATGATACTTTTACTCAGTATACAAGAAATGATCTAAGATAGACAATCAGTAAATCACAGATCAAAATCGTGATCTTTTACTGTAACTAAAAGATATTAGATTCAAAAAAAGATAGGAGAAAATCAAAAAGACTTAAAAGCCATTTTGAATTATTATCTGAAAATATGAAGGGAATTTTAAGAATATAAAAAACGAACTTTTATCTTAAAAAATCAAAGATTTAAGTTCGCTGGTGCTGATACCGAGAATCGAACTCGGGACCTCACCCTTACCAAGGGTGCG